>Ga0131853_10014820_pt1 | contig 14275 bp, 11 predicted proteins | sample TergutLab28metaG_FD_92764 | JGI IMG/M metagenome (GOLD analysis project Ga0131853, IMG submission 92764) | Labiotermes labralis P1 segment gut microbial communities from Petit-Saut dam, French Guiana - Lab288 P1 (version 2) (version 2) | ecosystem: Host-associated > Arthropoda: Insects >... | reverse complement strand
TCCTTAGTCTGTGCAGTACGCCAGTTCCAGTGCAGCACAGTTCCTCAGTCTGTGAAGTACGCCATTTCCAGCGCAGATAGTTCCCCAGTCTGTGCAGTACGCCAGTTCCAGTGCGGGATAGTTCCTCAGTCTGTGCAGTACGCCAGTTCCAGTGCAGGATAGTTCCTCGTAATACACGATATAAATATCCGGGTTCTTATTCCGTGTTGTTAATGGTTAATGTGTCGAAAGGTCCCTCATTCTACGTTTAAATGCGATGCTTTCTCTACTGTATTGAACTGATTTTGAACGTTACGCCATTATGCACGTTACCGAACCATTTTCTTTAACCTTCTGACGCCTAATGGATAGTGGTCGTACCGCACCGCTAACCTCTGAAGTTGCTTTTTATATATTTATTCAACAAATACAGGTACTGAACATTTTAAACATGGTATATACTCTCCGTTTCTTTCTCTTCAAAATGCAGTTTGTTTCATAATTCTAACGTATTTGGTTCATGTATTATTCACATTTCATATACAGGTGTGCTAAAATTAAAAAAATAATTCCGGCGCCAAAAGGTTAATCCAGAAAAAAGCTACGTCTTGAACAACTGGATTTCATAGCGTCGCGGTAACATACATTAGTGTATACGAAACCCAAAGACTTTTTAATAATGCCAGTAGCTTGGAGTTACTAGCATCGGCGAAGGCAAATGCTTGCCAGACTGCATTTAATTCATTGATACAGAGTAGCAAAAGAAATATCCTTGGATTTCAGACCATCCCTTGACATTTCACCATATCAGCATTGGAAATACGCTGATTATAGTTAGTGTCGTCCAGTCCTACAAAGAATGGAATCGTAAAATTGCCATTCAACAGTTGTCCTGAAGTTACAAAAAGGCAATTCACAAAATATCAAAGAACGAATCAGAATTAAAATTTAACTTCAGTGTCCTGTGTTATTGAAGTAATAAATAGGTAACGCATAATTTTTCCATGCACAGAAGTGAAACTTTTTCAGAGGCATAAATTTCGTACGGTATTCATACTTTGGGCAGGCAAACGCCAGGCTTGTCCGGCGCTAAAGTGTTCAAAATAAATGAGAGAACGTCGGACAGTTTGTCTCTGGCGTACACGGTTAAAGTTTCACGCTGATTTCGTGCCCCAAACAACGCTTAATTCCTAGCCAAAAATTTAAAGATAAAGATATACAAAACTATAATTTTTCCTGTTGCTTCGTATGGGTGTGAAACTTGGTCGCGCACATTGAGGGAGGAACGTGCTTGAGAATAGGGTGCTAAGCAGAATACTTGGGCCTAAGAGAGACAAGGTAATAGGGGAGTGGAGAAAACTACATAATGAGGAGCTTAATGATCTCTACTCCTCACCCAATATTGTTCGGGCCATAAAAATCGAGAAGATTGAGATGGGCGGGGCATGTAGCATGTATGGGGAGAGGAGAGGTGTATACAGGGTTTTGGTGGGGAAACCTGAGGGAAAGAGACCACTTCGGAAACCGAGGCGTAGATGGGAGGATAATATTAACATGGATCTTCAGGAAGTGGGTTGTGGACGCATGAATTGGATCTATCTGGCTCAGGATAGGGACAGGTGACGGGCTGTTGTGAATGCGGTACTGAACCTTGGGGTTCCATAAAATGAGGGGAATTTCTTGACTAGCTGAGAACCGGTTAGCTGCTCAAGAAATACTCTGCTCCATGGAGTAAGTAAGTAAGTAAGTAAGTAATAAGTATGTAAGTAAGTAACAAAGCTTAAACCGCCTGGTTGTTACTTTATTATTTAGGAATATACTGACACTTGGAACACCATGTTCTAGATTACGTCTCGATAGGTTGTTAATCAAAACATTCGTACACAACATACACAGCAGGACAAAATAGGCTACATGATATGGGCCTATGTGATGCTGTTCATAAACAAGGCAGTTTAATAACGTGAGGCAGGCTTGTAGCTATTCGGCTGTACACAGTTACATTTACATTTACACAACATCGCGATATTCACATGTATTTGACTGAAGTATGTTTATATCGATTACAGTATAAACAAATATTGCAGATACTTTTATTTCTCAAAATAGGCACGGTCAACGGAGTAGGAAATTTAGAAAATGTAATACTCTCCAAACCACTAACGTACAGAACCTCACAATTCATTCTAAACCTCTAAACAATTCGTGCTTACCTGCATCTGACTACTTGTGCTAGGGGAAAAAAATGCACTGGATCCCCGTCCATGCTAAGGGCCAGGGTAGCTCAGCGGGTATAGCGACTTGCTACGGGCTAGATGGTCCGGGGATCGAATCCCGGTGGCGGGCGAGATTTTTCGCACCCGTCCAGACCGATCCTGGGTCCCACCCAGCCTCCTATACAATGGGTACCGGGTCCTTCTCGGGGGTAAAGCGGCCGGGGCGTGGCTTTGACCACCCACACCATCTAGCGCCGAGGTAAAAGAAAGAGTACAGCTATTCCTCTACTCCCCCTATTGGCCTTCGTGGCCTGTTCTAGGGTGAACTTTACCTTCACCTTTTACTATGTCCATGCTGACGTCTGAGCAGCAGCCTGTTTGTCAGTTGAGTTCAGGATAACTGTCAACAATGTCAACAAACTCCGTGACGCAAGGCAATAGCAATATCCGACGATGTCTGCTTAAGACGTCTGTCAAACGTGAGTTCCGCGAGCAGCAATAAATGTCCAGCGGTCCTCAGAACATTTCAGAATATTTTAACACATTTTTGCAGGTTATTCCTCAGCTGCATTTCATAGCTTCTCCACGTGCCCAAATACCTCACACGAACGACTACCGCCCTTGTTCCAAAAGAGAGTAACTGCTTCATCCAAATCGTAAAATTATTTACGTTCCAAACCAGACTATCGCCTTGTGTTTTCAATATAACTTTAAATAACATTTCACTCCCGTCAAAATCTCTCTTCTTTGGGATAAAGAATTCTTTGTTTTACAGTAAGACGCTAAGTGCCTCGCCTTGTGACCGATCCTCAACAGGGAATTACTTTATAACAATATACTTAAGAACATTACTGCATCTGAAATTACTTATTTTTGCAAGAACAGAAATAAAATCGCAAAACTTTCAATTCCTTTAGAGCATAATTATCTGTATTTTCTATTTAACATTTCCAGTGTAACAATGTGTGTGCATTCTGCTATAGTGCGCTTATTGCGTTATATTACTTTTATAATCATGTGATTAATTTTACTTAATGTAATATTATTTGATTATCCCACAGTTCAAAGTTTAAACACAATTTCTCATGAACCTCTTTAAAATTTCCCATTGCATTCTGTGGGCCGTGTTTCTGCTCTTAAAGTATTAGGACTGTCCGGATTCTGTGACGTCACATCGTCTGTCCTCACTTCAGATCAACGTCTGCAATCTTTAGTCGAATGGTACAGATAATATTTCTCACAATATTGCACCATTTACAATTTCATATTATTCGAAGGTGAGTGAACATTTCGTTTCAGTTTTCTATGCCTTTCACTCCTCCAGCAACAGAATTTATAGATCTTATAGGACGGAAGTCCCAGTAATGTTACCGGAACTGTGACTGAAATGAATTTTAAAGAATGCGTAATTTTCAATTACAGAATACAATATTATCAATGGGTTATGTGCGGCCGATGACTTAGGAAAACGCGCACAATGAAACTACGCTTTTCGCGAGTGCTTACTTCAAGCCTTTACAAATTCGAGTTGTTACCCCAAAGATACAAATACGTCACTCAAGCCCATAAATGGTTAGGAGTATCTGTAATCAAATTTACATGTATTTTGAACAAGTAATGCTTGTAAACGGGTGCTAAGTTCAGGTTAACAATATAGACTGTTATTATACGGTTCTTATTAAATGTTTTTTTTATGCATTGTGGTGTCTCATTCACTTACTTTGCAGCAAAAAATGTATGCATGTACAAACTTCACATTTACTTTGTCGCAGCCACGTGATATTGTAATTATTTATTGAGCACAATTGACGATGGATGTTTCTCTATCAAAATAGGAATTTCTCCCCGAAAAAAGGATAATTATGGCCGAAAATGTGGTATTATACAGTGTGAAATGGTATAAATATACGATAGTGCAATTGTTGCAATGACCTGAAGTAAATTATATGTTACGTACAATTCTTTGTTACTATTTTTATTATATTCCTAATAAAGTGCACGACAACACTGGCACCAATACTAATTTAATTCAACCAAGGCCCTAAAATCACAACAACAAAAATGTCAATTTTGTTAAATTAATGCATTAAGTCCTGTGGTTAAGTCTCGTTTGAAAATCACTCTATCACGTTTCTAACCGAGAAATATAAAACTTTGTTAAAGAGTAAGAAATAAACTGGCACCACAAAACATCTAACGTTATATACGAGGTGTCGCATAAGCCGATGTCGCTAAAACCGGGTTCGAATGTATCATAAATTAATATGAAATGAAATCAGCGCAGCTAACTGCAGGTTCACATATATGCAGCACGACTCATAAAATTCTCTAGTGGCCTAACTATTAAACCTGTAATCATGTCTCATCTAAACGCGTTACAATATCTGGGGGTTTGACTGCGGTGGAGATTCTTAGTGCGATCTCAGTTGTGACACCTTGTAATGCGTTATGTGTGTGCTTCTGGACCTAGCGTAAGAGGGCAGTCCCGAAAGTATCCAGCCATTTTGAATATCTTGAGAACCGGCCGCGTGGCCTTGATTTAACTTCGCAGCCAGTCAGAGGAGACCTTACTGCGCATCCGTGAACAGTCACTCTCTCGTGGGGCTAGTCAGTCGCCAGTGAGACGCCGTTGACTGAGCTTGCGTACTGTTTGACCTCGCATTCACAAATCACCTCACTTTCAGTGGCGATTTTAGCTATGGGAAAAGCCAGAAGTCGCACGGAGGAAAATCTGGGCTGTAGAGGGGCTGACAGACCTGGGTGATGTGATGCTTTGCAACAAAAAAAAAAAAGCCTGCCTGTAGAATGGGCAGGCGCATTGTCGTGATGAAGTTGATATGCTCGATCGGGCATTGTGAATGCGACAGTCACACAGTACACAAGCTCAGTCAACGACGTCTCACTGCCGACTGACTAGCCCCACGGGACAGTGACTGTTCACGGATGCGCAGTAAGGTTTCCTCTGACTGGCTGCCAAGTTGCATAAAGGACATGCAAACGGTTCTCGAGATATTCAAAATGGACGGATACTTTCCGGATAGCCCATGTATGTGTCTCCATACCCTAAGTCTCGAAACGAGACTGCAACGCACAGCGGCGACTACGTACCATCTGGTTTAATATACGACTTTGCATTCTGTCCACACGGTTCATTTATACTGTTGGTACCATTCTGCCAACAAACAGCAATTATTTACCCACAAAGCGTTCAATAACTGGCCGTTATAATGAAGACTGTTAACTGTGGAAGAAGGAAGGGAATATTTAAATATTATTTGGGTGAGCTCGTGGCTTCGGTCTGTGCCATGGCTCAGGCCGCTCACCGCACAGGCGAGATCTGTGGTGGACAGTGGCACTGGAATAGGTTTAACTTCGAGGACTATGGCTTCCCTTGTTAGCATCCTTCCACCAAAGCTACTTACACTTCTTCATTTTAATGATACGTTTAGCATAAGGACGAACGGGTGAAGGGCGGGGGCCGTCAAACAAAGCAGTGCTCGTTCATGTACCAGAGAGCATTGGGTAAAAATTTATTACCACAATTTGGCTCTTACGTATTCTGGCAGCTAAGTTATGGGATTTATCTCGACACTGGCTTCACAGGTATGAAGAAATTCCGAAACGATTATCAGGCCGTGCGAATTAAAATTTCGCCCTATGTGAACCTTCCCTCAATCTGAATTATATACTGTGAAATCTCTTCTGAACTCAAGCCTTACTAAAGAAACACTGATGCCCAGATGCTGGGTTCCTTGCGGCTCTCAACAGCTGCACGTGCTTCGCCCCAGTGATGGAAAGAAAGCACCTGCCTGCTGCCCAATGTCAGCGGTGTCTACCAGCAGCTGGTGAACTCATGTTAGCTGCTGGTGATCAATCCAGGGTCACCAACTCGGAGCCATTTCTCTGTGTGGGATGGACAGATGCATTCACAGGCCAGGCTATCCCACAGAATGTCAGCGTTTTCTTTATTCACGTGTGGTAAGGTGAAACTACTACTCTGTGGCACTGTGGAATTTAACGGGTCCACAGTCCATCATGCGACTGATAGATGAATGTGCAGCACTGATGGAATGACAGGTGACTGGGTACAACGGAAGTTCTCTGGGGAAAAAGCGTCCCAGTGCCACTATGTCGACAACAAAAACCAAATGGGCTACGCTGGAGAGAACCAAGGCTACCGTGGTTAGAAGCTGGTCCGTAACCGCCAGAACTATGACAGAGGCTATCGTAACCGCCTGCAGTATGACACCGTCTGGTGTCACCACCTGCAGTATGATACGGTCTAAAGTAACCGCCTGCAGTATGACACGGTCTATCGTAACCGCCCGCAGTATGACACGGTCTATCGTAACCGCCTGCAGCATGACTAGGTCTATCGTAACCGCCTGCAGTATGACACGGTCTATCGTAACTGCCTGCAGAATGACACGGTCTAATGTAATCGCCTGCAATATGACCCGGTCTAGCGTCACGGCCTGCAGTATGACCCGGTCTAGCGTCACCGCCTGAAGTATGACACGGTCTATCGTAACTACCTGCAGAATGACACGGTCTAAAGTAACCGCCTGCTGTATGACCCGGTCTAGCGTCACGGCCTGCAGTATGACTCGGGCTAGCGTCACTGCCTGAAGTATGAAACGGTCTATCGTAACCGACTGGAGTATGGCACGGTCTGTCGTAACTGCCTGCAGAATGACATGGTCTATCGTAACCGCCTGCAGTATGGCACGGTCTATCGTAACTGCCTGCAGAATGACACGGTCTAACGTAAAAGCCTGCAGTATGACACAGTCTAACGTCACCGCCTGAAGTAGGACACCGTATACTGAAACCGCCATCGGCCAGAGATGCTACCCTGAAATTTTGCAGAATAAAACTCATTACAATGATGATTGTGAAGATGCAGATCTGCAAATCGGCGCATGTCTCGAAAATGGAAAGAAAGATATGATTTGAGGTTCAAACAATGGTGGATATGACGCACTGCATTCTGGTACAGGTTTCAGTAGGATCTGCTGCCTACATCTTCAATGTTCCTCCAAAACTGCTGCACACAAGTACCATGTCACAAATCACATCCCAAAAGACAGACATTTTAAAAACTAAAATGGTTGATTCTTCAAGTTCAAAAGCTGAAACCTAAAGCCTGTTTCGTCCATGTAAAATCTTGATACATCTCACTCTGTCTTCCTTCTTCTTCCCCTACGTTTACACAAGATCACTTTTGGTAATCTTCATCCTCCATCTTAACAAGATCAAAAGATTTTAATCTTTCTCACACCATTTAGATTTGCACAGTACTTGTGTGGCCGCTCTGCACTCTCTAAGGCTTGCTTCTGGTGACATAACAATGCACATTACATCTTCGATACGAAGTGAACAGAAGTTCAAGCCTCTTCACTGAAATTCATGTGTGGAAACAGCAGACCGATCTGGCCTGGGCCCAACACTGGCGAGACCTTGGCAGTGCTTGAATAGCCAGGGGCACAAACTTACACTGTACAGGATGAACCAGTTTAAATCAGCGCCCAAATATAAAACAACTCGGTGACCATGAAACAAATGATAAAGCTATTCCTATGCTTCATGACGAGCCACGACATGACGGATATGATAACAGCTACCGATTAACACAAGGTCGTCACGGTGATAGCCCATTGCCATTTGACACTGACGATTCATATTTACACTTCTTCTGTATTATTAAACCATTTATACTTGACTTTGTCTAAATATCTGATTAAATTTACTACCTGATATTTATTAGTGCATCTTAATATTTTCCTGCAGCCTAACTCTTTATCCGTATTAACCATTTTTCATTTAGAAATTCCACTCTCCAGTTTCCAGTTTCAAACTATTCAGCAATATAATAATAATAATAATAATAATAATAATAATAATATAAGCATAATATAAAAGCTACATAATTACAGATTGCATCACAATTTCATCTAAGAGATTGCCTGCGAAAATAATACTACACTTCTCTCAATATACAAAAAGTGCTCTATATGCACCATAAAAAGAGCCCCACGACAAAGACTTCCCATCTTCTAAGTGAAGTGGATCTCAAGTAACATCGCAACATTTATAACCTCTACAAGGCTGCCAACATGTACGAATTCAATCATCATCCGAATTTCTACTTTACGTCTCTATTTTCCTAAGCTATTTAACATTTTATATTCATATTTTACATGTTATATTATGATATTTTACATTAATCAAGAAATGTAAACGAGATCTCGTAATTTTAAGGCGTTGCCAATTGTGCAGAAAACCCCTTTTAAGTTACAGCCTGAAGATGGCTTCATGTAAGCCGAAACATTGTAGCTGTTGCGTTCTTTTAATTAAATATTTTTATATAATAAAGCTGTGTTAGACTACAAACTTATATACTTTATTAATCCAGCAATATGTTTGATTCCTTGATCACCCAAACATCAAGGACATATTCATGTGTATTTCGACTTCCACACTCCTTCTAGCAGCCACGCTCTTCCACTTATTTCTTTCCACTTTGTGATTCTATACATGGTATTCCATCCAAGCAGAAGTTCACTGTTCGATGTAGTGTTAGCTGCTAAAATATCTTGTCTTTCACTATCATTACACCAGTCTTTCACTGTTCTGTAAAATCACGTTCTTGCTGATTTCTCCACACCGATGTCAATCCAATATTACGCAGTTCCTGTTTCAATTCCACAGTCCAGTTTTCCACGCTCATATTTATCTTCTGCCTTCCGCAACATTTTTTTGCGCGATCTTCTGTATCCAAACACATAATCAGATACCAGTACTTCAGTATTTGTCCTCAATACTTTCCTCTCCTAGACATGTAGTATAGGGGGAAGAGAGGTCTAGTTCCACATGTTCTTCACTTGGGCAGCAAACAGAGGTGGGTGATCAGGTTCACAACCCGGCTGATCTAACATGCAGGGTTCAGACCCACTGGACAGCAGGTTGGGTGAGGCGATATGCCGAAACTACAACCTCTACTCGCACTACACTGACTGAGCTATGCCGTCTCCTGGTCACTGTCGGGAAAACGTCAAATCTGGCATCATCCTGTACTCTACAAAAGCAGGTAGAAACAGAATAAAACCGGGCAACCGACGTGGGGGAGATTGGGGGGGGGAGGGGGCAGGAAGCTACGTACACACGCGGTCCACAGGTGTGGACCACGGTAGATCGAACTTCAAGGTCATCTTTGTATTGGAGACCGAGGTGTTATTGTTTGCTGACATCGTTCATCTCTCAAAGTTCCCTTGACAGAAAAGAAAAATCTAGTCCAACACAATAGAAAAGCACTGCTTACCATATCAACAGAACTGCACAGCCTTACCATATCAACAGAACTGCACAGCCTTACCAGTGTTGAAAAAAGGGCGACTGTTCTCACACTGCGCCATATGATCGCGGTAAAACAGTTTTCGCCAAAATAATTTACTAACCCCATGGAGCGGAGTCCTTTTTGAGCAGCTAACAGGTCTTCAGCCAGTGAAGAAATGACCTGCATTTACGGAACCCGACGTTTCATTACCACATGCACAACAGCCCGCCACCTGTCCCTATCCAGAGCCAGACAAATCCAGTCTAGGTCCCTCCAACACATTTCTTCAAGATCCATTTTAATATTACCCTCCCATCTATGTCCGGGTCTTCGAAGTAGTTTCTTTCCCTCAGGTTTCCCCACCAAAACCCTTTATGTACCTCTTTCTTCCCCATACGTGCTACATGTCCTGCTCACCTCTTTCTTCTTTATTTTATAAACCAAATAACTGTAAAGGTTCGTACGATAGTAAGATTTTACTTGAAGAGTTGTAATCAGCTCGCCCAACCTCCGAGCTGGAGGACAAACCCTTGTCGTTTGTCAGCGATCGCCTACATAATATATTCGCAGCTACCCTCCATACTGGAGGCCGTTCCTGTATCTGCAATCTCAGGATGCGCCATGCCGTGGTGACAGGGAGCCACTTATCAAGTGTTTTTGCCAAACAGCGCAGGCAAGTTTTTGTAGTCTACACCACCTTCAATCCAGGTCGTGTAAAAGCTTCTTGCACAGAATGTAACTTCCCGTGTACAGCGGTCAGGAGTGCAGCATCCCCATCATTGCCTCGTACTCAGTACCTAAAGCCTTAAAGTTTCTGTGCACAGCCCATGTACCATGAGTGAGTTTTTCGTTGTTTTCCGCAGTCTCTCCTAGCAAATTCTCGGATAATATCTCAAACTAATCCGTAACCGCTTCTACTCACAAATTCGTTGCGAATTCCTGCTGCAATTTCGTCAAGAATCACCACACTATAGGACGTCACAACACAGAATACGGCGTGATGTGAATTGGATTCATCTGGCTCACGACAGGGGAAAGTGGCAGGCTCGTGTGAATAAGGGAATGAACCTTCCTATACCATAAAATGCGTAGAATTTATTTGCTGGATAAGGAACTGTCGGCTTCTCAAGAACTGCTCTATGAAACTTGTGGTTAATTGGTTCAATACCATCACTCGACGCTATATAGTCTACGCGTCGTTAAATAAAATAAATATTATTTCAACCAACGTCATGAATGGTAACTGCTTATCCTGTCCTTTGAGGTCGGACACACTAGTCGTCCTACGTCACTACCCACACCGCTGGCAAACCTAAGCCTTCAAATAATAACACGCCGAAATCATGGAATAACTACACAAACGTATCTACGTGCAAGACACGTGAAGTTTAACCCTTTACATCAGGCCCACTCAACCCGTGCAGACATCTGAAGCGACAAAATGCCCTTTTTACCTCTTCCCTGGCATAGCCGAGATAGAATGCCGAAGCAATTTTGAAAACTTGTGAGTTGCTTCGTGATCTCAGGCTTCTGCCGCGAAGTAAATCACATTGGCGATCTTCCGGGTTATTACGCAGTGTATAGTGATAATTCCTAACCGACGGTTCAAAACTACTCTTACGTCAATTGGTGCTCAACAAGCAAAATCAATCAACAACGATAAGGACACTAAGTGCAAATTGCTCAAAGCTAATGCAGCAATATAGCATAACAACATTAGTTTTGAGCACACGATAAAGTTCTCCCAGAGGATAACGCAATAATCGTCGGATCTTATTGTATATATGCATTAAAGGTAAAGGTAAATGTAAAATTCACCCTACAACAGGCCACGAAGGCCCAGAGGTGGAGCAGAGGTATAGCTCTGCTCTTTCTTTAACCTTGGCGCTATATAGGGGAGGTTCAACACCACGCCCCGGCCGTTTTACCCCCGGGAAAGACTCGGTACCTATTGTATAGGAGGCTGGGTGGACCCCAGGGCCGGTCAGGACGGGTGCGGGTAATCTCGCCTCCCCCGGGATTCGATCTCCGGAACCTCCAGCTCGTAGCCAAGTCGCTATACCGACTAAGCTATCCCGGCCCTATATGTTCATTAGGTTGGTATATTCAAGATATCATTGTAGTACGAAAAATGCACGGAATTGAACATTTTAAGCAGTTTTCACATGTTGAAGCAGTCGGGACGAACCTTTATTTTAAATGCCCACAGTCACCAGTCATTTACCGCAGGGTCGCTTGCGTTATACATCAAGCCCATTCCCTCTGCTTACCGGAGACATCACGATGTATCGGCGAACACTGCGGATTGCACTGGAGCACGACGTGTTTCTACATGGTGCATACGGAAAACACAGTTTCTACAACAAAATGCCATCGTAAATTTCTTTTCCTGACGTCGCTTCCAAACAGGACAACAATTTACAATTATGTAAAACGGTTTCGAGCAACAGGTTCAATTTCGGACAATATAACACGTGGAGGATACGTGCTGGAGAAGAACTGTGCTAGACAGGAAGATCGGGGGCGTCCAAGAAGAACAGACTGCACTCGTACGGCAAGCGAGCGTCTGCATCGTCTGCAGCCGAATTCACACCTCGCGTGAAAACATCACGGTTCGCAGGCTCTACGACACAGGCAGCGAAGCAAGACTAACCTCTGACCTCTGTGAAGTAGTATGTTCATGGGGTACATTACAGAGAAACAGACCCCATACACTTCTGTAATCAGCCTGGTTTCGTCTCAGTGAATACGTAAATTTTCAGACACACAGATTTCCCATATTAACCCATTAAGTGTCGGTTATGTGATGTTAAATTCGGTATGTGGTGTGTTATGAGTGCGACTATGGTTACCGGGCACATTCTCGTACCATTTTGTACACCCGTCCGGTTACGAGAAAGCCCTGTGCTATTTCCGGCAAGACAGTGCTACAGACCATATCACACAACGTAATATAATGCTAAATAGTGTACGTCAGCACAACTGTTTAGCATTATATTACGTTATGTAAATACGCTGGGATCCCAATGTGTGCGTAGCATCTTGTGACTAACCGATTAAAATAGGCCTGAAGATGACTGATTAAGAGTCGAAACATGTAGCCTATGTAATTACTTTGTGTAATAAAACAGTTGTGCTGACGTACACTATTTAGCATTATACTACGTTTCTAGCACATCGTGATGCCTCCGATCAAAATATCACGTAACAATTCGCCTACCCAATTCATATACATTTGTGGCCTCCTCGTTCGCCGGAACTTCATTCGTGAGACTTTTACATTGCGCCGTGTTAAATGATAATACTGAAGTAAAATCCAATACTTGAATTAAGACGATATCAAAGAAAGCATTAAGGACACAGCGTTTTCGGTTTCGTCAGAGGAACTTCGACAGGCAACAGACATAATTGTTTCGAAGTGACACGTGTCTGCGAACTGAAAGAAACCATTTCTGACACATTATTTAAACAGTGCCGACAAGAGGGAAGGAAAGCCGGTACAAATTACCGGGTAACGGCGATCTGGAAAAGGGCCCAGGGTCCGACTATGTTGCACATCTTTTTGTCTTTCCCGGTAGCACTATTTGATGACTACAAATTAACCCTTCCACTACAAGCCCAATTTACTCCGTAACTGTCAGTCTTTCCGATTTGCTGTAAACGCTTTTAGTCGGTCCGCCCCTTGCTGGGGGGACCAAAGCCTCTCTCTCGTTGGCCTCGTTTTTAATTAGCATTTTCAAGCACAGTAGTGTAGGTATCGCCTGGTTTAGTGCTTAAATCTCTGTACTTTTCTCACACACCGTACCGGCGTGTTACATAACTTTCCCGCAACAAACAGCAGTTCTTTCCCTATAAAGCCTTCACTGACTGTTCTCACAGAAGCACACTGTGTTCTCGGTGAGGTACGAAGTGAATCTTTATACACTATCAGAATTCAATTAGTCTTCAGGCTGGGTCATGGTCCAGACGGTCAAGTAGCAGGACTGCCACGGCTGTGGTCTGGGTTCGATCCCAGGTCAGCCCACGTGGAATTTGTGGTCAAAGTGGCAAAGCATCTTACTATTTCCGTTTTGAAGTAAGCTTAAATAGCTGCAAAGAATGCCGTACGCAATTTAGTGTGATACAGTACACAGTATGTGCTTTCCAGCCTCGATATTTTCGTCAATGGGCCAAATTGACTGAATCAATCCGCAGTGTTAAACCCACGTGTTGATGCAAAAGAAACTGACCGAGACGTACACGAAGAAAAAGCGAGTGAAACACAAAACAGACACAGACTGACAATAAGCACTCGTGAGGCAAACTGCGTCTGGCTGTCACAAAACAGAACTACAGAAACAAAGGATAAATTCCATTCTCGCCCACGATCACAGTCTCCTGGAACATAAATACGAGTATTTATTACTTAAACTTTTGGCGCCGGAATTATTTTTTTTAAATTTTAGCACACCCTGTAAATAAAATGTGAATAATACACGAACCAAACAAGTTAGAATTATGAAACAAACTGCATTTTGAAGAGAAAAAAACGGAGAGTATATACCATGTTTAAAATATTCAGTACCTATATTTATTGAATAAATATACAAAATGCAACTTTAGAGGTTAGCGGTGCGGTACGACCACTATAGTTGACATTAGGCGTCTAAAGGTTAATTCAATGACAGTCACTCAAAACACAGAAAACGGGGGGGGGGGGGGGGGGGGGCACACACAAGACTTTTTTTCTCCGGCACACCCCTTT
>Ga0131853_10014818_pt1 | contig 14277 bp, 6 predicted proteins | sample TergutLab28metaG_FD_92764 | JGI IMG/M metagenome (GOLD analysis project Ga0131853, IMG submission 92764) | Labiotermes labralis P1 segment gut microbial communities from Petit-Saut dam, French Guiana - Lab288 P1 (version 2) (version 2) | ecosystem: Host-associated > Arthropoda: Insects >... | reverse complement strand
TTATTATTATTATTATTATTATTATTATTATTATTATTACAAGTAACTTTTCCTGTGAAGAGTGAGACACCATTTCACATTATCAAAGTTTTTATTCATCAACGAATGCACAAGTGATTGTCTTAAAAATAATATTAAATTTTACATTAAAATATTTCCAACATGTTTCGGTGCAGGCATATCATCTTTAGGGAGCTCATTATCCGTACTTGCCAAAGTTACACTTTGTTAAAACAGTCAATTATGGTACATCGGTGTACGATTAAAATCGGTGGTGATGTGGCTGCATATATTATTAGCGTCCTTGTTGATGTGTAACTGTTGCACTGTTCGGGAGTAGTCTACTCCCGAACAGTGCAACAGTTACACATAAAATTACGCCATATGTCGACTGTGAACCCATAAGAGAACAATCGATATTAAAGGATAATAAGTCTGTCGCATGCGACCCATCAAAGGAAGACTGCGTATTAGGAAATAAGGTATACTGAAGTAAACAGAATTATGGAATTTGAAATTTGATATTAAACTTGTAAGGTAAAATATTCGTGTTTGGAAATTGGCGATAGTTACAAGCCATGAACTATGTAGACGTACACTAAAGTATTCTAGAATTTTTGAAATTATATTTTGTATATTTTGTATATTTTGTATATTTTGTATATTTATCTGTAAGTCAATTTCTTTCAAAAAAAATGTTAAATGAGATGACTGAATGATTGCTTTCTGAAACAGTCACGTAAGCTTTTGTCTCCATGACCAGAGTTGATATCCCCGAAACGTCTTTTTTAATCAAACCCTGAAATGGCTGATTACCAGAGAGAAATTTAATGTGTGTATTTGCCGAAAAGTTTCAAATCTTACACAGAGTGGGATGTTGGAGAACAGACAATATTAGTACCAAGAGAGGGAAAGTAACTAGAATATAGAGAAATTACATAATGAAGGAACTTTAAAGAACACGAGTGTCATTAGCATGATGAAGTAAAGAGGAACAGAACAAGCGGTAAAATGTCTTATTTTATTTGGGATATGTCGGTTTGAATCTGCGCCTGGACTCCTGCTATCAAAGCCTCTTTGTGCATTTCCTAGGTTCCTCTAGGCGAATGGATGTGGCTTCTATTCTTCTGGAATAAGATGCCGTGTCACTGGACAATTATTTCCCGAAGTAACATAGGCATCTTCAGGTTTCGAAATGCCCAAGAATGATTCCGAGTGTCATAAAGGTTAGTTTCCTCTTAAGTTCATGTCCATACTTCATCATCCATCTCACCATTCGACGCTGTATACTCTGAGAAGTTGACAGCGTGGTTAAATGTGGGATACTAAACACTTAGGAGAGACCACCATAAAGCGGAATGCGAGGATACATTCAAACGGTCTTATTTGTTTGGCGTAACAAGCACAAAATTAAGGCAACCTGCATAGCAGTTGGCGAGAAAAAAAATGGAACAGAACATGAGTTTAGATGTGAAAAAGAAATGGCTGGGTGCTGCTAGATAGTGGAATTTTAAAACTGTAATCCAGATATTTGCTTGAGGAAATTCTGAGTTTGCTTCAGTATCCCGCGGGATTTCAATAAACCTCAAGTAACAGCATTCGTCGAAGTGTATGGTGATAATCTAAAGGTATATAACGCGTTACCGGCTAGTACATACAAAGCGTATGATGAAATTCAAACACAATAGATATTTGTACAAACTTCCAATTCTACACATGACTTTGATCTACTGCATGAATCCACTCTGACTTTACATTCCTCTAGTTTCGCTTTGCCTCAACGGAAGTTAAAAATGAGCTAATTCATAAAGCGCCGCTGGGAATATCTTATGAAATCGGTTCGATAACGCGGGAGGAGTTTTTACAGTGGCTGAAGCATTTTTAGTAGCTTGTAAAACATAGTTCTGAAGACAGTGTCCTACTCATTGCCAACAGATACTCGAGCCCTCACGGTGTGGACGTGGTTTCCTTTGAAACAGAGAATGGCATTGCAATATGTGTCTACCACTTTTCTGTCTACTTGGACTTCACTTATGGATTTGACTTTTCATAAGTCAGGGAAAACATAATCCTGGAAGAAATGTCGTACAGTAAAACAATCGTTCACTGTTTTTGGCTGCATATAGGAAAGCTGCAGCCATTTTATATGCTGAGAGCTCGTTTACGAACACTGACATTAGGCCATTTAAAGCAGACGTATTTGAAGACTTCTTATTCGCGCCAGAGGAAACCTTCGACAAGATTATTCAAAACCCGACTGAACATTATCCCTGCAAACACAGACCACGTGAAAAAATCTTACTTCCTCTGCATCGTCTGAAGCTGAACGAAGATAATACTAAAATGTATGTGGAGAACAATATGTGAGGTTTAGATGGATTCCACGTTCCCCGAGTAGTGACCAACGGATGGTTCTTAGGAACAGAAGTAAACCATTGCGTGAAATTTCATGACCATCTAAACGCAGAACAGTTTCGCAAACAAAAAGCTTAAATCAACAAGTCTGACGGTCCTGCAGTCTACTGGTTTGCTCTTCTCAGTGCCTGTATGAGAGCATAATTTCAGAGGAGAGTCCATGTCGTAATCAGGTTAGCGTCACATCCGCCATTATTCTAAAGACTCCTCTTGCTTCTCAATCAGACATGTCAAATAAAGCTCGAACCCCCTCTAGGAAGAAGTCATTTCGTGCAAAAGAACGGTCAGTTCTCCTCGTTCCGCTCTAACCCTCGCTCAGTACGACCACAGTCGCTATGATTTTCGTGTTCGTAGCCATCAAGTAAAGTGAATGAAGGTGAGCATTTATTATTCATACAGCATATAAACGTCTTCATGCTTGGGAAACTCAGGTTAAGTCTTCGACAACGTCATTGGCCTTTTTTGTGTTACTGACGAGGGGATATGGTCACTGCTCAGGAACGAAATTATCTGGTTTGTTTTGTGGGCCACTAGAGCCACTAGAGCCCTTCCTTGTGACGCTAAACAGGTTATAAACTAGTCGATATATTCATGCCTTTCATGTACCCGAATTTTCATTGCTGTTGCAACAAATGTCCCATTTTTAATTTAACTGGAGTTGGGTGAATTCAGTACATATTCTCACGAATTGTTTTTTTCAGGCCAATTTTAATTTCATCCTACCCTTTTACTAGAAGGGCCGTACCATGGCTTAGGCGGTTAGTCGCCGGCCTCTCATTGGGGACCGGGGACTGAGGTACGTTCCAGTGTATTCTGTGTGGAATTTATGGTGAACAAAGTGGCACTAGGACGTGTTTTTCTTGCATATCATTCCACTCAAGTTTCTCTCGTCGATGGTTAATATTAGTATATGAGTGCTCTTCCCGACTGCTCGCTCTCATTCTCGGTACCCTGAACAAGTATTACATTCCATGCCTGTGCATATATATATATATATATATATATATTATAAAGTGTATAATACTCTGAACAAAATTTTTGTACTTTTCATATTATTTTTATGATTACATTCCGTTCATATCATAATTGTAGTATATAGTGAAGAACGCGGTGCACGAAGTTCATGTACTAAACCACATGGCGTCACATCCGATAATATAGTCATGGTACAACGTACCAACGTGATAGCCTTATACCTGTATATCATTGGTATAAAACACCTATGTATAAGAAATTTACTTAAGTTTCACACATTCATTAAACTTGGTGACCAATACTACACGCAGACTGCACTTGGTTACCAGTACTACACTGACCGCAGTACGCTGCACTTGGTGACCTATATCACGCCGAACGCATGAAGCCTACACTTCATACGGTATCTTGCTGATTTCATGCAGCCTGCACTCCGTGATTGACTGCATGCAAGCTACATTTGGTGACCAGTAAGACGCTGACTGCATGTACGCCACACCTGCTGACCATTATTACCCCGAAGGCATGCAGCCTACACTTAGTGATTAAAATCACACTGACTACTTACAGCCTACAATTGGTGACCAGTAAAGCGCTGACTGCATGCACGCCATATTTAATGACTAATATCACGTGGAACTTATGTAACCTACACGTCGTGAAGAGTGTCAAGCTGATTGCATACAGCCTGCACTTGGTGACGAATACCACACTGAACGCACGTAGCTTACACATCGTGAAAAAAAAGTCACGCTGACTGCGTGCAGCCTACACTTGGTGACCGATATCACCCTGACACTTGGTGACCATTGTTACGGTGTATGCTTGTACCCTGCACTACATGGCCAATATGCTGACGCATGCTACCCTGCAATTGATGCCTAATATCACGATGAACGCATACACCCTACACTTCGTAACAAATATCAAGCTAGCTGCGATCAATATCACGTTTTACGCATGTACCGTACACTTGGTGACCAACATCACGTTGAATGCATGTAGAGTGCACTGCCTAATCCATAGTTTAAACATGGGGAGTGCGAAAATTGAGGTTTTTACAAAGGTGTTTATGAAGACTTAAGTCTAATGGGAAATCACGCCTCTCCGAATGGTAAATATTTACTGACTTTTCGAAGGATCGTAGCGTCTTACTCTTCAGTATCAAGCAATCCAATGCATTTTCTTGGACTTCTTGACCCTGAATATTTACCTTTAGACATGGCGTAAAGTCCCAGGAGCTCAAAAATTGAATGCTATATATCGGTCGTCCTGTCATTTGACGCTAGTAGACTTCGATGTTGACAGCATCGTTAAATAACCTAACTAATAGGTCACGCCATTTATTTTTTAACCGTATTTTATTACATTCAATGAGTAAACTACGATATTTTTTAGAATTTTCCATTACGATTATTTGTAAAATAACTTCTGATTAACACAGGCTTCAAAATTGCACTCACTCTGAAAGAAAACGAAACACGAAATTTGAGATTCGTAATGTTTTCACAGCAATGTTATTTAAACTGCTAGTTCCTTGGATGTGACGCGGCGTCATTGGGTGAGCGGCTCCTGATGTTTCTTAGGAATTTCTTGCGTTCATTCTCACAGAACAAGTTGACTCGTACACTTGGCCCTTGAGAGTGAAGGCTGTTGGCCCAAAGAAACATCACATCTTAAGATTTCCGGAATTCTCATTAATAATGGTATTTTTAGTGTATTTGGAACACGCTTTCTGCTCCTTACAACACTCCAATAGTCAAAGCTACCTAATCGTATCCAGTTTTTACTTGTCATGTGTTTTAAAATTTGGTTTCAATAAAAAGATTATGATTGAGCAGTTTTCCAAAATCCAGTATATTGCTTTCAGCATTGGAACCTTACGGTGTAGCTGCTTACATGCTTCCACTTTCCTTCACTTTCGTGACGTGCAAACATTTATCACATGGCAACAGTTCAGCTCGTAGGATTTTGTAAATCTTATCTGCTGATCATCTTGTTCTATGTACATACTACCTTGTCTGCCCTCCACCATGTTTCATCCAGTAACTCCTGTCCACTTTCATCAGCTTCTCTTCTCTTTACTATCCTGTTTGTTGGATATTAATTGAACGTTCGCTTTACTACCCTCTTTGTTCGTTATTAATTGAACGTTAATTAATTGGATTTTCATATCTGTTATATTCTCAGAACATGAAACATCGTTTGCATAAACAGTACATACTGACATGTCATCATAATGGAATATCAAATTAAATAATTATATTTAGTAGTCAGGGAGAGTGGTTGAGACTAGGAGTCTATTAGCGGATTAATAGTTGGATGTTACTGTAAGGATAGTATAAAGAAATATTTCATTATTAGGCATGACAACCGAGACTCCAAGTTTCAAGTTTGTAATTTATTAAATATTCAAATAATTATAATTGTGAATACATGAGGATTGTTGAATGGGAATTTCGATGGCTGCGTCGTGTACTGAGAGGATGAGACGTGGACATATGGATAGGAATATCCAGAAAAGTATTTGTCACAGTGTACGAGATTGCAGGTCCCAACGCTTTGAAGGCTTATGTTGTGTTATACAGAGTTATTGTGTCACTCAGACCTGTGGGCGGTTCTCGGTCTTTCGGAGATTCTGTCTCCTTCTTCTGCTCTATTTAAAGATGGCAGATTCTATAAAAATGTAAATCAGTACCCACAATTCTATAAGGTGTTACAAATCATTACAGTACTGATATTAGCGAAGTACCTCTAAAACTAGAAAAACATGAAACTCTCAGGCTACACATTGGAATCAGCTATAAGATTTTATAGGATACGAAAGTCTTCAAAATTACCGTCTTCTGAGCAATGACACAGAATGATTTGGTATGCAGGAACAGATGATTTTGGAAGGACGTCCATTTATCAGCATCAATATAGGTTCGTTTTCCCGTAACCATCTGTGCTTAATCTCTTGACATCATTCCATACATTACTATAATGCTAGAATACCAGAGTACCGCTGTACAGCTTATTAATGGCCAGCACGAATTTTTCTCACACTCCGATCTTCGAGATTAGCCAATATCAGTCACATTGTTGCTTGTCGCCTTGCGTGCACATTTACCTTGGTTTAATTTGAATGTTCAACCTCCATGCAATATATGTACTTAAAATTATAAAATTATATTGTCATACAAAACTCTCATTTTATTAAAAGTCTTAATTGTATTTCTAGCTACATGTTTCAGCTCGTATACTGAGGCATCTTCAGGCTATTCTTCAGAGTGGTTTGTATGTACAATTGTTGTTGCTTTAAAAGTTACGAGATCTCGTATTACAAATATTTGTTCAAATATTTGTAGTAATTCTATATAAAATATATTATTAAGTTAAAATTCAGATGTGATATTTTACATATTGAGTATTAAACAAATTAAGATTGCTTTGCGTGTTGACTGGAAGATCTGCTGTTGATAGCTGGTGGTGACCCTTTTGAGGGTGAGGTGTTATTTGTATGGTCAATGTAGATTAGCCGTGATGGCTATGGCATTTAAACGGTGTTCGTTTAAGTTTCCTATGCCTGTGTAGAAATATCATATTGTTAATAAGAAATAGTGGAGACTTTTCGTTTATTGGATTCGGATTGTGGTACTTAACTTTGTTGTGATTTGTACAAGGAGATGGAGATGGCTGCAAATACATCATTCAAAAATGTGGAATTTTGAAGTTGAAAGTTATAAGACGATGATGTATTATTGTAAAAATTACATAAGGTTCTAAATGATTGGCCACCTTCTCTATCTGGAGTAAGAGACTGGCTCCATTAAAAGGACCCGATACATTGCTTTAAAATGTTCTGATTTTAACTCATGACATTAGCAAGTCAACGTACGGAAATTAATACGATATTAACTTGAAGGAAACAAAGTCCGTCTAATGCAATTTGAAATCTTGGTGTATATCGATCAAACCACACGACGTCATAATCACGTGGGCTTCTTTTCTTAGCGTCATGTCAGATCATCTGAAATTGGTGTTGACGTGAGGGTTAGCTAGTTGTAGATAAGACGGGGTAGGCACGGGGGAATTTTCCACCATGCTCTTCATTTTAAATCGAAATGATCCTGTACTATCCCTATACACACAGTGACCCACTTGCCTGTTGATGCTGGTAGTTCCTTTATGGAATTTTTAACTTCCTAATAAACCAGTATTTATATGCGAGCCAGAATTTCATTATGCTGACGTTCCTTATATGCCACAAGCTTCTTCATCACATTAAAGCCTAATGAATATTTAAACTCTGACACTCACTTACTAAGTTTCATCTTTTTAGTAACAAGTCCAAAGTGTGTGCGTGTTGTGTAGGTCATATCTTTAGAAACTACTTCATCGCTATTTTCAGCGCTTTTGGTGCTTGGCTGCGCGGATAATGTTAAGTGAAATTTTTATAAAAGACATGCACACATGTAGGTCTGTAATATACTTTGACTTAACCTAGCTTGTTGAAGGACATACACAGCACAGAAACGTATGGGTTGAATTTGAAATAAAATACACAGCTGTCAGTGATAATTTGATGAATACATAAAACTGGATACATAAAAGAAATCGCATTATAAATCGCCTGTTCCACAAGGAAATTCTTACGAAACGACAAAGTATAAACCCCAAATCATGACTCTGTAAATAAACATATGAGTAGCAAACGAATTACGATTGCTTGAATATTCCAAAGTCGGCGCATCTCTGATAAATGTTATAAGATATAAATATTTTAGTCCTATGAGTAGTTAGTTTGTTAACCCATACTTAATATATTTGTTGCCTGAGTTTGTATTTATTTCATTTTACTCCTACTATTTCAAAAAATTCTGCTATGTATTTTTGTGAAATATATTAAAAGTACCAGAAAGATGACTTGTACTGAACCACATTCTTCACTCGTTTAGCTAAATTACCCAAAATGAAGACATTTAATAATGAATGTTACACGTGTTGTGTTTTTCCAGCAGAATATTCGCATTTTTTTCTCTCAAATTGGTGTTTCTTAAGAAAATCCGTTAAGACGCGTGTAGTTTAGCAAGTTTTTACCAATGTTTTTGCGAAAACGTGCTGCCCTGATCGTGTTTATAACTTGGAAGTGGGACAAGGGGATTCCCTTCAAAGGTGCCTATTCCTCTACCAAATTACACAACCGATCATTCCAGAATTTCTTCTTGATTAAATACTTATGTCTGAAGTAGATTGGACCTATGTGTTTTTACTCACTAATTTGATGATAATGTTGCACGATATCTAACATAACCAATAACAATTGTTTCTCGAGCTAAGCCAAAGTGTTTCTGGGGTGGTCATTTAATAATAAATATGATTATTTGGACAGTGTCCACCGCCATGCTTTTTTCCCAAACCAAGCTTCATGTCAGACGACGAATATACATGTCCATGTTCTGAAACGTCCTGTTTAAAAGAAACCAAAACAACAGACCGTAACCGCAGTAACAATCAAGTGTACTGTAAGTTCCGTAATTCGGATGTGACTACTCCTCCCACTTTATTTACCGCAGTTCAAACCAGTTATCCATAATTTTCCAGACTTTAATAATTCTAACACCCAGAACCATCTGCCACATCTTCACAGAAACATTTTGCGCTGTGATAGTATTCAAATACAAACACACGACAAAGTAAACGATTCAGCTCTTTGTGTACATGTTTGCTAAATGCGAGTCCCGATGTTTGGAGTAGGGCCCATCAAAGTGAACTCGGACAGTGACGATTAAACTGCGTCCTCCAGCCATAGAACGAGGATAAACAAAGCAGTCCCGTGTAATCATTGCTTTGAAAGGCCGAATTTGTAGAATAGTTCAAAAATAGTAATTTATCGATCTGTTCGCTAATGTAGTGCATCAGAAATACTAGTCGATTCGCGTAGGCACAGGACTGTGAATGATCGTTTCTAATGCACGTAGTCAAGTATGAAAGCAAATATGTATACAAGAATTTCACTTACATAACAGTACTGAAAGTAATTTCTCCTGGATTCTTACACCTTGTATTATAAGTCTGTTTTGACGCTCACTGGCGTTGTAGTAAAAGTGGTGGTCTTGGTGTAAGGATCCAGAACAGCATCGCCTGACCTAAAGACATAAAAAGTTACAAATTGACACATATATATATGTAAAATATGTAGCTAAAAGTTGTAATCTTAAATACGGCAGTTTTAATTATATTTACTAACGCCGTGGGGAAACGTTTTGCTAGCGAATATAATCCCCTAACTTACGCAAGAAATCCGCCGCAAAAATTAATCGGACTGCTTTTGATGTAGCGGAGGGAGAATCGTTGTTGTTTCCGCATTTTAACGTTGATTAGGGAGGCGCTGATGTTGCGTTGGCGCAGTTTATTTGCTTGATTTTTTAATTTCTTTTATTTCTTCAGTTACTTCCTTTTCTTCTGGCCAGTTCGAGTCCGAAACAGCTTTACCGTGTTTATAATCACTTGTCCCTATCTTAAGACACACGAATCTAGTCTGAACACTGAATACAATTTCTTTATGACCAATTTTAACATTATCGCTTAGAAATAAATGGCTTCTTACCTTCAGATATTTGGTCTACAGTTTTGTGAGCATTTCTCGTTTGCCTCTATATACTTTTTGAATCGGTTTCATTTCGACACAGCGCTTGTCATGAAGTCATTGGTGATATGGTCATACAAATCCGAAATTTCGGAAAAGCTTTTACGCTTAAGTGTTTTTCAAAACCGCGTAAGAATTTCGATACACCTGTATCGTAGTATACCTTTCAGGTTCTTTGTGGTTAAGAGCAAAGTTCAAAGTTGAACATAATTCAAAACCGTACTGTTTAACATTACACTCGTTTCGATTTGGAACATGATATTGTGTAAATAAATATTTACTGTTTTCGTTTTAATTACGCGAAATTTTTAAATTGTCTCGAGAGAAAGTGCGAGATTTAATATAAAAGCAGGTGGTGCAAATAATTAACACCGTGCTGAAAGTTTCATCCTCATTACTGCGGTGATTTTCCAACTAATCTCTATGAAAGAATGCATTTCTTCGCAATTATTTTTACAATTTCGTTTCCCTCCCCCGACATTAGCACGTCATAGTGTCATTACACTAATCTTATGTGTCTTATGATATTTAAAATTCTCAGAGCTGTGTTGTTGAAAGTTGAAATCTTCTAGAAGGTTGTGCATTGACGAAGGGCAAATATTACCGATCTTTCGAAGGATCGTATTGCCGATATCTTCAGGTTCACCCAGCCCTCGTAGTCCTCCTCAACCCGTTGATAAAACTACTACGGTTCTGCGAAACGTCAGTAACTTCGGATAAGTCTTCAAGGCTTAACGTACCAGAATACGTTACCTGCTAAGACAAAGTTTCTGATTGTGTATCTTCGCTTTCCTGCGTCCGTCAACCAAATACTGTTCCATCCTCAAACTTATAATTTAAATTAGGGTTTTTAACTCATGGTTCCGTGCATCATAATTCAATGTTAATAAAAATCCAACCAGATGCTAGAGTATGCAGATATTTATTCACTGCAAAGTCACTCTACATGTTTCGGGTGTCACAGCACCCATCATCAGGAGTACTAAAAACTGAAACCGCAGCCTCCGGTACAGCTACTGCCCTCCAACGTGGCCTGATGAGGCCACGTTGGAGGGCAGTACCTGTACCAGTATTATGACCTGTACCGGAGGTTGCGGTTACAGTTTTTAGTACTCCTGATGATGGATGCTGTGACACCCGAAACATGTAGAGTGACTTTGCAGTGAATAAATATCTGCATACTCTAGCATCTGGTTGGATTTTTATTAACATTGAATTAGGGTGTATAAGTCCATGTACGGGAAAAGGGCAACGAGTCTTATTTAACTTAGTCTTCAGAATATATTTTATTGGCCTGCGTAATACAACTATCTTTTTTTACATTTTTTCTCGTGCCAAACAGATTAGCTCATATGGTGGTGCTTCTGATTTGTATTTGAAAAGTACCTTGGTTAGCATCTCGAATGGAAGACCAACTAACCTCACTAAGACTTTTGTCATTTTTCTCATTTCTTTGTGGAAGACGCTTGTCGACTCTGAACGGCCTGGAGTTTTAACAGCGTAAGGTCCGTCTTTGCGAAGAAAACTTAGATCCTGTCAAACAGAAAAGGCTCTGTCACCGAATCTATCACTCTACAGTGGTCGCTATTTGCTAGGTGTGAATTTTGTAACAAGCGTAAATACAAATTTAAGCACACTTGTAACCAGATAGAATGCAGCGCAAAATAGAAGAATCTGTAGTAACAGGCAGGAACAAGACACAACTGAGCTTAAGCCCAGTATTTTGACAAATGAAATACACCAATTACTGGTCACAAACATCTGACTTCCCCACTCTGCTCCACAATTGCCAAAGTGAAAATCGTTTTTCTGTGTTTACATCATTACCTAAAATTAGTCGGTGGCCCTTTCCTTCTACATCCTCTTTAAATTTTATTCATTATCATTTGATTATTAGACAGTTTATGGTTCCTTATAGTCCTTAAATACTTACTACAGGCTGGACGGTCCGTGATCGAATCCCGGTGGGACGAGATTTTCCACCCGTCCAGACCGGCCCTTGGGCCCACACATCCTCCTGTAAAATGAGTACCGGGTCTTTCCCGGGAGTAAAGTGCGGCCGGGGCGTGCTGCTGACCACTCACCCCCTTCTAATGCCGCGGTCATGGAAGAGTAGAGCTATACCTCAACCCAATCTCTGGGCCACACCGGGCCTGTAACGAGATCACTTTACCTTTACTTTTATAGTCCTTAAATGAACTACACTCTTAAATATTCCAGTTTGTCTTCATTATTAACTTCATTGTAACGAACAACAACAGGATGCCAAATTATGATACTGAATTACAGACCAAACTGGCGAAGACGACGGACCTTTGAAGAGACTATGAGTTGAGACCGAAACAGGTCTGTTAAGGCCTAACTCGTGGCGGATTATGATGTTGATTATCCTCATTTTTTCTGTTATTTTTACTGACAGACAGACACGTAATTATTCTTAACATTTCCTTTATTATTCTCTTGGCGAATTGTGGTTCTCCTGTGCTTAGTTTTGACTTCTTAGGTTTATCTAGAGCAATTGTTTGACTAGTAATCCTTAAACTGCTAACGTATGAAGTAAGTTTAATGTTTTATATAATTACTTACACCCTAGGTATTTTCGTAATTTAGTGCTTGTACAGTGCTTGTACAGTGCTTGTACAGTGCTTGTACAGTGCTTGTACAAGATCAATACAGGAGTGATGAAATTCAGATGAATGTAAGTCAACAGCACGTTTACAGCGCTATCGCTTTGAATGAGCTTGTATCTATTTGTAGCCACCAAATTTACGGTGGAATGGAACTAAGGGATCCGTTCATGATGTTTCACAAAAGGGCTGGACGTGTGCAGAAATAGATGTAGGTGGCGTTGCTGTTGCGTATTTTCACGTCTAGTCGTTTTGTGTGGTTGAAGTCTGTTGGCGTTCGTATCGCATGGACCCAATATCTGGCGAATGAAGGTCACATCTGATGTATATAGACTGAGTTGGAAATAAAGCTCGAAGTTTCAGTGCGGCACTAGCAGGGAAAGATAATAGTAGGAAAAGAAACGAAGGAAGGCCTAGCTGCACCTGTACACATAGTTTAGTAGACTGTCTAAAATACACAGGCTATATTCTATAACGTTTAGGTTTCCTGCTCATTGCTTTTAAAAGTGAATACCTGTTCTGAAGCGACACGTGCCACTCTTTGGTTAAAGTGAGTCACGACGTGTGCCGCAATGTATGTGGCAGGCAGTCCGTCAGCAACTGAAACTACCTACACTCGTTACCTCCATTCCTGTGTTGTGTAAAGGCTGCTTAGCATCGATTTCCGAGCACACAGCACGTGTCACTGACATCTTTTATTTCTCGTTTGACTGAGCCCAAAAGAAGTAGCATCTCTCATTTTGCATTTCATCAACAATGAAATATCTGACAATCTAAAATATCTTAATTTTCTTTCACACCAAATTGGCGAAGACGACGGGAGGACCTTTGAAGAGATTATTAGATGAAACCGAAACAGGTCTGTTAAGGCCTAACTCATGACGGATGGTGATGTTGATTATCCTCAGTTTTTCTGTTATTTTTACTGACATATATAACTAACAGTTTCTTTATTATTCTCTTGGCGAATTGTGGTTCTTCTGTAATTAGTTTTGACTTCTTAGGTTTATCTAGAGCAATTGGGTCTTGGCCGCAATCACACTACCGTTAAACACGTCTTTGCACAGTGAATGAGCCCTTTGCTTACAGACTTAGTAAGCAACACTAAAATTGCTGCTGTCATTATTAAAGTTAGGACGTATGATTGGGTTATAATAAATTACAACCAAGCGAGAAACTTCATTGTACAAACTGTAGAATATCGAAGCGTTATCAAGGCCTCAGGCCATTGTTTTTCCAAGAGAAATTTTTTTTCTGAATGAAGCAGTCGCGGTGTGCCACGAGACCAAACATATGCTTTTTCACATGTCTTATATCATTAGTTTTCAATGCTCTAACAATATATGAAACACGTTTAATGCTTGAATCTTAGAGACAGCTATGTGATACATAAGTTGAACCTGGAACAACAGCAAGTCTGATAGAAATATAAATACCCAGTAGAGCCTGTATAATCTGAAGGAACACAGAAACTTTTGCGATAATTGACAATTAGTGTACCAAATTCCTGAAAAGCATAACTTCTATTATGAAGACATACTTAACCGGCCTTTGAGTGCAGATGGTGACTGATATCTTGGGGGGGGGGGGGGCTTGACTATTTTAATTAAGGTTGGGTTTTTAACATGA
>Ga0131853_10014813_pt1 | contig 14278 bp, 10 predicted proteins | sample TergutLab28metaG_FD_92764 | JGI IMG/M metagenome (GOLD analysis project Ga0131853, IMG submission 92764) | Labiotermes labralis P1 segment gut microbial communities from Petit-Saut dam, French Guiana - Lab288 P1 (version 2) (version 2) | ecosystem: Host-associated > Arthropoda: Insects >... | reverse complement strand
CTGGCCCAGGATAGAGACAGGTGGCGGACGCTTGTGAGTGCGGTAATGAACCTTCGGGTTCCGTGAAATGCGGGGAATTTCTTGTCTAGCTGCAAACCAGTTAGCTGCTCAAGAAGGACTCTGCACCATGGAGTAAGGTAGTAGTAGTGGTGGTAGTAGTAGTACTAGTAGTAGAAGTGATGTGTGTGGTAGTAGTAGTAATATTGAAATCAATCACAACGCGTAGTTCGTAATGTCGATAACCCAGGGTGTTCATCAAAATGGTAGCATTGTTTTTTAATGTGAAGGGGTTAAGTGAACATCAGCTAATGGACCCGTACGGAATGAAATGGATTTCCGGAAGTACCCGTTTTACTCGTATTGTATTGTTTGTGTTAATTGTGTGTACCAAGAAATGTGTGGTCTTCTTTTTAAAAACTGTAACAGTTAAAATCAGTAAGAAGAAATTGAGAGCGGATTGAATCGGGGGAATGCCATCCATCATTTGGTACAGAATCTTATGTCTTCAAGTTTGGTGCCCCAAAATATAAATAGTAGTATAAACAGAACTATAAATGGCTCTCTTGTCGGGTTTGGTACATTAGTTCTGCACTTCTGCCGTATCTGGCGCTCTAATCTCTCGACTATATTTACGCAGGTCTGGCGCTGCTGTTTCTCCAACACACCCACCCCACATTCGTCAACCCTTCCAAACATTACACCTTCTGTACATGACAAGACACGATAGTTAGTCATTCGAAATATGCCTACCGCTCCACATTACTAGTTAGACTAAAGTTAATCGTTCTTTCGATTCATAGTGTTCCTGTATTGAATCCTTCGGACATTGTCCATAGTGATTTTAGTCAGTCGTTCAGGTTATTCCTCTTACGAGGTGGACAAGGGTTACTTACTTACTCCATGGAGCAGAGTTCTTCTTGAGAAGCTAACCGGTTTTCAGGGAGTCCAGAAATTCCCAGCAATTCATGGAACCCAAAGATTTATTACCGCATTCACAAGTGCTCGCCACAAATCCGTTCCTTCCACGTCGTTCGGGCGAACGACGCTGGGCGCCAAAGATGTTGCTAATAAGTTATTTGTTTCATTCCTCTTCAGCGACTCCGACGTTGGTTTCCAGTTAATGAAGGATGTTGGTCTGATTAAAAGCTGTATGTTGAGCTGTAAGTTCGGGTCACAAATGTCTTGTTGGGTCGACACTCATCGTAAGGACGATTACCGATGGAGTCGCAGGATTACATCTGCTAACGCATGCTCTGCTTCCACGTCAATTGGGCACGGTTCAGGGTTTCAGTAGAGTAACCTCAATTTCATGGAGGTTTCGTTCCTCACGTACGACATCATTCGGTCGCGATCCTGCTCACTTTCCCCAACAAGAACATTAGTTCGGCTCCACACCTCACTTACCTCATGGTCATGTCGAATGTAAGTCGCCGTCACCCCACTCCACATATCTGTTCCGTCCCCGTCCATAACGCATCAGCCTGTGGCACGTTCATTCGTGGTGGTCTGCGCGCCACAAACGGCAATACTTACACAACATGAACAGTACCACTTACGAAAGGAGTTCAGCTGCACATTTTGGCTGTAATCCATGATGTTCAGCTGTTGTGACTCCTGTGGAGAATTCGTTCACGTGTGCTGTTCGTAACCTCAATGACAACGGAACGTATCTACAATCTGGTGTTTTTGTTTTCGTTGGTTATAAACCTGGTTGCGTTTCAGGGTAGTTCGGTCGAAATGATAATTCAAAGTATGTAGACGTGTTGAAATGGAATTTATTATATGATAATTTTGGAGAATGTGTGGGAAAATAGTAATTGACGTTGTCCTTGCTTGAATGTTTTTGTGTGAATGATATTTATGGGAAGTGATGAAACGTGTTCGATGTTGTTTGGAATTTTTGATCGTTCATATATTGTGGTATAGGAAGTGCGCATTTTTGAAAGGTGCCCTCACAACGAATTTCCATGGAAGGGGATCAAGCTGGCCAGTGTGAACGAGAGGTTTGTGACTTGTTATTCTTGCACTTGTATATACTCCAGCATCATTCGATATACAAACTAGTATTAATGGCGTTTATTTATTTTTCAATGCTGGGGTTTCAGAAGCGGGGCGCATAGGGTCAATCTTCCCCTGGCGTTTTATTTTGTATTCTTAGTCGTATACCTTCATACCCACTTCATTACCACAACCAATACAGATGAAACGAACAAAGAGGTTTGCATGTAAGTGTTCCCAAAGAATTCTGTTGACAGCATTCTCTACGAATTTCGGGATGTAGCACATGTCGGTGACTAATTAGATTCAGTATGACAAGATTGGGGGGAAAAAGAATTTTGAATGTCATGTGTATAGTTTTTTTTTTAATTTTGCATTCAAATTTTCATATCTTTCACAAATTTTTGTTACATGTAATGAAATATTTGAACAAGCTAAATGTCATAGAAATTCTGAAGCATGAGTGTAATTACAAATTTTCTTAGATTGTATTGAACCATACCTTTGTTGACAGGGAAATGGCTTGTAGTGCTTTATTTTATTATCAGACAACATGATGAATTCTCCTGTTGGGAAACTAACTCTGTGGGTAAAATAATAAAGGAATAATTTCTACAGGTTGGGCACAACTCATTGACAGAGCCCAGTTTCACATATATATGTACACCACAAAAAATGTAATTCATTTGGACGCCATTTTTAGTCTTATTAAATCTTATACAAAACAAAATGAAGTCCTTTATTGAGTGAAGTGTAAGAGAGAACAAAAGATGAGAACTGTGTGTGACTGTCTTACTTTTCCTTAAAAACTGTCCCTCAGTGTAAAGCATGAGATAAACTATTTCTGCTTAAATGCAGATAATCTCAAAACCAAACCAAATAACTGGCCCTGGTTAAAGCCCATTGCCTTTTGGAAGAGAGAGGCCAGCTTAGTGGTGATAATTGGTTACTTGTTAAGCAGCCCAAGGAGGTGCTAAGTAGGGACACTTGTTTCTGACAAAGGAACACTAAACGACCATTACATCTCTTTCATCCACTTTACAACAGCAAGAGGGAAAGGAATCATAGGCCAGGCATGCCATATACAGTTGAAGCATATATTTTGGTAATCTGAAGTAAAGGGGCAGAATTTTGTTGAGTGAAATTCAGTGCATGCCCCTCTTTGTTTGGCCATTTGGCATTGGAATTAAAATCCTGGCTTGTTGTGCAGGAGATTCAAATTTAAATGAGAGCAGCACAAGGAAGGCCATACTTGACATATTGTGTTTTGAGCATCATGGGGTGCCTGAAGGTAGGTGCCAAAGGGTTAACTATAGCCCTGCATGTTTGTGAGACAGGTTATTATATGTTAGAATCAAAAATAAAAGAAAAATTCAGACTGTGTGGTGTGTGTGTGTGTGTGTGCACTGTCATACACTTATTTAGTGGGGCTGTAAATATTTTGTTACATTCATTCAGAGTTCATCAGAGGTGCAAGAAGATGCAGGAGGAACGGAAGATTGGAGGTTATGTCCGTCTCCTGATTCACCCCGCAAGTCTGTGAAATCGACGGCAGTAGTCAAATACTCATCTGTACAGTCATATGCAAACTTTTCCCTCCTGCAGTGCAATACAGACTTGAACTTGCCCCCTTCTAACTGGCTGAGCAGTTCTGCTGAATCGTATGGCCTGCAGTATGTACCGTCACATTCATCGGGATTTTCAAGGTATGTGTGTAGATTAAGGGCGTGCTATAGCATTTCTCTGTCCTGTTGTCCTGTGTGTGTGTGTGTGTTTGTATGTGCGTGTGTGTGCACTTGTATGTGGTGTGTGTTTGTGTATGTTGGTGTGTGTGTGTCCACACAAAAAAAAAACTGAAAAATTTTAATCATCATGGAACTGCGCTCTTCGGGGTTGTAACGCAACGAGTAGTGGTAATTTCTTACTGACGTTTTGGGACAACCTATCAGTCCCATCCTCAGGGTTCAAGAACCATCGTCACTTGGTCAGTGCAGTGAAATTAATCAGCAAGATATCAGAAAGTGAAGCGGCCTTTCATTTACAGTATGTGTTGGTAACTAATTCTGAAATTGTGGCTGCCTGTCATGAAATTTGGTTATACCATTGGAGGTAATACTGAGGTTATATTTTTAACGTGTTGATCAAAGCAAAATTCTGAGGTGAAAGAATGTCAAATACTGTTCAGTGTTGGGTTGAAAAATTTGTGTAAAATGAACCTTTGAAAAATTTGTGTATGTATTTAGTGGGTGCCTGGGGTATAATTTGGAAAATTATGTAATAAAAGCAGATTTCTGTTGATTTTATGGTGAGCATTGTGGTTAGGTGTTATAAGTTTGTTATGATGGAAGGCTCAGTATAAGTAGGAGTTCTACGTAAGCTATATTTCTTGTGTGACAAATAATACAGTTACACATTTTGACTGAAATACTGATCTGGTTCTTAACAAGTTTTGCATAAATATTAATTATTTACACTGGAACAGTTTTGTGCAGATTTTATTCCCTAGGTTATGAAATATGTTTGCTGATGTATAGAATTTTGGTGTGCTTTGTTTATGATGGAAGACAGGATTGTGACGTTATTTGGCTGTGTATGTGCCCCATCACAATAATTAATAACCATCTGATGTAACTCTGTGAATCTTGTATGAACATAATGCTACTAGATGCAGACTTTGTTCTTCATGTTTAACCTATTCTTCCAGCGATGTAATCTTACAGCAATTTACGGTATTTTTAAATAACCTGCATACAGTGTGTTCTGACATTGATGTTGTTATTGATATACAGTATTTGTTAACTGCAGTTGGGTTGACACCTGAAGGCAGTACACATTTACACACAAACAATACATAGAACTACACGATTAACAACTTCGATTGGAAGGCTTTCTGGGATTGAAACCCAGAGTGGTCAAACTAAAATTGACGATAAACTGCATAAATCGAAGCATTTAAATGACAGTAGGTTAACAGTTCATACCAGAACTTGTTATGAATGATATCTACCATATCCAACAGTGAATATTGTTCTATGGAGATAAAATTTGAAAATGTGTTTGAAATGTTGAGTCAGATAACCCTGTACAGACTGTGTAATCTTTATGTCTCGTGCACATTTCAGTTTCCGGATGGCTCACATGTTTCCGGATTGCGTGGGTGAAGTGGATGTAGTTTCCGATGCAGAGAACATAAAGAAACTGTTGAAGATTCCATACAGCAAAGGACCGGTGAGTTTCTTGGGATTGTTCGGGAGATTATTTACCCATTGTTTTCCAACTGCTTGTGTTGTGTGGCATTGAATTTTATGATGACTCTTAATCTTTAATGGAAAAGGGCATGGTAGAAGGCAGCTCTGGTCTGTTTTAACGGAGTGTCATGACATTTGCTTGGAATGATTGGCATCACCATTCCATACTCCCTTTCTTCCCATTTCCACTCAACCTCACTTACACTCATCCTCACACCCTCATTGCTTGGCCCAAACCGAGAAAATAAAGCAACCTTGTACATTACCAGCACCAGTGTGGGTGATAATGTGGGAAGAATTTTCTACAAAGCCCTATCTCTCACACTGCTTGAATCGGGGTAGAGGAAATGTTGCGCCGGTGTGTGTGTTAAGAACATGAAGAGATGACTGCACGGAAAATATATTTTTTTTTGTGATACAAACTGACTGGTGGATATTTAAAGAATTGTTTTACTGCATGTCCTGTTCACTGGTCTTTTTTCTCAGTGTGAGTGTTAGCTTCCTCTTTCTTCTTTATTTCAAGGAAAGGAGACAGCCCCCTAATACACAAGAGTTTGACTTCACTGCGACATGCGCCCTATCTACTTTACAGCCTCCACAGCATGTTTCTGTACTCAGAACTGCCCCTAACCTGTCACCCTCCTTCCTATTGGCTCAGGCTATTTTCGAGCCAAACCTTTTCCTGTATAAATACTGAAACTTTTCTCAAATCCAGTCATACTTCATACCTACCCGCCTATGAAGATGGAACAGAGTGTTCCGAAACGTTGGCATATAAAATTCAGATGCTGGGGGATTACCCAGAAGAAAGCATACAACTTCCTCTTTATGTCTTGTCAGACTGATGTACTACCTGCCTATGTAACCAAATTGCTTTCCTTCCCTGATCATTTCGGATCCAAAGTTGAAGGCAGCCAGCTCCTCGAAACCACAACAGTCTGCCCCTGTCTGCCGAACAGAAAATTTTGCACAGTTTCCCTCTTTCTTAGAAGAGAAGTACAGGCAGTCAGGATATCATTGGATCAATACAGCCATGGTTTCATTTATCTGGCATGCTGGTACCTGAAACAGTCTGCAAACTGGGTGTGTTCCAGAACAAGTACGTTTAGCCTTTATCCTTCTGGGATGGGTGTTGACATTTTAGTGCATAGATGTAGACGATGTATTATTTGAATAGAAAAAGATACAATTATGAAGTAAGAAACATTTTGTGGAACGTAAAATAGAGATAATGCGGCATGTCTTAAACATGCCGTAACTTGCCGCGTTGCCTGCATAGAAAAAATTAATTTCCAGATGTGTTTTCCTACACGCATTTGGTAATGCAAAGGCTTGTCTTTGAAAGGTTAAGTTAGCACCCAGTAATTTTGGGGGGGGGGGGTGGCTTTTTTATTTTCATGCCATTTGAGAGGTCTGTCATCAGATGGCGCCTTGTTGCTGATGTCAGCTGATCTAATATAACTTTTGGGGGGGGGGGGGGAATCATTATTTTTTTGTAATTTTTTAATGTGTTTGAATTCATTTGGGCATTGCTTCAAATAACTGAAAAATCCCTTATCCAGATAACACAAATATCTCAGCATGTTGGCTAAGAGATTCCATACCTCTGCAGTAGTGCACACTTATATAGCGTGTTGTATCACGAGGATGGCGATTGGTGGTTTGTTGTATTAAGTTATGTTCATACTTTTTGTAACTTGTTTTGTGACAACAATGAAGTAAATCTTATGTATATTGTACCGTGCATCATTGTGATAGTTGAAGAATAAGAAACCAACTTGATGTCACTAGTTATTAAGTTTTATTTCGCTTCTTCTATGCTCAACATGTTTCGGACATTAATACATCCATCATCAGGAGTCTGCGACTTTTCTGTTGTATCACCACATTGGTCGTGTGTTCTTGTTTCGATGAGTGTTGGAGTTTTGGTGTGGCTGGGTTGGGGTGGTATCCGTGTAGCAGGCTGAATCTGTACTTCAGCCTGCCACCCCAACCCAGGCTGAAGCCTGCAACACGGATACCACCCCAACCCAAGCTGAAGACTGCAACACGGATACCACCCCAACCCAGGCTGAAGCCTGTTACACGCATACCACCCCAACCCAGGCTTCAGCCTGCTACACAGATACCACCCCAAACCAGTCACACTGAAACTCCAACACTCATCGAAACAAGAACACATGACCAATGTGGTGATACAACAGAAAAGTCACAGGTTCCTGATGATGGATGTGTTAATGTCCGAAACACGTTGAGCATAGGAAAAGTGAAATAAAACTTAATAACTAGTGACATCGAGTTGGTCTCTTATTCTTCAGCAATGAAGTCTACCTCTCTCTCTCCCTCTCTTGCTCTCTCTTCCCCCCCTCCCCCTAAGGTGAGATCCCAATTGCGTTCAGTGAACAGTAATATATAAAAACATAAAAGGTACAGTCTAGTCTAACACAACTCTCTATTAAGCAGTTGTTATTAAAAGATATTTTCCATCGTTTGACATTCAGGTGACCGTGCTTTGTGATAAATTCTTATAATAAAACCAACTAGACGCACTAATTTCTCAATTTATTTTTGGAATAAAACTACATGTTTTGGACAGTTCCTCTGTCCATCATCAGGAATTTTTCACTGTACACACAGCAATGGTATATGTCATACAGGTTTGCTGTGTGTACAGTGAAAAACTCCTGATGATGGACAGAGGAAATGCCCGAAACATGTAGAGTTTTATTCCAAAAATAAATTTGAGAAATTAGTGCATCTAGTTGGGTTTATTATAAGAATTTTCCTTCATGTTTCACAGCTACATGTTTCGGCTCATTTCTATGGAGCCATCTTCAGGCCTGGAGATGGCGTCATAGAAATGAGCCGAAACATGATGGAAAATATCTTTTAATAACAACTGCTTAATAGAGAGTTGTATTAGACTGTATATTTTATATATTACTAGCCATGAACCCATTGTAAGCTGATCAAATTCTTGTTGCTGTCATTATTTTTGCCATGTTAGTATCAACTCCATTTTCACTGTAGGTTCAAGGGGCTGAAGTCTTATCCAATAGTGTAAGGTACCGGTACTGCGAGAGTTAAGTTTTTGTGCCTCGTTCTGTTGAAGGTCAGTATGATGGTGCATCGCGTTGAGAACACCCTGCTGATTGATGAATTCGACATTCACAAGCACCTGTTGCGGACTGCTGAGACGGAGTGGGAGTGGCTGAAGAAATTCTTCTTCGATCATGTTTTGCAATCCTTGAGTGATAAGGTAAAGTGACAGTAGGAGTGAAATTTGTAATACGTGGTGCTGTGCATGGTTCAAATTTGTGTTTATAAAATTATGCAGAAAATAATGCGGACTGTGATTTGTTTTTTGCTTGCACGGCTCATCTTTTCCTTGACATTATGAAGCCATTGAGTCCATGTGCTCGCCACCCTGTGATGGGTGAAGCCACTTGATAAAAAACGAGGACTCGGCACTAATGATACCACTGTCGGCTGTTTGGGCGGCCGGGCTCCGAAGCGATGACCTGTGGGGTAGTGTAAATACAGAGAGCCTCACAATACACAACCAAGTAACACAGTAGTAACAAGTGATATATAAATGTATTCTGCGTACAAGATAGGCGTGCATAAATCAAACAATCAAATAAAACAGTAATTGCCCAAAGGAACTGTATCGGCCTTCACAGCGGATCATGCAGCATTCATAGTTTCCTTTGTAACATTACGATGCATCCACAACGTGCATCCACAGGCCTAGCCTAGTGCATCCAGCTTCCACACAAGTCTCAGAGAAAACAATGTTATGCAATTGAAATTACTGCCTAACACGCACTACAGAGTCGGGAACCTTCAGACAGGAACATTCTTACATGCATGATCTCACAAAAGTACATTGGCCTGTACAAACTGTCAGTGCCACTTGCACAACAAATACATACCAAAATTATCAAGATGATTATTAAACAAAACATCTCTTCTGCTTTGCCCCCAGCCACCTGGGGCCGATGTTGAGTATGAACCAACAACCAACCAAAAACGTCATCTTTAGAAATACCAAGCCAAAAATGTAAATTTCTAACTTACGTCATACTCGATCACCAGTCCTGTGGGTAGCGTACAGCAACACAGCAAAGCAAATCCTCCTCATCTGGCTAGCCCCTTTTCCTGATGTAGTAGTAAACAGACTAGTCAGTGTTGTAAGTTGACGGACGAGATAGCAAGTCAGAGTCTGGGCTTTGGTCGCCGTCCAAGAAAACTCTCAAAACTGCCCCCATCCCTTTCACCCGCTCACGGCAGCCAATTGCCGGACGACAACCAAGGGAAAGTGGTGACAGGACAGAAGATTCGAGAAGTCTAACTTCCGTGTGGAGACGGCCTTTGAGCCCAGCGCCCACAGGCACGGCTCACCATAATTGCACTGATGTCAGTCTTAATGCGTAGATTCGTACAGTGATACCTCGGCTAACGAGTGACCCTGCTATCGAATTTTTCGGCTAACGAAGATTTTTTTCACTGTTTTTCGGGCTCGGCTAACGAACGTTTTAGTAGATGCGCACGCTAACATAAAGCAGCAAACATGAACGGTCGGGCCATTCCAGGAGCTTATCTTTTCCGTCTGTACGTGTGTTTCGGCCAACAAAGATTTCGGCTAACGAATGTGATTACGGAACGAATTATCTTCGTTAGCCGAGGTATCACTGTACTCTTAAAAAAGAGTATTTGGTGATATTGTGCACCATAACTTTGAGGCACAAGTTTCCTTTCAAAACGTGCGTAAATTATGGAGTAAATACACATGCATCACAGTGATCGTATTGAAATGGCTGTTAGTAGAAGTACATAGTCACTGACCACATAAGACTTTATGTGTGTGTTAACAGGAGAAGGGACTGTTCCATAAGAACAAAAGCCGCTGTTTTCTGCAGCAGAAGACTCTGCTATCGAAGTTCTTGTATCATAGCCTGGCTGTGGCAGAACCAGAGAATCAAAAGAATGAGATACAGGAACAGCAGCACATTGACACTCCACTGCCAGTCTCTGTGGCCACGGTGAGTATTTTTGAAGCATAACAAAGCATCTTACTATAATTTCTGCTTTCTTTGGTATGGTACATAAGCAACATCTCGACTTCAACCTTTTAAAGCCAACTGTTTGCATGCGCCAATGGGTTTAAAACTTAAGAATTGACAAATTTCCCCCTCTCTGGTTATGTGTTTTGTATTTATCTCGGAACAAACAGCGACTTGTGCCACTTACAGCATAAACTGATTGTTTGAATGATGTCATCCCGTTGTGTATCTATATATTCGCTTTATTACTATATATTGCCGTCAACACAACTATAATAGAATATGATACTAGTGCAATATGTTTCGACTTACAATAGTCATCTTCAGGCTAAGCTAAGAACTGTTATTGCTATTACATGGTGGTTGTGTGCATTTGGGATCCCATATGGCTTACAGCACAGTAAATATAAGTCACATTGCTTATAAAAAACACTGTGAGCCATATTGGATCCCAAATGCACACAACCACCCTGTAAACCAATAACGGTTCTTAGCTTAGCCTGAAGATGACTATTGTAAGTCGAAACATGTAACTTTAGTATTATGTTCTAGTATAGTTGTGTTGACGGCAATATATATATATAGTAATAAAGTGAATAAACTGATTGGTTTTTCTAATGATTATGAAAAGTGTTTACTGCGCGGTACGGTCTGGATCTTTAAATAAAGCAGTCTGCGCTTTGTCTTTCAGAACAAACAGCGACTTGTGTCACTTACAGCATAAACTGATTGGTTTTTATAACCGAGATGAAAAGTGTTTACAGTGCGATACGGACTGGGTCTTTAAATAAAGCGGTCCGCGCTTTGTCTGTAAAGGGTTAAGATCTGTGTTGTCTGGTATGTAATACTGTGCAGTTGAGTAGGTAGTTCCTGATGTTTTGAAGAAAGTATGATTCTCAGAAACATTGGGAACAACAAGATAACGACACAGCATAACATCTCTTGTAACATCTCCGCATACTTGGATCTTCAGCGACGGCGCTGCGAGAACCTCACGTGTTTCGTCATACAAGCGGCTTACTTGCGGGAGAGTTTTCACTGATCTTGTCAGACACCATATAAGCTGAGACCATCAGGGCCAATATTTCTAGCGTGATATTTCATGCATAGTGTGATAAATGTTGAAAGAAGGTCTTGAACCACCATCCGGTCAGACCTTGTTGATCTCCGACCCCCATATATTCTTTGTTTTGTGCCATCTACGGAGTGTATTAGCACCCAGTTGTGAATTATTTACGTAAAAGAAGCGTTTCTTGTGCTTTGTGATTCCAGCTCTTTACATTGCATGTTTTTGTAAATTATGTAATAGTATTTTGAATTGGCATGTGTAAATCAGTCCTGTGTTTCCTCTGGAGACAAGACAAGACAAATGACTACATGCGCCACGAACTACATATTACAGGCATACTAGACAAGATAGATGAATACAGAAGGAACTGGCTTTCGACGCTTGCAAAGAATGCCGCAAAACCGAATCCCTTTGAAATCATACTACTACAGACCACAAGGAAGGAGAACAATTGGAAGACCAAAGAAACGTTGGAGAGAGCAGTCGTAACTTTGGAGACAGAACGGATCAAAGGGTCCAATCCTTGATGTTTATGATGATGATGATGATGATGATTTTGAATTGTTTTGTTCTGTTTTTGTAAGGCTTGGCCACCATTGCCAGAACCAAGACCAGAGGAAAACCTGCCTGACCCAAGGTCAAATCACAAATTTGCCCGCAATGTTGTGTGGACATTTGAGGATATCCAGATGCTTATTGGTACAGATATGCCCATATTCGGGGGTACAACTCACCCCTGTATCAGTCTGAGACTCAGGTACGTTTCAGTGTCAAATAGCACAGTTTTTTTTGTACCCTCAGGCAACTGCTGGAGCCCCTGCCTTTAAGTGGCCAAGTCCGCTGACTGTGCCACTTCAAATTTATAGTTTGCTGTCATCTTGTTACTTCTATTTTGATGCTGCATAACTGTGGATTTGTGGGCCGGGTAGCTCAGTCGAAATAGCGACTGACTACGAGCTGGATGGTCCGGGATCGAAATCCGGTGGGGACGAGATTTTCCGCCAGTCCAGACCGGCCCTGGGGCCCATCCAGCCTCCTGTAAAATTGGTACTGGGTCTTTCCCGGTGGTAAAGTTCGGCCGGGGCGTGCTGCTGACCACTCACCCCCTTCTATTGCCGCTGTCATGGAAGAGTGGAGCTATACCTCTACCCACCCTCTGGGCCACACCGGGCCTGTAACAGGATCACTTTACTGTTTTTATAACTGTGGGTTTAAGGGAGAAGTGTAACATTAACCAAAAGAATAATCAGTTGTATATTATGATAAATAAATAATCAATTGTAAAAAGGTAAAGCAGTCCCATTACAGGCCTGGACAGGCCCAGAGGGTTCCAGGAAGTTAAGGTTCCCAGATTTCGTGACAACGGCACAGTATGGTGGTAGGTTGTCAGCCGTACGCACCGGCCGCCTTTACCCCCAGGAAATACTCCCGGTACTCATTTCTGTTAGAGGCTAAGTCGACCCCAGGGCCATAGTGCGATCGGAAGGATTTTATGTCAATAAAAAATCGACTGACACCAGCTGGGATCGAACCAGCGACCTTCGGAATTGCAGCACAGCACCTTAACCACTGTGCTACTGCGGTCCCTCAAATAATCAATTGTATATTATGATAAATAAATATATCTTAGCCTTTTGAATGCAAAGTTTTAAGTGCAGTCAGGTCCTTGAGATATGATAATGCATCAAGTCAGTAGTTTTTGAAATATTGAAGGAATATAGTGCCGTTATGTGCATTGGTTAAGCGGTCCTGGAAAATGTCAGAAGCCACTGACCTGATGCAATTTCACATCCTGGAAGACCTGAATCCTCAACAGCACTGTTGAGGGCACCTCAAATTTCACGTAAGTTTTAGTGGCTTCTCCCTCACCATGTACCGAGACTTTTCTTGCTGACTTACAAGGCTTCTACTGTGTATAACCATTACATTGTTCTACATATCTTGCAAAGCTCATTGTTATGTTACTTCGTTAGTAGGAAACCTGAGTTGGGGGGGGGGGGGGGTTTGTGTAAAAGGGTACAGTGCATACTGTTTGTTGTTGCTTCAGATGTTGTTGAAATCGCGCGCGTCCCTGACGTGCTTCCAAGCTTGTTTTCTTGCTGGTTGGGCTAAGGACTTATCAGCACCCTGCTAGCAGCAAGTATCATTGGTGGCACTGAAATGCTGATGAGTAGGGCTTAGAGTTCAATGGGTTTTTGTAACCGCAAAATGGCACTTGCTGCTGCTTAGTCAAGATCTTTTATCTGTCTGTGTCTTGTCTATAAACACACAGACTGAATTCCGTTAAAGCTACATTCTACCTGTCACAACTGCACTTGTCACTGCTGTTGTTCTATCTGTGTGGATGTTTTTAGCCATTTGGCTCACCATTGGAGCATATGTTTACGAATCGTGTTTCTTAAGACCCATATGCATATATGCTGATGTTGGCCAAGTGGGATGCAATAGTAGCAACAGTGACAGCAGGTGGCTTTTCTTCTTCTTCTTCTTCTCCTCCTCCTCCTCCTTCTCCTCCTCCTCCTCCTCCTCCTCCTCCTCCTTCTTCTTCTCCTTCTTCTTCTTCTTCTTCTTCTTCTGCTTCTTAGGGCCTGTCAGCTTATGCACCGAATGCGCCGCAGCCTTAGGCTTATAGTGCAGCCCCAATATTTCATTCAGCACAGCCTCAATAGCCCTGCAGCTTGTATGAAGAGGCAAAGGTCCCTTGTTGAGGCTGTGCTAATGTCTTTTGGTTCTACAATCGGCCTCCCAAAGACAGAGCCATTGCCTCACAACAGCAAATAATGTGCTGCACTGTTTTGGTCTCCATCCCACAAACTCTGCAGATTGGATCCCCATCAAACAGGCCCATAGTGTACAGGTGGCCCTTACAGGAGCAGGCCCTGTGTAGATCGCAGTTG
>Ga0131853_10014812_pt1 | contig 14278 bp, 11 predicted proteins | sample TergutLab28metaG_FD_92764 | JGI IMG/M metagenome (GOLD analysis project Ga0131853, IMG submission 92764) | Labiotermes labralis P1 segment gut microbial communities from Petit-Saut dam, French Guiana - Lab288 P1 (version 2) (version 2) | ecosystem: Host-associated > Arthropoda: Insects >... | reverse complement strand
GTATGCGCAAAATGGTACGTGCGTCTATGCCAGGTTACTGCCCTTGTTTCCTAACGCTGCCGTTTCTGAAGCGAAACAAGGAGAGTAGCTCAGGAAACTGGCTGTTAAATATGCAGTACAATGTCCAGGTATGCGAAAGATGTGAAGTATGTGGCCGGGGAGGGGGGGGGGGTGGCGGGCGGGCGAAGTGCTGCATTAGCACAAAAGAGTTTTGCTATGCCAGTCATTAAATTTACGTGCGTTCGAATGTATAAAACATTTTGTTCCTCGCAAAACAACAGGCTAATGATAGAAAGTGTGATAAATATGTAATACCAATTACACTTCCAGTTCCAACATCTCTTATACTCGTTTCGAAGAGTTGAAACGTAACTCAGCATGTTGTTTCAGTAACGAACTAACTCCTTATAACAGAGACCTTCTTGAGAAGCCATTTCTTTCTCAGCAGGTCAATAAATTCCCCACAAATCATGAAACTCGAAGTTTCCAGGTCTGAGATTTACCATTCCGTTTCGTGACAAGTTACGTATTCAAAGAAGGAGTTGTTAGCCCCTCGCCCATCATCCATTCTGGAGGACCACTCTTTGTCGGCTGTCTGCCACTGTTTGTTCAATATATTGGCAGCAACACTCCATACCTGAAGGCCGTCTCCTCCAACCGCAACCTGAGAACACGCCATCTCGTGACGAAAATCCACTTATCATTGTAGTAAAGTACTGTGTTTTTAACAAACAAAAGCTTTGAAATGGATAATAGACTTGCACGCACTAACAATGAACTTATAATAACTGCATTTTCGAGGTATTTCAATAAATGCTATTAAAAATGAATACCAAATTTTTACCTACGTTTATATTATTTTACACAATCGCAAGCCTAACCTGATCAATCAGACTACCACACGTTTGTATGGAACCACACCTTATATGGCGCAGATTGTTCTCCCTTTTGATGGTCTGAAAGTAATCCGTGGCGAGAAATAAACACGACTTTCTCATCCGAACGGGGGGATAGTTATTCTGAATTCGCCCATTCTTAAGATATCGTCAGCATCTTGGCGCCTGAGGAAAACTTCGTCACTAATTTCATGTGGTAAAGAAGACGTAAGGGGTTAATCATTTTAACATACAAAGTTTAACGCAAAGATGCCCTCTGACCTTCCCCTTTAATAACTGTCCTCTACGTTGGCTTGTATTAGACTGAGTTGCCATATTTTAATTTTTTTTTTACTTAGCTGTAACTTTAGATATTCTTTTTTTTCGTCTTGAGTGTCTCGTGTTTTAAAGATTCAAGTCTTCTGTTATGTGAAGCTACATCCTTGTGTTAATAATTCCCAGAGTTTCTAGTGCCTTCGAAACGTCGGCAAATATCCTCCCAATGACACAGCGCATCATCCCAATCATCCCAGAAGACATTAACAGTGTTGCTGTGAGCTCCCTGAATCTTGCTTTTTCTTACGTAATTTCGCCACCCTGATTGAGTTACACTTTAGGCCTAGTGTGTGAAACTTTACGTTTTTTTACCGTGCGTCTCTTTATAATCTTGTAAATAAAACCAACTTGGTGCACAGTTTATTCTTAATATGTTTATCAATCTCTACATGTTTCGGGCGACTATAGGCCCGTCATCAGGAGAGAAAACTGTGTTTTAGCTACACTTGGCACTTGTTACTCTGTGTGGATGACTGTCTGGTATGCAGGAGCATATCCCCTCTCCCCCCCCCCCTCAGGTGAGGGCCTCCTCATTCACGACGTTTCTAGATTACACACACGAAACACCACAGTCGGTAGGACTCCTCTGGACGAGTTATCAGGTCCTCGCAGAGACCTCTACTTGACAAAACACAACACTCACAACAGACAAACATCCATGCCTCCGGTGGGATTCGAACCCAACAATCTCAGCAGGCAGCAGACCTATGCCTTAGAAAACGCGGCCACTGGGACCGGCTTTATCCTTCTTTAGCAGACCTATTTTCTTGTTTGTAATGCAGGGTCTCTAGACGATCCCTGCTCTATCTGCCCTTCAGCATCGACACTCACACCTTCCGTAAGTACTGAATTTCATTGTTGAGGAACAAATTCACAATGTGAACATGTGAATTTGTCGGGGAATATTTCTGTCACCCTAAAATCAATCACAGCAATATTCCTGTCTTGATCAAGAGCTGCACCCTAACAAAGGTCGATAAAATCAAAGGCTCATGACATGTGAAATTGTTATAAAAACAAAATTCTAACTTTGTCGATTAACAGGCCGTGACAGGACCAATGAAATTTCCGTACAAAGGTTGCATCTTCCGTGTCAAACGGGGTGGGAGTGAAAACATTGTGACATGGTTATATTTGGTAGAGTTTACGAGTCCCGTGTGGCTGTAATGTACATTCAGTTGCAACGAAGCAATAAACACCTATCGGCTTGACTTTCTCGGTGACGTGTATTGCCCTGTGTGTATAAATTAGATTTTGCTACTCCTGACGCTTGGTTCAAATGATTTCCATCCTCCAGAAGCATTTCAGAACTTCGAGGGTACTTATGATTTACTTTCCGAAGTGTCCAAGTTTCAGCACGATACAAAGCTATGCTCCAAAGTCAGCGCTTTGTTGGTTTCTGTTTTACACTAAAATTCAATTTGCTAGTTAAAAGCGCTTTGTTCTTGTTAGGTTCTGTTTGTGCCATGGCAATTCTGGATTGAATTTCATGCGTACACCCTGCATCCTTTTTTTTAATTTGACGCTCAGGTGACCGTGCACCATGATAAATTCTTACAATAAAACCAACTAGATGCACTAATTTCTCAAATTTATTTTTGGAATAAAACTCTACATGTTTCGGACAGTTCCTCTGTCCATCATCAGGAGTTTAGCACTGTACACACAGCATTAGGTATATGTCATACAGGTTTGTTGACGGCTTGCGGCAGGATCAGGATGGAACTCCGTCCTGATGATGGACAGAGGAACTGTCCGAAACATGTACAGTTTTATTCCAAATTAAATTTGAGAAATTAGTGCATCTAGTTGGTTTTATTATAAGAACCTGCATCCTTTGTCACAGAGCTACCCAAATAGTTGAAATATTCTCCAGTTGTTTTTTTTCTTCTCTATCATGATCAGTACTGGCGTTGGTTGTTTGAGACTCTCATAAATCTAGTTTCATTTTGAAATTGTTAATCTTTTTTACACGCATTTGCATAAGTCGCAAAGGAAACCTACTGCTTTCGTCATGTCCGTCCTTCCGTACGTCTGTCCGCACGTATCAAATTCGGCTCCCAATGAAAGACTTTTCCTGAAATTTGTTATTGAAGACTGTTAACTAAATCTCTAGAGAAAAATTCAGATTTGATTAAAAAAAAAATGTAAAGCAGTCCCATTACAGGCCTGGACAGGCCCAGAGGGTTCCAGGAAGTTAAGGTTCCCAGATTGCGTGACAACTGCACAGGATGGTGGTAGGGCTGTCAGCCTTACGCACCGGCCGCCTTTACCCCCAGGAAATATTCCTGATACTCATTTCTGTTAGAGGCTGATTCGACCCCGGGCCATAGTGCGATCGGAAGGATTTTATGTCAATGAAAAATCCACTGACACCAGCTGGGATCGAAACAGCGACCTTCCGATTTGTAGCACAGCACCTTCACCACTGTGCTACCGCGGTCCCCCGATTTGATTAAATCCAGTCAGAAATATCTGGCACTTCCCACGAACAGATGGGAAGTTTATAATTTGTAGCACAGCACCTTCACCACTGTGCTACCGCGGTCCCCCGATTTGATTAAATCCAGTCAAAAATATCTGGCACTTCCCACGAACAGTAAGTTTATAATTTTGACACCAACGCGAAATAATTTGTAGCTGGACAGCATTTCAAAGGGTAACCGCTGTTGCTTTTCCATGGCAAGTCTCAGCAGGTTTGTATTGTTGACAGCAACATACAGGCCTGTTAGCACAAAAATGCGAAGGGAAAAACTTATTGCGCTGTCACGTCAACGTTCTTAATATTCACATTTCTAACATCAGCGATGCAGAAAGCGAAAGCGCCGAAAGTTACATTTTACCCGCGTATACTTGGGTAACTTGGTGAGGCACCGTTGAATGGGGTATCGGCTCTACGTAAAGCGTCTGCCTACACGGAGCACCAAAATTACGGAAAGAAAACGTGGGTACAATTGTCCCACGTTAGATTCGAATCAAGATCCCGGAGTTTCAGCTTTAAGACAGCATGCGCCTTAGTTATATAGTGCATAATGTGGATTACATTCCGTACGGTATTCATCCTTTGGGATACCTGCCAAAACAGTCTTTTGTTTTCCACGTCGCGACGAATTAGTGGGGAGACTGACATGCGGAAGGGAGGCCATACATCTGTGTCACCGCTTGTACAGAATGAAGCTGTTACGTGCCGACTAATATAAAGTTACACCTTGCAAAACAAGGAAGAGTGGAATCTGGACTGATCAGTTTGTTTAACGGACGGGCGGGTTTCTACGAGGTACATACTATCTATTTCACTTCCCAATCCAGTGATTTTAACGTACTGTCTTCACACGAAACACATATCAAAGCGTGGTAACCATTTCGAATTTTTTCCTTTTTAAATGACAGAACAAAAATTTCACCACAAAAGTAAATGGGTAGATTGTTCAGTTCACTAACTGACGGAATGATTCCAGACTAATTATCTGAATGAATGATTCTAACCTTTCAAATTAATTACTAACTGAATGAATCATAAAACAAAAAGCAGAAAAGCTTAGTAACCCAACATTCAAAGTATTCCTTTAATAACCGATAAGGGATCTTTCAATGTCCATGTTGCCCGAAATTTCTTCTTATTAAAGGCAAAAACCCGCAGCTGGTCCCCATACCAATCAACGTATATGACTTAGTATATTCACAAATTTTGAAGACCAGACCTTCTACGATATTATTCAGTGTAGACTGATACAGTATTACAGCCGTTTGTATTGCTCCCATCTTCGTGTCGTTGCAGTCAAATAACTTTTTCTCCCTGAAGAAGTAAAAAAACTTTCTTATAACAAAATCAACTAAATGCACTATTTTCTCAAATTTATTTTAGGAATAGAACTTTACATGTTTCGGACACTTCCTCTGTCCATCATCAGAAGTCCATTACAAGCGCAAGCAGTCAGCATAACCTGTATGACATATACCTATTGCTGTGTGTACAGTACTGGACTCCTGATGATGGACAGAGGGACTGTCCGAAACATGTAAAGTTCTATTCCTAAAATAAATTTGAGAAAATAGTGCATCTCGTTGATTTTATTATAAGATCCTCTGAATGGTAAATACGTCGAAAAAACGTTTCCTCCAAAAATTCGATAATTATTTGCCAGTCGACATGATTTAACGTCACATAACGCTTGGAAGTTCATAAGCACTTCTGTGTGAAGTGCAAATTTATATTTTCCAACTGTTCTTAGAACACGATGTGCCAATTTTTTTTTTTCTGTATGCATGTCTTCAGTTTGAACAGATTTGGTGTTTATATTATAAATATTTGGTAAATTTGTTAGAAATCGTATAAATGGAGACCTGTCCGTTGCCGAGCCTATATCAGCAACAATAAAAACACAGAACAAATGCGTGCATCCATATTCCGAAGAATATTCTAATAGCTGAGATGTGAAAGAGAGAGCACGCCTAGATTGTCCGGTTCCTGTCAGAGCCACCGACAGCAGTTTCGGACCCCAGTAATTTTTTTTTCAGGCTTTCCAGCAAGTGCGGACCGGCTAAAATTCTTTGCACTAAATCGGAAAGACTGACATTCAGCTCCAGAGTGACTAGGGAGTGGCTGGAGAGAGTTAGTTTGTACAAGCGACAAATAACAATACAAACAAGATAGACAAAAACGAAGCCCCGAGGCCCTTCCGGAACGCCGGGCCCCTGTAATATATAGTGGCTCCCCCCCCCCCAGCCCATCATCACGAGTTTATGTTATCGCCTTTTGCGAACCCTATGAAGGAGTATGTGTTGATAGAGGTACACTGGTTGTTAAACTACAAACTGTGACAGAACCACGATATTTAGACATCACATTTTTCTCACTGTTCCTAACATAATTTCCTCTCGCTCAACCAGCGGTTGCAATTTAAAAAAAAATTGGACAAAATTTCGTAATATAACTTTCATGCATGCAATCTCTTTTGGCTTATTTTGTGTCACTTTGTGTCGTATCCCATCTGAAGCCGCAATGTTCGTCATCTTTACGCAGTGGTAAGGTTCAAGTGCAAAGGCACTATTACGACACCGCTAAACAAGAATTTTTTCTGAGTAATTACACATACCAACAAAAACCCATAATAACTTCAGATTGCACAAAAACAGGTCATCGTGACAGGTTATTCGTGGTCTAACTCGGTTATGTCATGTAAACGACAAAAACATTTAAGAATAAACCACAAACCGAAAACCCTGCCTTCTCTTATGTTCACAAAATCCATGAACAACTTTAACAAATTGACACGTAAGACTTGCAGAATATATTTTGCAGAAACCTATACAGAAAAGCGGAAACAGAATTGACGTAAAGATGTGACCTCCCTTCTCGCTTCGATGACCGTTAACACAGCAACGAGCGTTATTAACCTCAATACGAACCGACGCAAACAAATAGCGAAAAATGAGGGCGGTATTCGGTAAACAAGTTGTACTGCACACGATATGAGACCGGGTCATAGCTTCGGGGAAGATGCAGTCTCATTCCATTCGTCTTTTAATGTTGCCAATTAAGATTTGATATTTTCGCAGCTGAGTGTTGAGAACTGACTTCTTTTGAAGTGTGACGATGCGTCATTGGATAATCGAATCCTCACGTTTCGAGGCAACATGAGGTTAGATATTTCTACACCACTGAATACGAAGATATAACAGTGCCTCATAACGTCCGGTGAGATTGCATAGGGTCATATATAAGAGGAATGTGATTATTTGTCTTTACCAATAAACAGATACTCAAGCTATGTACGGTAATGGAAACTGCACAAGGGATAAGCAACTAGGTTCTCACCGTGGCGGGTTTCCATTTTCCACATAAAACTTCAGGTAAAATTAAAGGTAAAGTGATCCCGTTGCAGACCCTGTGTGGCCAAGAGAGTGGGTAGAGGTGTAGATCTACTCTTCTATGATCGCTGCACTAGAAGGAGGTGAGTGGTCAGCAGCACGCCCCGGCCGCACTTTGCCACTGAGGAAGACCCGGTACCCATTTTAAAGGAGGCAGGGTAGGCCCCAGGGCAGGTTTGGACGGGAGAAAATCTCATCCCCACCGGGATTCAATCGCAGACCGTCCAGCCCGTTGTCAGTCGCTATACCGACTTAGCTACCCGGCCCATATAAAACTTCAGGTATTTTTTTCAATGTAAAACACGAGTGCCCTCGTACATAGTTGGTTAGTTGATCAATGGTTCCTCAGCACTTCAAGAAAAATGGGGTAAACACATGTAGCACGCAAGAGGAAAAAGGAAATGACGTTCAAGTTGCGTGACATTTACATTTAGGAGACACAAGAGGGATAGTTCACCAAAGGAGGATAATATTAAAACTGTTTTTAGGTATATGGACTTTCAGGAGCGTTTGCAAAATTGCGAAAAGCAAATATTAACTTTGTAATATCTGTCCGTCCGCATGGAACAACTCGGCTCCCACTGGACGGATTTTCGTGAAATTTAATATTTGAGTATTTTTTGAAAATCTCTCGAGAAAATTCAAATTCGAGTAAAATCCGACAAGAATAACGGGTACTTTATATGGATAATTTTGTACATTTACAATATTCTTAAAATGATAAGTTTTTTCAGGCAAAAGTGCAGTTAGGCTGAAGGAGTGTCCGGACTGCAGCCCGGACACTCCTCCAGCCTAACCGCAAATAACCTCCAACCTACAGCAAACCAAGAACGAAACGACCAATGTGGTAATCAACATCATAGTCGCGAGCTCCTGTTGATGGGCATAATAATGCCCGAAACATGTTGAGCCTATAAGAAGTACAAAAAAATAATAAGTGGCATCTAGTTGGTTTTTTATTCTTCAGAAAACCCTGACGTTTATGCGAAACGTGTTAGAGCTAGACAGGGCACAGATGACAATACAGCGCGGCAAAGAAAAGATAAGCGTTGCATGCCAGATAACTAAGCCTAGATTAGAGTCACACACACACATATATAGTATTTTTTACTGAATACTGAATAGTTGATTAAATCCTGATCTCGTAAAAGGTTTCACTGCAACACTTACAAAAAATGAGAAACAGCGCAACGACTTATCTGTCATTACGATCTGTTTAGCCAAATTGTAGTTCTGAAGAAGGTCATAAGCAAACATTTCTTTGTTTCATCGCGGCATCGGGCACTTTACAAGAAGACGTACTTAAGTTTCACTGTTGCCTGCGACATAAATTTGCCATAAAAGCATTGTTCTGCAACATTCAGTATGTTTATGTGTCTGACATTGACGTGTAGCTCAGCGAAACACACAGAAGGCAGTGTTACTTTTCCACTGCAACAATGGTTGCAGGAACGCGCCTCGATATTACTTTATACGAACAGTGCCTGTCTTGTGTACAATCTACTATACAACTTTGGTATAACCTAGTCGGTTTCTGCAAACACATATGTCAAAACTTCACGACTGATGCAGCGATGTTCGTAGTTTTCATCACACCTCTCTAGTCTAAGGTCATATGCAATATACCTCACTCCATCTTAATTTATCGACTAGGAAAAAGTATGTAGTCAAACACAACTTAATTGCATTGTTTCTTGGATGGGGCCAAATGGGTGTGAGTGTTCTAGAGCATGTTTGGCGTAGCTGGAGGTGTTTCTACCGGACTTGAATGCATTTCTATGTTCTTTAAATCTCTGTGTGAAGCATCGTCCCGTCTGCCCTACATACGCCTTGTTGCAATTTCGGGCATGTTAGTTTTTATGCGCCGGATCTGCTGTATTTGTCTCGGGTTTGGGGTTTTGCCATTAGCAGTTTTGGGGGTGTGTTTTTGGTGCGCAGAGTGATTCTTATGTCTGCCTTCTTGAAAATGTTCGTAATGACACATTTCCTAGATTAATTCATCGACATTGTGCAGGAGGAAAGGAAGTGGAAATTTATTCATCTAGTCCAAACAGTTTCCCTGACACATTTTTTTTAAAGCTTTTCAGTCTAAACGCAAATGTGCCCAATATATTCCACGCAATAAGCCAGAAGTCAGTATTCGGAAGTTCCTGCGACCGGCCATCTCGACACAGGTTTTTCTTGGTTTCCCTGTGTCTATAAGCAAATGCTAAGATGGTTCCCAAGATTCCAAGTTGCCACTACATGTTTCTCATGTAACCCTCCAGACTTAAATCTAGTAGTAAGCAATTTCATGTTTTGTTTACATGTAAAATAACCACTGCCATCGGGTAACAACCCGATTGCAGTAAATATATTATTATTATTATTATTATTATTATAAAATGCAAAGGAAAGACGTCTGTCTGCAGCATGCACATTTATGAAGATTTTCCTATTCAGAGGTCTGTAGCTTTGCCGATTTGTCTACGTTACGGGTTAAATTAACGCTTTGAGGACTAAGACTATCTTAAATTGTATACCAAAAGTTTCAGTTTGCACCGCCCAGAAAACACACATCGTCTCCGTTGTAAAGCTCAACCAACATATGCTCTATAATGAAACAGTCGGTTTTGTAGAAAACACTTGCGTGCTGTGAGGGTAGGCTGTAGAATTTCTTAACGTTAAACCCAGCAATATATAAAAAAGAAAAAAAACAGTATGATTGAGGTTGTAGGCTCCTCCAAAATAATAGTACATAGATACCAGTATACACGGCATCATACCCCAGAAGACAGGAATCATTCTGTCAGTGGGCTGCTGCCTGGGGAAATCCCTGCAGGCACTCTCGTTCAAAATACACGAGTGTAAAGAAGAAAAAGATTGTCAGAAAAATTGGAGAATTACTGACGCTGAAACAAAAAGAAAAAGAAAAAAATTACTTTACTGTGTGTTTTGGTGTCATCGCGTCTACAGTTTCTTTGGGTGTTTGTATGATCAAGGGAAACGTCAAATTTTGGAGTAAACTGTGATCTATAATCATAATTGTTTGGCTCCAACACTGCAGATGTGTTACACAGCAAACTGTAAGAGTGTGACCCAAATGGAGGTCGATCAACTCACACTGCAATGGGTGAACGTGACACAAATGTGAAACCGCGTGTTCGTGAGCTCACATGCAATAATTGTATTTCTGTCTACAAATACGGCACACACAGATGTACATTGTCCCTCCCATTGTGTCAGTATGTTAAGAACCATAATAAATAATATTACAGCCTCTCTTATTCTATGGGCCTGCCGTTTAAACCCACGAGACTGCTTTTGAAAGTGCGACTTAAAGTGTAACCAGGGCCTATTGGAGACATTTTAAGGTCTGATACAAAAGTAAATTTGCAAAACCCTACATGCGCGTAGTCTTTAATTAGCAAAGCAGAGAGAGCAATACAAGTAATTATGTACAAAATATGTTTTAGACAAATTCTTAAATACGATTAATCTCTTTGGTCCCTCCCCCAACCCCACCCGAACCCCATGCGGTCGCATGAGCCGCAATACCCTTAAATCGGGCCCAGGAATAATATAAGGAAGTATGATTTCATTTCTGTACTTCAGTGTGACGATTATATCAGATTTTCAGTCCGTTGAGTAATGCGGATAAACAATATATTTAGTGTATTTTGCACCACAGACATTTCTTGCGGATCTCTCTGGCTCGCGGTCTCTCCGAAACTGAGATATCCGTCCGCCACGGAAAATAAATTGCACAAATTTTTGTAAATAAAACCAACTTGTTACACGATTTATTCTTAGTATGATGACTGTGGATGACTGTCTGGTATGCAGGAGCATATGCTCCTGCATACCAGACAGTCATCCACACAGAATAACAAGTGCCAAGTGTCGCAAAAACACAGTTTTCTCTCCTGATGACGGACCTATAGTCGCCCGAAACATGTAGAGATTGATAAACATATTAAGAATAAACTGTGCACCAAGTTGGTTTTATTTACAAGATTATAGAGAGACGCACGGTAAAAAAAACGTAAAGTTTCACACACTAGGCCTAAAGTGTAACTCAATCAGGGTGGCAAAATTACGTAAGAAAAAGCAAGATTCAGGGAGCTCACAGCAACACTGTTAATGTCTTCTGGGATGATTGGGATGATGCGCTGTGTCATTAGGAGGATATTTGCCGACGTTTCGAAGGCACTAGAAACTCTGGGAATTATTAACACAAGGATGTAGCTTCACATAACAGAAGACTTGAATCTTTAAAACACGAGACAGTCAAGACGAAAAAAAGAATATCTAAGGTTACAGATGGTATGGCGCAAATAGATATAAGTTAAAATTTTCAGTCGTAACCTCAAAAGTTCGCACCGTCGGTTAGCTCAGATTAAAAACAAGTCAAATTTGTCAGGCATAACCCCACAGTTATTCACCATAGTCATCTAAATAAACAAAGTTTCATACTACAATTTTAGATACTTTTATTATTTCCTTATGAAATTTTAGTTACTTTTATTATTTCCTTACCAAATTTTAGTTACTTTTATTATTTCCGTACCAAATTTTAGTTACGTTTATTATTTTCTTATCAAATTTTAGTTACGTTTATTATTTCCGTACCAAATTTTAGTTACTTTATTCTTTCCGTACCAAATTTTAGTTACTTTTATTATTTCCGTACCAAAATTTTAGTTACTTTTATTATTTCCGTGCCAAATTTTAGTTACTTTATTATTTCCGTGCAAAATTTTAGTTACTTTATTATTTCCGTATCAAATTTTAGTTACTTTTATTATTTCCGTATCAAATTTTAGTTACTTTTATTATTTCCGTATCAAATTTTAGTTACTTTTATTATTTCCGTGCCAAATTGTAGTTACTTTATTATTTACGTACCAAATTGTAGTTACTTTTATTATTTTCGTGCCAAATTTTAGTTACGTTATTATTTCCGTACCAAATTTTAGTTACATTTATTATTTCCTTACCAAATTTTAGTTACTTTTATTATTTCCGTACCAAATTTTAGTTACTTTATTCTTTCCGTACCGAATTTTAGTTACTTTTATTATTTCCGTACCAAAATTTTAGTTACTTTTATTATTTCCGTGCCAAAGTTTAGTTACTTTATTATTTCCGTATCAAATTTTAGTTACTTTTATTATTTCCGTATCAAATTTTAGTTACTTTTATTATTTCCGTATCAAATTTTAGGTACTTTTATTATTCCGTGCCAAATTGTAGTTACTTTATTATTTACGTACCAAATTGTAGTTACTTTTAATATTTCCGTACCAAATTTTAGTTGCTTTTATTATTTTCGTGCCAAATTTTAGTTACGTTATTATTTCCGTACCAAATTTTAGTTACTTTTATTATTTCCGTACCAAATTCCTCATACCCGGCCCTAACGAAATTTTAGATAAAGAAAAAACCAACCCTAAATGTAGCACAGTTCCATTTTCTTGACAAAACTTTGCAAAAACATTAGACACACAGTAACAAAAGCCGCACACTTTTTAAAGATTTATTATCACACTAAATTTCAGAAACGTGCGTTAAGTGGCGTTTGTGTCACTTCCACTTCAGAATTTCGCGTGACCGTCATGTCGGCATTACAGACGATAAAATTAAATTTTGTATAGACTCTAGTAGCATAAATTTCATCTAAATATTATTACAATGAGTCTAGTGTTTTAAAACTCAGGTGGAAGAAGCCTACTCTCACACAGACACTCGGCTTGACATATAAAAGATAAAGCCGTAGCTTCAACAGGTTAAAACCATACAGTGTTGCCGCCAATTAGCGGAAGAACTGGAGGGCCAATAACTACTAAGAACACGTACGAACACTTTTGAACTACACAGTAGTCTTCCAGTACTCAAGATCCCCCCCCCCGTGTGTGTAAGTAAAAAATTTTTCCGCTAGTGGCTTGACGTTTGGTCGAGCAGTGACATAATGCACACAGCAAATAATTGGCTACAAAACAGTCTCTCATTGTCCATGTTGTTTACGCGTGGCAATAGTTTCCGAGTGTGGGCTTCTCTCATAATAACACACACATCCTACCTATACAATTTCATCCCACACTCGAAGTGGCATATCCGGTTCAGCTGTCATTACAGCGTTCCGGATTGTGTCTTCGAGTTCCGTCGCGCATGTAGGAATCTCCACCTATTCCTTGTAGGAGGGAGGAGGGGGGACCTTCATATTGGAAGCCTACTTTGTGGTAAAAACGTATTCCGTATGTGTACTCAGCAGAATATTAAAAATCCCTCAAATCGTCCGTCAGTTCCACCGTCACATTCAAAACGCGGCGCGCTGTGTCCTTTCACTATCGCACCATTGCTACTCGCATCAGCTAGCGTCGGAATCTATATTCGGCTAAAGTCATGCAAACTAACACCCGATGATAATTTTCAGGATTCAGCCCCTTATGTTTCTGGGAGACATATGTGCAAGACGGCACAGATATGAGTCTACATGGCTAGTGTGATGTCAGTAAGCGATTGTCATTGTATTCACACAAGCCCACTATTAGACTATATCCTTTTAAGTTCATTTATATCGCATCACTTCTATTTCATCCGTTGACACTTACTCATTTCTCCCAATTGACTTGTTCCCTTGACAGTTTTCAGAACGAAGGGAAAGTGTTGTGGAAAGTTGGGTGGGGGGGAAATTACCCTTCCATCTCTATGTTTGAGAACTGATACTGTTGTGATAGATAATGAAATGTTGTATGATTTTTGCTGGGTAATTCGTCGAAGTCTGAATGTTATATGCCGACGTTTCGGAACACTCTGTTCCATCTTCATAGGCTGGTAGGTATGAAGTTTGACTGGATTAGAGAAAAGTTGGAGTATTTATAAAAGAAGCCCTTTTCCTGTATAAATACTCCAACTTTTCTCTAATCCAGTCACACTTCATACCTACCTGCCTATGAAGATGGAACAGTGTGTTCCGAAACGTTGGCATATAAAATTCAGACGCCGGGGAATTACCCAGAAGAAAGCATACAGCGTTCAGAACACGGCGAAAGTTTGAAATCCAGAGAGCGACATCTTGTGTCACAAACTTTGGTTTCTGTGACCGTGCATCGTGAGCAAATTGTGAAGTGAGAGAGAAAACCAACAAGATGCAACAGTTAGATGTTTATTATCAACACTTTCTCAACATGTTTCGGGCATCATTATGCCCATCT
>Ga0131853_10014811_pt1 | contig 14279 bp, 14 predicted proteins | sample TergutLab28metaG_FD_92764 | JGI IMG/M metagenome (GOLD analysis project Ga0131853, IMG submission 92764) | Labiotermes labralis P1 segment gut microbial communities from Petit-Saut dam, French Guiana - Lab288 P1 (version 2) (version 2) | ecosystem: Host-associated > Arthropoda: Insects >... | reverse complement strand
TGGGTTGGTGCTGTGGTGTGTACGTGGGTTGTGGTGGGGGTGAGGTTGGCCGTTGATTTGTTTTTTTTTTGTTGGGGGGGGGGGGTGTGAATTTTATATTGGGTAACTTCCTGAAAAGTTTTGATACATTTAATTTTGGTTAAAATGCAACAAGAATATTGGATATTTTGCATGCTCAGCCACATATGTTTATGCACATGTCTTAAGCTGAACTCACTAAATATTTGTTGTAGTGAAAATACTTGAAAGGAAATTTCTGGAGAAAAGTTGAACAGACATTTTAATTCCTGTGCACTTCCTCTGTAAATTTAACAGTTTGAAAACAGGTAAACAGAGTGCAGTGAACATGTCAGAATCTTTGTGCTTGGCATAATTTTTTTGCTTATGTTTTCTATTTTTACTAAAGGAAGATTCAGTGACTTAAGGTAAATTAACACCTTAGCATGCTTTTCTTTTTTTGTAAGTTGTGAACAATGATGAGGTGAACTAAACAGTCTGACATGTACAGTGAGATGGCAGTGGCATTACTGGCTAGGAATATGGAAAGAAGCTGTCTCATGGGATGTGCAGCCAAGGAATTGGGGTTCCATTCTAGGCAGGGGCAAGAAATTTATCTCTTCTCCACATTGTCCCCAATGGCTCTGATTTTCTGCTATCCTTACCACATAGGTTGAAACATTCAGAGTAAAATAACACTGTGATTTCTTTCTAGAACTTATTGTTTTGTACTTCTTCTTCCATTGGCACTACAGCTCAAATTGTTATGTACCCAGCATTTTAAAGAAAAGTGAACTGTTTTTGATTAAGCTGATTATGTTTTCATTTTATGATTTTCAGGATATGAGGGCATGTATTCTGATAGATCCTATATTTTGGAGGAACTTGCTTCCTTGATCTTCAGGGTAGAAACCCAGCGTGGCAGATTGCACAGTATTGTACCCCAAATTATCAAAATCTTAGAGCTCCCAGCTGTGGGAATCCCAAATTTTACACAAGACCATGTTTTATTCTAGAGTGACTGTATCATTGTACAGGTGCTGGTTTGTTCATGTTACATAATGGTGATGTGTCGGTGGCAGGTATGTGGGTTCAAGTGAAATGCCACAGATTGTATATGATGAATGGAAAAGAATTGGAAAGAAGCAGTTGTGCCATTTTAAAGTGATGTATGAACATTTTCTTGAAAGTATTGACACAAAAATGAAACATCTCATGTGGTAGAGCTTGTCCGGTCCCTGTATCCAAATGCATGCTGACTACATGTTTTACGTGACAGGGGTGGTGGGAGCAACTGCAATGAACACCCAGAGTTCCCGTTCGCATGCCATCTTCACCATTACAATTGAGAATGGGAATGTTGGAGAAGATGGCAAACAGCACATAAAGATGGGAAAGCTTCATCTTGTGGATTTGGCTGTAAGTGACCATTGATCCCTGACTTCATATTTGGTTTTGACTTATATTCCACATTTCTGTAGAGAGTTGTGTTTTGTTTGTGTTTGGTACTTATTTTATTATGATTTATATTTCAACATTTTATATGACAGTGTGCCATAATATTTATACTGCCGTCTAGTTGTTTTGTGTTGTGTAATACGTACAGTGCTTGGCAATTCCTTCAGCCACAGTTTGTACCTTAATGATGTTATACTTTGTATGTTGTATTATATGTTTTGCCCAACTGTTTCTTTGACCTCAGTGCATACCTCGCAGGCAAGCACTGTGTGATTTACTCATGCACACCAAGGGTTCTGTTTATAGGAAAATTAATATACATGCAGTGGGTGTAATTTTATGAAATATCCTTAGAAAATAGGTGCCAATTGATTGTACCCCTTCATAACAGAATTCATTATGTGCTGGTTATTCTGTCTTTTCTTCTGTAATAATAGGTTCCTGTGCTTTTTGACATTAAAACATCATCTGTGTGTTGAGCAGTTTTGCTGCTTTGTCAGACATGTGATGTTACAAGTAGTGTAGATGAGATTCTGTGAGGTATTAAATTGCCAGCTATAGTGCTTACAGTCTGTAATATGGTGTCAGGCAACATTTGTGGATTTATTCAGACTGTGATGTGGTTGAATAAAGATTTTGTGGACACAGTGATGAACCTGTCATACAATGAGTGAATTGTCAGGATTGTACTTTGTAGTCAGTTTGTAGAGCAGAATTACCACTGTTCATACATCGGATAGAACACTTCTGTATGCACCTTTGGAGTGGTTAAATAAAGTAGTGAAATACCTGGTTGAGTGGTTATCTTTCCTGCTTCATATTTGGGAAGTTTTGATTTTGTTTATTGGCTGTTCTGATTGCATTTTATCATTATTTACTCAGTCCCTGGATGAAAATGCTAGGAAAATATTCTAACAATAAGCCTTAAGTTTGCTGGGAAAGTGCTTTAAACTGCAGCCACAACCATTTCTTTGAAACTCCTTCCAAAGTAATAATTCACTCTTTTCATCCCATTCAGCATTTCTTAATGTGTACATTTGAAAGAGATCAGTAACTTTTACCCACACCAGTTAAATTCACTATATTGTCACGTCTTTAGACCAGTTAATGGAATGCCTCTCATCATTGTGTTAGCTGGTAGCAGGAATTATGTACTTTTGTTATGGTCTACCGCATTAGGTGGGACACATTGTGGGAAAAACTAAGGAACAATGGAAAAGTATTTGCAATTGCACTTGATGAGGCAATTCGACAACTAAAATTCTATCCCTTGTAACTTTTTAATGTGTTTGATACTGATTTATTGATTGTTTATTTATTCATCAATCTTGTCTTCATTTGCTCATTCAATATTGTATTTATTTATTTACAGGGATCTGAGCGCCAGAGTAAGACAGGTGCAACAGGGGTGCGTCTGAAGGAAGCCACCAAGATCAACCTGTCACTGTCCACACTCGGTAATGTCATATCAGCACTGGTTGATGGCAAGAGCACACACATCCCATATCGTAACTCAAAGCTGACTCGACTGCTGCAGGATTCCCTGGGGGGAAACTCTAAGACAGTAATGGTGAGTGCTGGCTGATTTTGTGTTAACATATTGACTATCTAGAATTTAAATGTCAGTCCAATCATTGTAACCCATGAGAGGTGAGATCAGTAGAGAATTTAGAATGTTGTACATGACAGAGATGCTCGTGATTCAGTGTTGCAGCATTAATTTGAAGAGGATGTGCAGGACCAAATGTGGGACATGAATAGAATTATATACAAAATTTTGGCTGGGACACCAGTTGAGAGACGAAGTACAGTACAGGGGTCGAGGACACATGAATTCGGATGTTTCGAAGACAGACTGTGAGAATGGAAGGTGGATGTAACTGGCTCAGGATTGCATTTGGTGGTGGGGTGCTGTATTCTTGTTGCTTAATCTTTATATTTGGCACCCCAGAGTTATTTGCTTAATAAGTAAGGTGGATCTTTATGGAAGTATATTGTAAGGATGGGAGGTGCATGGAGCTGGCCCAGGGTCATGTGCAGTGGTGGGCTTTGGTTTTAGCAATGTTGAACCTTTGTGTTCTGCTACCAGACAGTAAGTTAATTAGCAAGAAAGATTTAAAGGAAATAGGTTGTGAGGATGGGAAGTGAATGGAACTGGCTGAGGATCATGTGAAGTGGTTGGCTTTGGTATTAGCAGTGCTGAACCTTTGTGTTCTGCTACCAGAGAGTTAGTTAATTAGTAAGATGGCTTTAATGGAAATATATTGTAAGGATGGGAGGTGGGTGGAACTGGCTCAGGATCATGTGCAGTTGTGGAGTTTGGTATTAGCAGTGTTGAACCTTTGTGTTCTGCTGCCAGAAAGTTGGTTGAGATGTGGTGATGGTGAGTAGCTATGCACAAGTAGAGTAATACTATTTTGTAAATCAAACTCTTTTATTGAGCAGGTGTTGATAATCAGTACATGTTTCATTTCTGTAACCTTTAAACATAGTCTGTTAATGTTTTATGTCAAATAGATGGTAACTGATGGAATAATGGAAAATGTGATGACTGGGTGTGAGATCACAAGTTGTTCTTGACAGTGAATGTAGACCTGGCAAGAAATCCATCACTCTGATCCTGTATACATAGCCAGTTTTGTACAAGGTGAATTTTATGCAGCCATTATTTTAAAATCACCCATAGATGTTTGTGTTTTATGGTAAAGAGATGACTTTTATTAACCCTTTGATCCCGAACTTAGTTATTGTATGTTGCAATGATCAGAAAAATGAAGGACAACTAAAGTCATCTCCCAGAGTATGTCAGTCATGGCAGATTCTTTTACAGCTCTTTGCTGATGCTTGTTTTGATTCATATAGCTGTCTCCACTTGAGTTTGAAGGCAGTTCAGTTTATCTGAACATTTTGTCCCCACTTCCTCAAATCCATGAAATTAATTCTGGCACCAGAGGGTTAACTAATTTGCCAAAAAAAACTCTGAAGTAAAGGAGCTACTTTGTTGCTGGATTATCAAACCAATTGATGTAACTGTAATAGCATTAAAATTGGATTCATAAAACACTTCTTTTGAATCTTGGTCAGGGTTGTCCAGTTTCCTGTGGGATATTGTATGAGTACTTACTTCTAAATTCCAATCAGTTTTTCATTCCCAACTGTCCTATAACCAATCAGTCAGGTGAGCATAATAATAGACAACTAACAATCCCTGTCATCAATACACAGTGTGCCAACATAGGGCCAGCAGATTTCAACTATGATGAAACCATCAGCACATTACGCTATGCAAACCGAGCCAAGAACATAAAGAATCGTGCACATGTCAATGAGGACCCAAAGGATGCCCTGTTGCGGCAGTTCCAGTTAGAGATCGAGGAACTGCGGAAGCAGCTTGAGGATGTCGGCGTGCCCCACAATGGTAAGAGGCTTATTGACTTCTGCTAGTGAATCAGAAATTGGCAATTGTATGAACCGTTTGGCTTTCCTAATCTGATCTGGCTGAAGCTTAGAAGTGGTTTTGTCTTGCACATAACTTGTTGGTTTGTACATTTAGGGGTGACACACCTACATGGAATATTTGCTTCCTAACAACTTACACTTCTCAACACAGAGCTTTTGGTGAGAGTTCATGTTACACAGTAGTTGCACATGTCCTGTATAGGCTTGTGTTACTGCTTGGCAGTGATAATGGTTGGGTAATTCCTGGTTCAGTGGGAACAAATATCTGGTGCCCTTACATGTTTCAATACAGTTGCACTGTAGCAATAACAGACACAGACAGACTACAATACTGGCCCAAATGTAAGATGGTAGTCACGTCACCATCTTCAGTTTTTGGGAAGATATGTGTACAGAATGTGTTTAATGTTGTGCACAATTACAAGACAATCATCTGCCCACACACACACACACACACACACACACACACACACACACACACACACACACACACACACACTGTCTTCTCAGGTGATAAAGTTGTAAAAAATTCTCGTCTTGTAATGTCTTATGCTGCACAGTTTCCTTGAGCCTGCAAGCTGCAGTTTCATGATTAACTGTGACAGTTTATGTGTGGGCATGACATCTTCGGCCTTGTCCTGAGCTGTCATGGGTCATTGTACAAAATTAACCATAATTTCACAACCATACTCCCTTATGTAAACAGTCAGTGGGATCAGTAGCTCAATCAGTATAGTGACATGACATAGACTACAAGCTGGATGACCTGGGGTTCAATTCCTGGCAGGAGCAAAAGATTTATCTTATTCAGATTGTCCAGAGCAGCTCTGGAGCCCACCAAGCCTCCTATTCAACAGATACTGAGTGTTTTTTTCATGGGGAAAAATGTCTGGGGTGTGAAGCTGAAAACTTACCTCCATCTAACGCTTAGGTTAAGAATGAGTGAAGCCATACCTCTGCTCCAGGTGCTTGCCGTCATGGTGAGCAGATGGTCAACTTTACTTCATAAGTGATTATAATACAAGAGGCAATGGCACTATCGTAATGAAAGGAGGACTGACAGCTTCTCCTGGCAGCAGTTACAAGAAATAAAAGACAAATGAACCACAAATCACTGAATAAATGTACATCAGACTCATGTGTAGAAACTGAAGGGTGGAGGCTACTCAGAAGTCATAGTTATAAGTAAAGAGGATAATAGTAAAATGGATGTTAAAGACACGGAATGTTTGAGTGTGGACTGAATTATTTTCACTCAGAATAGGTACCATTGATAGGTTGTTGTGATTGCAGTAAGGAAACTTCAGGTTCCACCAGAGGTGGAGAATTTTATGGCCACATGAATGACTGGTTTTTGGAGACTCTGTACCATGGAATTGATCAGAATAAGAAGAATAGTGTCAGAACAGTGCTGCAGAACTTGCTGTTAGTGGAGCCAGTAACCTGCACCTTATGTTTGTGTCTGAATGTCTTGTGGTGCAGGCATTGCAATTGAGAGTGAAAGTGAGTCAAGCGAGGGAATCAAGGATGGGGAGAAAGAGGAGAGGGACACTGACTGCAACCACCAGATTCAAACCATGGATCACTTGGATGACCTTGAACTGCAGGTAAGGGCTTATTGATGAAGTGCTGAAATGGCCTGAGGTAGTTCAGTACAGTAGACAGTGACATAGCGAGTGTTGATGTTGGTTTAGTGTGTGTAGCTGAATTTAATAAAGCTAGCGGCATGCCCATTGAAAATACAATAGGCAGATGTGACAGATTCCCTCAGCAGCTATGATTTCTGCAGATAATTTTTCAGTTGATTCAGTTCTATATGTTATGCAGTGTGTCTTTATCATGTCTGTGAGTAAAGGTAAAGCAGTACCGTTACAGGCCTGGAGTGGCGTAGAGGGTTCCAGGAAGTTAAGGTTCCCAGATTTCATGACAATGGCAACAGGCTTGTGGTAAGGTTCTCAGCCTTACGCACCGGCCGCCTTTACCCCCAGGAAATGCTCCTGGTACTCATTTCTTTTAGAGGCTGAGTCAACCCCAAGGCCATAGTGCGATCGGAAGGATTATGTCAATGAAGAATTCCAATGACACCAGCTGGGATCAAACCAGTGACCTTCTGATGTGTAGTACAGCACCTTAACCACTGTGCCACTGCGGTCCCCCCATGTCTGTGAATAGAACAGCTTTATCACACTTGAAGCTTGCATCCACCAAGACATGCCATGAGAACTGCTGTGCTGAGGAACAACCTGTAGCTCTGGAAGGACACAGTTATCGTGATTTCACTGACTCTGCATGTTAAGAATGTATGTGAGTGACATGATGTACAGATAGACACACTTTGTATGTATTAATGATGTCTCCTGCCATACAGATGTGTGTGCTTCAGCAGTTCTTTGCATTACCTGTGGCACCCTTGTTTTTGTTCTTGAACAAAGTGATGTATAAAGTGTGATCTGTGTGAGTGTGTACAGTCCCAAGTGCTTACATTGTTTGTCGGGGTTACACACCGGAAATGTGTGACTTACATCAAACCTTTGCACTGAACTTTCGCTGGTGTGCTCCTCTGTTGTAACACTCATAGACTGGGTACTGTTTTTCTTCATATGTTGTATGCAACATCCATTCTCCCAAACATCCTTGTGCCACAGGTGAACTGATGATCTGCTAGGCAGTTCCGTTTGATACGCTATGCAGCAGTTTCCCTGTACTCATGCTACAGACTTGGTTTCTTCAAATCAGAATACATGATCTCTCTCTAATCATCAAATTTCCTTCTTGGGGTCTTGACTGTCAGGGAGAGACAGCGGTGGTGTGCAGCATTAGAACAATGATGTAACAACTTGAAGCCTGGCACTTCCCATTCCTGTGTCACACAGCCACATGCTTCTCTTAAATTAATTGTATAGCCTTTCAGAGCCATAAAGCTACTTTTGAAGCACTCTATATGTGGGGTATTTTTTTTTTCTTGTCTAAGTTTTTTGTGACAGGTAATCTTTGTACGATAAAATTAAAAAAAAAAAGTTACACTGAGCACCACGTGAGATACAGCAGACTGGGATGGAGACTACTGGGAGAAGATACTGTGTAGAGAGGCAACTGTGGCACAGGTGCAGAATATGAGTGTTCTGTGTTCTATGCTGAAATGAATGGTGTTATAAGTACAGGGAATTTTTATGTTTTATCTGAATAAGTTAACGTTGTAGGTGAAGGGAAGTGAATGGTGTGCAGACATGTATGGGGAGCACTTGTAACAGATGTGCAGATGTCAGGCTTCACAGTGACTGTGTCACAGCAGAGCTGAGGGCTACTTGTCTTGTCATGTTGCAGCTAGAGGAGATTGACGCATCTCCAAAGAATGACCGAGACAGTGAGGGTGATGAGGAGGAAGAGGAGGGAGCTAAAGAAGGAAAGGATAATAGTGATGAAGAGAAGCACCAAGTAGAGCTGAAGAAAACGCAGTGAGTAGCCAGACTGCCAACTGTGGCATGTTACATGTGTTAAGTTGTCATGTGGGGTACGACACCTAAATGTTGTGGCTGGTTACTATATCAGACGAATGTACTGTGTCAACCATCAGGTGAGCCACACAGGACAGTCACAGGTTATAGAGGAGGGGGTGAGGTAGATGTGTAGGTTATAGATGGTGAATAGCATTCTTGATCATCTCACTTCCTCCAAGAAATTATTGTCCTGGCAAATGATTGTACTCGCCTGCCAGACTATAACACAGCATCGTAAATGATGAAATTGCAGTGTGGCCCTTTGCCACCACGAAGTTGTCACATTTCTGGTATAAACATATAAAATTTGGATTCCAGTACAACACACCATTCAATTATTGTTCTAATACATGAATAGGCTTCTCCTGTACAGTTTTACTCTAAAAATAATACAAGTTATTTTCCAGTTTTGGAAGTAACTTTGGTGCTGAAGCCACTTCTGGTCATTTCAAATCCTTCCTTGAGGGTAGAGTTTGATGTAGGATTTTGTGTTCTCAGTTCTGTCACTTTCCTTCATGCGTTTCACCATCTTCCTAGCCATTACCTTGTTGGACAGTTTATCTCTGTCCATTGCACATGCATGAACCATTTAAGACTGTTTATGTTTCATCTGTCCTGTAATTTATCATTTATCTTCTTTTGAATGCTGAAAATGTTGGCATCATCCTGTTCACTGTGTGCTGAGTTCAGCTTATAGAAGTTTAAACACAATTACAGGTAATATTGTGCATTGAGAATAGTTGCTAAATCACATTGTGTTGCGGTTTGAGCCTCTTTACATGCCACTCAGTATTACTGTGAGAATGTTGTTTTTCTGCTATCAAACTGATGGATGTCAAGATTGAGCCTTATGCTGTTACGAGTTAACTTATTCTTGCACTTGATGGTGACTGGTATGACTATGCAAGTGATTCCATAGGCTTGTCAAGAGATGGCAGAAAGTGTGTGGTCTGTCTTTTGTCTGAAAGTGAAAGTGTATCGTACTGTACTCATTTTTTTAATAAGAAGGAAGAAATGAGAAAATATGGAAGTTTTATGACACCTGCCTTATTGTTTTGTTTGTTTTTGTAAATGTATTTTTTTAATATATATATATATACCAAAAAGTAACTTAAATGTTTGCCACAGTTGAGTGGGTAGGACTGTGCTTCATATTCAGAATGCCCTGAATTCAAATCTTGATTCCATAACCAGCTGTCCTGACTGAGGTTTTTGATGGTTTTCGTCACACTTCTGAAGCCAGTGTGAGTTAGGTCATGAATACTTCTCTTAATCATGGATCATCCTGTTATTCATTGCTATAGTGCGAGTAGTTTAGAATTATTAAATAACACCATAAATAAATGAATGCCATAAATATCCTTCCCATTTGTTACACTAATTATCATTGTAACACAGCACTGCATAGGAAGGACAGGTGGAGAAACTGTAGAAGTTTGAGGCCTAGGCATACCAGGAGTAATGGCGTAGCAGCAACCAGTAAAGCTATTTGTATTCCATGCATAATCATGGCACAGGCAGAAACACAAGTAATTTGTTTGACCTTCAGAAATGAGCATGATGCCCTCAGAGAGAAGCTGCAGAATCTCGAGAAGAAGATTCTAGTTGGAGGGGAAAATCTCCTGGAGAAGGCTGAGGTGCAGGAGCAGCTGCTAGAGGCATCCGCCCGCGAGCTGGAGGAGCGCCGCCGCAAGGAGGAGCAGCTGCGGCAAGCACTACAGCAGAAGGAGGTACAGTCAGGAGCATAAACGTTGCTGCACAGCTAAATGGTGTAATGGCCTGATGAGAGCAGTGAGTCTGGTTATAAAAATATGAATGTAATGGTGCATAGATAGAGGTGAAGAAGAACGAAGCAGGGATAGGTACCAGAAAGAAAACAGAGACAATATAATTACAGATGGGTAGAATAGAATAAAAATTTAACTTCTGTCACATATGTAAACCACTCATAGCATAACTGAAGAATAAAAAACCAACTAGATATCACATGTTATTTTATTGTACTTCTTATAGGCTCAACATGTTTCAAGCATTACCATGTCCATCATCAGGAGCTTGCGACTATGATGTTGATTACCACATTGGTCATGTTGTTCTTGGTTTGCTGTATGTTGGAGGTAAGGTGCAAGCAGAGCCTGTAAGAAGTACAATAAAATAACAAGTGGCATCTAGTTGGTTTTTTATTCTTCAGTTATCACAATGATGCACTGTCCAATAAGCGTCAGTTCACTGATAGCATGTATGTCTGTGCAGATGATGTTATCAGGTATCAAAACATAAATGCTGTTAAAAGTATAAAGATGGTTGGGTTAATACAATATTAAATATGATCAAATTATTCTGTGATTGCTTCCTTCTGTATAGTTAAATATTTATTATTTACTAACTTATCTGTCATGGGACATTATAAAGCCCTTGTTCTGGCCATCTTTTATTTGGCCCCAGAGTATGATCTGATGCTCCTCTGTTCAGTGATAGTGCAGTTTTCTTTTCCTCAGACTAAGTATTATCAGGTATTATGAGCGTGACAAGACAAAGGGGTTATTCCATCCACAGAAAATTGAACACAAAAGAAAGTTGTCAAAATGCATTCTTAGACCCTTTGAAAGTGATTTCGCCCATTGTTTTTTATGGGTGTGAAACTTGGTCTCTACCATTGAGGGAGGAACATATGCTGAGGTGGTTATTCTGTTGAAGATATTCAGGCTTAAGAAGGACATCATAACATGGGAATGAGGAAGACTACATAATGAGGAGGTTTGTGATCTGTACACCCCACCAAATATTATTGGGGTGATTCAATCAAGAAGGAGAGATGAGTGGGGCATGCAACACATATGGGAGAGAGGAGAGGTGCATACAGGGTTTTGGTGGGGAAACCTGATGGAAAGAACCACTTGGAAGACCTAGGCATAGATGGGAGGATAATATTAAAATTGTTCTTCAGGAAGGTGGATGGTGGAGCATGGGCTAGATTGATCTGGCTCAAGATAGGGATGGGTGGTGGGCTTTTGTGAATGCAGTAATGAACATTTGGTTTCCATAAAATGGGGAGGAATTTCTTGACTAGTTGAGGACCTGGTAGCATCTCAAAAAGTACTCTGCTCCATGGAATTAGTTAATGAGGTGGGTGAAGGACAAAGGACAATTTATAGTTCACCAAAAGAATCATTCTTGGGCCTAAAATGGCCACTGTCTAGAAATCTGAGTTGGTGAAGGAAATTACATATAAGAATTTTGTATGAGGTAGCCGGTTATAGGTGCCATTTGGATGATCAAAACAATAAGGGTGGGTTGGCAAGCTATATAGCATGCATGGGAGAGATGAGAAATGGTTTAGTAAGAAACCTGTAAGAGAGAGACATGATAATGAACCTTTGAGTTCCATACAAGGTGGGGAGTTGCTTGAGTACATAAATGACATAGCATATGGTCTACCCTCTCTGGAGTTATTTATTTATTTGTTTCTTTGTTTATGTAGTCTGTAGGGTAAATATGTCGTCTGATGGTAGTAGCTGACTTTTCTGTAGGCAGAGCTGGTTGACATAGAGGAGCGGTACTCTACATTGCAAGAGGAGGCAGCTGGCAAGACCAAGAAGCTAAAGAAAGTGTTTGGAATGCTGATGTCTGCAAAGGCTGAGTTGAGTGACCTGCAATATGAACAGCAACGTGAGATGGAGGGACTGCTGGACAGCATCCGCAGTCTCACGCGGGAACTGAAGTTGCAGGAGACAATCATTGATGCGTTTATTCCCCGTCAGTACCAGGCAAGTAATGGTTTTTCTGCTTCCTCCGCTGCTCATACTCGTACATTCTTGTACTGTTTCCACATAGCATATTTACGGTCATACTTCTGTGCTCTAACGTGTGCACACACAGTTTACTTGTACCAGCCAGTCAGTTTGTAATAGTAAAGACTTCAGTATATATTCCTTATAAAAGTTTAGCTCTTTCCTGTCTTCTATTTGAAGACCCCCAACACCATAATTGAACCAGTTTTCTTGAAACATAGTGTGAATCCCAGTTTTGTACATCTAAATTCCGGCCAGCCTCGTGGTCTAGTGGTCAGAGTCTCTGACTACTAATCATGAGGTCCCGGGTTCGATTTCCGGTTCTACTGTGGGAACTTTCCCAGAAGGGGAGGATTTCCGTTGTGACCATGGTCTGGGTAGGTTAGTAGAATTTAGGTTTAAGGGCCCTCCTGGCACTTCATCCTCCTATATCACCACTTACATCATCGGGAAAACGTAACTGCGCCTCATGGGCATCCCAACCTCAGAAATCGGTTACACTCCTGCCATGCCCAGGAGGGAGGACCACAAGGACATGTGGTGGCATTGGGGGAGAGAGAGAGACATCTAAATTCCATATAATCTGTATTAACAACATAGAAGGTACATTAATCAGTGATGTGGGAATGACATTGGCAACACTTAATTTAGGGCTCTGGAAGGGTGTAAGAGTAAATGGTGTTAGGTACGGAGCAATGCGCAATGTTTGTTTAGGCAGCATGTGTGGAGAATGGAAGCAGATATGGCAACCATGGATTTTAGATATGTTTGCAGAATTGTGAAAAGCAACTGTCAGCTTCATCACGTCTGTCTGTCCACGTGGAACAACTCAGCTTCCACTGGATGGATTTTCATGAAATTTGATATTTTAGAATTTTTCAAAATCTGTTGAGAAAATTCAAGTTCTATTATAATCTGACAAGAGGTGCAGGTACTTTCCATGAAGACCTATGTACATTCATGATAATATCTCACTGAATTCTTCTTACCATGAGAATTATTTCAGACAAAAGTTGTAGAGAAAATCAAAACACGTGTTTTATGTTCAGTGACTTTTTTCAGAAAATTGTGCCATTCATGACATAATGTGGTACAGCCAGACAGGCCACAAATGACAATATATACAACACGGCGCATGTGCTTTGCATGCTGGGTAACTAAGGTTACAAACTTACACTCAGAATATGTTATGCATACATTGCCTGTCTTGTTATGTGATTTCTTATATATGACCCAGACAGGTCAAAAGCGCGTCCATGAAGAAGCTAGAGTGCATTAAAGTCAGAGAATGCTTGAGACCCTTCAGTCCAGAATGCTTTTGTCTTCCCATTTTGTATCAAAAACATGAAGATTAAAGGACACAAAACTATAATGTTGCCTGTTGTTTTATATGGGTGTGAAACTTGGTCTGTCATATTATGGGAAGAATATAGACTGAAGAAGTTCAAGAATAGAGTGCTGAGAAGCATATTTGTGTCTAAGAGAGATGAAGTAACAGGTTACTGGAGAGCACTGCATAATCAGGAGCTTCATGCTTTGTACCCCTCACGAATCAAGGAGGATGAGATGAGTGGGACATGTAGCATGTGTGGGAAACAAGAGAAATGCATACAGAGTTGTGGTGGGGAAACCTGAAAGAGAGAAACCACTTGGAAGACCTAGGTGTAGATGAGAGGGTAATATTAAGATGAACCTGAAGGAAATAGGCTGGGAGGATGTGGACTGTGTCTGTCTGTCCCAGGACAGGGGCAAGTGGCAGGCTTTTGTAAACACAGTAATGATGATGATGATGATGATGGTGATCATAATAATAATAATAATAATTATTATTATTTGTACGCCTCACCCAATATTGTGTGGGTGATAAAATCGAGAAGAATGAGATGGGCTGGGCATGTGCCGCGTATGGGTGAGGAGAGGGGTGTGTGTAGGTAGGGTCTTGGTGGGGAAGCCAGAGGGAAGAAGACCACTGGGGAGACCTAGGCGTAGATGGGTGGATAATATTAGGATGGATCTCCAGGAGGTGGGATGTGGGTATATGGACTGGATTGGGCTGGCCCAGGATAGAGACAGGTGG
>Ga0131853_10014810_pt1 | contig 14280 bp, 1 predicted proteins | sample TergutLab28metaG_FD_92764 | JGI IMG/M metagenome (GOLD analysis project Ga0131853, IMG submission 92764) | Labiotermes labralis P1 segment gut microbial communities from Petit-Saut dam, French Guiana - Lab288 P1 (version 2) (version 2) | ecosystem: Host-associated > Arthropoda: Insects >... | reverse complement strand
CCGCTGGTGTTGGCCACGCGGATTCTGTAGGTAACGATTTCGTTGTTTTGCACAACGCCGCGTACGATTTCTTGGCCTTCGCTGGCCACCGTGACGGCGGCTTTGCGCAAGTCAAGAGCTGGACGTTGCACAGGATGAATAACCCTGTTGCTGTAAATCGTTGGGCCGTTTTGCACCGAAACACGAGCGTTGTTTTGCACGTAGCTGCCTGCCGCGTTGGTCACTTGCACGGTGAAGCGGAATACGCGTTGCTCTTGGGGCTGCAACGTCACATCTGCCCATACCACTTGGCCATCAGTGGGACCGCCTTGCAGCACACCACCATCATAGGCTGACCAGAAGCTGGTGCCTTGCGGGATGGGGTCGCTGACGGTAACCACTGCGGGTTGGTTGGTGTTGTTACGCACCGTAATGAAGTACGTAATCAATTCGCCGGGCGCGCGCGGGGTGCCATCAATGGGGTTGGAGCTCTTGATGATGCTCACTTGCCCTTGTGGGCCTTCCGTTTCCACAAAATGACGAACGGTTTCGCTGCGCCAAGAATTGCTGCCTTGCCACACGCGGGCATAGTTATCAATCCAGCGGCTGCTGTCCGCATCGTCAACGGTCACTTGGAACGTGATGATGTGGCTGCTGCGTGGAGCAATGCTGGCAATGGTCCATTCCAGCACGCCATTTGCATCAGGGGTTAAGCCATAGTTCGGATGATTGCTGTCGCCGCCATGCGGTGTGAGGCTTGTGCCTGCGGGGATGTGGTCACGCACCAGCACGTTTTCGGCCACAACATGCGAGCCATTGAAAATCGTCAGAGTGTAGGTGATGACATCGCCGCTGTTCACAAAGCTGCCGCGTACGGGGTCAGCATCCTTAAAGATGGAAAGCGACGGTTGGTCGATGTTCCATTGGATGTGACGCACTTCGTTGGAGCGCGAGCGGAAGTTGCCGCTGCTTGCCGTGGCATAGTTGATGATGTCGCGCACGGTTGCGTTGGCGGGCAGATTGCCCACGGTTACGCTAAAGCCAAGAACGACATACTCGCCGGGTTCAAGCAGTTCGATGGTCCACTCCACTGCGGTTGCCGGTGTGCCAACAGGGCCGCCGGTTACGCCTGCGGGGATAGTGCCCATGCTGGCAAACGTTGTGCCTGCGGGGATGTTATCGCGTACCACGATGTTAGCAATCGGCGCATTGCGCGTGTTGGTTACACGAATGGTGTAGGCGATGGTATCGCCGGCTTGCACAATGGTGTTGTGTGCCGGGGTGGCAGCTTTCAGCAGTTCAATGCCGCCGGTGCCATCGTTGTCGGGCGACCAGATGAACTCGTGCCACACGGTGTTGGATTGACGGTTGCCACCGTTCCACGTCACATTAGCAACGTTGGTGTTGCCTGCAGGAATGTCATCACCGTCGTCGGGCTGCACGGTGCGCACGGTGAAGCTTACGGTTACTTCTTCACCAGCAGCAAGGCTGCCCAGTGCCCAACGGATGCTTTGGGCATCAGCTGCGTTGGTCGTGACAGAACCTGCGCCATCAAGACCGGTTCTCATTTCGCCGCCGTGGCTGATGCTGCCTGCCACCAATTCGGTGTTAGCGGGTAGGTTGTCAGTGATTACCACGTTGTTTACGGTGCCGGCGCTGGTGTTGCGCACCGAAACGGTGTAGGTAATCGTGCTGCCAAACTGCACGCGTGTGGGCGTGGGCGAATCCTTGCGGATGCTCAGCCCTGCGTTTTGTTGATAGTGGCGCACCACGTTCGACCAACGGCTGCCACTGATGTGGCCGCTGTCGCGTTCGCCGGCCGGACCACTGTAGCGCACATGCGCCACGTTTTCAATGAAACCACCGGGGAATTGTACATTGTTTTGCACGGTGCCGGTGATCGTTAGCACTGCACCTTGGTTTGGCGCAAGGTTGTTCACGCGCCAGGTAACGGTGTTGCCGCTAATCACGGGGGTATCGGCTGTGGCAAGATTACCGGTTGCTGTTACATTGGTGAGGAACGGCGGCAGATAGTCAGTTACGACTACGTTGGTTGCCATGCCTTCGCCGGTGTTGTGCAGGGTGATGGTGTAGATAATCGTGTCGCCTGCTGCCACCCAATCACGGTGTGCCGGTGTGGCCGATTTGGTGATGGCCACATGCGGATGACGCGGGAACTCGACTTCGAAATCACCACCGCCAACGCAGGTGCAACGGCAGCAGGGATCACAGTCACAAGTGCAGCAAATGGGGCATTCGCATGTGCAAATGTGTTGGTTTCCGTCGCCATGCAGGGTTTGGTTGGTGGGCACATCATTGACGTATGCAATGTTGGGGATAACTGTGCTTGCAGCACGCACTTGTGCTCTAAAGCCAAACACCACAGTCACGTTTTCTTGGCCAGCCGTTCGGCCGGGGATGATACCAGGTACAGGGTTGCCGTTAGCATCACGTTGCAAGCGGCCATCGGCACCTTCAGCACCCCAGATGATTTCGTTGCCCACAATGTCATAGGCGAAGCCGCCGGGGGTTTGGGTTACACTGATTTGATCCAGATGCACGGATACCGGGTCAATCACCACGGTGGGCATGGGATCGGTGCCAAAGTTGCGCACAGTGATTTGATAGTAAATCCAGTCGCCAACTTCAACTCTGTCCGAGGTTAGCCATGGGCCTTGGTTGTTCACACGCGCCAATTTTTCCAAACGGAAGTTATGCGGTGTAACATGATGGGTTACTTCGTTGGTTTCACGGTCCGGAATTTGCGGTGTTGCACCGGGCACGTTGCTGCCCTGGTGATACCAAGCCGTGTTGCGGATAACGAATCCGCCGCCTTGGCCGGGACGCAAGGGGTTAACCGAAACGTCAAACTGCAGGTCGATGTGTTCGCCGATTCCCAGTTGCGGAATGAGCCAGCTAAGCACGCGGTTGTTCGGGTTAAACACGCCATTATGCGTGGCGGTGCCCGGGATAAACGTGGTGCCAATCGGGATAATATCCGTTACGGGGATTTGGTACATCATACGGTTAGCCGTGTTAGACACACGAATGGTGTAACGAATCACGTTGCCGGGGTTCACGGGTCTGCCGGACGGTGGCACAGAGAATTTCTCTGCTACCACTTCTTGGTCAATCACGCGATGCACCGTGTAGTTGGTGGTCAACAAGGGATTGTTGAAAATCACCGCTTGGTTGATAACAAAGCCGAGGTATTCGTCGTTGTCCGGGTTGGCAAGGTTTGCTTCAAAGCCATCCGGCCAATATTCGTGCTCGGCCAGCGACCAGTTTTCAGGCGGAACCACTAGGTGTCTTTCGCCTTCATTCACGCGCACGGCAAAGCCAATGTATACCGTTTCGCCGGGCAGAACGTTTTGAATCGACCATTCCACGCGGTTTTCCACGCTGTTGAAGAAGCCGTTGCCGCCACGGTGAGAGTTGCGGATGGAGTTCCACACAAAGGTGGTGCCAGGCGGAATGACGTCAAACACGGGTACGACCGGTTGAGTTAGGGTGCCGATGTTGCGCAGCGCGATGGTGTACTCGATAATCGAGCCGGTTTGCACTGTGCTGCCATGGGCGGGATAGGCAGATTTGTACCGTTCAATCATGCCTTGGTTCACAAAGTGAATGACGGTGTTGGATTCGCGGTACGGGCTGCCGATGCCAAACATTGCGGTGTTGTATACACTGCGGCGGGCAACATCTTGTGCACGTGTGGTTACTGCGAACGACAGGTACACCGGCACGTTGGGCCGCAGGGTTTCAATTATCCAGCGAATGTCGTAGGTGCGGTCGGGGTGACCCATGTCACCGGTAAAGGTGTAAGGAGGTTGACCGGGGCCAAAGCCAGACACTACGCCAGCCGGCATACGAATAGTGCTGGGCAGCAGCGTGAGGTCTTGCACCACATCGCGCACATGCACGTTGTATGCGTTAACACCGCCGGTGTTGATGACACGAATGGTGTAGTAAATCAGCTCGCCCACGCGCACTTCAGACATGTGCGGCGGCACAGCGCTCTTCACCACTTCAATGATCGGAACATTCACTTGATGTTCGGTTAAGTTGGTGGGTACGCCATTGACCAATGCGCGGTTGAGAATGCGCACCGAAGACGTGCTGTTGAGGTTAGCCACCGTCACGGTGAATTCCACTGCCATGAAGTCGTTGGCCGGAACGGTTACGTTCCATTCAATGGCGCCTGCCAAAGGACCGCTTGTGTGGAGATAACCACCGTGGCTGATATCGCGCGGATTTTCGGTGCCAATGGGCACAAAGTCAACCACATTAACTGCCACGGGAGCATTGTTCGGGTTGGTCAGGTTAATGAAGTACCGAATTGGATCACCGGCTTGCACTTGGGTGATGGCATTGGGAGCCGTGGCCGGAATGCTGGTTTTGTTAGCATTCACTATCGGTGCATGCTGGAAGTGATACACGTAGTTGGTTCTGGTGAAGTTGACCAACGTGGCGTAGTTCGGAATCGTGCGGCGATGCTGGTTTTGCGGCATTTCGCGCACACGCACAGTGAATTCCAGCACGCGGGTTTCGCCAATTGCGCCATGGACGCCAGCACCAAAGTCTTCATAAGAAGTCCAAGTGATGGTTTGGCCACTAATGCTGTGGGTCATGCCGGGCGTTGTTGTGACCGAAACGATTTCCAGCGCACTGTTCACTACGTCGGTTACCGTCAGCGGGCGTGCATTGTGGCTGCGGTTGGTAACGGTGATGCGGTAGGTAATCAGATCGTTTTCGTACACTACATCGCCATTGGGCAGCCAATCGGTGCCGCGGTAAGCGCGTTTGACGGCATCCCATTGCACGTTGCCGCGTGCAAATTGATAGTGCACGGTTTGGTTGGTGATGATGGTTTGGTTGCTATTCACGTGGGTTACCAGTGCGTGGTTGAGCACCGAACGCACGTTGTTGGCCACGTTAATGGGCGGGTTGAACTCTTGAATGTTAATCCCAAAGCAAACCGTTCGGGTTTCGCCAGCCGGAATGTTGGGGATTCTCCAGCGCAGTTCGCCGCCTAAGCCGCCCGAACCACCTTGGTGGAACGGCACTTGGCGCCAGCCTACACAGCCAATGCTGCCGTCGGTTACGCAGCTACAAACTGTGCTGAGGGAGTTGGCGATTGCCCATTGTGGCAGAATGTCGCGTACGTCAACGGGTCCGCTGTCTACGTTGCTGTTGTTATGCACCGTAATACGATAGTAGATGCGGTCATTGGGTGGCACGGCAAGGCCATTGGCTAACGGAACACCAGGCACGCTGTAGGCCGTTTTTACGCCGTAGATATTCGGGCGCACAACGGTGTGGATGGTGGTGAGGTCTTCGCTTGAGCCGCCGTCAACGATAGCGCGGTTGAAGATAATCGTGCCGGCAGGAGCATCGGGACTCACGTAAACACTAAAGTGCAGGTTAATATACATGCCCTCAGGAATGCCGTTGCTTACGGTCCACGACACAGTATGGTTTGAGTACTGGCCGGTTGCCGTTGTCACGGTGTTGCCGGCCGAAAGCGTATAGCTAATGCTGCCGGGAATAAACGTGGTGTGAATCGGCACTAGGTCATGCACAGAGAATTGACGCGTGGGGGAGGTATCGCCAACATTGCGTACTTGGATAGTGTAATCAATCCGGCCGCCGGCCATTACCTCTCCAAGGGAAACACCGGGGATGAATTCTCTGGGGTTGGCGAATTTTTCTGCTTCGTATACTTCCTCGGGCGGCATCAAAATATGATGAACCAAGTTGGATATTACTCTGTGACCGGTGTTCACGACGACTGCTTCGGCATAGTTTCTAATGATAGCTTGCGTCATGCCTGGGGGCAATTCGCCTGCAGTCACGGTGATGGTAGCTGTCCATGCATTGGCGGGGCCGGGCAGCAAGGTGGGGATAGTCCACACCAGCGTACGGCTGTTGAGTCCCTGGAAGACAGCATCTGTGCCGTTGGAGCATATTGCCGATATCGGTGGGCTAATCAGCAGATCATCCAGTGTGTCGAACACTTGAATGTTTGACAACGGTGCACCTGACATGTTAGTCACGGTGATGGTATACACAATTTGGTCATTGGGCCACACGACTTCACCGCTGGGCGGGTTAGCTGCTTTTTCAATGACAATCACCGGTTGACGATGATAGTGCAGCACATCGTTGGAGCGAATGAACGGGTCAACATCGCGTCCACCTTCATTGGCTAGGGCAACGTTGTGAATAATCTGTTGTTGCACACCAGGGGCGAGGGGATTCACATTCACTTGGAATTCCAATGTAATTGTACCACCGGGGGTGCCGTGTGGTTCAAGCACAGGGATAAGCCATTCCAGTCGCGGCTGTGTAACACCGATTGGGTTGTTCACCAGCACACCATTATGGAATCCGCAGCAGCAAGTGGCTGTTGTGGGGATAAAGGTGGTGCCAATGGGTATGGTATCCCAAACCTGCACATCAATAAGCTGATAGTTTGTTTCGTTGGTCACTTCAATGAAGTAACGGATAGTGCTGGGCAAGCCGTTGGCGCCATCGTGGTTTACTTCGCTGCCGTCGGGCGGGATAGCGCGTTTCACCAAAGTAACATACGTATCCACAATGTAATGCACGGTGGTGTTGCTTTCGGTGCCGCTGTGGTCATAGCCCCACATGCGTGCAAAGTTATGGATTTCGGTCATGGGTTGGCCGGGGCGTGCCACGGGGCCAATCACTTCCACTTGGAAGGACAGGAACACGCGGCTGGGCATGGGTTGTTCGCCGGGTACGCCCGGTGCGGTTTCCGTGCCTTCGCCGCGGAACGTGGCGGCAGGGATATACGGAATTGTCCAGCGCACTTGGTTTGTTGGCATTGCCTCAAACATTGCCAAACCTGTGCCGGTGTGCGTGATGGAACCGGGCACAAAGCGGGTGTGTTCGGGGATTTGGTCGATAACCAAAGTGTTCAGCGCGGGCAGCGTACCATGGTTCACCACTTCAATGGTGTAGGTAATGATGCTGCGGCGGCGCACCACACCGCGGGTATTGAGTTCTTCGTCATGCTGATGGGGGTTGGCATGCTTGAAGATTTCCAGCAACGGTTTGCGCACATAGTGGTGCACAATATTGGTGGGCTGTTCGCCTTTGCGCTCTTCGGGATCATAGGTATCCGAATAGTTGATATACGCCCAGTTGCGAATATGCACTTCGCCGGTGTGAGGCGTGCCTGAACTGTTGGGGGGGATGTTGGGGTTTTCGGCGCGGCGGTCAACGGTCACAGCGAAGCTCAGCTCACGGTCTTCGGTAATCGACCAGGTGTCGAAAGCCCAACGAACGCTGCGGGCATTCACTTGGTCGGCGCCGGTGAGTATCGCGCCGGTGCCATTGAGGCCGGCTCTTGCTTGTCCGCCATGGCTGATGCTACCGGGCACCAGCGTGGTGTTTTCAGGAACGTTGTCAAACACAATCACGCCACGTACGGGCATGTCGCCGGTGTTGTGCACGCGGATGAAATAGGTGATGCGTTGGTCTTCCATCACGCTGGAGCCGGTGGGTGGCTCGGCACGTTTGCTGTATTCCAGCAGACCGCGGCGCACTTCATGCGTCACTGTGTTGGTGATGATTTCATCTGTAAAGGCATAGTTGACAATTTGTCCCCACAGTTCGCCATCGCGCAGCGGGTCAGTGATGACCGCAAACTCAATAATGACAGATTGGTTGGGGGGAAGCTCGAGGATTTCCCAAACCAGCTCGCCGGAAGCATGGGTGCCGCTTTGACGCACTGCGACATTGCTGGGCGCAACCCAAGCGGGGCGGCGGTTATTGCTGTCAATGGGGCTAATCCAGTAGCCACCTTGAGCCGGGAAGTACGTGGTGCCATCTGGAATACGGTCACGTACCATTACATTGCGGGCTGTATCGGAGCCATGGTTAATGACTTCGATGCGATAGATGATGGGTTCACCCACGTGCACGCGGCTGCCTTCGGGGCGGGGCGTGCCATCAATGCGGTGTGAGCTTTTTTGGCCAAACAGCAAGTGGTTGGTTTGCAGGTGACGCACTTCATTGGTGAGGAAACTCACCGAAATGTTGCCATTGACAACGTTGAAGTTGCCCACTTGCGCACGGTTGAGGATATAGCGTTGCTCAAGGTTGGTGGGCATGCGCACCACTGTTGCACTAAAGTGCAGCGTTGCCACTTCGCCGGGAGCCAGGCGGTCAATGCGCCATTCCATCACGCCGTTATTGAAGCCCATGCCCGTTACGGGGCAAGTGAAAGTGCCTACGGGCAGATAGCGTGCGGTAACGGTGCCGGTGCCCGAGCCTGCTGGCAGGCCGGTGCCCATTTGGGTTGAGCCGCCGGGCAGGGCATTGTAGGGCGTGCCGGGTGGCACGATGTCGGGTGCAATGGCGGTGTGCACATTGCTGCTGCCGTACGGAATATAACGCATGCCATTGGGCACTTGGTCAAGCACGATAACGTTGTGTGCCACATCAGGGCCATCGTTAACCACCGTGATGGTGTAGATGATGGTGTTGCCTTCGCGCACAAATGCGCCGTGCGGCGGGGTGGCTTGTTTATGGGCGCTCAAGCTGCCGCTGTATTGGAAGTGCTGCACTTCGTTGGTGAAGAAGCTGGTCACTTGCCCATTACGGGTGCTTTCAATTTGCGCCGCGTTGCGAATCACATGCGAATCCAAGTTCATGAACATGCGATTCACACGCACAGTGAAAGATACATCGAAAGATGCACCGGGTTGCAGGTTGGGGATAGCCCAAGTGACCATGCCGGTGGTTGCATTGTGATTGGTAATCACACCTGCAACACTGCTGGCCTCAAAGCGCACAAACGTGGTGCCGTTGGGCACTTGGTCAGTCACACGGATATCGTGTACGGTGTCAGCGCCGGGGTTGGTGACAGTGATGGTGTAGGTGATGTAGTCACCTTCTTGCACAAACGCGCCATGCGGCGGGTTTGCGCGTTTAATTGCCGTTAATTCGCCGTCATCTTGGCGGTGAATCACTTCATTGGATGGGAAGCGATTGTGCACATTGGCATCAATGTCTGCCCATGCTTGGTTGTGCAGGGTGCGGCTGTGAATGCCTTGCGGGCTTTGGTCAACCGTAACTTGGAAGCTCACTTGCACATTGCCGCCTGCCGGAATTTGCAGGTTGCCCCACACAATCTCGTGCACACGGGACGCGCTTGCAGCATCGGCCCAGCTGGGCGAAATGCGGCTGCCGTTCACATCAAACAAGGCAGCACACTGCGAGGTTGCGGCGCATGTTTCAAAGCTGCCCGAGTGAACAACAGGCACTACCCAGTTGCCTGTGTTTTGGTCAAGGCGACGCACAGAGTTAGGCACAAACGTTACGCCATCCGGAATAATGTCACGCAGGCTGACGCGGTGGCTGCCCGGCGTGGCTTCGGGGCCGCTGTTGTGGATGGTGATGAAGTAGGTAATCACATCACCGGTGCGCACAATGGCGCCGTGCGGTGGGTTGGCTTCTTTAATCACATGCAGCGTGGTTGCATGTTGCTCGTGTTCCACGGGATTGGTGGGAATATCGTTGACGGTGGCCGAGTTGCGAATGATACGCACAGGCACGCTGGGCGGAATGCGCAGCACACGCACAGTCATGTTGAACTGCATGCGTTCGCCTGCCGGCAGGGTGGGGATATTCCAGTGAATTTCGCCTTGGGTGGCATTGACGCCGGGAGCACTTACCAGGCTGGCAGGTGTAGTTGAGCCGGTTTCACGTGTGATGGAAGAGCTCACAAACTGCGTGCCTGCGGGCACCCAGTCGCGCACATTGATGTCATGCACGAAGTCGGGGCCACGGTTATATACCGAAATGGTGTAGGTAATGGTTTCGCCTTCGCGCACAATGCCGTGCACGGGGCTGGCTGTTTTGTTGAAATGCAAATGGCCGTTATGCACAAAGTGCCGGGTTTCCATTTGGAAGATATGGTTGAGATATGCGCGGTTAATCAGCTCGCGCATGTGCATGCCGTTGGGCAGGTCGTCAACCGTGACTTCAAAGGTCAGAACCCTGGAACCATTGGCAGGGATGGAGAAGTTTTCCCAAATGATTTCGCGAACGTTGACATCATTATTGCCGCCAACGAAGGAAATCGTGCCATTGGTTTCGCCGGCCATCGGGGCGATTGCCGCGGTGCCGGGGTTAAACGTTACGCCATCCGGCAAAACATCACGCACGTGGATGCGGTCGGCTGCGCGAATTGGCTGCTGGCCGCGGTTGTGTATCGTCAGTGTGTAGCGAATGGTGCTTTGTTGCAACACCCAGCTGCCATGCACCGGGTCGGCTTCTTTTACAATGTAAGGAGCAATCGGGTTTTGCACATGTTCCACGGGGATGGTTTTTGTACCATTGGTATCATACGCCACGTTGATGATGCGGCGTTGATGGTAGCGATGGTAGTAACCTGGTTCATTGGTGTTGTCGCCGTCAATGTGGCGAAAACGTTCGCCGATGGGCAACACGCGCACACGGAAAGCAAAGGTATGCATTTCGTGCGGCAGCATTCTGTTATGCACGCGGTCGCCTAATCGCGTGGCGATTTCTATGGTATGTGACTCAGGGAGATAGCGTGCACGCCAACCGGGACTGTCGTCATCTTCAGTGCCGTCAAGATTTCTCCATGTGTTGTGCGGCCAAGGATGGCTGCTAATTGGCTGACGGCTTGACGGGTCGATAAAGCCAATGAATTCCACATATTCTGACAAATTGTCGAAAATACGATAGTCACCCAATTGAATGAGGTGGGTGCTGGCATTGCGCACCGTGATTTTGTAGTCAATAAAGCCTGCAAAATCTTGACCATACAAGCCATCCGGAGTTATTTGTCCGGGCCTGGCTGCCACCACGGCAGTGCCACGCGGGGGATAAATCACATTTTTTTCCAGTTCCAAGTCGTTGCGCGTAGTGCGGAATTGGAAATGATAGCGAATATTATCGAGGTGGAAGCCGCCACCAACATCTTGGAAACTATAGGGAAATGTTGGATGGCGCCAAACCGTAAACGGACGATTCCAATAGTCAAAATAGTCGTCGATATCGGGGCGCAAGGTAACCGTTACGTTTTCTTGTTGGGGATCAACAATAACAAACATAAATTCTCGGTTATGCAGCGTTCTTTCAAACACAATTAAATCTTCGCTCACGGCTTCCTGTGTTTCGGTGTGGCCGCCGCCAATATATACTCTGTTAATTGCAAATAATTGGCCGGACTCGCGAACAGCAGCACGGCCATCTCGCAAAATAATGACATGAGCCGATGGCTGATAGGTTCGAGATAGCGGAGACACTTGTGCATTGTCCCAAACCGATACAAGCTCCAAGTCTAGTAGACGCCTAGCGTGCTCTACGTCTACAAACAGCGAGGTTAGTGCAATTCGTGTGCCGGGGATAAACGAAAGCGCATATCGACCGAAATACCGTCGATAGGGCCTTTGCACCCAACCGTTCGGCAAATCCAAGGGGAAATGAGGCGTGGTGCTATGTCCATAAGGAGTGGTATGGAAGCGAGGGCCATAAATAAAGATGGAGGTGCGAATCCCACGCAACATATTTGCGTAAGCAGCGGCTGTGCCGGGAATACTGCCTACAACAGTTTGCGCACTGTTCCAATTGTTGTTGGGGATATTATAAATCCACTCTTGCGTCCATCCGTCAGTATATGCATGGTCACGCCGGCCGGGGCCACGGCCCGGGCCGCCAATGGTTTCCCAAACATAAGCAGCAACGGCCGCACGGTTTGCGGTTGCGTAGGCTGTTGCGCCGGGGAAAGTGTTACGGTTTCCACTGGCATCCCAATGGCGATGGTGCAGACCATAATACTGTGCTAAACTTACCCAGAATCTGTGTTCAACGGAAAAGCGGTTAGCATCAGGGTCAAGCACCAAGGGAACACCCGTAGGAGCAGGTATACCTTGGTCAAGACAGAAATAAGTATGCCCAGTTCCCACTCTTTCAAAAGTACGGCTTGTAGGCCTATAGTTGAAAGTGGCAGTTTGCTGCGCAAACGTTGTTGTAAACAACGCCGACACCTGGGTCATCAGCAGCGCAATAACGCTAAGCAAGGCCACAATGGTGGTTTTCACCTTGCGCCTTTGTTCTGCATTTGCTTTCCAGAAAGTTCTCATGTTTTTTACCTCCATGTTTTAAGAGCTTTTGACTTTCTTCATATTTGCTTATCTATATAAACTCCCGAAGGAAATATTAGTTATCGCCATGCAGTGGGTCGTGTGAATCCGTGGTTGTGTTGTGCGCCGTTCAGGTCAACGTGCTCGCCGTCATGCACTTGGCGTGCAAACACCACCAGTCGCGCATCATGGAATTCGTAGGTGCAGGTGGTCAGGCTCAGCAGTTGGTCGCCGGGTCGCACTTCCACACCGGTGGTAATCATGCTGCGTGCGTGGATGTCATCCAGCAGTTCCTGCGTCACATCTGTTTCGCGATACTCGAAGAAGTTTCCGTTGTCTTGTGCCGGGTCAGCATTCGTGATAAACAGTGCGAAGATGACCCATTCAATTTCTTCATACAGCGTGGTAAAAGTGAAAGTTGGGTTGTTGCGCAGCGTGTCGATGTTACGAAACCTGCTCAACCGTCCAAACATCGTGCCGTTGCGCGTGTTGTGACCGTATACGCTGAGGTTCCTCGTCATGCGGTTGGGGTGAATTTCCTTGCCTGTACACAGAAATATTGAACCATAGCGCGTGAACCTTCCGTTAAAATCGTGGTAGAGATAAAACTCATTATCATCGCCTTGCAGCACCGGCAGATCCACATCTGCCGCGGGAATACTCAGCCAGCCCACAATGTCGCTGTTTTCCGCGTGCAAGCTTGTAAATCGGCTCAGCATTTGCGGTTCGCTGCCGGGTGGTTGCTGTTCCTGCTGGCGGTCGTTATGAAACTGCTGCGCCAAGCTGGTGTTGGCATTTTGGTTGCGCGCAGCCTCCATGTTGAAGTCGATCAGCCATCCGCCGCTTACCATGGCCACCAGCACCGCAAGCACCAGCATCATTGCAGCCGTTGCGCCAATTTTTCGGCGTGGCGGCGGTGGCTTGCTGGGGAGCGCCTGCCTTAGCGGTGTGGCTTGGGTCATCTTTGCGGCATTGCCTGGCTTAAAGGGTCGCTGGGCAGTCGTTGGTGCGCCGTGCGCCCAAGCGATGTAGCGGCACATGGCCATGGCGAGCCTTGGCTCGTTTGGCACGGCATAGACCGTCATGCTGCGTGCGCGCACTTCTGCGCCCAGCGAGGTTTCGCCTTCGTGCAGCCAGCGCCATTTCACGCGGCTTTGGGGCACCGCAGCGGTATAGGCCATCACACCGCACACGGCAGATATTGCCGCCATGGTTTCGCCAAAAAAGCCGCCGAGTACTACTGCCACGTTGCTGCGACGCAGCGCGCTGCATAATTGCATGGAAAATTTTTCCGGATTCTCCACTGGTTCAGGCGCGGCTTGCAAAGGGTGTAGACAATCGTGCTGTGGCAGTTTTGCCTTGTGCAGCAACAAAATGGGCACAGTCTGCTGCTGCAGAAAAAACATATTAGATTTCATCGTTTTCATCCTTTTTGCAGCATTTCAAGCGTGTGTTGTGTGCCAAAACAGGCCATGTGCCGTAATAGCGGTGATTGTATTGTAGCGCATTACAACGCGAAATTCAAGCGCTTCAGTGAAATAATTCGCAAAATGTAGCGAGCTAAAGCGTTAACTGGAAATTATCGGTATTTTATCGCTTTCGCGCAGGAAATTACCGGGAGTTTTTCTCCAGCTATGTCATGTCCGACTCTTTCGCATATACTGTGCATAGAAAGACCGAGCGATAAAAAACCCTTCCCGTGCGGCAAATGCCGCCAAAAACATGTCCGGCAACTGCCATTTTTCGTTTTTTTCCCTTTACCGACTTGAAATAGGAGCAATAACCATGTATAATAGAAGAATACCATCGGGCAAAGGAGGCGCAGCACATGGAAGCTTATCTGGATAACAGCGCAACCACGCCGGTTTGCGCCCAAGCCGTGCAAGCCATGCAACAAGCAATCAATATCACCTGGGGTAATCCCAGTTCTTTGCATCGTGTTGGGCTGATGGCCGAGCACTTGCTTAACCAAAGCCGCGCCGCTGTGGCTGCCAGTTTATCCTGCACACCCGGCGAAATTACCTTCACCTCCGGCGGCACCGAGGCCAACAACCTTGCCGTGCTCGGCACTGCCGCAGCTCGTGCAAGACAAGGACGTCGCATCGTTACCTCCAGCGTTGAACATTCCTCCATCGCCGAAAGCTGCGCGGAATTG
>Ga0131853_10014805_pt1 | contig 14282 bp, 10 predicted proteins | sample TergutLab28metaG_FD_92764 | JGI IMG/M metagenome (GOLD analysis project Ga0131853, IMG submission 92764) | Labiotermes labralis P1 segment gut microbial communities from Petit-Saut dam, French Guiana - Lab288 P1 (version 2) (version 2) | ecosystem: Host-associated > Arthropoda: Insects >... | reverse complement strand
CCCAGGATAGGGATAGGTGGCGGACGCTTGTGAGTACGGTAATGAACCTTCGGGTTCCATGAAATGCGGGGAATTTCTTGACTAGCTGCAAACCAGTTAGCTTCTCAAGAAGGACTCTGCACCGTGGAGTAAGTAAGTAAGTAAGTTGAAAAACCTACTATAATAGAGACAATAAGGTTAAATAAATTACGCTAGTTTGGGCATGTATAGGGAATGGAAGAAAATGGATTTCCCAAAAGATATTATATATGAATTTGGAAATAACAAGATTAGAGGTAGACCAAGAAACAGATGGCAAGATGAGGTGAGAGAGGATGGATGAATGGAGAAGAGTGGCAGGAAAAAGTACATTAGAGAGAGGAATGGAAGAAGCTCCTGAGACCGGCAAGTAATTGTCACATGCTGCACATGCCGAAGAAATGAATGAATGAATAAATTAATGTTAAGAATATGGATTAATACGAGGTTAATTCAGATAATAATGGTAAGGACACTAGATTAAAGTTCTAATCTTCATCAGACTACAATTAAATTGTCACTGTATCAGAGACGTACCTGCCATATGGGCATTAAGATTTTCAATAGTCTTCCTTTTCATATAAAAGATATGTCATGTTATTGAACAGTTTAAATTAGTTCTAAGGAATTTTATTTATTCAAATTATTTTTATTTTAATTACAATAGTATCTGTGATCTCGGTTGGTTACATAAAATATTTCCTTTTATAATTACTTTACTTGAAACCTTTCAATATATTTAAATGCATATCATGTCTGTTCTTACCAAATTTGTTATTACCATCTTATAATATGACTTAGAATTGTATGCATTAATTCTTTGTTTAGATGCATATAATATCTAATTCTGTTCATTTTATTATATTCACAATAGGTGTCTTCCAGCTTTTTGCAGTTTGTACAATCTTATAAACACATACATAATTTTATTATACTGTATTAGTATTATTATATTATTTGTATCTTCTTTTACTGTTGTGCTTCTTCTTTGGCTGATTTTTTTCTTTTTTTAATGTCTATGACAACAGCTATTGGTATATTTATAATTTTTGACCAGTTCTATATCCCATGTTCTCATATGTAACCTTTTGTGGATTAACTGAATGTGAATAAAGAAAGAATGAATGACTGAATGAGTGCCATTGGCTTACATCACCCTCCACTGGCCTGGGAATTACAACCATGGTGCATGGGGGTATTTGTGATGTGATGTATTAGATGGAGACTAATCATGTGACACATTAATATACGAACCTTACTTCACCCATTGCTATCATGATATGATAAGTGAATGCATGTTTGATGCTAATGAATAAATGTCATTATAACAGGGTCAAAAATTCTGTTACATAAAACAGAATTCATGGTGGATCACATTGCAGCAATAACTCAGTGTACTGAAAGCACACAAAGACGTTTCATAATCATAACCTGCTAATGCCCCAGCACATCAAAATTACCTTAGTTTTTTATAATACTTTCCTACAAAAGGGAATAGTCATGCCATATGGTACCTTAATTCTTATTTCATTATTTCATATTCAAAAATGAAAGGAGAGTATCAAACAAATTGTTAATGACTGAGACAAAATCAGAAACTGGAATAACTAGTCAATGAGGTTCCTTGGTTTATGTAACCCTTCAATCCCGGTCTCTGTCCACCACACAATTTTTAAATCCTCAGATGTTGCTGGACTCTGCAAACCATACTGCATGAGTGCATTTTAGGGTAATCTAAATTTAAAATGCCTCCGTCTGGGGCAGAAGCTGGAATTTAACTCTTCATTGACACTTGTACTGAAATTCTAACTCCTGCCAAAGAAAAAGGAGTTTTAAATTTCAACTACCCAAAAACACTCTCAGGCAGTACAGGGCACACAGGCCAGCAACATTTGAGCGATGAAAGACTGAAAAATATATCAAGGCTGGTGTTGAAGGATTACATCCCAGTTTCATTCAAGAGTTAATTTTATTATCATCAGACACTAAAGTTATTAATGCTGTGGGACATTTGATACCCTCAAGGTCTAATCTGTTGGCAAAATGTTCCAATTCGAAGGCTTTTTAGAAATGTGGAACAGTATAAAAGAAGAAGGTTTTATTCAATGAAGCAGGGGCAGGAAATTTTAGGCTTAATTTTAATCAAACATTTTGATACTTTCCTCACAATTTTGACTCAAGTCACAGTTATCAGAAACAAATGGTTGTGTTATCTCACCTGATGTCACCACTTATGACTGTATTAGAAGATGAACCCAGCCCATGTTGCGGTGGACTTTGAGATGGCTCTGGCGGTGGACATGTAAGGCAATCCATCTCTCGGTTGTCTGGGGAGCTGATGTTAAGGTCACCTGTTCGATAAAGATGTCTTTCCCCTGGTTTGTGTTCAGGTGCTGCCACAAAATATCTGCAAACATTCTCCTGAGTTAGTAAGATTAACACCATTTAGAGATAAGCTTTACCTGTCAAGGGTCCAAAAATTTTATGAAACATGTAATTGACAATGTGCAGCATACCAAAATTTTACAGAATTCTATGGTCACGCTTCCACAAATGTCCTAAAAGTTGTCTATCAGTAAGGAAGGATATTATACATTTCAATTATATATTCTGACAAATAAGAATGTGTTATGCTGTTGCAGAAGTACATGTTAGACCAAACTCAGAACTAATCCGAGTGACTTGCATTTGAAATTCAACATTTCTGTACTACCTAAATATGGAGTTCAGAGTAGAACTCACGAAGTGTAGTTTTCTTTTACAGATATTTCCAGTTGTACACATCTACTATGGTTGTTTTATCATTTAATTATATATAAATATATATAATTTATCACTTAACCTCAGATTGGTCTAATAATATTTCTCAGATGATATCCTAATATGTACTGTATTACTTAGCACAGATTCTGTGTATGTTAATTATACATAATTATATTTTCCCGTCTTAGGGCTTTAGCAAACTAATACTTGTGTGTCACGTTTTCTTCTGTATTAACATCCTTTGCACATAATTTATTTGTAATGAATAAAAGTCATTTTACAAGTGTCAACATCTACTTACATAAAATGGTTCTCCTCATCCCAAGCCAGGATCTGAGTAACTTCAAACCTGCCCTGAGTAAGAGGTGTGTTTCTTTTGCTAGCAACATCTATGTGACACACATGCTTATAGTAGCCATGTTCTCCCTCCAAAACTGGCAGGCGTGCCAAATAGTAGTTGCCATCAGAACTGAATAGTGGTGCATCATATAGTTCCACCCATCCATTGGGTTCTGCTAAAAATGTTATTGTCTAAAATTAAGAACAAGAATTAGAATACAAATGGGTGGAAACCAAATCATACTGGCATTTAAATCAACTGTGGTGTAGTGGCACCACTAAAATTTAGCTGACTAACAGCTGTATACCATGAATACACTGTATTACTTTACTGACAAGGACCTGCTGACAGTCACTTTGGGTTCAAAAAGTGAGTGCTGAAGTGATGGTATTCAAGTTCTGCAAGGAACATAAAACAGCATGAGATATGTAAGGACATGTAATTGGAAATTTGACACAGCTATCGTGGCAGCATCAACTAATCTTAACTTGAATACAAGTCCTTTAAAGGATGACAGTAACCTGTTAACAGTCCTGGTACTGATTTTAACAAGAGAGAGAGAGAGGGGGGGGGGACAGACAGACAGAAAGACAGAAGTGTCTTATTTCATGATGCTAACAATCGTTAAAATTATATAATGATAGTGGTAGATGAAAGAATGGTAAGTATGGAAGTGAGAGTGACAAGGGAAAGTTTAAATACACAAAAGAAACCTGTCCCATTGCCACTTTGTCTACACCATATCGCACACTGACTGCCCTGGAAATGAATCCAAGGTTCTGTGGTGGGATGCTAGTGACCAACTGCCTGCACCCTGTCAGGCCATTCAGTTGCAACAATCCAGCAGTTCTGTTTAGTGAGATTCCTGGGACAAGAAATATCACCTTCCTCTTCCAGAGTACTAAATTCCAGTGTTCCAGACATGTTACATCACAGGCAATACAGATAATTGATCCAAGAAAAGGAATCATTCATTAAGTTTGTACAGATCCAATAACAGCCTTTCAAACCTTTTCTTGCCTAGTGTAAGGTTATCCTTGATTGCTACTTTGCCTCTCAGAAATATGTCAACTATGATTTTACTGCATGTATAACAGTCTTCCCACCACAACTTTTACTACATGGAATATTATACACATGTAATACAGCAGGCTGTGTGAGAAGTGACAACATTCAAGACAGGTATCTATGGGTGGAATGTAAAATAATTACAATGTGCTTGCCTGGCAGGCTTCCTCTTATAATGTTTGTTTTTAAGCAAGTTTCCACCAGTGTGGCATGCCTATTATTATTGTTCCCTGTGTCTATTGTTTCTTCTGTTTCTTCACATTAACAGCTTGAGAAACAATGAGCCGATATGCATTAAACATGATTTTGGAGAATTTTATGAAAACTTATAAAGTCATTTCAATTTTTATTCAGTTCAGGTAATAGTTAACAATCAAACTTTACTGAAGTGCTGTTGCTAGACTACAAATAAACCTCAAACTGAATTTACAATAGTTACACCATGCACATTTCCTAACTAATTACATATTTAAAGATTAATTAAACATACTACTGTTGCTGTTATTGTTATGGTTGTCCACTTTTTCTGTAACAATGTGTTGGACTGGAAATGCAAAATTACCGAGCCTTTCAGTTGAGGTGTATATTTGGCTTACAAGCGATACCATGCTGCAGACTAGCCAAGTACCAGTGTTACTTCACACTGGTGCTTGTCTACCATACATCATGTCCTCATGTCTGATAGCAATCTAATCTTACGTAACTATTCTTTGTAAAGGTATATAAGCAGCTTTGTCTTAGGTTTATGAAAATTATGTTGTAGATAACTTGTGAGTTGAAAGGTATGAATAATAATTATAATGACAAAACAGATAACTAACCAATAAAATACTGAAAAGAATATCATAGTACTCACATGGTTACAGTTCCACACTGGTCCTTGACAGAGTGAGATAGTGGATATATTTTGTACACGGTTCATCCATATTACAGCTACTTGATGATGAACAAGCCATGTCACTGCTGTGAAGTAGTAATCCCTTTTTAAAAGAAGAACATTCCAAGATAACAGTACTGTTGCAAACTCAATAGGACTATTCTTGTGTGTTGAAGTGTTCCAGGTTATGAGACCTCTGGTAGTAGGCTACAAACAGTTTGGAAGAAACTGCCATCCTCATATTCCAACAGAAGTGGGCCAACTTGGGAAACACCTAGGTTTTGTGTGTGTGTGTGTGTGTGTACATGTGTGTGTGTATGTGTGTGTGTATGTGTGTGTGGCCAAGAGTACGTAAAATCTTGGCAAATAATTTTTTCATGGTGGCACCTAATATCTGTGAAACCTCAATATGGAGCTTGCTTCATGTCACTCTTCTGGAACCTAGAATTCTGAGGTGGTGCCTAGAATTTAGAATATTTATGCACTTCTGTATATAGGGATGACATGGACACAGGACACCACAGGATTGACCAGTCATAACCATGGGTGTGGAAGGGGAGATGAAACACTGGGTGGAGCAATGACAATGTGGAAACTAACCCCAGAATGAGGGCAACTACACAAATCCAGGAACTCCTGTAAGGGGTAGAGAAAAATCATATCATAAATTGTTCTCAGAAAGAGTCTTCTTTATGTTAATGATACTCCTTCAAGATTTGTTCTTGAATAAACCATCCTCTGCATTCATTTCTTGGGAGAGAGTCAATTTCTTTCATTTCCTTCACATAAAATGCATGTGGCTGGATTTCCTGCTTGCCAGGATACCGTCTCTAATTGCCAGATGCAATAACCCAGATTTGTGCTATGTTCTGCCATGGCTAACTAACACACATGATAAAGACAGACATGGTACAATGTAATGTCAAGGTCAGGGGTGTCCAGTCCTTTTTGGTGAAGGGCCACAACCTTTAATGTGGGCTGGTTCACAGGCTGCACACAAATGAGTCACGGTAAGTGGTATTAAATTACTGTGTAGTTTTTACAATATGTAGTTGGTATAGTAACCAGCTCCAGGTTAGACAATATGGGGTTCGAATACCAGTACAGACAATAAATTTTTTCTTCTCCAAAAACCGTCCAGACTAGCTCTGGGGCCCACCCAGCCTCCTATTCAATAGGTACCCAGGTACTTTCCAAGGGTAAAGCAACTGGGGTGTGAAGTTGACCACTCACCTCCCTCTAGTGCCAAGGTGAAGAATGAGTGCACCTATACTTCTACTCCCTGTATATGCCTTCACAGCACAGAAATAGTACAATTTTTCCTTTTATAAGTGATTTCCAAATGTGGGCGTGGGCCACAGGTCATGTCTTGGCAGACTGTGGGTTTGACACCCCTGGTCTAGGTTGTCCAACAGTCTATCTGAATAAGCTAAGCTCAGCATGCTGGCATGGCTAATGTCTTCAGGTCTGTTTGTCATGGGCCACAGGAAACTGAACGGTAATACTAAAAAAGCGTACCATAAAAAACATTGAATTTCACCTCAACAACAAACAACGTAGTGAGTTGCTCCCTGACCAGCCATGCAAGCCTGTCAGTCACATGAAAGCAAGATCTGTCTAAGAGTAAATATGGTACAAAGATTGCAGCCATCTGGGATGTGATGTTGGGGTGTCCTGCCAGAAATGCATTGTCGTTTCAGATCACCCTACTGCCTGTATCCTTCAGTGCCATAATTCAATGCCTGCGGTTTTCTTCAGAAGACCACAATATAAGTGGGGAGTGCATAACAGCAGATATAATTAAGATATAATTATATTGCATTCTGCATTTTTAGCAAAACACTGTGCGTTACAACTATATAACATTTGGCACAAAAGGGTTAATACATTCTTTAAGTTTTAAATATTATGACTTCTTGTATGTAGTATGGTAAATTAAGACTACTATTACTACATACAATGGTTTTGTTTTGTCTAAATCTTGAAACAGCTTTCTGCTTAATTTTCTTACTCTACCCACACTTGAAGGTGTATTTATTACTCAATGACCTACAGAATGGTAATGTATGGATTAATAACATGCTTTCACAACTCCTTACACCACAAAAGATGAAGAGAAAATTACAATATTGCTTTTCAGACCCCACAAATCAATGCTGAACTTACCACTCTGCCTGTGGGTCATGTTTCGGAAGTAGTGAAGGTTTCAGTTCCGCCTGTCTTAGCAGTGAGGGGCGGCTCAGATCCACAACCCACAAAGTTGCTGCTGGGTTCCTTGTTCCAACCTGCAGCAACATGATATATATGATATGTTTAGTTGATTATATGGCTCCTGCAGGCTAATTAAATCACATAAAACAATTGCAATTTCAAGTAGCCAGAATTTTCAGTTAAATTTTGCAAGTTGTCCATTTCCAGTAGCAGAAAATCTTATATTACGTGTTATTAATTACAAAAACAGTGACTTTCAGGTACCACTTTTCCTTTAAAAAGTGTACAGTTATTACATTAATGATGGGTACATGACAAACAGCAGGCTTCTCAAGAACATAACACTGAACTTTGTTAATGTTTTTGTGGCTTTAAAGAAGAAGTCAAGAGATATTTCTGATATTTGTATTTTTCTGATGTCTTCCCTTTAGTTCATCATATGTGAAAGCAAAGATAAGCATCACTAGATGTAAGTTTTGAAGGTGTCACAGCAGGTTTGACACCAGTGACGGTCTTCTGGCTTTCTACAACACAGATTGTAACATGTTTATTCAGACATTGTGAAGGAATGCGCTGCCTCCATCTTTAGGGTGATAATTTTGGGCAAGTTCTCTGCCCCCTACCATTTCCATAGCTGTGATTGGCCAAAATTCAAGAATCTTCCCATACACTTGATGTATTACCTCCTACCACACACTTCAACATCAATCTGAAACAAACTCTGCTGCACTGAGGATGGGGGTAGCACATTCAACCAAAACATCAGAACAAATGCATTATATTACATGATGTAGAAACCTGGAAGGACCAACCTTTCAGTATAACACAGTTGTAATATTTACTGTTTGGAGACCACTGTAGTGGTAGTAAATTGAAGAGTACCTGATCAGAGATGCAATTCGAGATTACCTTGGGATACCGCAGCATGCGTATCTGTGGGTAACGCAGCCGCTCCTGTATACGACCATACCATGGGTACTTGAGTTCTCCCACCTGAGAGTCATTGAAGCAGGCATAGAGCAGAAACTGAGCATCAGGCGAAAACCAGAGGGCATTAGGAGACTTAAGAATCTCTTCTGTAACAAGCAAAAACCATGCACATACAAGATACAGTTTTGTATCTGTGCTGAAATCCTGATAATTTTGTTCACTGATGAGGGTAGCAGCAATTAGGTGGATGAAGACAAGAGAACAGCAAGTTTTGATGAATAAAATGAAGCATTAAGAGACTCTGAGAATGACAAGAGTTTACAAAAGGCATATATTTTAAACATTATATAGTTGCATTTTACCCACAGATTGTACTGATGGGTTGCATGTGATTTTACTACTCTCCTTAAACAATATTCACCAACCAACCCATCACTGTAACAGATATTCAGTGTGTTTTTTGGGAGATTTTTAAAATGTTGCTTAAGTGAATGTCAGGTTTAAAAAGTCAAGTAATTTTCGATGCATATGTCAAAATGTATAATATTAATATTATCTTAATGGGGGATGTAAAAAGCTGAATTGATTCCATGTAGCTCAGTCTGACCCAGTGGGGTGCTCTTACGAACATGGTAATAAAGTCTTCTGATACCTTGAAGACAGGCCAGGCCCATAGGAGCGCGTTGACTGTCCAAGTGACTATTGGCTTCTGAAGGAAGATTCTGCTATACTTACTGCTTTTATATTTGCCAAGTAAATGTTCCACTGACCTCACTGTTCAATTTCTCTGTGTCTTTAATGAAGAAGAATAAAGGTTAAATTAATATGATTGACCAATAGAGAACATTTTGCACTGGTCTCAGTAAAGTGTGTTGACCAGATGGTAAATGAAACCCGAGACGTTTAATTCTATACAGGAGTGCTCTTCATATGCGTGTGTGTGTCTCAGAGAGAGTAAAGATGTCCTCCTGGGTAGCAGCAAGAGTGAAATTGATGTTCTCCTACAGATACTGATGAGACCAATTCCAGAATGAAGACAAACAGGTTATAAATATCTGTATGTTCCAATACATGGCTTTCAGTTACTCATGTATAACATCTGGCATGAGAGATTAGATAAGAAGTATAAATTAAACCTGAAGACCACAACATATTTTAGTTTCTGCCTGCTAATTTGACCATTTGTGTGACTATAGGTTTCTGAAGAAAGATTCTGCTCCCTGGAGTAAGTTACTGTCTTAATTATTTTCTTGTATCAAGAAATATATTTGTCTCTCTAATGTAATCAGATCACAAACAAGCATAAACCATGTAAAATGGGCAACAGCAGCAGTCGCCTGGACATACCCTTGCTTACAATACCGCCGTCAGTTTGGTCACTGGAGCTTCCCATCGTGTGAATAGCGCCATCGTCATTCAACAGAGGGGCATCAAAACGTAACAGACATAATAAAATCCAGAGGCTTAGTGATGACATTTATGTTAAAACATACGAAACCAATCATAAGGTTCATCATCCCCGTTGTGCTTATAATAAACTAGATTGGAGTGTATATACTTGTCTAACACAACTATATGATGGTAGAGATATGTATATAATTTATTACATAAAGAACAACTACTTGTTTCGGCCCTTTTCATTGGCCATCTTCAGGTTGATAAATGAAAAAACTTAGTAAGCAGCTATACTCGACTTGTGTGGCTTGTATATAGTGGGGATGTAAGAGGTGAAGTGGGTATGAGATCTCGCATGTATTGTGTAGGATGGGTGGTGTTGGTACATGGGTTCTGCTATTATATGTTATGTCTACATTAATATGGTTAGATCTATGGTATCATTTTATGTTTGTAGAGATTATATGTACATGTACACTTAGCTTACAAATACACAGTTTGCAACTTTATATAAATGTAGTATCTATAGTTTTAGTAGCTTCATTGATCTAAGACTATACACAATATAGTTCCTATAGTTATAGTGGGTTCATTGATCTAATCACTTTGTTATTATATTTACTATTATAATACATCAAGTTTGGTTTCCAGAATTTGTCAGTTCAGTGTCGAAGTGAAACTATTATAGGATGGAATTAAAGTGAGGTGGGTAAGGAATGTAAATTAGCAAATAGTAGTGTGGAAAAACAACCTACTTGTACAAGCAAATTAATTAAATTAAATTAAGGTAATGTTGAAGTGTTATGCTTAGATGTTTCTCTTCTGGTGTCGTTGAGTCGTGCATGTTCTAGTTGAAATGTTCAAAGAATAGTGATGAATTTCGAGGATGGCAGATAGGACGATCCTTAGAAGCCCAGCTTTGTGTGTAGTATGTGTTAGCTGGTTATATGGCGCGTGTTAGTATAGGTCATTCATAGTGTGTATTTACCTGTGGAAGATGTTGGGTGATCTTTTTAGTGGTTGTGTTCACATTACCGTTATCATATAGAACATGTATAATATGGCTGATTTTATGTGGTATACTTACAGTTTTGAGGGTTGGATGGTTGTGTTGTGTGGTGTGTTGATTCATAGCGTTGGCTGGGTCGTCTCCCCGGATTACCGAAAGATGGGTGTGTAGATGCCGGTGCAGGTGGGATTTTTATGGCTCGTTTCGTGCACATCTTGTTTGATGATGTCACATATTCACTTTATGCGTGCGTTGTGTGTGTGTATCGCTGAATAGAGTCACGTTGTGTGTAAGTCGGTGATTCTGAGCTCATGCTGAGTGTTCTCAATTTCCGTTCGTTATAGTAAGTCTGTGGCTACTAGGGTTGAAGTCTGCTGTTACGTTTCGTGTAAATGGCCTTGTCCTTTTGTTAGGTGCTTGGGAATGTCTATAGTCGGGGTGAGGGGGTTGTAGGGTTTAATGGTCGGTCGGTCGGTCTTTATGAGGGTGTCAAAGATGGCATTGGGGTGTATCGTCTGAGGGTCATTAAAATGATTGTTTTTAAAGGATTCAGTATGGATATGGAATTTCTCCATTGTGTTTAGATGTGCTCCTTTTTTGTGGCAGTGTATTATTTACATGATCTTGTTTATGGGGCCAAATGAATGGGCTTCTTCTATAAGGTGTTGTGCAAAATTGGAGGTAGTGCTGTGGTTGCGCCATGCTGTCATGTGTTCTTTGTAGCGGGTGGAGAACTGTCTTCCTGTTTGTCCGACATACGTTTTGTGGCAGTCAGGGAAAGTTAGTTTGTATACACCTGATAGGGAGTAATTGTCATGTGCTCGGTCTTTGTGTGTAAGTAGGTTGGCTAACATGTGTGTAGTACAGAATGTAATCCTGAGGTCCGTTCTTTTAAAGATATTTGTGACGTATGAAGTTTCCTTACCGATATATGTGAAGCTGGCCCATTTTTGTGTGGTGTGGGTAGTTATATGTTTGTCCGGGTTGGGGGTTTGTGCGGTTTTATTGTGAAGGAGTTATTGTGTAGGATGTTATGTATTATGTTTAGTTATTGTTGATATTCTCTTTGTTTTAGGTTGTAGGAGTCGAGCCTGTTGTACAGGTATCTGACGGTAGCATATTTGTGTTGCGTAGGGTGGTTGGAGGTGAACGGTATGATGTTGTCTGTAAATGTGGGTTTTCTGAATATGGCTGTTCTGAAGCCTGTGGATGTTCTGCATATTGATAGGTCTAGGTAGTTTAGTGTGTATTCGTCTTCTGTTTCTACCGTAAATCGAAGTTTGGGGTGTAGGGAATTGAAGGACTGTACAAATTCTGTTTGACATGGTGATGGTCTCCGCCAATTTAACGTAAACAGGCATGACAGTTTTGACAAAGGTGTGTTACGAGCAGGTCTATTAATAAAATCTAATCTTCTTCTGTGTTTTTTTTTGTCCTACGTACCAACGTGGCGTTGATCAGAAGCTATTTTTTCGCGTTGACACTGTGCATTCCGATTATATGAAGTAAATACAAAATAATTTGTTTTTTGCCAAGGAAAAGAAAAACGTCTGTACATTTTGACAAGATATGGCCTAAAAGTAACATAAAATATAAGGAGACCTTTCAAATGAAACTCATTTAGGCCAGCCGGAGACGCGAGCGCCATTAATTTGGCGTCCCTTCAAACCGATATTCTTTAAAAATTTTCGGCCTAGAACAGGGCAGATGAAAATTTTTAGGGCGCGTATTCAAAGTGCTAATAATTTTCGGAGAAATTATTTCGCGTCTGGAAACTTGAGTCTACCAGGACCATACATCCGATTATTCCAGTGGCGTTTTAGCTCCCTTTATATGTTGGCGTCCTGGGCAGCTGTGCGGCTGGCCCATCGCTCTGACCGGCCCTGATTTGAGTACATGTGGGTGGTTGATTCTGCTGTGCTGTCAGTGCGACTAGGCTTAAACTGTAACAAATGAGTCGGAAAGGAAATGGATGGAAGGAGTAATAGTCTAATCGAGGTAACACACATGACGGAAACCACAGAACGCCAGTCAGAATAGTCTTTATCTCATCAGCGAATAGACATGGGTATCCCCCGAAAGCAAATCCGGAGCGCTACGTCTGGGCTAACCTGATCGGCCGTTCGGGGATTGTGCGGTCAGAAAGATTAACGGTTATTAAAACTAATTTGAGCGTCGCTGTGGTAGGCATCCCGCTGACACATTGACCAAGAGATTCCTTTGACAATAATACCACAGCTGCTTCTGGAACCACTACAACATTGCATATTCGATGTCTTCGTTCGCATCGACAGAAAGCCCTCACTAGTTTGGCCCTCTCTGTCCAGGACACGCTGCTGTTTATGTTCTTAAAGGTACTGAATCTGGCATCACACAGCCCAGCACTTTCACAGTGTTACGCCCATGTGCCTGTCTCCGTCAACAAAGGCCCAAAGAGTCATCGATTCAGGATGAACAAAGCTGTAAGGAAGCGACAGCGCAGTGGTTCCAACAGCAGTCCATAGGAAGTATTTGCAGAGGTGATATATCAGTTGTTGTAACAACACGACACCGTTTTCAGCGTCCATGGGCATTATTTCTGACGGCATCTAATTCTTTCCCGACAACAAACCCCGATCAGGTTTAGTTCAGAAGAGCCTCATATACTGAAATATACAAAACTTCATGAAGGTTTTGAAAATTTACAGGCTGCACGAGACTACCCTGAAACATTTAGATTAAGCATGCATGTTGCATCAAAGTACATTACTAAACGTCGCGGCGAGTAACCCTCCAGCTTTGTATTCCGTAAGGTTTCGGATGATGGCTATCTTAACTGAGTGGTTTTTCATGTTTTTCTCAGGACTTCTAGAAAACGCCGGGACGTGGTGTGTAATTAATTACGTGACTTTCGCTTTCTTCCGAACATTCTGAAATTCATTCGTAATTTTATAATTCATCGCTGTATAATCCTAGCTATTGGATGTATCGTTTAATAAACCAATAATTTGGCTCACTGGACTTCACGAAATTAATGATTTTGTTATAATGATCTCTCGTATATTCATAAAATATCAATACAGAAAATCTGTTTTTAATGTGACTGAGATAGGGAGGGCTAAACTTACAGTCTGGTTGGAGTTACTAGCGAAATTTCTGCTGGCCCAGCTTTAAAATATCAAGACAGTATCAGGCTGACACCCATATGTCTGTCTTATAGTAATATTTCAGCAACGTACGTCAGAATAGAAGCGCCTGCAGATTCCATGTTGTCAGACCCGCATGTCAGAAGTGTCTGAGAAGTTGCCGTAAGAGACCGGCGACGCATGAACAGTAGGCTTACAAAAGCTGATGCTAGATGCAGCCTTACCGCATGCTGATATCGGCGTTAAAACTAACAATTTTGTGCTACAAAGAAAGGAAATAACAACGCGGTGATGTGTCTAGACACCGGAACTGCACCTATACTAGTTTGTTTTATTAGGCGTTTCATGCAAACCGATTTCGAATCGATGCTAAGAGACCGAAAACTAGTCATTGTTATGCTGTACTCCTTACATTATAATGAAGTCACATACAATTTAACGTATTAACCTTTTGGCGCCGGAATTATTTTTTAAATTTTAGCACATCCTGTATATAAAATGTGAATAATACAGGAACCAAATACGTTAGAATTATGAAACAAACTG
>Ga0131853_10014804_pt1 | contig 14283 bp, 13 predicted proteins | sample TergutLab28metaG_FD_92764 | JGI IMG/M metagenome (GOLD analysis project Ga0131853, IMG submission 92764) | Labiotermes labralis P1 segment gut microbial communities from Petit-Saut dam, French Guiana - Lab288 P1 (version 2) (version 2) | ecosystem: Host-associated > Arthropoda: Insects >... | reverse complement strand
GGCTCAGCCCCATGATTTCAGTTGAAAAGGATACAAACACTGTTTCTTTATGGAGCGGCACATATAATCTGCATCGCAACGAAACTATGGAGTATGTATTTAGAGATGGCGATGATTTCAATGATATAGCTATTACATCTACCGCCCTTATATCCGGCGGTGCTGTTCCGGCTACATTGCGTGTTTCTTATGGTGGTGACGGACAGCATTTGGTGCGTCTTGTGGCATTTGCCTACAGCTTTTTTGACCATGGCCGCCCTACAAGATTAAATGCTCACACTGCCGACCCAAATCCGCAAGAAATTTTGATTCTTTGGCAAAGTCCCGAAAACGGACATTGGTTCAGCATGATTCAAAATGGCGTTGGGCGTGAGGAGATAACATTGGGTCAGCACCATAACGAACTAGTAAGCCAGCGTCATGGAGGCGATGTTTACACATTTCTCTTAAACCGTGAGACCGTTGAAACTCTATCCGATTTGACAGTCTATATAGTCGCTACTGCGGCACCTACCAGAGACGATGATTATGAGAGAAGTGGGTATTCAATTCTCTTTACATTGGAGCTGCCCGACCTCGACAACCATTTCCACAGCTGGGAAATTCTTGCGGCTTGCGGAACGATGATTTTGGTGGATGGTGAATAATTTTGACGACAAAAAAATCTGTGACATTGTTAATTTTTTCAGCAATTATTTGTCTTATGCTTGTTGGTTGCTATGATGCCGATTCACGAGGGTCTGACGAAAGTATTAGTACCTCAGATAACATTGTTACCACCATTTTCCCTTTGTATGACTGGACAAGAGTAATTTTGGGCAATAATCCCGGCGAGCTTGGTGTGCGGTATCTGCTGGAAAGCGGTGTTGACCTGCATTTCTACACACCGTCAGTCCAAGACATAGCGGCAGTCAGTGCGTCTGATTTATTTTTGTGGGTTGGCGGTAAATCTGATGATTGGGTTTTGAATGCGATGGCAAATCCGATTAATGACAATCGCCGTAATGTCCCTGTCATGCGTATGCTGACCATACATGAGACGCTGGCATTTCCTGTTGATGGTGTGATTCCCGGAGATGTTGGCGGAGAGGATTGCTGTGGCGGAGAGTTTCATGACGAACATGTATGGCTCTCATTGCCTTTCGCTATGCGATTCGTGGAGCGCATAGCCGAGGAAATAGCTATTCTTGATCCCGAAAATGCAGACTACTACACAAACAACGCCAAAGCCTATATCGCAGAGCTATATAAGCTACACAATGAGTTTGCCGAAATGATTGAAAATTCACCGAGAGGCACGATTCTTGTCATTGACAGATTTCCCTTTTTATACTTAATCACCGATTATGGGCTTAATTTCTTTTCTGCATTTGACGGTTGTTTCGCCGCAACGGAAATAAGCTTTCAACGACAGGCAGAACTTGTAAACGCTCTTAACAGTCTTGATTTAGATGTAATCATAGTCATTGATAATTATTCTGTTGCTGAATCTGTTGCAAATGCGGCGGGGCGGAATGTGACGATAGTTCCTCTGCAAGATTTTCAGACCGTCAGCACATATCATATAGAACAGGGGCTGTCATATCTCAGCGGTATGCGGCAAAATCTTGAAGCATTGAGGATGGCATTGCAATGAGTAAGCCAATACTTACAGTAACCGATCTCTGCATTGGTTACGACGGAAAATCCATTTTAGACGATATTTGTTTTAGCATATCGAGCGGTTCTTATCTGTGCATAGTAGGCGAAAACGGCGCAGGCAAGAGCACCTTGCTTAAAACAATATCAGGACTTCAAAAACCGATTTACGGCAGTTTTCATTTTGATGTTCATAGGTGCGAGATTGGCTATCTGCCTCAACAGACTGCTATACGGAGTGATTTTCCCGCTTCTGCAAAGGAAATCATATCCTCAGGTGCTCTGAGCAGAGGGAAATGGTACAGACCTTTTTATACAAAGGAAGAAAAAGAACGTATTGCATGGGCATCTGAAAAAACGAGTGTTACTGCTTTTTTAGGACAGTGCTTTCGAGAGCTGTCAGGCGGACAACAACAGCGGGTACTGCTTGCACGTGCACTGGTCACTGCAAAAAACGCCGTAATTTTAGATGAGCCTACAGCCGGGCTTGACCCTGAGGCAACTAGAGAGTTTTATGAATTTTTACTCAAAATAAATCGTGACGATAAAATCACAATTATCATGGTAACTCATGATATTGAAGATGCCGAAAAGCACGCCACGCACATATTAGAACTCCAAAATCAAAAATCGGGTGAAGAAGATGCCTTTTATTTCGGCATGGCAAGTGACTATGCAAAAAGGAGGCGTTTGCAATGAGTGTAGCTGCGCTACTGAGTTTTCCTTTTACACAATATGCACTGGTCGCCTCGGTTTTGATGGCGATATGCACCTCTTTAATCGGAGTTCCTCTCGTTTTGAAGCGTTACTCTTTTATGGGGTTCGGTCTTTCAAATGTTGCGTTTATGGGTATGTCATTCGCCCTTGTAATCCATATGGCAAACTATATGATTTTGGTAATGCCGCTAACCGTTATAGCAACCATTTTATTAGTAGGTTTCGGAAACCGTTTCAAAAAAGTAAGCGGTGATGCTTCGCTCGCCATGCTAACCGTAGGTTCGCTGGCCGTTGGCCACTTTGTCATCAACACATTTTCTATTCGCGGCGGAAATATCGACAGAGCAGTCAGCGAGACGCTCTTTGGCGGAACACGTCTCGTGACTCTCAATGCCCGCCCGCAAGATGTGTGGTTAGCACTTCTTATCACTATTTTGGTCGTTGCTTTCTTTCTGTTTTTCTACCGCCGAATTTTTGCAGTTACTTTCGACACAGAGTTTATGCAGGCAACCGGGCAAAAACCAATTATATATGAGCTTTTGTTATCACTAATCACAGGTGTCGTCATTGCAATGTCCATGAGCCTGTTGGGTTCTTTGCTTACCGCATCGCTCATTATTTTTCCGGCACTGTCCGCAATGCATATTTCAAAAACCTACAAGGGCGTTATGCTTTGTGCGGTTATTATCGCAGTAATTTGTTCGCCCATCGGTATTTTTACCGCCCTTTTGTTTGAGCTTCCGCCAACGACAACTATTATCATGGTAAACATTGCGGCATTTGTTCTTTTGACAGCTTTTGGAACATTAAAAAGATTGTTCGCATAGATAGTAAGGAGACTTTTATAAAATGAATACAAAAAGAGACCGGCGGGAGGCCGCACAAAAAAAGGCTAAGCAAAAGAAAATAATGATACTTGCTTTATGCTCCGCCTTTCTGGCAACTGCCATAATTGCTATTATAATTTTTACACCTAACAGTGCCAATGACCGCGTGTTTTCAGTTCCCGGCGGTCAATCGGTTACTTTGCGGGAAAACGGACGTTTTGTCGCAAATCTTTTCCATGATGTAAACATATCGGGTACCTTTACCGAAGATATACACGAAAATATCACCACAATTTCATTTACCAGTGGCAGTAGTACTATATCTACCCAAATCGAAGATGATGTTTTGATTTTGCCTATGGCATGGCGTGCCGCTTGCAGAATACATAGTCATGAAATAGCATTTCCGCTCGTGCGGTAAACTTTCCGTGATAGGAGTTTGCAGATGAAAAAGTTTTTTAGGGTTTCATTGTTTATAATTTTGACAGCTTTGCTTTTCGGACTTATCGGTTGTTCCGGCAGTGATGATATATCTGCACCGATTGGCACAGAATATCCGGAGCACCTTGGCAACGGTTACTACATCACACCCTCTTACACAGACCATATAGCCGATTACTACGGCGACTATTATGAAGATGCAATTTTGGACATCGATTATCAAGCCAATGGTGGTGAAGAAGCACTTTTAGATGCCGATTATCAAGTCAATGATGCTGAAGAAGGTTATATCCTCGAAATCAGAGACCCCACTTTTGCTATTCAGATGCAAGAAATCCAACAAAATCGGAACGCTTTTATCGGGCGCACCATACGCTATGAGGGAGTGTTTTTATCCTCATCTTGGGAAGGTGAAACTTTTTACTTTATAGCAAGGCTTTTGGGCGGTTGCTGTGGGGTGTACGGTTTTGAAGCTTATCTCAATGATTTTGCTCCTTTTGATGACGAAACTTGGGTTGAGGTTACTGGTATATTGGAAAAGTTCTATTTGGATTCTGATCATTACGTCTTGCGTCTCAATGTCATTTCGCTTCTGGAACGCTAAATAACTTAGGCAATATCATAAAAATAGAAAATGCTACAAAACAAGACTAAACTTGGTGTATACTGATCTTGTAGCACAAAATACAATATTTTTTAATACAAGCAATTAAAGGAGACAATATAATGGGACTAATTAGAGCAGCGATAAATGCGGCGGGCAGTACACTTGCCGACCAATGGTTGGATTTCTTCTATCAGGACGCAATGCCTGAAACTGTTCTTGTGACAAAGGGCACTAGGCGGCACGATTCCAGACGCAAAACGCAAAACAGAGGCAATGACAACATCATTTCCAACGGAAGCGGTATAGCCGTTGCCGATGGGCAATGTATGATGATTGTTGAGCAAGGCAGAATTATGGACGTTTGCGCAGAGCCCGGGCAATATACATGGGATCAGTCGTCCGAGCCGAGTATTTTTTCCGGACCGTTGGGAGAAAATATTGTAAAGTCATTTAATACCTTTGCACGGCGTTTTGCCCACGGCGGCGACTCCGGAAAAGACCAGAGGGTATATTATTTTAATATCCGTGAGCTAAAAAACAACAAATTCGGAACAGCAACACCGATTCCTTTTCGTGTTGTTGATACAAACATCGGTCTTGATATTGACATTACACTGCGCTGTAATGGAATGTATTCGTTTAAGATGAGCGACCCGCTGTTATTTTACACAAATGTATGTGGAAATGTTGAACACCAATACACCCGTGACCAAATTGAAAATCAGTTGCGAAGCGAATTTCTAAACGCACTTCAACCCGCTTTTGCCAGATTATCTGCAATGGGGCTGCGCTACAGTGCGATTCCAGGCCATACAATGGAGCTATCTGATGCACTCAATCAGATTCTATCCGAAAAATGGACTGAATTGCGCGGCTTGCAGGTTGTGTCTATTGCAATCAATTCTCTTTCCGCACCAAAGGAAGACGAGGAAATGATTCGCAACCTACAGCGCAAAGCGGTTATGCGTGATCCCGGAATGGCAGGTGCCACACTTGTAAGTGCCCAAGCAGACGCTATGCAGGCGGCCGCCGCAAATCAAGGCGGGGCAATGATGGGCTTTATGGGGCTTGGAATGGCGCAACAGGCCGGTGGCATGAATGCAGGGCAATTCTTTGAAATGAATCAACAAAATCTTCAAGCACAGCAGACACAACAAGCGGCTACTGCTCCTGCACAGTCCTCCGGAAGCTGGACTTGTGCTTGCGGAGTTTCCAATACAGGCCGTTTTTGCCAAGAGTGCGGGTCACCAAGTCCTGCACCTGCCGCTTCTGACAGTTGGAACTGTGCTTGCGGCACGGCAAATACCGGACGGTTTTGCCAAAATTGCGGCACCCCAAAGCCTGTAAGTGACGAATGGACCTGCACCTGCGGCATGGCAAACACCGGGCGCTTTTGTCAAGGATGCGGCAATCCAAGACCATAGAGGGAGAATATTTTATGTCAGTAACAGAATACAAATGTCCCAATTGTGACGGCGCAGTTTCCTTTGACCCATCAATACAACAGATGAAATGTCCCTTTTGCGATTCCGAATTTGATGTGGCGGCGGTGCAAAGTCTAAACGAGGGAATCCAAGCTGAGGACGACAATATCACATGGTCCGGCCATGATGACGCCGCTTGGGAAGATGGCGAACAAGAGGGTATGCGCTTATATTCATGTAACACATGCGCAGGCGAAATTATAACTGACGAGTCAACTGCGGCTACAAGCTGTCCTTTCTGCGGAAATCCCGTAATAATGATGGGGCAACTTTCAGGCTCACTAAAGCCGGATTTGCTCATACCATTTAAGCTTGACAAAAATGCGGCAATCGAAGAATTAAAGAACCATCTTAGCGGAAAAAAACTTTTGCCGAAATGCTTCAAGGCAAATAAGCGTCTTGAAGAAGTTAAGGGCTTATACGTTCCTTTTTGGCTGTTTGATGCCGACGTAGATGCCAATATGCGTTACAGGGCAACAAAAGTCCGGCGTTGGAGCGATTCTAACTTTATTTATACGGAAACAACGACCTTTAACGTAATTCGACAAGGTGAGCTGGCCTTTGACGATGTTCCTGTGGATGCCTCAAAAAAAATGCTTTCCGACATGATGGAGTCAATCGAGCCTTTTGACCTAAAGGATGCGGCAGAGTTCAAGACTGCATATCTTTCCGGCTACCTTGCAGATAAATTCGAGCTTACCGAAAAGGAATGCATACCTCGTGCAAATGACCGCATCCGCGCCAGCACTGAAGATGCTTTTCGGGCAACTGTTGTTGGCTACAACACTGTAACCCCCGAATATAGGGGAGTGTACCTTAAAAAGAGTGTCGTTAAATATGCTCTTTTACCTGTGTGGGTTCTAAACACCACATGGCGTGACAAGCCTTATACTTTTGCCATGAATGGGCAAACCGGTAAATTTGTCGGGGACTTGCCGACCGATTGGGGTATTTTCTTCAAGTGGTTCGGCATACTCGCCGCCATACTCGCCGTTGTGTCTTACTTCGCCACTATGTTTTGGAGGTATATGTAATGCCAATCTATTTTGAATTAAATCTTGCCCTTATCAGTTTAGTTGTTGGTTTGATTCTCTCCGGTGCAATAATGCTGTTTGTACGCAGCAAGCTAAAGTCAGTCCGTGCCGAGCGCAGTGCTTGCAACTACACACGTGCCGGCAGCTTCCGCACCACAAAGCAACAAGATATCTTTCTGTTTAGAAATGTAATCAGAACCCCAAGGCCTAAGAGTAATACGAGTAGTCGGAGTTAGGGTGACATAAAGCTCAACAAAGGGAGTGTATCAAAACGAAAGTTTTGATGCGCTCCCTTTTGTGTAGTATTAAGCGATTAAGCGAATACTTAGAATGCCAAGTCTCTCCACTCGTCAACATTGTGTGGACCCAGAACCATCGGCGGATCAATAACATATCTTGCTACACTCTCGCCGTTGAGGATATCCATCATTGTTTGTACAGCAGTTGCACCCATTACAGGCAGGTAAGCTGCTACACGTAGTTTAGTGTTTGGGTCATCTTCTACTTCTTGCAGGAAGATGCGTGTGCCAGAAAATCCGGTTGCGAGTTGGATTTCAGTTCTGCCGGCATCGGCAAATGCTTGCAGTGCACCGCGAGCTGCAAACTCGTCATGACCGTAGATAACGTCAATGTGTGGATGCGCTTGCATTGCGTTCATTGCAACTTCGTAGCCGGTTTCAGCATTGTTTGAACCTTCAGCTTCGCCGATTACATTAATTTGCGGATAGTAGGTTTCCCAAACAGCAAGGGCTTGTTGACGGTCATAGTCAATTGGAGTACCGGCTACCATACGCATTACAAATACGTTGCCGCCTTCAGGGCCGAGATGATCTGCGATGTAGTGAGCCATCATACGTGCGCCACCCGGGTTGTCGCCTGCTACGAAAGCAGTGAAAACTTCAGGGTTAATCATGCGATTGATAACAACAACAGGTGTGCCTGAGTTGTAGATTGACTCAGCAACAGGGCCTACCAGATTTCCATCCCAAGCAGAGATGATGATACCATCGTAGCGCTCTATGTCCGCATAAAAGCGTTCAAGAGCCATGAGTTGCTCAGCGCCGTCTGCTACGGTACCGCCGCCAACAATTTCAAAATTGAAGTTGTCAGGTGAGTTTGCGATTGCGTTCTCAATTTCTCTAACCATTGTTGCATGGAAGTCATTGAGAATTGGGGGTAGTGAAATACCAATCAAGAACTCTTGGGTTTCTGCGGCAGGCGCATCTGCTGCAGGTGTGTCTGCTGCGGGTGTCGCTTGTGTTGCAGGTGCTGCGGGTGCGGGTGCTGCTCCTCCGCAAGCGGCTACAAGAAGCGCGCTCACAAGAAGAAGTGCTAATAATACTTTTTTCATTTTGTTTCCTCCTAAAATTCATAACTCTATAATCAAACCATTGCATAGTTTGCAATGAATATGACCCATAAATTAAGCAGCTTCACGTCTTTGCAGCAATACTGCAACAAGAATAACTGCCCCTTGTACAAAGCCGCGAAGCAGTACGCTCAGTCCCAGCATAGCCATCAGATTTGAAACCGTCGTGATGATAATTACACCGAAAAAGACGTTCAACGTTTTTCCTCGCCCACCTGAGAGGGCTGTCCCTCCAACTACTACCGCCGTGATTGCGTCAAACTCATACATGCTTCCGGCTGTCGGTACAGCAATTGTAACTGTTCGTGAAATATCGAGCAGTGCCGCCAACGCTGCGCAGAAACCTGTCAGCATATATGCAAAAATCTTAGTACGATTTACCGAAATTCCGGAATACTTCGAGGCTTGCTCATTGCCGCCAACCGAGAATATGTATGTTCCAAATTTTGTGTAGTTGAGCACAAACCCCAGAATAAGAGCAAGGCCTATCCAAATGAGTAGCGGTATGGGCATCGGTCCGATTGAGCCGGTGCCAATACCACGGAAGATTAAATCATCACGGTTACCGGTGAGTGCTCTGCCCTCCACTAAGAACAGTGCAAGCGACCGAGCCATAATTCCGACTGCCAATGTTACAATAAACGCAGGCACCCTAAACTGTGTAACAATAACTCCGTTGACCATACCAATTGCCGCACCCACAGCCACGCAGGCTAAAATTGCAACAATCAGCGGTACGTTCGGGTTGCTTTGCAAGAGAATCAAAACAGCTCCGGAAGTCGCCACTATGTGGCCGGATGAAAGATCAATACCACCTGTTATTATAACATAGTTCATACCCATTGCAATGACGCCTATGATTGCGGCTTGTCGCAGTATAACAATTATATTCGACGGCTGAATAAAACGCGGAGCAAGTATTCCCGCCGCAAGAAAGATGACGATAGTTACAATAATGATGCTATGCTCAGCCCATACGAACTTCGCAAAGCGTAGAGCCGGATTTTCTTTGGTTGTCTGCATTGTAGACATTTATAACCTCCTATCGCACCACGTTTGCGGCGTGTTGCATAATATTATCTTCTGTGCGCTCATTCCCATCGAGAACCCCTACCACAGACCCTTCAAACATAACAATGATTCTTTGACAAATGCTCAAAACCTCTGTCATGTCGCTTGAAACCACAATTATGGTTTTGCCTTCTTTTGCAAGTGCCTTGATGATATTGTAGATTTCGGCCCTTGCACCAACGTCAATGCCGCGTGTCGGTTCATCTACAATAAGGATGTCCGGGCTTGATGAGAGCCACTTTGCAAGCACAACTTTTTGTTGGTTGCCTCCGGAAAGATTTTTTACCAGTTGCGTCGGTCCTCGGCAAACAATGCGTAGCTTTTTGATAAGATTATTTGCTCGTGCTTGCACAACTTTGGGCCACAGGATTGCGTTACCTTTGTACTTGACACGAAACGCAAGGTCAGCATTTTCTCCAATGCTCCTGTCTAAAACCAGACCGGTACCTTTTCTGTCTTCTGTTGCAAACCCTAAGCCTACCGAAATTGCCGTCTTTGCCGTTTTAATGGTGACAGGCTTTCCATGAAGCAATACTTCTCCATCATTAAACTTGCGCAGACCAAAAATCATTTCCATGAGCTCACTTCGCCCCGCACCAACAAGACCACTAAAGCCAAGCACTTCACCCTTTGCAACTTTGAAGCTGACATCTTTGAGAATGTCACCGGTAATTCCCTTGACTTCCAACACCACACTGTCATGATCTCCATCAAACTCATCTGCTATCGTATGCTCAACCTCACGCCCAACCATAAGGCTTGCAATTTCATTCTCCGTTACATCGCAAACTTTTCTTGTGGTTACAAGGTCTCCATCCTTAAGTATAGTTACACGGTCAGCAATTTGCTTGATTTCGGCCAGTCGGTGGCTTACGTATACAATGCCGATACCCTGAGCCGTCAGGTTTTCAATCAACTTGAAAAGGATTTCTGTTTCTTTGATGGTCAAAACTGCGGTAGGTTCATCCATGATAATTACTTTTACATCAAAGGAAATGGCTTTTGCAATCTCAATCATTTGCTTTTGAGCTACCCTCAGCGTCCGCACCTTTGTGGTTGGGTCGATGCTTTGTCCCAACCTCCCCAAGAGTTCTTTCGCCTGTTTGTTCATCTTGGGGAAATCAATATATCCAAATCTATTCAACGGTTCACGAGTCAAAAATATGTTTTGCGCCACTGTCATGTCGTCGAGAAGGTTTAGTTCCTGGTGTATCATTGATACGCCTTCTGCTTGCATTTGTTGCGGTGTCACATTAGGAATTTCTTTACCTTGAATGGTTATTGTTCCTGCATCACGCATGTACACCGCAGAAAGAATTTTCATGAGCGTAGATTTTCCTGCCCCATTTTCACCGCAGAGTGCAACAACTTCTCCCGCTCTGACATCAAAGTCTACCGAGTGAAGCACTTCTACGCCATAAAACGACTTAGACATACCCATCATTTTCACCAGTGTTTCCATTGCACATTCCTCCTCCCGCAGTTACTTTAAAATCGGCTGCAATTTTACCATATCGCCGCCTTGTGTGTCAAGCAGTGGTATGTGTTGTTACAATACGTTCACATATAGTTGGTCAAGATTTTCCTAGAGCTTGCCGAATCGGCTGTTAATAGCCAGTGCGGGATCCACCGGTACATCCGCAGGCACAGTATCTGCCAGCACATTTATAATCGGCAAAGTTTTAAATGTCTTGCCTTCAAATGTTGGTAGCCACTTGGCTTGCGCCTCGAACATTTCGGCTACCATATCCCTAATTTGTTTTAGCGTAAGCACGGAAGATGTCAGCGGATCCATCGCAATCGCCCAAAATGCAAGTTCAGGGTCAGAGAGCTGTGCTGCATCGGCCGCCAGAGACTGCACGCTGATGTTTGACTGGTTCATTGCGGCAAGGTGCGGCGGTAAATCACCGACAAAAGTTGGCTGTAGCCCCAGGCGATCAACGAACATTGGAACTTCAACACAAGCGTTGTTCGGCAAATTTGTGATATATCCATGGTTTATGACATTGCCGTTGAGTTTGAAAATCCGCCCGGTTTCTAGTGATTCAATTATGTACGAGCAATATTCCTTGCTACGTGGGTCAAGCTTGCCGGTTTCCAATGCAAAAACATCACTTTCTTCATATTTCTTAGCAATTGCACATGAATACTTATAATACGCACCTGTAGCACCACCGAAGTCCGGCATGTCGCAGTAAGTGTCAAGTGCGTGCTGATTTTTACGAAACCACGGTAGGTATTCTGAGAGATGCCCGGTTGACTCGGTCATAAAGTATCCGCTGTGACGCATAACCTCACCACGCACCTTCTCGTTCATAAAGTATTCCGGTTTTTCCATGCGTTCACGCAGTAAGGGGTATAGGTCATGTCCGTTGTGTTCCAGTCTCAAGAACCATGCCATATGGTTTATTCCTGCGGCCACAAAGTCTATTTCATCCTTAGGACAGTCTGTATAACCGGCAATCAAGTCCATCGTTGTCTGTACGCCGTGGCAAAGTCCAACAAAGTTCATGTTTGTGTAGCGTCCTAAGAATGTACATACTGCACCCATGGGATTTACATAGTTTAGCACATAGGCTCCCGGGCACAGTTCAGCTATATCTTGATCTATGCTGCGCATAACGTCCGCTGAGCGCAAAAGTCGGAAAACGCCTCCCGGTCCTAGTGAGTCGGCAATGCACTGGTCAACGCCGTACTTTAGCGGAATCTCGTAGTCGTGTTTGAACGCTTCCATCCCGCCTACTTGGAAGAGAAGAATTACGTACTTCGCACCCCTGAGAGCATTGCGGCGGTCAGTAGTTGCGTACACTTTGGTTTTTAGGCCACTCTGCGCAATGATTTTGTCAGCGTAGTTTTTCATCCGCTCAATCTTGGATAGGGTAGGTGACATGAGTGCTATTTCAAAGCCATCCAACTCTTTTACATTGAACAGATCGTTTAGTAATGTGCTGCAAAATACAATGCTCCCCGCACCGATTATTGCAATTTTGTTTTCAAGCATACTTTATTGCCTCCTTATTAGTGACATCGCATGGACGGATACAAACCTTATGCATCCGTCCATGTGTTTTATTTTCGTGTAATTACTCAGTTGCCAGTGCAGCATCAAATGCTACGTCGGATGCACTGAAGTTCAGCTTCTTGGTAAACTCACAAGCTTCGGTGCCACCAAAGACTCTGTCCATCCCGGAATCTTCCCACTCGACCGATAGCGGACCCGTATATCCTGCTTGATTAAGCTCGCGGATTACACTGTCAAAGTCTACGCCGCCATGTCCGGGGGATACAAAGTTCCAACCCCTACGAGTGTTTCCAAACGTGATATGTGAACCAAGTATACCATTGCGTCCGTCAAGATTGAGCTTAACGTCCTTTATATGCACATGATAAATTTTGTCAGCGAAGTCTCGGGCAAAAACAGCCGGATCCAACATGTTCCACAATAGATGGCTAGGATCGTAATTAAGCCCTAAGGTCGGACGGTTGTTGAACTTTTCAAACAATTTTTTGGTTGTCCAGTAGTCGAATGCAATTTCGGTTGGATGAACTTCCAACGCAAATTTCACACCAACTTCATCAAACACATCAAATATGGGATTCCACAGCTCAACAATTTCGTCAAATCCTTCTTCTACCATAGCCTCCGTAGTCTGCGGGAATGAGTACCAATATTTCCAAATCGGGCTGCCCATAAATCCGGTAACGACTTTGCAGCCCATAGCTGCCGCAGCACGAGCGGTTGTCTTTACTTCCTCAATCGCCCACTTGCGGATTTCTTCCGGCTTGCCAGCAAGCTCAACAGGCGCAAATCCGTCCAGGCGCGAATCCCAGAGATCTCCAACACACTGCCCGGAAAGGTGGCAGCTAATAGCCCAACAGCCTAGGTTGTATTTCTTCAAAACTTCTTTGCGTTGAGCAACATATGCGGGGTCGTTAGCCGCTTTGTGAACATCCATATGATCTCCCCAAGTGGCCAATTCAACACCCTCGTACCCCATTGATGAAACAAGCTTGCAGGCTTCCTCAAACGGAAGGTCAGCCCATTGTCCGGTGAATAAAGTTACAGGTCTTGCCATAAAATACAATCATCCTTTCAGTATTATGTTCTTTAACGTAAGTGCTAATCGAAGTCTACCCAAACGTTTCCTTTGTTTGCACTTTCTACGCAACGGTGTATGAATTTCACTCCCTCTAGTCCCTCTTGAAGTCCGGGATAGTCCATATCTTCGGGCTTAAGTGTTCCTGCACGTTTCTTTTCGAGGCAATCCATAAAACTCTTGTAAATGTTCGCCATCGCTTCAAGGTATCCTTCGTTATGTGCCGCAGGAAGGCGGCCGTACTTAGCCGCAACGGGAGCTATATCACCGTAGCCACGACGGTATAACTTGCGGACACCGTCTGCCCCAATAACCGTTATATCCTCTGAGTTAAAGTTATTCCATTCTATGCTGCCTTTTGATCCGTATATGCGTACTTTGAGATCGTTATCACAACCAATAGCAATCTGGCTTACCCAATATGTACCCGACGCTCCGTTTTCATACTCAAGCAGGACAACGCTGTTGTCATCGAGTGTGCGTCCGGCAACAAGTTTATCCATCTTTGCAAGTACACGCTTGATTTTAAGTCCTGTCATCATAGCTACCGTGTTTTCAACATGTGTGCCTATATCGCCCAACGCATTACTAATGCCTGATTGTGTAGGGTCTGTACGCCATGATCCTTGTTTTCCGCCATCACCCTCATATAGCCAGCCTTGCGGATATTCACCCATAACCATGCGGATATCTCCAATTTCTCCGGCCGCAATGAGTTCACGAGCATGTTTGAATGTGACGTGCCCGCTGTATGTGTATGTAACTGCGAACAACAGGTTCTTCTCTTTTGTTATACGCATTAGTTCTTCGGCTTCGGAAATCTCACAGACGAGCGGCTTGTCGCAAACAACATGTATTCCCGCTTCCAGGAATGCTTTGCAAACAGCAAAGTGTGATGAGTTTGGCGTTACTACGACAACGAAGTCAATATTCCCGGCTTCTGACTTTGCCATTTTTTCGTAGCTCGAATACAATCTGGACTCTTTTATCCCTAGTTT
>Ga0131853_10014800_pt1 | contig 14284 bp, 6 predicted proteins | sample TergutLab28metaG_FD_92764 | JGI IMG/M metagenome (GOLD analysis project Ga0131853, IMG submission 92764) | Labiotermes labralis P1 segment gut microbial communities from Petit-Saut dam, French Guiana - Lab288 P1 (version 2) (version 2) | ecosystem: Host-associated > Arthropoda: Insects >... | reverse complement strand
AGGATAATCTCTGGCCGGGCCCAAACCTGGGTGGGTGTTTCCCCCCCCCCCCCCCCCCCCCCCCCGCTGAGGCGACATACGGGAAATCAGGACTGCGAGACAGACCAGGTTTTAGTATTCAGGGACTTGTGCAGTGATACACATAAGAGCGTCTCGCACGGCCACCAACCCCTTTCCGTGAACAATATCAGTGTCACTATTCCCTGGGCGTAGTAAAGTGTTAACCAGTAAACAGTCCTATGGCACAAATACACGAACTTATTTCCACACACATAGAAATTAAATTACTGTACTTTTATCTATTCATCGATTTAGAGTCAGTGTATTCTTGAAAGGCGAAATTTTTACGTGTGAAGGAGCTTTGACGACAACGACTGCTACTGTGAGGTCAGACTTAGTTTTCTGTTTTGTTGACCTAGAATAGAATGGTCTCAGTAACAGCTGTGTTCAGGAATTTCGTAGCATGAGTGACTATTTTATTTTAGCCCTAAATTAATTAAAAAATTCACCGTGAAACCTAAATTAGCAGTAATTTTTATCTTCGTTGACTTGGTCGCAAACAGCCTCTATTACTTTCATCGTGTCAGTCCGTCTGTACGCATGAATTAGTGTGGATTCCGAAGGTCGGATTTCAGCGTAATTTTGTGCTAGGGACTTCCATAAGAACCTGTATAAATGCTCCAAATTTGGTTAAACTCGGACAGAAATATCTTGCACTTTACATGAAGAATTAAGGACTAAATTTACTGGCCGCGACATCAAGTTCGAGAAAAGCACTTTTCTGCAACACTTAGTAATTTTATATTGTTCACGGTGACTTGCAAGTTCACAAACACGCGGAGATCTCATTGTTGACTTTTCATTACAACAACTGTTAGCAAAAGTGCCGCAATGTTAAGTTACATTCACATTACCGAGTTTGTTATTCTAGCTTTCTTCTTTCAGGATGTTTTATTTATAACTTATTATTGAAGCTATTTAAGTAAAGAACTTTCTATTTTCTCGTCGTCCTATAAAACAGCGAAACTCTTCATTCAAAAGAACCAATACCTTACACGCTTATTAGTACCATTGCAAAAAATTTATGTTCTCTTAAGGGAGAGTTGTTTTACAAAATAAGGTCCTAAGGAGAAAATTTGTAACCTGAAGCGAGGTACCAAGAAGCGGTCTGAGAGAATTGCATAATAAGAAGGTTCACAATTAACACATTTTATTAACTGTTATAAACATATTTATGGTCAGTAGGATAAGATGGTTAGGGTGTAGAGCGTGCTCTGATACTGTGCAAAGCCGACAGATTATCTGTAGTGACGGAAAATGTATATTTTTCCCAGTAAACAGTCACAAACAACACCATATATAAGTCGATTAAGCAACACGATTGAGCTTATTACAAACCATCATCAGACCTTCTCTTTTAAGAACATTTAAATAAAAGATTCTGACGGCACTTGGGAAAGAGATGTACTCGTATTCCGTAAAAATGTTCATACAAAGTAAAAAAAAATCTTATTTACAAAAATTTAGTAACATGTACAATTTTGTACAAGCAACTGTTTTAAAAAGCCTAAGTAGGCAGTAAATTGCTGTATGATGCACACGCTGGTCATATTCTGTAGGGCAAGAAGTCTTCAATTGGTACAAAAATATATCTTGAATTTTGAATTTAAAGCTCCCAGAAACTTCTTACTTGTTACGGTTTTTACTTCTTCATTGCCAGTTGTAAACAAATGTCTGTAAGTATCAACTATGCAGGTAAATGTATATAATGCACACACACACACACACACACACACACATATATATATATATATATATATATATATATGATCAACATCGCTAAGAGTGTGGATCACCTTAAAACTATACTGAAGTTGCATATTCGGGAAACTGTGTCGTTGAAACCTAGAACTATTGGCAGGCTATTTTGATAGAAGTCATCCCAAATTTTCTTCTGTACATCCAGAAATAGGTTGTTATATAACATCAAGTTACACAATAACCGCTGCCATCCATAAGCTTTCAAATTTTTCACCCCCTGATAATCCACCCGTTCGACGCTATAGATTCTGAGCTATTGACAGCGCCTTTAAGCCCAGTATAAACAAAAACAAAAACTTTAGAAATACACAAAACATTCTAGTCGGGAAAGCAAAAATATAAAGATTTTGTGACAGAGTAATAGTGAAAGAGATCTTGAAGAAAGTGGATAGAAAGGTGTAGTGTAAATCTCACAGAGTGTACCGTCCAGTGGCAGCCTCTTGCGACCATGGCAAAAAATCCCGTTTCCATAAAGGGAGAAGAATTTTCGAAGTCTTCTTTCCAACCAAAATTGTAAATCCTTCAAACAAAATTTGTTAACCTTCCAACCAAAATTGTTAGCTTTCCAACCAAAGTTGTTAATCCTTCCAATCATAGTTGTTAATTCTTCCAACCAAAGTTGTTAATCCTTCCAACCAATGTTGTTAATCCTTCCAACCAAAGTTGTTAACTTTCCAACCAAAGTTGTTAATCATTCAAACCAAAGTTGTTAATCCTTCCAACCAAAGTTGTTAATTCTTCCAAACAAAGTTGTTAGCCTTCCAACCAAAGTTGTTAATCCTTCCAACCAAAGTTGTTAATCCTTCCAACCAAAGTTGTTAATCCTTCCAACCAAAGTCGTTAATCCTTCCAACTAAAGTTGTTAACCTTCCAACCAAAGTTGTTAACCTTCCAACCAAAGTTGTTAGCCTTCCAACCAAAGTTGCTAATCCTTCCAACCAAATTTGTTAATCCTTCCAGCCAAAGTCGTTAATCTTTCCAACCAAAGTTGTTAATCCTTCCTACCAAATTTGTTAACCTTCCAACCAAAGTTGTTAGCCTTCCAACCAAAGTTGTTAATCCTTCCAACCAAAGTTGTTAATCTTTTCAACCAAAGTATTGTTTATGTGTCAATGTGTACTGTACTCTTGCCACTTGGTGTCAACCCAATTGCAGTTAACAAACCTATCAACATATCAATATTTAACTGTTATGCTTTCAATAGGACACGTTCGCATAACATTATTTATCATTTTACACCTTAATTAACGGACAGACTTTACGCAAGAATATTTTTCTTCGAAGTTATCAGAATATATCCCTATAATTATGCTACATGAGTTATTCATATTTCAGGGTAAACAACACATCTGGTGTATTCAAATGCAAAATAATTTAACGCTCCCGTTGTTTATGTAGATCATATGGTGATATTTCAAACGAGAAATAAAGGACTATTAAATTAAATTCCTAGAAATTGGGAGTTTGGGCAACTTTACGCTATGTTGACACGAGGCTCTGATTTTATTTTAAGCTTTGTAAGTATTGAAGCAAAGGTGTCAAAATGACAATAGGTGTGTGTAAAATATGTATGGCTATTACAAGTTTCAAAGTAGCTCTACACTGGAGTATCCAATTAACTATTTACAATTTGTTGTTCAGTAAATTACGTAACCGCGCAAAATGACCTTCCTAATTGTGTCAGTGAACGAAAGACAAAGTGCGAATTTAAATGGTCGGACAACGAATATTGGAGAGATAGTGCAGATAATGCGTAGCTGAAAATATAAACTGGGATGTTTCGACATGACCAAATTAATAATTCGATTATTTATTAAAAGTAAAGCAATTCCTATGCAGGATCTGCAGAGACCCTTGGGGATCCAGGAAGTTTAGGATCTCGGAATTTGTAAACAATCAGCTTCACGCATCGGCCATCTTTACACCCAGGAAATAATACTGATACACCTTTCTGTTAAGAGGGTCAGGGCCATGGGGCGACCGGAAGGATTAAGTCGATGTAAAATTCCAATTCCCCGTCAGGAATCGAACCCACGACATTTCGGCCTAAACCTTTACCGCGTAAAATAATAATAATTATTATTATTATTATTATTATTATTATTATTTCTGTTGCCGTGGGTGAGTGCAAACTCGTGTCAGAAACACGGTTTCCGAAACATAAATCCTTATATATTGAAGTGACATGTAATATCAGTTGAAGTGTTATTTTAAAGTTTCTGGATTGTAGTGTTTGTGTTTTCAAAAAACATAACTTCATCTCCATAGAATACTGTTTTTAATGTCCACATTCGGTGATACATCGATAAGAAATCTCAGATAAAAGAATTTTAAAGACTGAAATTCATTCATTATCCCCATGTAGAAGTCAACTTTACCCACAAACATTATCCGTTGAATGTTACTGATAAAGGCTAAAGTAGAAACTGTACTGGCAGAATAACGTACCGGCAAATAAAAATTCAGTTTATATTTTGCTCTGATTACAAATATTCTTTAAAAATTCCGATTACCCTTCAGGGCCAATTAAGAAACTTGAATAGTTTATTTTTTTATCACTCAATTCCAACGCATTTTGCATAACTATGAAGGCTGGCGAGGTACAACAGAAATATATTTAAATTTCAATTAGTCTTTTATTCGCGCCACCAATTATACCAGTCCGAACTGCATGAACTAGACAGAGGCACATTATTCATAATGTTAACCCTTTAAGAAGAGTGGCAATGGACGTAATATTGGGTGGCGTTCGCGTAACCACTGCTCTCGTTGACGAGTAATAAGTTATGCTTGTACTGAGCGTGCGTCTGTAGCATTATCCAGTATGCACAGCGCATGCGCCATACTATGTCATCTGTGACGTGTCTGGTTCTACCATATTTGTCCATATTATCTAATTTAAACAGTACGATTTTCGCGAAAAACAAGGCTTACTGAACCAGAATGTGTTTTGATTTTCTCACCAAGCTTTTATGAAACCATTTTCATTCTAAGAAGATTTCAGTGGGTTGTTATAAACGTGTATATTTCTTCCTGTAAAGTGCCCTTTATTCTTCTCAGATTTTAATAAAACTTGAATTTTCTCAACAGATTTTCAAATAAATGTTTAAATAAAAAATTTCTTTAAAATCCGTCTACTTGGAGCCGATATGTTCCTTACCGGCGGACAGGCTGACGGACGAACAGACGTGACGAAGCTGATAGTCGCTTTTCGCAATTTTACTAACGTGCCTAAAAAAAAGAACCACGGAGTTGTAATGGATTGAATTTTGAGACGTACAATACATTGAACACAGCGCTATACAGTATGCAATAATTCAGACAAAGATTTCTAAGAATACCGGTGTTTTATTTTTTTGTGAGAACCTAATGAAATTAATAAATATTCCCTCTGGGTTAAACGCAGGTAGTTTAAGGTGAAACCAGGGTAAAGCCTGACAACCAGCGACCATTAAGAAGACCTAGTCTATTTGAAGTAATATTTTACGGAAGCAACTGCAGGGGGATATAAATGATTACCGAACAAGTATTCTGAAGAACCAAAAAGTCTCAGACGGTATAGGGAACAGGCTATGGACTGACTGATCGAATAGCCCGTGTTCTGTTTGCGTCAGCGACCCTTCTCCACGGGGTCCAAACAGGTTCTGGGTTCCACCCCGTCTCTTATCGAATTGACGCCACTCTAGCCGGTTTGCCAGGGGCTAAAGCAGCCGCGGGTGAATCTGGGCATTTATTTTCTTTTAGTACCGGTGCTAGTAATGTATGCAGCCATATGTTCCTCCCCCGGTACTTCTTCATGGCGCGGTGTTTAATTAAGCATAAGAATGAATTTCTCAACGAATAGATGGGAACTGCGTTCTTCTGAGTTATTACGCCGCGAGTAGTGGTAATTACTTACCGACGTTTCGGGAACACCTATCGGTCCCATCTTAAAGGGTCAATAATGGAAGAAGAGCGCACTTCTCACTGCGCGGTGGAAGCCTGAAATCACACATTCTCTCTCTCTCTCTCTATATATATATATATATATATATATGCCGAAACATATTGGATCTACGTCTTTAATATTCATATGTATTTAATAATATTTTGAATACATTTGAAAACATTTCTCGACGATTATTTAGCGAGATTAACTTAAACAATACAGAAGAGTCCTCCTTGAAAAACTGATAGTAGCTAAGCTAATCAGCAAATCCCACAAGACTCGCTGAAAGATTCTAGGTCTCAATTGAACTAAATCATTCCACAAACTCCATACACTTTTTTATTTTAATGTTATCATCCAATCTATATCAATCTTTGTAATTAGCTTTTATCCACCCATTAGACCTATACTGTTACAGCAAATTTTGTATGGGTGTGAAACTTGATCTCACCTCTTGCAAAATGAATGCAGATTCAGGAGGAAAAAGTAAAACGAGCACAAAGAAAAATGCGTAATTGTGAGTTTCACAATTAATTAATAAAATATTACCACCGAAAAAGATACAATAGGCATGCAGAATGCGTGGGGAACAAGCGAATGCATAAACATTTTAGACGGAAAACATGGATATAAGGGAAGGAAAGATAGAAAAAATTCAGAAGCAGGCTCAGTTGTATTGGATTGGACTTATCTGGCTCAAGACATTGACCAGTAGCTGTTTGTTTTTAACGCGGTAATTCACCCATGCTTTCTTGACGATCCGGGCAGCTCAAATTCCTCGAGTTGAGTCAGACCTAATAGCACTCCTTAAATCTGGAAAAAACCCTTTCTCAGTTTTACATTTTCTTTGTCTGGACTCATTCATTACGAAACGCTGTTCTTTAAATATAGGCCTACCAAATCTTTAAATATAATGTCTGTTTATCAAGATTTGCAAGAATCAACCTTACCCGTTAATATCTTCCAAATGACATTTGAAGCGTAATAACGCAACCAATGTGTCAATTCAGTTCCTACCTCAAAGAGAAAAAGCTTCTCAATCACACGTATTAATATGTTAACGATGGTCAGAGAAATAATACCTGCTGACTGGTTTTGTCGTATGAAACTCAGAAATATAACAGCAGGTAGTAACCACCAGTGAGTACTCATACCGAGATTTTCGTGGGGGTTGAGTTCCGTGATCAGCAGCGATAAATTGAATCCCCCACCCTCCAAATAATGTTTTAGTACTTCTTTTTGTTTTTCTTTTCTTTATAAAAGCATTGTAATGAGAGCTGCTTCTCTCTCTCTCCTTTAATCTCTTTGAACATAGTGCAGTATAGGTCGAAGGCCTGTTCTATGAAGTAGCTTCAAAACATTGTATGAAATCGCCGGTTTAATTTACAGGAATTTTCGACTGCCAGGCATTGTCCATTATCAGTTCATTTCTGAAGGTAAAACTGTGAATATAGCCTTAGAGATGCGGTCAGAAAGCAACACCCTGCAAAATGGAGAAACATATGTTTGTTTATTTTTCATGAAAATGCTCCTGCACACCGGTCGGCTTTGGTCAAGGATTCCTTAACAAAGAGCAATGATACAACACTGGAGAATCCCCCATACTCTCCTGACCTGTCTCCAGTTGATTCTATTCGTTCCTTATACTGTGATGAGCACTGCAATGACGGCGCTATTGTGATATTACTGACATCAGTAAGAATGTAAAGAAGATCTGAAAAGGCTCTTAAAATGGCTTCCAGGACTGTTTTCGACACATTAACAGTCGCAGGAAGAAGTTTATATTTGCGCAAGTGAAATGTTTGAATACAATACACCTTAAATTATTGGAATATTTTGTTTTTCTCAGAAATAAAGTGATTCCGAGATCATTTTGAAGCTACCACGTAGTTGTTGAACAATTTTGAACTTCTATCCATTGAAGGGTCCGAGTGATGTATTTTTATTCTTGACGCGACCCCGCCAGTTTGCGAAATCGTGTAGTGCGAACACGCGAAAAGCGAGGAATGAGTAAGTGTATTTTAATGATTTAAATTAATCTGATATGACATTATCAGTAATTCGCAGACATTGTCACTGTCGTCGTTAAGAACATTCGTAAGTTGTGTCATTATCGGATGCACTTACGAGATATTGCAGCATAAACACAGTCCCTTGAGTGCTACACCGTCCGTACACAGCCATATATCAAATACGCTTACACATTCCTGATTAACTGCGTACGAGTTTCAGTGGCAGCTGCTGGCATTACATTAGGTTGTAGCACAGACATCTCAACACGTCACAGTAGCAACAGGAAATCGGCTATTTACTGCACAGCTTAGACATCTGAGTCCCGAATTGTAGCTAAACACCTGGTCTGTCTACCTGACATGCAAATGGCAGCAACTGAGACATGTCGACTGAGGCTGGTGTACGTAACGAAAGCGCTGGTGACCAAGTATAGAATTTCGTACACTTACCAGCAAGGAATTTATGTAAATAATACTGGACATACCAATCTCGGTGAAGGTACCGTCTGAGGCGTAGGTCTGGGGATGCTTCATTGCTGGGATTGCGGGTTGGAATCCCGCTGAGGACATAGATGTTCGTCTCTGTGTTTGTTGGGTGTTGTGGTTTAGCGGCCTCTGCTAGAAACCGATCATTCTTTCAGAGGAGTGCTACCGGGTGTGTTTGTGTGTGTGTGTGTGTGTATCTAACCGCGTGTGATGTAGTAATCTCAACAACGAGGTGGCTTACGCCCGAGTTGGCAAGTTGCGCCACAGCGAAATATAATACATATATGAAAATTCAGTTTGTGCCTCGCATTCAACACATTGTCTTAATCAGAATAAGAAATCGGTTAATTTTCTTCACGCATATAATTGCTGTTTATTAAAGGGGTAATATCAAAAATATCATTATGTTCTGTGGAAAATGTTTTCGAAGGGTAAAACAGGTTGTGTACAGTTAGATTTATTCTTTAGAAAGTTAAAGGAACATATCAGCAACGTTTGAGAAAAAATAACAGGGGATCTGATCTCCTGGGATATGACGCTATGTACTTTAACATAAAAATACCACCGTTCTGCAGGAACCTATTGTCTCCACCTTCAAGATAAATTAGTCTTTCATACTCTCAAAACGGGCGAACAATGTTTCTTCGATGTGTTCTTAAACAACCAGAATTGAAATTTCAGGGCGACATAATTCTGAATACCACAATCACCCTTGTGTTTAGACCCCGCTAGAATTTCAAATTTTAACGACAGTATAATTTGGCCATGAGAGCTGCTAGGCAAGATTTGGACGAACGCACAATCGTATAAAATATAATGTGAGACAAAAGCCAGTTATTGGGTAGGGAAGGACTCCCGAGCTCCCACAAGTCACCTAAGTGCACGAGAAGCAATTACAACACAAATACCATAAACGTCTGTCCTTCTGAATGAAATTAATATACTATCAACTGATATAAGAATACGTTTATAACCAACTAACTGTACCAATTAACATATATATATATTACTTCTGCCTGTTTCGACTATTGATAATAGTCTTCTTCTGGAAGTAGAGTTACATAAAGGAGTAAAATTCGTGAGACCAGACTGTCATCAATAAGAAATAGTAGATAATATTTTAGACAGTCCGTTAATTACAATATCAATACTTGATAATTAAACAGAATAATAAAGTTGAGAATTCATATTTTAGTGAATGAACTCTGTCATTTATTCCTGACGACAGTATGATTAACAAAATACACTTCTCTGTTTAGAAATAATGCTCACGGAAGATGCCTATTATCACTAGCCAAATGTCGGAGTAATAATCACATACATGTTCACTAGTGGAATTAATTAGTAATGAACATAGTCTTATACATACTATATTAATGGAATGGAAAGTATGTAATATCAAAATAATGAGTTTTCCTTCATTTTTAACTTTAACTTTAATTTTCGTATGATGTAAAGCTACACAGTTTCGTGACATCCCTTGCACTGAGATACAACACCATAATGAGACCAGTTACAAACACGATAGGCATTGTGTGCATAATTAATACTGAAGCGCTGTTAACGTGGAAAAACAGCGAGTATTACGTAATCTGAGTGTGTGTCTGTATTCTTGCATTAGTTGTCCAACATGTAAAGGGTATCTGTGGCCTGTCTGACTATACCTTACTTTTTCACATAATCTCACCAACTGCACGATTTTCGAAAAAAAATATTGACCGCAAAATGTGTATTTTGATTTTCTCTAAAATTTTTTCTGATACATATTTCTCATTATAAGAAGAATTCAGCCAGAAGTGATTATGAATTTGCGTAAGGCTTCGTGTAATGAACCCGTTTTTCTTCTCAGATTTTAGTAAATCTTGAATATTCTTGACAGATTTTAGTAAAATCCTGAAATATTAAATGGCAAGGAAATTCGTTCAGTGGGAGCCTAGTTGTGTCATGTGGACAACAGATACGATGAAGTTAAGATTCGCTTTTCACAATTCTGCGAGCGCATCCAAAAACTATTGACACCTAGTAAGGAATACAAATTTTCACATCCAATATAGGATATTATATAAAAACTACCCAAGTCACGAAGTGAAAATGCTGACTCTGCATTTTGCAGGATGTCTTTAAGACTAGCACAATGGCTAAAGAACTTGAAAACTGTCATTCTAACTCTGACGGGCATAGAATTTTCTCCTACTCTCAACATACAGAAAAAATAATTTTTATGCTCATCCAGTTCCCTCTTGAACGGATATTACATGTTTTTCCAGAGTTTAAAGTGGCTGGAGAGCGAAGATAACCAATCACCTCCAGTTAGTGTAATTTAAAATGGTATGGGCCTATAAGCTTCTGTCTCATCCGTCTTCATGCCGCCGTATTTATGTAACCGCGAGGACAACTTCATATATGGTCTACTGGCTGCAGGAAAAACTTGCGGTCAAACCCACAGAACGTGAACATAAACACAATACAGGGAGACAAATATTTTATAAAACTGACGCATGGTTTTCGGGTTACAACCTTCTGGAAATTGAAGAAGATGTTCGAAGTGTCTGCCTTGAGCTGCAACGCAGTATGCTGGCCTGTCTGAAGAGTGATTATCTGACTGGCTGGACAATTCCGCGTGTAGTACGAACCAAATTAAACTAATCCTGTGCTCGTTGCTGCCAGTCCTAGATATCACTGACGTATGTGGCACAAACAGTAGAATTTAGAGGAAGAATCTAAGGGATTTAAATCAGGGTAAGGAGCAGACCCTGCCGCTGGTCCAACTCGGTCTATCCGTTTTTCCAGTAACACCTTGTTCAGGAAATCCGAAGCTGCAAGATGAAATGTGGTAGAGAAATATCATGCATGAACCCTAAATGAATCCTAATCTGCAGATCCAAGTCTTGCAACAGTTCTGGAAAAACTTTCCTTATGAAATCGCGAAAAGCCCCAGACAGTCGCAATGGAAGAAAGCAGGATCCCAACAGTCTGACTACTGCAAATCTTTCATGGCAACTCAAGGTGGACACTTCGAGCGGTTTATTGAATATTAACGAGGCTATAACTCTGAAACGATGCTTTAGAAAGCCTATTTTCATAATTTTTCTTGCATTGTGAAGTAGATTCAACTTATGTTGGTTCTGCCATGCATTTTTTATTCGCTTCGAATACTTTAAAATACATCACAAATTTCCTTAGAAGTTAACATAGACTTTATACATAACAAATGCTTTCCAGATGGCAGGCTTCGTCCAACACAGAACGTCGGCCGTACGTTCCTTGAATCACACTTTTATCTGCAAAATCTCATACGTTAGCAAGGGCAGTACCTCTGACATGTTTCGTACAAAGCGCGAGGCATCCCTTTCAAACTACCTTTAATTTCATGAGATGGGCTATAAAAGCGTTAGTAAAGAACGCGTTGGGTTCTGGGAAGGAGCAGGAAGAAGAATTTGAAAATAAAACGCCTTTACTGCTTTTAATTATTGCTGAAAGTTATAGTTAGTTATAAAATTGGAATGTGGAGCAGTGAGGGTGAAAAGAAGAGGTTTTCGAAGCGAGGGTTAAGTTGGGTTGGGAAAGGAAAGTAAGGACATAGACTGGAGCTAACTACATATAGCTAACTACATATAGCTACTTGTCAGTTTTATCGGCTTTAATCTTCCTCCATCTCCTTCTACGATTTTAATAGCAGATTAAAGCATGGTTTCTCTGTGTGCTGCCTACATACAGAATAAGCTGAGCTACTGCTTACTAGGTTCCCCAGTAGAACTGTTGTGAATTTGCCATATCATCCACAGAAGCGTTTCTGAGCCAGGTCGAAGAACGTGTAACGCCAGAAGCTTTGTCAGGGGTCAAGTGAGATACAATTTTTACATTATCAAGCATGTATATATGTGAGGTGATGGTAGCGTAATTTAATATAAGCTCTCAGCTTTTATGTGGAGAGGCTGCGGAAAATGTAAAACAGCAGTAGGGCAGGTTTCCTGTTAGAAATCCAAAACTGGCACTTCCAGAATATAAGTCACGAACAGGGTGTTTCATAAGCCATTTTACTGAAATGAAACTTACACGCATTTATTAATAGAATACATATTCCAAACAAACTGTTAATTTAGCAATGTTAATAAGAAAGAAACAAAGAAATGGATGTCGAAGTTGGCCTTCAGTTACTCAAACTTCAGTGGGTTCTTTTGCATACTTGTCCTTCTAGAAGGCTTCACAGAAAGAAATCAATGAGTGCCAAGTGTGGTGATCTGGAGAGCCATAAATGTTTAGAAATGAGACGACTGTCAAAACATTCTTTGAAGAAATCCATCGTATTACTTGTGGCGCCACTTTGCTGTAACAAAAATAGCGTTCATCCTCTTCCAACATTGAAACGAACTAGGTTATGATATTCTCGTGTTCTTCACTGTCAACTGTGGTCGTCAATACTATGAGAACAATTCAGCTTCTGTGAGACAACGTACACCGTTCACCATTCTCTGTGGACGTAAGGACTTCTACGTAAAACGTTTGAATTTTTAGTTGATCTGATCCTTCATTTCGGAATGTTGATGTACCCATCAAGGTGGAAACACGCTTCGTCAGTAAAATAATCTGTATGGAGCATGTTTATTTCATTTTCCTTGGTGAAAGACAAAAAACACCTGCAACACTGTAACCGCATTGCTATATGCGAACCTTCAAGTATTTGGCCAGGCGCAATGCGATAAGAACACAGGTGAAGTTTCCAGACAGCCCTGTGGGTACTGGAGTAGGACGTCTGTGTGTGTGTTTGTGTGTGATGTAAGTACTCTGAGACTCTTCCTTGGAGACTCTTAGAAGCCAAACCGGCACATCTTCAAGATTTTCTGTTGTCAGGGCCGACAGTCTCCCAAATTTTCTTGCCCTCTACTTTCTGTTTCACGAAAACACGTAACAAATCTTGCAACTGTCATCTCATTAGATGAAAGTCTGCATACCGTCTGTGACAGTGTATTGCATCTTTGCATACGGCCGGTTCATAAAATATATTTCAGTAATGTAAACACACTGTTTTGGGGAAAAGCCATGGACCTCTAAGATTACACTAGCCAACACTCTCAGGAGGCAGGTAACGTAGCACTTTAGTCAAAGAGTTTGCGTAATCACGATATGAAACTCAGGTGTTGCCAACAGCGAACAAAAATATGTACCTACATGTACTTACATTTATAGGTAAGGCGACATTTGAATCGCACTGTAGCTTGCTTATTATTTTTGTGCAAATTTTCTGTGCATGAAATATTAAAGTTTGTTTAAAATAAAACGTCATTCTTTTTCTTCTCCTCTTCATAATTCACATTACCTGCATTTTTTTTCAGGTGTTAGAAGTTCCTTCTCATATTCTGAGGTTGTAAAACTGACCTTACCTCCTAGTTGTGTGTGTGTGTGTTTTCCCACATCCTGTGACTTCGGAATTATAATATATAATTTTGTTAAATCTGATATTCGTAAGAACATATTATTTAGACACAACTTGACTCGCCACTGAGAAGCGGTGAAGTCCAACTTACATTTAACTCTGAGGCAAATTATGAGGCAAACCCTCTTTCTGAGACCACGACGTAAATCGACAGAAGATGTTACAGAAAAGTCACGATAATGTAACACAAAATTTGCATAATACATAGCAAAGTGTAAAGAAGAACTGGCATATCTGTCGGCCATTTTCCATCGACTGAGAATAATTAAAGGAATACAGCGTTGCGGACTGCCTGTGCTTTGATTGATTCGTTTGATGACGGCAGCAAATCCCGCTTACGAAATTTTGTGTTTCGTTAAATCAAAACAGGACTTAATATTTATTTTGCAATTTATTTTATGGAAGAAATTGTCAGAATCTCAGGCTACTTCGATTTGACGGTAAGAGAGCTGGACGGTGACTAAAGGTGAAAGTTTATTGTTATTATTATTATACAATATGTATGTCTCCTGTCACAGGCATTTCTTCCTGGTACTTCTCTTGAACCAGCGGTGATCCCCACCACTCAGGCTTCAAGCTTCACATTGCAGTACTTTCTGTATT
>Ga0131853_10014798_pt1 | contig 14285 bp, 9 predicted proteins | sample TergutLab28metaG_FD_92764 | JGI IMG/M metagenome (GOLD analysis project Ga0131853, IMG submission 92764) | Labiotermes labralis P1 segment gut microbial communities from Petit-Saut dam, French Guiana - Lab288 P1 (version 2) (version 2) | ecosystem: Host-associated > Arthropoda: Insects >... | reverse complement strand
TAATGTTTTTTTTTTTTTTAATAAGGAGGGAGAGGAAAAAAAAGAAAGGGGGTACAATAAACACAACAAAAAGTAAGATAAAAATAAAATAAAAAAAAAAAAAGAAGAAGAGGGGGGGGGGGGGGGGGGGGGGGGGGGGATGTCTGAAACTAACTATAAAATAAAAAATATTAGCCACTTGTATAGGTGCATCAGTGACTTTAAGAAGGATTACCAGCTTAGAACTAACGTTTTTAAAGGATGAGAAGGGTGATGTGGTTACAGACTGCCACAGTATTTTGGCTAGGTAGAGGAACCATTCCACTCAGCTATTGAATGTACACAGGGTTCATGATTTTAGGCAGACAGAAATGCAGCAGAGCCACTAGTGCCTGAGCCAAGTGCCTTTGAGGTTGAGATGGCAATAGAAAAGCTAAAAGGGTGCATATCACCAGGTATTGATCCAATCCCAGTGGAATTGTTTAAAGCAGGGAGTAGAACAATTTGCTCTGAGATCCATGCACTTAAATTATTCTATTTGGAATCAGGAGGAATTGCTTGAGGAGTGGAGGAGTTGATCATTGTACGGACTTATAAGAAGGGTGATAATAACAGATTGTAATAATTATAGAGGCATATCACTTTTGTCAACTACATACACAATTTTATCCAACATTCGGCTGTCAAGGTTAACTCCATATGCATAGGAAATTATTAGGGTTCATCATTGTATCATTGTGTGGTTTTCAACACAACAGGTCAATTACTGATCATATATTCTGCATTTGTCAAATATGTGGGTGGGGAATTGATATACAGTGAAGCAGTACAGCAGCTATTTATAGACTTTGAGGAAGACTGATTCAATTATGACGGAGGTCTTGTATAATATTCTCATTGAGTTTGATGTCCCCACGAAACTGGTAAGGGGAATATACATGTGTCTGAATGAAACCTATAGCAGGATCCGGGTAGGCAAACATTTGTCTGATATGATTCGTATTAAGAATTGCTTGAAACAAGGAGATGCTTTATTTCCACTGCTTTTCAACTTTGCTTTAGAGTATGCCATTAGGAGGATTCAGGTAAACCAGGATGGCTTGAAATAAAATGGTACACATCTGGTTTATACTGGTGATGTTAGTATGTAGGTGATTCGGAAAGTAAGTACCGTCTGCGCATATCTCTCGCGCATCCTCGAGACTGTCACTTTGCGCATGTGCAGTGATTTCCTCTATCAATTGAGAAGTCACAGACGCCATTCCATGAAATTCATGTTATGTTTATGTTTGTTCCTGTGCATTAAACATGTTTAAGACAATTGAAGGGGTCGCTGACTGTAAAATGCGGTCTGTAATTTGTTTTTTGAACGCTAGGAACGTGCTACCAAGTGAGATCCATCACCAGATCTATCAAGTGTATGGTGACAATGTGATCAGTGATGGCAAGGTTAGGAAATGGGTTCGGATGTTCAGTGAAGGGCGAGAGAACATGCACGATGAGGTGCAAAATGGACATCCATCTTTGGTGAATGATGATTTGGTGCATAAGGTCAACGAAAGAGTGCATGATGACAAACGTTTCACAGTTTCTGATCTGTCCCTGTACTTTCCTCAGATTTCAAGGACTCTACTCTGTGACATTGTCAGTAGTCATTTGGGTTGGCTAACATCGCAGGCAGCCGCATTTTATGAGAAGGGTATACAAAAACTTGTGCCCCGCTATGATAAGTGCCTCAATAATGGAGGCGAATATGTGGAAAAATAGTTTGAAGAATGTAGAATCTGATAACAATAAAATTTTATATGAAACCTTACTCGATTTTTTTTACAGCGAAACAGTACTTACTTTCTGAATAAGCCTCGTATATTGGCTGGAAGTGTGCATACTATAAAGAAAAATGCAGAAGCTTTAGTAGTTGCTAGGAAGGTAGGAAGGAAATTGGACTGGAAATAAAAGCTGACAAAACTAAGAACCTGGTCATATCTGCAGATCAGAATGCAGGACAAAGTCACAGTATAAAGATTGATAGTAACTCCTTTGCAAAGGTGGAAGAGTTCAGATATTTGGGAACAAACGGATAAAATTCTATTCAGGAAGAAATTTAGAGCTGATGTAAGTCAGGGAATGTTTGCTATCATTTGGTGCAGAATCATTTGTCTTCCAGTGTGCTATCAAAAACCATACAAAGATTAAGATATACAGAACTATAATTTTGCCTCTTGCATTGTGTGGGTGCAAAGCTTGATCACTCACACTGAAGGTGTTTGAGAATAGGATGCTGAGGAGAATATGTGTGCTTAAGAGGGACAACATAACTGGGGAGTGGAGAAAACTACATAATGAGGAGCTTAATGATCTGTACTGCTCACCCAGTGTTATTATGTTGATCAAATTGAGAAGAATGAGATGGGAAGTGCATGTAGCTCATAATGGGGGAGAGGAGAGGTGCATGCAGGGTTTTGGTGGGGAAACCTGAAGGAAAGAAATTACTTGGAAGACCCAGGCATAGATGGGAGGATAATATTAAAATGGATCTTGAGGAAGTGGGATGGGGGACACAAACTGGATTGATCTGGCTGACAACAGGGACAGGTGGTGGGCACTTGTAAATGTGGTAATGAACCTTTGGGTTTCATAAAAGTGGGGGAATTGCTTGACTAGCTGAGAACCTGTTAGCTTCTCAGGAAGAACTCTGCTCCATCAAGTTTGTAAATAAGTAAGTAAGTAAATTGTAATATTAATTGTAATGTGAGATCTCACCAGAAAAAACACAACAGATTTTATTGAACTGAAATGTCATCATATTATTCTTGCTGTGTATCTTGTACAAGGCCTGTTGATGGATTAATTAATTAAAGCAAAACATGTACCCTGTATCTGTGAATGAAATATATGTTGTGTTTGACTGTAAACTTAGCATTTTTCCTCAAATGCGTAACAATTCTCATTCTTTAAAAGTTTATCTCACCATATTGTATGTTATAATTCAGTTTTGGGTATTTTCATAAATTCTGCAATTTCATTTTTTCATATGATGATCTCAGTGAATATAGCAGTAGCTGTCATTCCCACCATCAGTGGAACTTCTTCCCCAAGCTCCAGTGCCCGTGAATAACATAAGCCCATGCTGATGCAAAATAACATAGAGTACTATTTTTGTGAAATACTGTACCATTTTATGACATAATGTACTGTTGTATGACATACTGTATTATTTTATGATGTACAGTACTACTACCCTTTTGTGACATAATGTTCTATTTTATAACATACTGTACTATTTTGTGACTTTCTATACCATTTTATGACATAATGTACTATTGTATGACATACTCTTTGATTTTATTACATACTGTTCTGTTTCATGACATATTATATTATTTTATGACATATTGTACTATTTTATGCCATACCGTACTCTTTTGTTATATACTGTACTATTTATACTCCTGTGCCACTCAAGCTTCTGATTCCCTTCCTCTCTGTAGGACACTTGCAGAACTACTGTTCAGTTGGACACATCCATTGTGTTCTGAACAGTACAACAGTTTATGAAATATTTAATTTACCCACTTGCCTACATTACAGCTATTAAGTAATTCTAATAGTACAAGCCGATGGTTTTACTCTGTTATCAGTGAAGTCTACGAGATTTTCTGCACCTGACCAAACCGGCCCTGGGGTCTACCCAGCATCCTATACAATGGGTGCTGGGTCTTTCCCGGGGGTAAAGCAGCCAGGGCATGGCATTGAACACCTACCCCATCTAGCACCAAGGCTAAAGATAGAGTAAAGCTATGCCTGTACTCCCTTTCTGGGCCTTCATGGCCTGTTCAAGGGTGAACATTGAAGTCTACCATTGCCCATAATCCTCACCTGGTTGGGAGGGGGGGTGACCAGAAAGTTTCTGGACAGTTTGTTTCAGTGATAACAACATTTGCCTGCTCTTCTATATCATATCCTTCAAAGTAGTGCCTTTCCAACCAGATACAGTGACCCCAGTAATAGCACCACTGTTGGCAGTAGTTGAAGTCATCCTGTACTCAGAATTCTGTGTGTGTAGCCTTCAGTTGTAATTGAATCATGCTGATGTCATGACAGTCTCCTTCATTTCAGTGCCAGCTTGGTTTCTGGGCAAAGAAAAAGTCATAAGGTGCTAGACCTGGGGACTATGGAGGGTGGAGGACAAGTTATGTCATTATTGGTTAGAAATTCCTGCACAGATGAAGTAAATTAAGTAGACAGTGTGTTGTGGCAGAGAATCCAATTTCCAGTGCTCCACTTCTTGGGCTGTTTCCACCACAAATTTTCCTGTAGATGCCGTAGAACATCTGCATAATAATGCTGGTTCTTGGTATGTCTCTCTGAAATGATTTTATGGTGTACAGTTTCATGCCTGTCAAACAGAATAATGAATATACTGGTTACACTGGAACAAAGTGTCTGGCTTTCTCGAGGCATGAAGCTGATGGACTGTTCCCCCGAGAGCACTGTTTTTTTGTTGCTGGGTCATATCTGTAAGCCCATGTTCCATCACCTTTGATGATCTTGAAAGAAACTGTGAGTCTCTTTACTTTTCCTGCCAGGTTCTGGCTTATATTGACAATATTCTGCTTATGCTGCTTGTCACGTACCAGATGAGGCATAATTTTATGGTAATTTTGTCATATGTTCAGAGCTTGTGCCAGATTCATTGCCACAGAAGATCACTCTCCACTGTGGAGTTTTGAAAACTGATAAAACAGAGTTATGCCTGTTGTTTCATCTCCAAAAGCAAGTTGTGACATCTAACCTGTTCCTGTAGCAATTTTCCATAATTAGAAGCAGGACTGTTGTGTACACACACACACACACACACACTAATTTTTAGGCATCCGTTTTCTGAAGGAGCCAAAATTACGCAGAGCAAAACACACAGTTGCACTTCATAAGGCAAAGGCATTGCTTCATCATGATCACATGTGCTAGAACTTTGAAGTTGATGGCCACCTAGGAGATGAATTCTGTACTAACTGCCCACAGTGTCGTCTTGTGGCCAGTCTTGAAACTTCTGATCACACCTCATACATCTGTATTCCATTCTCCATCTTTATTGTGCCATCTTCATGGTCATAAAAGTGGCTGTTTACCAAACTTCTGCATTCCTTTGTTGTCTCCCAGTCCTGGCAACATACCCAGGCTTGTATCATACATTTTACTGTAGAAAAACAACACTCAGTGCATCGTATAAGTTACGCACTTCATCATTCTACAGTATCCTAAATTCGACCACTTGATCTGGGTTCATATACTTGACATTTTATCTGTTCTGTTAGATACAGTTTAGAGACAGTTTGTTGTGTGTTCACTGCACAGATCAGTTGCACCTCATACCAGTGACGCACAGTGTCACTGGCTGAGAACTAATTATGTGGAGTTGACAGTGATGCAGCTACTGAACAAATTCCATGCCATTTGTAGAACTCAGAAGTTTCATTGCCATGTTCACAAGAGCTTGCCAATGAACCCTGTTCCCATCAAGATGAATTCAGTGCGCACTTTTACGTCAGATTTCTTTCTGGTGCACTTACTTCTCCAAAGAGGTCTCATTCCTTTATGATGGCTGCCTAACATTTTGTATGCTTTTCTTATCTTTTCCATTGTGCTGCATGCTGCATCCATGTTATATTCCCTTGAGTTCTCATGATTTCCAGAACTCCTTCGCACCTGGTCGTGTTTTGTGACATGTTTATTTAAGGGAATTTGAGTACCTTTATTTTATGGAATTGGGTGGCCCATTATACTTCTATATGCATGATTTAATTGATTTCTGTCACCCGTGATTCAGATAGTCTTTTTCAGGGTCCTTGGTAGATGGTGGTGGTGCTGATGATTCTATGGTAGATCTATCAGAGAATGTCCCAGAGGTACTGCAGGAAAAATCATCAACCAGTGGTCCAGGTTCTCTCAGTGAACAGAACAGTAGACTGGCGGAGGCAATTTCGTCAGCTTCGTCTAGGCATGAAAATGAAGCAGAAGCAGTAAAAACACAGGCAAGTACTGCTGTGTTGGTGGCCTGTATAAAAACTGTATAATTTTTATGCTTCCTGTTTACTGCTATGGATCCAATATTAACACAAAGACATTATTAGAAGACATATCCAGAAGTCCCTGACCTCGGTAGGACCAAGAATAGCAAGTTGTACAGCTTTGCTGCCACAAGTTTCTTTAGAGTCGCCATTGTCTGAATCAGTCCAGTGAGTTTTGCAGCTATAACCATCTGCATTACTTCTTAGCAGGTATTTATAGTTGTCTGCCTCAAGTGTAATCCGTGATTTAGCGATCACCAATTTGAAGAAACGGTGCATTACATTAAGTTTTGCTTCAGACTCAGTAAAACTGCAGCAGAAAAACATGCGAATTGCACAGCACAGCTGTCAGTGACAGTGCCTTGGGAAGAACACAGATGTTTTATTGCTCATCATGGTTGAGACAGGGAAACTGCAGTCAGAGACTGTGAGCAGTCAGGTCGTCTCTTGGCGGGTCTTTTGTGACTGCCTGGGCATTGTTTGTCAGGAATTTGTTCCTGCACTGCAGACATTTAACCAGCAGTATACTCAAAGCTTATGCATCCTCTGAGGGAGCAGGTCTGCTGGAAATATGTGGAATGATGGCAAAACCAGGATTGGTTGATTCACCATTACTGTACACTGATCACACCACACTGTCAAAACAGCAGTTTTTAGCTGCTGAAACATGGTCATGGTTGCCCATCTTAAGTGCTTGCCTAATTCGGCTGGCCACTTGTGATTTCTTCTTGTTTTCAAGACTGAAGATGCAGCTATGAGGATGCTGTTTCCAACCCATCCCTGAAATTCAGGAACAGTTGCTGACCATCCTACGCACCATTCCAAAACAGTCGGTTCCAATGGTGTTTCCAGAAATGGCAGATGTGCTGGACACATTGAATAAACTCAGAAGGGGGCTACTTCGAAGGAGACAGCAATGATCGATAACAAACATAAATGTATATGGGTCACCCCATAGGTCATGGTAACTATTTTTCTTTGCCAGAATGTGGCAGTGCAGGAAATTGCATGTACACATTTGAATGCCCATGGCAGATACTTATAAATGTTGTCACATGGTGGTGTATATATACAGGAGCCACTGGTAGGAGGCAAGACAACCACGCGTCCATGTTATTCATGTCATTGTTGTATTGTGGCATACAGAGTGAATATGGAACAAAGAATATAACACAAACTGCTTGTAAAAAATCTTTAATGACCTTCAATGTATTGACAGGTTTGTCTGTGGTTTGCTTCCAACAATGGGGGAGGTGCCAAACACCATAAGCATCACCAGATACGCTAATCGGTGCCACCCCATACCAACCACTGTTGAAATGTCCTCCCTGTTTACAGATTCTGCTTTCTTGCTGGGAAACAAGATCGTTGTCACATGGGCAGGTCAGGAGGATAGGGAATGTGTTGTAACACTTTCTTCCCCCAATGCTGTAATCTTTATTCTGTGTTCACTTGTGTGCTACAATAAAACAATGAAACCATGATTCTAGAGAAATGTGGTTCGCTTGCCTCCTACCAGTGGCTCCCGTACATGTACCACCATCTAATGATAACATTTATTAAGTACATGTCATGTACTTTTTAACTTGTGCATGCCAATGTGCCATGTCCTGCATTGCCACATTTTGGCAAAAAAATATTTGCCGTGCCTTATGCAGTGGCCCACGTATCTCATTACTATCTCCCTGCAGGAAATTTTAGGTAGGCTGTGTGGCAGCCATTTTTGTTAAAGCATGGCAATTATTACAGTGGAGTTTCTGGATGTGCTTCGTGTCCTCGTTCTCACCTTTTATTTATTATGTTGGTAAAATTTAATAGTTTGAGCATTATATGTACTTTATAAAGTGTTAGCCACTATAAATTGTGATATTAGCAAGGAAAGCAATTGTATCCTTAGCAGCAGACTGCTTACATGACAAACTGGCTACATTGAAAGGATATTTGAAGTGAAAATTATTTTCTTCTAGGATATGATATGGTGTAGTACAAAGATTGTGGCTACTCGCTCCCTCAGTATATTGGTAAATTTTTACCGCAGTATGTGGCGTCATGTCATGTGAGACAACTTTTTAGCCATCTCCATGTGTACCTTTAGCTTTAAAATATATGTAAAGTGTTTAATACTGTAGAAGACTTGGTTGTGGTAAATATTTTAATGTAGATAATGTAAAAAGGAGGGTTTGGTATGGCGCAGATGTCGGAGACCAGTTCAAGCAGTGCTCCAGTCAGTGCAGCCGGAAGAGTGGACGTGAGGCCACTCACAGATATCACTGTCCCACTGGAGAGCATCAGACCAGGTGGGGTACATTATGTGAACGTAGGTAACTGAATCTGAATTATGATATTCAGACTAGTGATTAAAGAGTAATGAAAATGAATGGTTAAAATTTGGCTCTTTTAATGTAGGGTGTTGCACTTGGTCTGTCACATCAGAGTACAGGCTGTGGGTGTTTGAGAACAAGGTGCTGAGGAGAATATTTGGATTTGATGGGGGGGGAATGAAGAAAACTGTAAGGAGCTTTATGATGCACACACACACTCCATGACTGACACAGCAGTTATGTCCTGGAAGATCTGGCACAAATCAAATTTTGGTGCTCGTGTGAATTGAGTACATACTATTGTCAGCTGTATATTTGCATACAAGGGAGTCCAGTTAAGTTTGAAACTCTGACACTTTGAAACCCAACCGGCAGCGGTGTCACCTCCCCACTGCCCTATTATCTCCCATTGGTATTCTTTTGCCACCATAATGTCATCACAATTTCATTCCCACTTTCGGTGTGCATTTCAAAAATATTTTTTGTTCGTGCTTTTAAAATCATGTTAATTTGAAACGTGGCACTATAAATTGCATGATTCAAGCAGTGTCTATATGCTCTTTGGAAAATATTTTTAGTATGATCAAATCACAGATGATGAGATGAGGGATCTTAGAAATGTGTGTATAAGCGTTGGGAAAATTTACAGATTGGTAGAAATATTTAAAGTGTGGCAGACAAATATTATTTGTAGTAATGTTGTGGTCTGATAACTCAGTCAGTATAGCAACTGGCTATGGGCTGGACAGTGCGTGTATCAAATCCCAGTGGGGGCGAGATTTTCCACACCTGTCCAGACCAGCCCTGGGGCCCACCCAGCCTCCTATACAATGGGTACTGGGTCTTTCCCAGAGGTAAAGCGGCCAGGGCATGGCATTGACCACCCACCCCATATAGCGCCGAGGCTAAAGAAAGAGTAGAGCTATTAACTCTACTCCCCTCCCCGGGCCTTCATGGCCTGTTCCAGGGTGAACTTTACATTTACCTTTACCTTTTACTGTTGTGGTCATCAAGTATAATGTATTCATGTTATTGAACAGATTTATCATTGTATCCAGGACAGCTGAAGATGTGGTATCAGTTAACCTTTAGCCGCCTAACGACATATATATATATGTCGTGCAGTGAGCCCTTTGAATAGCCGAATGGCCATTAAAGTGGACGGGGGGGGGGGGATTTAATTCCAGCATCAAAGGGTTAAACTGCATTAGAAATCAGTAGGTCTTCCAAAGGCATGGTGCAAGAATGTGAATCAAAAAGTACTTTTATCTTGGAAGTATCTGACATTCTGGTTATGTAATTAGTTCTGTGCCAAATGCAGTCCGTAACAGTCACATGGTTACTTTTGTTGGAACTTCTGTCTCTCATTTTGCTTTTGGATTACACTTCATTCGTGTTTATTTCCCACCACTTTACTGCACATAACCAAAAGTTTTTTTTGTTCCACTGAATATGTTTTCCACATAACACAAAGTTTTGGGGTCTGTACTGTTGTCTTGTTCTTTTTGAACTTTTTTAAACTTTATTATATATTTTGAAGCTAGTATTTCAACAAGACAGCCAGTGTACCTATAAACATAGCATTGGGGTGTATTCACGTAACTGTTATTGCTGTGGGAAAGCAATAAGTATTGAATGTGATGAGTGTGTGTCTGATGCGCTAGATATCCAGCATGGCATAATTTTCAAGAAAACGTAATTGAACATAAAATTGTGTTTTGATTTTCTCTATAATTTTGTCTGAAACATTTCTCATTCTGACAAGAATTGAGCGAGATATTATCATAAATGTACATAGATCTTCATGTAAAGTACCTGTTAGTCTTGTCGGATTTTAATGAAATTTGAATGATCTCGACAGATTTAAAAAAAAAAACTCAAATATCAAATTTCATTAAACTCCATCCTGTGGGAGCCGAGTTTTTCCATGTGGAAAAATGGACATGTGGCAAAGCTAATAGTCACCTATTGCAATCTTGCGAACACATTTTAAAATTCAGTGTGTACCGCACCAGACATGCTGTCTCTGTTACTTGCGCCAGTCAACCCTATTTACGGAAACTACTGTTTCTTATAGGACTCATACAAAACATGAAATGTACCATGCAAAAAAAGCAGGGTTTTTAAACTTTAAGCATGCTGTAAGTGTAGTAACAGTTTTGCTTTAAATGTGGCTAATTTTATTGTTAATTCTAATGTCAGTGGGTATTTCAAAACTCTCAGGTTCAGTGCCACCACTCACCGTTCTTGATGATAAGAATGGCATCACAGTTATCCTGAATTTTGGAAAAGAAGGCCCCAGGCCTGATGTCATGGTCATCGTTGTCACAACGATCAGCAAAAACTCATCACCCATCTCAAACTACCTATTCCAGGCTGTCGTCCCTAAGGTATGGTATACAGGCGATCCTTGTTATTTTCAGTCAGCTGGGACCAAAAAGGAGCCACTTGTAGCACGTCTTCTTTAAGCAGAGAATTTCTGCCCATAAGAAATAATGTAAATGTGGTGTCATGAGGACCAGGTTTTTGTGTACAGTACATTTTACGAACAACACATTAATTAAATAAACCAACCTGGCTCACACCGGTCTGAACTCAGATCATGTAAGATTTTAGAGGTCGAACAGACCTAATCTCTTTCAGCTCCTGCACTGAAAATTCACCATAATCCAACATCGAGATCGCAAACCTGCCCACCATTAAGAACTCCCAAAGAAGATAACACTGTTATCCCTAAGGATATTCATTCTTATAATCGAAATAAATGGATTAAAATAAATGTAAATAAATATACAAAAACAAAGAGGAGTTAAAAAAAATCCTCTCATCACCCCAGCAAAACATCAAATTTATTTAAAAATAAAAACCAACAAAATAAACAAAAATAAATAGAATTTCAAACTATATAGGGTCTTTTTGTCCCATAAAAACATTTAAGAATCATAACTCAAAGACCAAATTCAGTAAAATCTAAATACTCTTAAGACAGCCCTTGTCTGGTCAAGCCATTCATGTGTTGTGTCATTCTGTCAGCTTGTTATACCAGAAGCTAGTTTTATTGTACTATAGAGCTGAATTGAAGTGGCTGAAAATGTTTCCATTTTCATTTCTTCCTCTTTTTAGCCATGAGTGGATGCAGCATGTCATGGTTCTTTCTAAATTTCAGTGTGTTGGATAGTGGCATATGATCGAAACTTGAACATTGTACATTGAGTTCTTAATTTAAAAATTACAAAGTAGTGAATTATGCATTAAAAGTTTGCTGTTTGCATGTGTTATTTTTACTGTTATTGTGGTTGTGCCAGGCCTGTGCTGACATCCTGGTGGCAATGAAAGCTTATAAATAGCTCATGTCAAGAATGATTTGTCATAGACTGCAGCAAGGAAAATAACTAAATTTGCATATAGTGTACTTTTTGTTTATTTTACACTCACTGCACATGATTCTGATGTCATGTTCACCATGGTTATTATGGGTGCCATTATCATGTCATTCATGATGATGATGATGATGATAGAGATAAATATCCAGTGTTCTGGTGGTTTTTCACCCCCTGTAGTCATTGGCTTTTGATATATCACAAGAAAGCATGTGGGTCATGAACAGGGGACTGGGAGAAAAAGGCGGATGCATACCCAACACGCCACATGGACTAGATCCTCTTGGATCATACATGAAGTAGTCAGATGTTTGTATGCACTCATGGCACATAATTACATAACTCTTTGGACTGTTGCCTGTATCTTCATCTTTCCTCAGTCTTGAAGTCAGTGACATAATTTTATGCTGCTAACAGTTGAACATTTGGTCACTGCAATACCTAGGGTGGTGTTTTGGAACTTGTGAGCCTTTGCACTTTGGATTCCCTGAAGATGTCACCTCAGTGCTGAAACATAAGAATTTTATATGCTAGGTATGATTTTTAGTAATTCTATGTGCATTTGTTGTTTACTGTAACTGTAAGAATGATGCAGGGATTGTGGAATGTCAAAGATTAAAACTTTATCTGTTGAAAGTTTCATCCACCTGACTGTGATCACAAGGAGCAAGGAGTATTATCAACAGTGTGGCCCTGTATATGTGGATAAATGGACTGAAACCATTTTGTGTTGAAAATTTGTGGTTCACAGTTGTGATCCTCAGACATGCAGAGAATTGTTGTATATTTTTTCTGAAAAATATTGCCCTGTGTAGGTGGGGAAATGGATTTTGGGGACTTGGGCAACAGGGCCCATGCTATTGCAGACTGCACTGTTTTGAAAATGTCCTTTGTATTTATAAGATTGTGTCTTATTTAAACTGCAAATGGAATATTACATATAAATGACTCTTGGTCTATATGCATTGTAGATGTTCATAAAAAAATAAATTACAGTGAAATCCCAATGTAAGTTCTCTGTATTATGTGGATCAAATGAAATGAACTAACACACGTACGAAAGGTTAAGTTCCTATAGAAACCTTGAAGGCATATAGGGGGAGTAGAGGTGTAGCTCCATTGAAGTTGGAGGGAGTTGAGTGGTTAGCCTCATACTCCATCCATTTTTCCCAAAGGAAAGAGTCTACAGTACCTGTTGAATGGGAGGCTGGGTGGGCCCCAGACCCAGTGTGAAAATTTTCTTGAAGACAAGATCAATCTTTTACCCCTAGCAGGATTTGAGTCCTAAATCATCCAACCTGTAAGTTAGTCACTATAATGACTAGGCTAGCCTGGTCCAATGGACAGATACAGTGTGTGGGCAAATGCACACTGTTTTAGTGTTAAGCATGTTGTGTGTACAGTAACCGCTGCAGTTTGAAGAGACAGAAAATACACTGATTACTGTCTGTTTGAGGGGACTGCAGTAGCACAGTGGTTAAGGTGCTGTGCTACAAATCGGTAGGTCGCTGGTTCGATCCCAGCTGGTGTAATTGGATTTTTCATTGACATAAAATCCTTCCGATCGCAATATGGCCCTGGGGACAACTCAGCCTCTAACAGAAATGAGTACCAGGGGTATTTCCTGGGGTAAAGGCGGCCGGTGCATAAGGCTGACAACCTACCACCATCCTGTGCCGTTGTCACGAAATCTGGGAGCCTTAACTTCCTGGAACCGTCTGGGCCTGTCCAGGCCTGTAACGGAACTGCTGAACACTTCATAGTCTGAAGGAATGTTGTACAATTACCATAGTATAAATTTGTATGGAAATATGTAAATATCTATAATTTTAGTTTAACATTTTAAATTGATTTTATCTGTGCACATCTTTGACAACATTTTGTTATAAATATATTCCTTTGTAACTAAATTTCCCTAAAGATGGCCTTCACGGGCCACAGCATGTAGGAGAAGTGTTGTGAAATAACAAATAGGTATTTCTAATTATATGTGCATTTAGTTGGAACATAAAAAATTGTATAGTCGGTCATTTGTGCAGAATATATACAATGTTCAGGAACGTTGTTTTATTCCAGACCTGCAAACTCAGACTGCAGCCTCCGTCCGGTTCTGATCTGCCAGCTCACAGCCCATTCCTGCCTCCTGCTGCTATTACACAGGTTATGCTTATAGCAAATCCGAATAAGGTGAGTTTCTTTTGTGCCATACATCTCAGACTGAAATATTGTGAGACTTGTGAATTCATTGTGACACTAACAGTAATTTGCACCATTGTATATTTTATGGCATTTACGAGGTCTTTTAGAAAAGTATCCGACCTTAGGCCGGGAAAAAGAAACTGGCTTACTTGGAGCGTTGGACACCTAATCACCCTCAAAGTAGTTCCCTTGGGACTCCACACACTTCTCCCAGCCTCTTTCGGAATGGAGTTTAGCTCGGCTGTCGTTGCTGCCATAATGTCCTCTCTTGTCTGAAATCGCGTTCCTTTCAATGGCCTCTTGAGTTTGCGGAACAGCCAGAAGTCGCAGGGGGC
>Ga0131853_10014795_pt1 | contig 14287 bp, 8 predicted proteins | sample TergutLab28metaG_FD_92764 | JGI IMG/M metagenome (GOLD analysis project Ga0131853, IMG submission 92764) | Labiotermes labralis P1 segment gut microbial communities from Petit-Saut dam, French Guiana - Lab288 P1 (version 2) (version 2) | ecosystem: Host-associated > Arthropoda: Insects >... | reverse complement strand
CTGGTGTTGTGTGAAAAAGACAATTGGTGTTAGTAATACTTTAAGGGTTATGGTGTATAGGGCAGTTGGCAAACAGAGTGTTTTGGAACAAATTCCTGCAGGATGGAGCAATTTGAAACATACTTTTCATTCATATAATTTTATCTGTGACTAAAAATTTTTTTCGCTTTTCGTCAAAAAATTCTTATTTCCTTTGACACTTTCAGTAAATAATAAACCCCAATAATAGGAGTAAATTGAGAACGCGTTTCCGTCTGCGATTCAACCTGACACAAAACAAGTTTCCTTCAAAACACTCACTAAAACCTGAAGTTAATGAAACCAAACACATGAATAATGACACCATGTAACAAGTGATTTTTTAAGAATAAAAGGAAAATTTTGCATTTTTGATAATTTGTCTTTTGTCCATCAGTGTGTTCTCTATTCCCTTCTTGTTCTAGCCAAGTACGGTAAAGCAATTTTGATGTCTCATTAAAAAAAATTACATTTTTAAACAACTGAATGTTTCTATCAGACAAAAATTACACCGGTGGAAAAGTTACATTTTCAACATAATCGATTCCAATGCATTTATGTTTGAAGATAGCAACAGAATTAAGTTCAAATTGTTTTCAAATATTTGGTCAGAAAATTTTAATTTTAAATACTTGCACGTACCAAACAAATTTTAGTGCCAAACGTAATATCTGAATATGTCACATTTTAGAGTTGGAAAGTTAATTGTCTGTCAGAAGGAACTGTGTCACAGTAAGCTTACACAAAAACAGTCACATGATCGTTTAGTGGTCTTCAAGTAATACTCAAAAAGAAAGGCAGTATAAATGCACATTTGGCGGTGTTGCTGTTCAGCAGTACGCTGTTTTGCACTGTGATATTGACTGTTAAGGTGGAAGTTTAGTGATGTTTTCTTATACACATATTCACAAATCTTTGGCCACGTATGTAACAAAGGAGAGGACATGAATTCGACAATTTTAAATAAAGTCGCGTTTGAATAAAATTATCACGTGCGATGTGAGGTAAATTCAATTAAACGGCTTCTAAATTTCGGAGATTGTTTGGTGCCTTAGGTTTGATAGCGGGTTCCGAAGCAGTTGTAACAAATCACGCGACCACTCGTCACAGAAGGCAGCAGGCTTCACACACACAGACACAAGCACAAAAACACACATACACACAAAAAGACACACACACCCAAAAACACACACACACGCACGCACAACACCACACACACACACACACATACACACACATCCAAACACACACACACACACAAAGACACACACACCCAAACAGACACACAAATGCAAACACACACATACATACAAAAACACACACACCCAAACACCCGCACACACACAAATACACGTAGACACACACACACACACACCCAAAAAAACACACACACACGCACGTACACACACATACACTCACACATAGACAAACACACACAAACACACACACACATACACAAATACACACACATACAAAGACACACACACCCATACACACACACACACAAAGAAACACACACCCAAGCACACACACACACTGCGTGGTATATTATGTTTAAAATCCTTGTGTTACTATATTAAATTCTCAAAATAACCGTCATTTAAAGACAATCTTCGGTCCTTGTGTCACATAAATTTTGTCCTTCACATCCATGTCATATAATAAGATGTTCTGCGTAAAAAGATAAGAAATTGCGTCTCTAATATTCGGCCGAAACACATTGATCTACATATAAACGAATTCGCAAAACCCCCCCCAATTTAAAAAAGGACAAGTGTGGCTATCATTCGTAAAATAGCTTTGGTCTTAAATCTTTCCTTTCCAAAAATTTATAAATGAAGACACACGGAAATCTAAACTTGCTTGTTGTTGCTCACATTTAGGGAAGGACTGAAGGCAGAGGGAATTTTTGAATAGGGTGCTGAGGAGAATATTTGGACCTAAGAAGGACGAGATAATATATAGTGGACAAAACTATATATTGAGAGGCTCACATATCTGTATATATCACTAAATATTTTTCGGGTGATGAAATAAAAAAAAATTAATTGGGCGAGTTATTTAGCCCGCTTATGGGACGAGAGAAGTGCATATATTTCACTGATGGGGTAATTGAAGGAAATAATCTTTGGGAGGTCGGGGCGTAGATGAGAGAATGATATTGAAATGGAACTTCAAGGGACGAAATGGGGAACAGGGAATGTATTTCGGTCGTATCGGATGGGGACCGGCTGTGGGAACTTGTGAAATTGTTGATGAAAATTGGGGATCCATAAAGAGTGGGGGATTTCTTGGTTAGCAAGAAAACATTCAGATACTTTAGAAGTATCCGGTCCCATGCAGTAAGTAAGTAAAGAGTTCTGATGACGTCACTTATCTTCAGACAAAATAACATGCTAGGACAAATGTAATTCTAGCATCAGGGTGTCCGAAAACATTTTTCGAAACCAAAAGCGATCAGCAACAACTGGACAAGGCACCATGAAGTGCCTCTCTTCCTTCACGACAGAGAATTTTCTTATATCATTCTAGATATCGCGGAAAAATCATTCACTACAATGACTCGTCCACGTCAGAAATTTCTCTTAACAAGGAAGCCATCATTTTACGAAATTTTTGTCAAGCTTTTGTTCCGTATTCGTTATCTTCATTGACTGCAGACGGCCTGATGCCAGTTTCAGTCACTCGAAGCCACTCAGTCAACTTCAAAAATCTCGTTACCTTTTCTATAAACTCTGAAATATTTCCTTTGTTTTATTAAAGGGTTTTGTTTCCGAAAATCCACAGTTTGTTAAATGATGTGTTCCTGGTCATGGGAGTTCAGCCGCTGCAAGAAATTAAAAAACTCTACTCTTTAGACCACAAGAAATGTTTGGCGGAAAAGAACTTTCAATTCAGAAGTATAAAGGAAATGAAAAATTCCGGGATATTTTATATATATTGTTGTGGAAAAATATTATATATTCCAGAGATTTATGTGCTAAAATTTCATATCAATTTTGCAGTTTTCTGAGAGTTCAGTTTTGCGAAGATAACATTAGAACGAAATAGTTCACGTCTAGCAGATATTTCCTAACTACACTTAAAACAATACCCCAATCTGCGTCAGAATATTTCCCCTATAAATGAGAGGTTTTTTATTTTTATTAAAGAAAATTATAGAGAATTTTGAATGGATAATATTGAAATTACAAAACCACTGATAGAGTACGGGAGAAACTCTCGTGCCATAACTTCAACCCCACCGCAATATTCACAGTTTCTGGAAGAGGAAGAATGTTTTATTCAATTTACAGAGGAATGTTCGTTACTGAAAGTGTTTTGTGTCTTTTGCAGAATTTTGTATGCATCCTTTTTGTGATAAAGCTCTCCGGCGCAATTACCTATGGAGCAATGCTGCCACCTACTTCTCTTTCTTTAGAAGAAGTACATTTGGTTCGCTGTCTGACACACATCAGCCATAGGTACTTCTCACCAAGGCGAACTTTGGTGATATCATCGCCAGCCAAATACCGAGATGTGCAGCTGGAACTGATTGCAGAGATTCACAGAACTGCCATCTGGCCTGTCGTTATTAATGTTGACGGTAATATTAGCATGCCCGAAGAATCAAACTTTATAGACAGAGATGGCAGTTATATTATATTATTACCAGATAACAATATATGGAGTGTGCATGCAGAAATGTTGGGGCTAATTCAAAATCGAAAAAAGAAATTCACAATAATCTGGAATTCTGAAGCTCGGTTTGTTGTGGCTGGAGCAAATGAATTCTCAATGTTACAAAAAATGCGCATTTTTGATTATTTCTCAAAATTCAGAATATATAACGTCATTTTCGTAAGCAAAGAACGTGGTTTAATAGACAAAGTATATAGAAGACCGATAAAGGTTAATGATGTAGACAGAGGCATGAAATTGGTTGTGTACACTTGGTTTCCATATCAGAGTAAAGACCGTTGTACTAAGGTGAGTGATATCACCCTACTGGACAGTTGGGTTATTTCTGCACAGGGGCACTTCACCAAGAACGCCGACTTGTTTCCAGGAAAGATCAGTAACAGTTTCAAAGGATGTCCAATGAAAGTTCTTATTTTTGACAGTCAACTTCCTTTTGCTTCGATGTACATGAATATCAGGTATTCTAATGGGGCCGTTGTGAATTCTGTAGTAGGCTCGGAGAAGGCGTTACTAAATATCGTTTTGCAACAGATGAACATGACATTTATTCGTGTTCCTACTACAAAATTTTTCGAAATAAAGAAAAATAATTTTACAGATTTAATTAAATTTTTGTTTCTAAAGGAATTTGATATAATTGTTGGTATGTTTGGAATTATACTTTTAAATGAAGAAATGCTTTCCTCCACCAATTCCTACGATATCTTAACAATCAGTTGGTATGTACCGTGTTCTGAGAAACATCCAAGGTGGAGCAGCATCTTTAGAATTCTCTCTGTAGAACTGTGGTTAGTTCTGATAATATCGATTGTGATTATGTCCATTTCGACTACACTAGTTGGGCGATATAGCTGCACGACAGAGAGGCAAGGGTACAAGACACTGAAAAGTTCTTTCACCAAAATTTGGGCTGTTATTCTAGGGGTGTCAGTGTCTTCGATGCCACGCACCTTGTCACTGCGTTCGCTGTTCTTCACCTGGGTTTGTTTCTGTCTGGCTTTCAACACAGTGTTCCAGGCATTTCTTACAACGTTTCTTACTGACTCAGGGTACAAAACACCAATTAAAAACATGGATGAACTTTTCGCCTCAGATATTAAACCTGCCTACACCCAAAGTTACGATATTTTTTTCGAGTTAATTGTCGGAACGGAATCATTACAAATAAAAAGAAATCATGTGAAATGTCCGTCGAAGAAGATTTGTTTTGCATGGATAAAAGATCACAAGAATGTGTCAATTATTTTGCTCGATAAGGAAGCTGAATTACGTTACGCTGTAGGTGAATTTGTTGGCAAGAACTCTGAACCATTATTGTGTAAGTTAGAAGACGGCATGTTTCTTAGTATTGGGCAGTCAATGCAATTGTTTCATGGAGACCCACTGATGAGGAGAATTAATGATATTATTGATCGTGTGGTTGAAGCAGGTTTATATAAAATTTGGTACTCCCTGTTATTGCATAGATTAAAATTATATTCCCATAAGATAGCTATCGTTCACCCGCTTGATGGATATTACAGCTTCAACCTGTATCACATGCAAACTGCCTTCTATTTACTTTTTATGGGATGGTGTCTAAGTGTCTTTTGTTTTATGGTCGAGGTTTTGTACATTTGCTTATTAAGAAAATGAAATTGAAGTTATAATTGGTGGCCTGCTACGTATTTTAAATTATGTCAGCTGTTACACAGGACCACGTTATCCACACCTCGCCAGGGAATTCATTTGTCATCTGTCAGCCAGAGAATTAGCCATCCGTTTAAAGCGTGTTGTTTAAAACAACCAATCTGTATGTAGCTAACTCCATATCTGAAAGACAAACAGAACAAATTTATTTCCTTTCAAAATGTATTTATTAGCTGCATAATTTACACTGAACGAATTTACATTTGGAATAGAAAATTTGAGGTATAATAACGAGATAATTAAACTGATTGCAAGTTCCCTCTCTCAAAATTATTCGCCACGAAATTTACATTTGTGTACTGAGACAAACGTGTACATACCAAATAGGAAACTCGCTTGCGAGTACCTTGTAAAACAGTCTCGTGTGACCCAAAACTCTATGAATTTAAGTGTTTCCCTTATAAATTATCACTTCTTTATTTCTGCTTTTTCGAAATATCCCTCCTTCAATTTTCAAAAAAATTCCTTTATGTTCATTTTGGATTTGAATCTGAATTGATTTTCAGGTCGCTGATTGATTGTTGTTTTTCTTTGTGTTACTGAAGTTCTCACACATATCATACAGAATTATGCACTCAATGATCACCATGTAAGTGAAATAACGTTGCACGCATTTACAGTTTGGGAAATATACACCTTTTTTACGAAACAAATGATGTATCATTTGGAGTTGTTTAACATTTGAATTTATTTCTCTGTAACTTACTTAAATACACTCTGATTGACAATCATGAAATTTTTTCAAAATTCATAGTGTTTCGTAACTAATTATTTGAAATAATATAAAGGAAATAATTAGTGTTCCATTTCAGGTATATTCCTGTAAAATCCTGTAACGTTCTTGTCACTCTAGCTGTTGTGAAGTTCGTAGTTCCAATGTTACGATAGCACGAATGTTCTCCGTTTTCCTTGTAAGAGCATTCACAGAACATTAGTTATGATATTGCGTTCTGTGGCATTTGTATTAATGAATGAAATTATCATTATCAAAACAATGAATATTGTTTACGAAATTGTGACTATTTTATCCGCTTGTGAAGTTTAACACAAAGACAATATATATTTAATTATGAATAACTTCGCAATTATATTTTATATATCTAATAAAAAATATAATTACAAGATATATACTATGTAAATTATTAATATAAATTTATTTATATTTTCTTTTTCATGTAACGTAAAGTATAATTTTACCCAAAATTCACTTGTATTTAGACAGCTACACATTTAATTTATGTAGAGGTATTTTGAATTTTTTTAACACATCTACCACACAAGAAGAAATGTTGTGAATTTTTTATAAATGTATATCTGTTTTATAATAAATAAATTTTATTTCACAAATAAATTTCCGTTAAGTAGCTTATTTCTTTCATTTCTCGTGGCCTTTTTCCGACATGAACAAAAAAATTTGTTTCCCCCATTTCTAAAATCATAGGTCTCATTTATATCTTGAACGCAGTTCTGCCCAACCTACATACGTGAGCTACGTCACATACCATCTACTGTACTTACATAAAGTTCTTCAAAATGAGTACCTGAAAACACAAAATCTAACATGTCTGCTGGCCGCAATACACTAGTGCCCTCAATAACGTTACACAAGCTTCTGAACAGAAAGGAATGTAAATGTGACAGTACATAGGGGAAGACAGTGCGTATATTGAATTTTTTATTAATAACACAATAATTTACAATTTGTAAACTTACATTTCATTGATATGAAAATTTGGCGTACGTTCATGTAAAAGCATGCATCATTTATCGAAGCCTGCTTTTATTTTTATTGATTAACATTACCAATAAGTGATGCTGTGTGTGTTAACTTTAGATGTCATTTGGAGAGTTTAATGGCACATAATATTTCTCATATAAGAAGGAACACATAAATAAAGAATAAATAGAAGAAAATTATTTAGTCAATCATTCATTGAATAAATATTTGTTTTGAAATTATGTATGCAAGAAAATATAAAATTCTCCTTCAAGAATAAAATTAATTTATGTTTTTTTGCAGTCTAACTTAATTATACGAAAACTTTTTCTGGGTTAAAACATCAAAAGTTTAGACACACAATTTTCACCCATACAATTAGACACACGCACATTTACGTTACGTTATTGATTTGTGTTCGGGAGTAGCCAAGTGCGATTTTCAGCAAGGACCATGTCATTCCTGCCTGAAAATATTCATATATATTTTAAATTTCCCTAGTACATTTCAGGAGAAATTGCTCAATTATTTCTAAATAGTCGTCTTCACAAATTTATTCCAATTTTGTTTACTGAAAACCCAAATATTTAAGAACTGCACTCATCCGGAAATTTATTCAGAGAGCAGTGCTAATTACTTACATATGTTTCGGAAGAAACTGTCAAAAGTATCTTCAAGCTTTTTAAAAGATTTGAATGCTTTTATATGTTAATATATTCCCTTCAACCAACCTTCTATTATACACATTAAGTGGCGATACATACCTTTTAATTCAGAAGTGTTGGCCAAAGCAACTTACACGATTCTAACCAGAGCATAATTGAAAACATTTTTGTTAGAATTAAATAACCTTATAATTTCACTGAATATTTTTTACAGTGGTCATAATTTCATTAATTTAATGAATACTGTGCGATTTATTTTACGTTATACGACACTTATTCTGCTCTATCTGTCACACTGCGCAACTTTCAATTCTGATATTCAGATGCATTAAAATTCTCTGACTTACAGAATATACAAAATCGTCATATTTTATACATATTATTCGTATAGAAATATAAAAATAGAAGAAATTCAGAATAAATATTTAGCAATTCATTGCAAATCTCAAGAATCAGATAAAAGGAAACACAATAATTTAAAATCTATGTTGGCCGTATTATATAGATAATATAAAATATAAATCTTTACAAGATTTATAATGACACAAAATTGCCTGTGGTTGACTCGAGTCGTTTAAAAGGGCAATAAATATCAGTATTACTTTAAGTGTTATGTTACATTTGGCAGTTGGCGTACAAAGTGTTTTAGAACTAATTCCTGCACGATGGAGAAATTTGAAGTTTTCAGTTCATTCATATATTTGTACACGTGAATTTAAATTATTTTCGCTTTCCATTAAATAAATGGTTTTCCGTTGGCACTTTCAGTAAATAATTATCGCCAATCATAGGAATAAATTAAGAACGTGATTCCGTCACGTCTACAAGCCGACACAAAAACAAATTTTCTTCAAACACTCTCAGTAAAGACTTGGATTGTAAAACCGCAAACACACGTTCAATGATACAATGCAACGTATTAATTATTATTATTAATACAAGGAAATATTTGTATTTTTTATATTATATCCTTCATTTAATCAGAGTTACCTTTCGTGTGCTCTTCATGTAGGAAAATTGAACTTTGGTGTCTCGTTTATAAATAAAAATTTTTTAAAGTAACTGATTATTCTCTCAGGCAAAAAAAACACAGCTGGTGAAAAGATACATTCTCTAAATAACCGATTCCAATATATTTATGGTTGGAGAAGGTAACAGAACTAATTTCAAATTATATTCGAATATTAGATCATATAAATTTTAGTGATAAATACTTGCAGTTATCGACTAAATTTTGGGTGTCCAATTTAATATTTGCTTATGTCACAATTTTGAGTTTAAAAGTTAACTGACATTCAGAAGGAACTGGGTGACAGTAGCGCTTCTCAAAAAGCTAAGGAATATGTTTAATACTGCCTTCTTTCGCTCTTATTCACGTCTATCTGACCACATACGGAACAAAGGAGAGGACATGGAATTGATATTTGTAATAATATCGTGTTTGTGGAATAATATAACGGGCGATATGAGGTATATACCATTAAACGGCTCCTGAATTTCGGAGAAAATTTGTTGCCTTTTATATGATGGCGATTTCATAAACACTTTTAGGAAATCAAACGGCTTCTCATCGCAGAAGGCAACAGGCTTCACATACACACGCACACACAAACACAAACACACACACACACACACACACACACCCCACACAATCACACACACACACACCCAGAGAGGATTTATATGTTTAAAAATGTTGTGTAGCGGGATTGCATCAACAAATTAGCCGTCCTTTTAAATGACAGTTTTGAGACCTGTTTTCTTAAAACTTATGACTCTCCTATCCATGTAATATTATTAGCATTTTCTGAAAAGGCCAAGTCTTGTTATCTTTCGTTCCAAGATACTTTGTATTAAAGTTTTCATTCCTTCAAATATAACACTGAAGATACACAGAACTCTAAACTGGCTTGTTATGCTCACATTGAGGGAAGGAACGAAGGGTGAAGTTGTTGGTGAATAGGGTGCTGAAGGGAATATTTGGACCTTAGAAGGACGAGATAAAGATAGTGTAGGAAACTACATATTGAAGAGATTAATGATCTGTATATACCACTAAATAATTTTCGGTTTGATCAAATCAAGAAGATTGAATAGGGTGGATTATGTAGCACATAAGGGGGAGGAGAGAAGTGCATAGAGGCTATTGGTGGGGAAACCTGAAGGAAATAGCCATTGGAAGGCCGGGTGTAGACGAGAGAATTATAATGAAATGCAATTTCAGGAATTGGAGCATAGAATGGGATTTGTTGGCTCAGTAGTTTGACCGCCGAAAGAATCTTGTGAATGCAATGATGAAAATTAGTGTTCCATTATGTGCGGTGGTTGTCTTTATTATCTGACAAAATATCAGATTCTCTATAAAGACTCGGCACCATGCAGTACGTAAGTAAATAACTCTGATGACGTCAGGCATGGTCGGGGAAACTAACAAGCAAGGGGTAATATGAGACTAGCATCAGGGTGAAAAAGAAAATTTTTTGAAACCAACAGCGAGCAGCAAAATGTCGACAAGTCATCAAGAAGGGGCTCACTTCCTTCACGACAGAGAATTTTATTATGTCTCTGAAGATATCACGGATGAATCATCCACGAAGTATGTCCCTTCTTCTTCAGAATCTTCTCACAACAAGAGAGCAATTATCTTCACATTTGTTGTCCAGCTGCTACCACTCGCTGTTCGTTACACTCACAGTCTGCAGACAGCATGATGCCAGATCGAGTCATTTGAAGCCCCACATTCAATTTCAAAACCTCGTTGTCGTCTCTATTGGCTCTGACGTATGTTCCTCTGCTTCATTAAGGAGCTACGTTTCTGAAATTCCAGAGTGTGTTTCAGGATTGGTCCAGGTCTTGCGATATCCGACACTCCAAGAATTCCTTTTCCTCCGCAAGGAGGACATATGGCATGATCCGTCTGGCGGAAAACGACTTTCTATTCGGAACTGAAGTATTAGAATAATTTGCAGACATGTCATTTATTACTTTCGGAGAAATATATATATTACAAATCTTTATTTTCTGAAATTTTATATCAAATTATTATTAAATGAGATTTCAATTTTGGTACGAATGAAAATAACCGAATGAAAATTAATACAAGTAGCAGAATTTCCCTACTTAATCCTAGTCAGCATAATTCCTCCATAAATTAGATCCTTAGTGTTTCTTATATTTGGAAAAGAGAACTTCGAACAGAATAAAGATTAAAATAAAAACCCACTGATACAGAAAGGGAATAAATATCGTGCTATAACCTCAAGGCAACCGTAATATTCACGGTTTCTGGGAAAGAAAAAATTCAATTAATATATAGAGGAATTCTCGATATTGCGAAATGAATGTGTGTTGTGTATCTTGGAGAATGTAACTTTTGAGTGCATTCTGTTTGAGATATTGCTCATCAGCGCAATTGTGAATGAAGCAATGCTGCCCCTATTTTCCATACTGTACAGGAAGTATATTTGGTGCGATGACCGACACAAATCAGCCAAAGATGTTTCTCACCTGGGCGTTCTCTGATGATAAAATCGCCAGCCTCCTACCGAGATGTGTAACAGGAACAGATTGTTGAGATTAATCGAACTTCAAACTGGCCTGTCGTTATTACTGTTGATGGTAATATTAGCGTACCCGAAATTTCAGACTTTATAGATAGAGATGGCAGTTACATTTTATTAACACCGGATGGGAAATTGGAGAGTTTTATTGCAATTTTTTAGGTCTAATTTTAGACCGAAAGACGAATTCGCAAATCTCTGGAATTCTGAAACTCGGTTTGATGTAGGTGGAGCAAATGAATATTCAACGTGGGAACAAACGGCCATATTTGATTATTTCCTAAACTCCGAATACAAACTGTATTATGGTAAGCCAAGTACATGATATAATGCACAAAGAATTTAGCAGATCGACATAATATAATGAAGTAGGCACATGAATGAAATTTGTTTTGTACACTTGGTTTCCATATCAGAGTTAAGACAGTTGTATTGAGGTGAATGTTTTCACTTCACCAAGAACACTGAATTGGAAATAAATTTACTAAGGGTCGTACTGCGACAGACGAATATGACTCATGTTTTTATACCTAATTCAGAAGTTTTAGGAACGGTTAAAATTCGGGTATATAATTCAGTTTGATTTTTATTTTTAAAGGAATATGCTATATTATTAGGCAGTATTGGAAAATATTTTCAAATAAATTCATTTCTTCCTCCAACAATAACTATTACATCATGAGACGCAGATGGTGTGCACCGTGTTTTGTCAAATATCCAAGAATGAGCAGCATTTTTTTATATTTTCTGTGGATCTGTGAATAATTGTGGCTATATGGATTGTGATTGAGACAGTTTCGACTACACTTGTTGGTCGATAAAACTGCACGTTGGAGTATAGTGTGTTTGAATTTTTTCATGACGTGTACCAAACAAGAAAAGTTGTGTTGGTTTTTTTAAAGTATTTCTCAGTTTTACACAAAATAACACTTTATTTCATAATAGAACTTATCGTTATGTTCCTTTATGTTTAATTTCCGAAGGCCTGCACTCGAAATTAAAATCGAAGATTTTCCTGCTTCTCTGAAATTCAGTGCAGCATTTTCATCTTGAACGCTGTTCTGACCCACCTACATACGTGAGCTACGTCACATACCACAACACTATAATTACATAACATTCTTCAAAATGAGTACCTGAAACCTCAAACCCTAACATGTTTGCTGGCCTCTCTACTACAGTGTCCACAATATCGCTAAACAAAATGCAGAACAGAAATAAATGGAAATGTATCTTGACAAATGTATGACATTGCTCATAGAAAATATTCTTATTCATTACACAACTATATATTTTTTGTAAAATTTTATTTCATGAATATGAAGTTCTAGTATTTATATATTTATAAGAATGCATCACAATTTGAAGTCTGCTTTTTTCATATAAAACATAACAACAAAATATATAATGTTTATGTACATGATATTTTATATACCACTTTCTTAGTTTCATTGCACATAACTTGTTTTCATATGAGAAGGAACTTGTAATGAAATAGTAAAAGGTAAGAAAAAGAATGTATTTGTTTTGGAATAAATATTTGTATTTAAATTTAGATATGCAGGAAAATATAAAATTTACTCAAAACAATAGAGCAAATCTGATTCTCTTCTGCAGTTCATCTGAGGTATACGAAGCCTCATTTTAATTACATTATTGCAAAATTAGACATACGCATTTAAACCATAAAATGAGATATACAATTTTGGACAAATACAGACCGATATTCAAATTTACACACTCACAAACAAATAAACACAAAGAATTAGATATACACAATTTTAAACACAATTATTCTCATATTTAGGATCATAAATTAGAAAAACAAATGCAGGCACATAACTAGACACTTACAAATAAGCATACAGAGTTTCATATTAACACAAATTTTGACATATACTATTAGAAATAGTAAACAGATACACACATTTACACACTCATATGTAGATAAATAAATTCGACACCTTATTAAACACAAACAAATAAACACGTAAATTACATGCACAAAATCTCAGAAAAAATTATCATATAAAGGGACGCACACAGCAGGTAGGAATCCTATGAAGGAGCATTTGTCAAGTTACATATTTTGCTACCTACAAAACACATAATACACAATCTTAGGCAACCTACGTATAAGGTAACTAGTTGTACCGTTTGAGCTAATATTTTAGCAGTGGAAAAAAAATATATATTACATATTCTGAACGTGCAATTACGGACTTTATTTGGTTAGTAAGAATTCGCAAGGGCCATACCGTTATCTGTGGTCTGAGTTGTCATAAATTGTTATTGAACCTAATCTTATAAACATCAAAATTTTCTGAAAATTATTTATTGAATTTTAATTATATATCTTTAAATTCTCTATGAATATAACTGAAAAATTCTCATTCTCAGAAGAGCAGAGGGAAATAAAATAAAAGATATATATTTTTTATATGAAGTATCTGATTTTGTTGTTACATTTAATGAAAATGTAACATTCTAGACAGATTTTCAAAGAATATAGCTGTATACAATTTTATGAATATTCTTTCGTTGGGAGACGATTTGTTGCCAGGAACAGAGAGAAGGACGGGCGGACGTACAGAGAAACGTTCTAATTTAAAAGTCTCTTATCGCCATTTTGTGAATGCAGTAGCAATATAAGATTATCCAGCATGTCAGGGGGTTCGAAGCTAACGTTCACTGCACTGTTCGCTTAAAAATCAATTTCAAACTAAGTAGATGAAGGCAGTTGTTCAAACCGAGACATATGTAACTATGTATCAAAGTGAGATATACTTCTAATAATGATACGTACATGTTAAGTTTATATATTAAAAATGTGGTGAACAAAAATGAAGAATAATACTAAATGAAATGTCATTACGTGCTGAATATGAAATAGAATACTATTTGCCCCATGGATTGGTAAGGAACTATTACAGTTTGGTTGATGGAGCCTTGTTGTG
>Ga0131853_10014794_pt1 | contig 14288 bp, 8 predicted proteins | sample TergutLab28metaG_FD_92764 | JGI IMG/M metagenome (GOLD analysis project Ga0131853, IMG submission 92764) | Labiotermes labralis P1 segment gut microbial communities from Petit-Saut dam, French Guiana - Lab288 P1 (version 2) (version 2) | ecosystem: Host-associated > Arthropoda: Insects >... | reverse complement strand
TGTGTACTGAACGGAGGGGGGAGGTGTGGTATTGTGTTGGTGTGTGGTGGCGCGCCCCCGCCGCATCCTTTTTCTTTTTTTATAAAACTGGGGTTTGGGGGGGGGGGGGGGGGGGGGGGGGGGAGAGAAAATGATCATAAAATGTGTGTTTCTTTTTTCTGTACAACTTATGTCTGAAACTTTCTCATTCTAAGAGGAACTGAAACAGTTATGATCAAAACTGCATACTTGTCGTCATGTAACGTGCCAGTTATTCTTGTCAGATTTTAATGAAACGTGATTCTTTTCGACAGACTTTCGAAAAGTGCACACATAAAAAATGTCATTAGAATCCGTGAGTGGGAGCCGAGTTGTTCCATGCGGGCAGGCAGACGGACAAATATGACGAAGCTAACAGTCGCTTTTCGCAATTTTGCGAACGCGCCTAAAAACAGCATAAGTAAAACTAAACCTAATTATCCATTTTTTTTAAGTTTTGCTGACCGTGCATCTCAGTATAATCTTAGTAATTAACCAACTTAATGCACAAATTCTTGTTTTATAATAAGTTTATTATATGCCTCTACATGTTTCGAGCACTACTGTGTTCATCATCAGGAGGTCAAAATTGTATTATACAGCATCTGATATCATCACACTTGTAGGTGGCCGCCCGGTGCACAGTCCTCTCTCAACCTGTGCACCGGACGGCCACCTACACAGTGTGATGATACCAGATGCTGTATAATACAATTCTGACCCCTGATGATGAGCACATGGAGCTCGAAACATGTAGAGGCATATAATAAACTTCTTATAAAACAAGAATTTGTGCATTAAGTTGGTTAATTACTAAGACTAATTATCCAGCTTTTATGTGAACACTGCCCATACACACGGAACTCCGGTGGTACTTCTGGCGTCGTGTTTCTCCTGTCAGTACAAATTAAATCTTGATATTATTCAAGATTTGAAAACTCCGCCGTACAAACGGCAACACAACAAAATACCCTGAGGGTAAATGAAAACATCGTCGATGGAGATGCGCAATATTCGACAGACGCGCGTCTGGGTCTGTATATACATTTCATGACATTGACAGGAAATACGTTTTAATTGTCCAGCTATAGTATCTGTGTTGTAAACTGAAAACATCAATGTAAAAGTCAATGTATCGAAAAAATATATATATGTTTTTAAAAGATACGTAAATCCACTCCAAATGGGAATAAGTCTACATATACCGACTCGGTTTTGCGAACACACTCCAACCAGCATTCCTTGAAAAACTAAAACCCACCTAATTAACAAAGAAATTTCCCGTACCTTTAGGGCGTCGAAACTTCAACTTCATTAGGTTCACACGAGCCTATCCTGAACGAACCACATAAACCCAGACCACACCTTTCGTATCCTACTTCTCTATGGCTCTATACTGTAGGCCTAAATCTTTCTAAGAGCCTCTTCCCTTAACATTTAAGACTATACCCCTGCAAGCAAATTTAAAGCTCAGAAGACTCCAACAAGAACATTCAGAGTCCTGCTAACCTCTCTTATATACTGCCTATTGTTGGAAATAAATCATGGTGTAGTACCAACAGAGCTACCGAAGCTATGCCGCCACGGCTGTTCAGGAATTCCACGCCAGATGGCGAGCCTACATCTTCCGACGGAATATCTGATGCAATGTCGGGCTTCTAGGGGCGCAGCCTGTAATAAAGCGTCGCCGGTAGTAGTGTTAATTTTATGAGAACTATAAACCAGTTCAATCAGATAATGAGATTTAAAGAGAAGGCAAGGTAAGAAAAGAATAAGAAGAGAAATAAAAAGAGTACTTCGACAGTATCCTTACTGTTTTCTGGAAGGCTCCGATATGAGAACCGCCTGAAGCTACTGCCATACCACTGACCATCGTTATTGCTCTCTTTATGTCCACAGTTTAAAAAATCTAATGGCATATAGCTTCTTCTTCTTATTATTCTTCCTATAGCGCTACGGCCCTTTCGGTTTGGCCTTGGCTTCCCTTGTAATTGATACCCATTCCTCTCTATTCAATGCTTTCGTTCTCCATCGTTTCACACCTAGCTTCCTTAAATCGTCTTCCACATCGTTTATCCACCTGAGTCTGGGTCATCCTCTACCTCTTCTTCCTTCTAGTTTTCCTTCAAAAATCTTCCTTTACAGACCCGGTCTCATTCATTCTATTTACGTGTCCAAGCCACTCTAATCTTCGAATCTTTATTACGGTCACAATATCTTGGGATTTATATTTGGTTCTCAGTAATGGCATATAGCAGTTCATTCAATTAGCGGCCCGCGGGCCACATCCGGCTGGCCCGCAATATGCTGCCAACTGGCTTGCGAAACAATATCGTACACATTATTGGCGAATTGTTTTACTGTACAACGTTCTGTTCTTGTTAGACTTAAATATGGTGATTAAAGCTTTTACTGAAATTTTCAGCACACTTATTAATTACAGCTAATCGATCATACTTGTACCCTTTAAAGATAAGCTGTAAAGTGAACTGTATTTACAAAAATAGTTCGTACCGCACAGTAAACGCACCCCGTCTAGGTTATAAAATCCTGCCAACTAAATGTTACACAGATCAATAATCGCCGTTTGCTCTGAAAACCATATGAAACGCATACATGCACTCTGTGGTAAGAATGTAGGATTTTTTTAATGTTCAACCGAGTTGCAACATACATAAAGTAACTCCTACGGTTCACAGGGTTGATTATAAAATGAATTTGTTTCATTTTCAAGGAATCTTAATTTTGCTTCAACCAGTGATTAGTTCCCGCGCTACAATACTTCTAAAAACTTCAATGTTAAGGTTCCCAGATATCATGACAACGGCACAGGATGATGGTAAGGTTGTCAGCCTTAGGCACCGGCCGCCTTTACTAGCTGGAAATGCTCCTGGTACTCGTTTCTGTTAGAGGCTGAGTGACCCCCCATGGCCAAAGTGCGATCGGAAAGATTTTATGTCAATGAAAAATTCCAATAACACCAGCTGGGATCGAACCAGCGACCTTCCGATTTGTAGCACGGCACTTTCACTGTCATATACTGGGCCTAAAATTCTTCTATACACTTTCCTTTAAAAAAAAAACTGCAATCACGATAATTCATTTTTATTTCTCTTATTTTTTTTTTAAATAGTTTATTCTCCAAATCAAAAATTCGTCACCGAATAAACGGACTCTTCGCCCTACACGTCGGTTCTGTCTAAGTTGCTTATGTAGCGGTTCACACCACTCGTAACGCGCAGTACCGAGATGTTTGACTTCATGTTTGCACGCGTCCGTTTTCCTGACGCATTGACTGCTGCATCCTACGACCAGCGTGGGTTTATGTATAATACAAGGGGGAATAAAGTTCTTGTATTGTAGTAGCAACGGAGCGACGGCAAGCACGATAGTTCTGTATCAAATGGCGTTTGTTATCGGTGAAATACGTTGGGGAAAAAAACAGGCAAACTATAGGCGGAACGCCACGAAACAAAAAAACTTACTTTAAAAAAGTCGAAAAATAAAATAATTAAGTAATTTTTTAAAAAATGTATTTATTATAAGAACGTGTAACGAAGTCAACATGTGTTGATTCCCCACAGAGGTTACATACACACCTATCTGATTTCAGGTTCCCATATCGACGAAGATCCATGAAGATGGGGGCAGTATTTACATCCGAAATGTCGGTACCAAAAAGAGTGCACGGTGTCATAACCACGAAGAGCGTAATATGAATTTTCGCCACTGTGAAAATGTCAATTTTTCTAAATGGGGTCAACAAAATTCGATCCAGTGACGAGTTTTGGAATACGTTGTACCGAATTTGGAATATCAAAAAAAAAAAAAACTTGTTTGTTTTGCCTCTTCGTAGGTTAATCAAGCCTGCCGCTCACCCACCTGGGGCACGCGTTGGCGCAGTTGGTTGAGGCACTGCGCTACAAGCAAAGAGGTTGCCATTCCCAATGAAGTCATTGGAATTTACTGACTTAATCCTTCCGGCTGCACTATGGCCCTGGCGTCAACTCATATTCTAACAGAAACGAGTACCAGGAATACATCCTGGGGGGTAAAGGCAGCTGGTGCGCAGGGATGACAACCTTACCACCTTCATATGCCGACTGCCCGGAAATCTGAAAGAATCAATCTCCTGGAACCCTCTGGGCCTGTCCAGGCCTGTAAAGGGATTGCTTTTCAGTGCTCACCCACCTAATACTCGACCTCTCAACTGTCATCTGCCCGTCCGGAATATCGTCCGTGCTGTCCTACAATTAAACCACTGTGACTTCAAAGAATTACTTATAATATGTCCATCTATGGTCGATTATCACCTTGGATTAATCATTTCACGTAAACGTTTGTAATTAAACTTACTTTACAATTGTTATAGTATAGTTTCTCAACTTTTAATAGTGTGTCGTGAGAAACGACACCAAAATATAAATTAAAATGTTATTTAACGAAGCTGCTTCAACTTAAAAGTTTATGTAATGTCCAACTAGATTGGAAGAAAATTATGAATGTCGATTGCATCACGACACAGCTTACTTTGCTACGCGGAATAAATGAGTCCAGACCTATTTTAAAGTACTAGCAGGAACTGGGCATTGATAAAACCAAGAAAAATCTCAGAATGGATGAATCTGGACAGAGATTTGAACCAAGTACCTCCCAAATATGTGTAGGGGCGAGAAAGCTATATACATATGCTCGTCGCTTTAATCAGAAAAAAAAAAGCTCTCCCAGTACACGCCATTAAGAAACAGACTGGAGGTGTGACTCCACACATTCTTACCGTCTGCCCCATAAGAAGGTATATAATCCCGAACATTCTACCCCAAGGGAAACTAGCCGCCGTTACGTATCTAATATGACGCTGGGTGGGCCCCAGCTATGGCGAAGAGAAGTGTGCTGACCCTGTCAGGAATCGAACCACGATTACTCGGTTGCCCAGCCGGTAGCCTTGTCTCTATATCGACAAATCTATCACGGAGCCCTTTAATAAAATTAAGTTACAAATTGTTTAAGTACCTACACAAAATCTACCAAACTAAACTCCTGACCTGCCAATATTACGGAATATTTTATAATCCAACTGCTTACACGCCAAAACCCCACCTCTCAAAACTTCCCTTGTTTCTTCAGAATACTGCAGGCTTACAAAGAGCACGTGTACAGCACCAAGCTACCATCTTCGTGCTAAATATTCATTTAAGAAGAGAAAAGAAACACTTTATTCTTCATAACTACCCCGCCTCCTTAACAACTCCAAACTTCCGACATGAAACACAGTATGGTCCTTAAAAAAGAAAGAAACGACTCAGAATTGAAGAAGGAAATAACTGACGATACAAAGGTTTCGTTCGCAACCACAAATGTCGCCAAACGATACAGCCTACAGCACTCAATACACAGACAATAAGCTACCTCCCCTTCACTTGCCATTCAAATGAAAAACAAAGCCGTCTAACACAATTATGAATCAAACCCAGAGGCTATACGTGTCACTAAAAACCGCTGCTCCATCCTTTGTGCAAAAAAAAAAAATATATATATTGCAACTTCAACTACTGTACGTTAAAACACTACTAAAACAAAAGAACCTAGTAGTACAGGAAAATTGTCGCGCAAATACTTTTGTATTGTGTTGAACTGCTGTGGGAAACGTCTTTTCATCTCCTGACAAGATCGGTCGTCAAAGGAAAGCGCTGCTACAAAAATCGATTGTGCTTGGAAATTTGTGGGAACTTAGGTTCTTATAACAGAGAGGAGGAAAGACGTTTCTTTAAGCCTCCATAACAGAGGCTGCCTGCAGTACACACTGATCCGTAAAAATGACACTCAAAAGCACAATTACAAGAACGGTTATAATATTTTCAGTCCTACGATTAATTATAAGTAAATATAATGAATTTGGCTCTGAGCTGCACCCAGTCGCCTGGTCAAAGACTAATGGGGGCTTCTTCCCCAGGTGTAAAATGACCGGGGGAAGGGATGCGTGGAGTTGTATCTTAACTTTCTCTTATGTCTTCATGGCTTTGCGCTTGGTCAATCACAGCGAAAACGTTAGCTTTGAACAATGAAAAACTATATTTGGCGACACTATAGACACGCCCCTACCTACGCAGTTTCAGACTTACGCATTTCTTATCATCATCATCATTTATGCAAAAATATTTCTTCACAGTGCATTCTTACTTAATGTGTTAACGATAAAGAATAAGCGTAATATATTGGCCTACAGTATACAGTCGAACTCTGTTATAACATTTTGTGTCGTTATAAACGAGTGTTGTTCTAACACAGAAGTGTAACGTTATGGTTTGCAATGACAAATTGACTGGTACCACAAAATACCTGACATTACAGACGTCGTATCGCATAAACCAACGTCTTTATAACTGGGTTGTACTGCATATGCATATACAGAGTGGCCCAAGTCACTCGACACTAGACGCAACACGTTATATACAGAGTGCCAAGTAACCTTTCCGCCACTCTGTATAGTTGACCAAAATTAGGCTCGCAATGGACGTTGGGTAACCTATTGCATAACGACGGGTGTGCCTGAACCAGTTCGCAACTCAGCCCTAAATACATTTCAATTTAGGTTTAGCTGTTGTATTGTAGATAACAACCCTATAAGGCACAGTCCTTCTCGAGAAGCTAACCTTCGCCAGCCTTTTACGGGATTCACGTTTCGCTGGCACAAAACCTGCAACTGGTCCTTGACTTGAGCCATATGAGTCCAATCTCCTTTGCCTCAGTAGTTACTGTGCACACCACGGGAACGCATGCAAGGAGCGGAGGTACAGTCACTTATGCATAACTTCGGCCGTAGAAGATTGGGGATGTGAGTGGTAAACATCACGTCCCGGCCACTTTATCCACGGGGGAAAGAGTCCACGGTATTCGCTGAAGAGAATATTGGGTCAGCCCCACAGCCATTTCGGTCGCTTTGATGAAGATATCTATTGCTCCCGTTATGAATCGAACAGTTCCTCGCAAGAACAGCGGGTAGCATAGTCACTACACCGACTACGGTAGATCGACCCTACCTACTACCTTACTTTCATTTTAATATTATTCCCCAACCATGTGTAGATATTCCAAGTGGTCCTTCCCCTTCAGGGTTTATGCCTAAGAATCTGTACGCATTTCTCGTTTTACCTTACGCGCTACATGTCTAGCGCAGCTCATACTCCTTGATTTTTTTTATGTTTCTTCAACCTTCTGTTCAACTACTTCCTCCCCTCAGGATTAAAATTAAGGGTTATCATATGTCGACTTATTATGGCTTGGTTTCTGAGTGTGTTTTAATGTTATAATCACATAATTTACTTTACGTAAGTCATATTTCCTTCTATGAGAAATTATACTTTCCCTTTTTTTTCAGAAACAGTATGCCAAGATCATGTGTATGTGTGTGTGTGTATATATATATATATATAAAGTTAAATATAGGACGTAGTAGATGAAGATGTAGTCAAATTACTTCATGTGCGTCCTTCTTTTTATCAAATTCTCCACGCACCTAACACATTTCAATACTTGCTGTGTTCAGAACCAAAATCACCCTTTTGAAAAAGGTAAAACTGTCCCTGTACAAAGCAAGAAGCCGTAAAGGGGGGAGTGGATGTATTGCTCCACAAAATGAGAGTGGTTAGCTTCACCCCCCGAATGTTCTACTCCTAGGAAAAGAGCCCCCAGTACACACCTACCAGGTGGTTGGGTGGACCCCAGAGCGGGTCTTGACGTTTTGGAGAAAACGTTCCTATGCCTGACGGGATTCCAACCTCAAATCCGCCAGCCCGCAGCCTAGCCACTATACTGACCACGCTATACTAGCTCCAGTTAAACCTTAAATCAAGATAAATATACATTTTCACTCCCAAATGTAGACCTGCCCATGTTGTGTGGTGTATTTCAACCCTTAGTGGGGTTTCTATCATGAGCAGGGTGCCAAACAACATCACAGCTTTGACGTTCATAGGGCCGTGCATCGTAATATATTTCTATAGTAAAACCAACCGGATGCATCAATGTCTCAAATTTATTTTATTTGGAGTAACATTCTACATGTTTCGGACGGTCTTTCCGTCCATGCTACCCTGACTGAGGTTTATCCGTGCTTTTTCCTCAGTTGTAAGGAAAATGCCAGGGTAAAACCCGCGAAGACGGGGCACGGCCCGCACTCTTCCAAAATTTTGGTGTTGTTCTATGTATTGTTTGTTTTGTGTATTGTGTGTGTGTGTGTGTGTGTGTGTGTACTGTACTACTGCCACCGGGTGGCCACCCAATTGCAGTTTACAAATATATCACATCATATCATATATCATATCATCAGGAGTTAAAGACTGTACATACAGCAACAGGCATATGTCAAACAGATACTGCCGACAGTATCTGTCCGACATATGCCTGTTGCTGTATGTACAGTCTTGAACTCCTGATGATGGACGAAAAGACCGTCCGAAACATGTAGTGTGTTACTCCAAATAAAATAAATTTGAGACATTGGTGCATCTGGCTGGTTTTACTATAGAAACAGCACAACTGTCAACAGTACTGCTACTGCAACAGTCTGGCTCACACATATTTTGTTCCGTAAGGTTAAGGACGGGTGGAGGGAGAGGGAGTAGTAATTTGGCTTATTAAAAGACTTTTATTTCCACCCTTCCTCTACATATTGCTTCCCTGTACACAACATCGTGTCGAAATCTTTATACAAGACTCGCTGGATAAACAGCTTCTCCATTTTATAAGATTTTAATGTTTCTCTCTTCCTGTTTCATACCTTAAGTGTACCCTACCTCAGCTCGCCGTGAGGCTGGCAGAGAAACAAAGGAGAAATGCCCTCAACGAATATCGGCATAAAGAAAGCAGAGAACAAGAGAGACTATGCATTAATAAAGACACAGCTACTCTAGCATGGAAAGAAATTCTAGATGTTTCAGTCAGTACTGCAACCACCTACTTATGCCCACTTACAGACCCTTGTTTATACAGTTCAGCCACACTTTTCTTGTTCAGGCCTATATCAACGGTGGTCTTAGCTGGGAATTTTATTAATTACAGGAAACGAGGTAACGTGGAATACTATTTTGTTCTTTGTGAATACCGTCATAACTGGAAGTGAACAACGGAAATTGTAAGAACATTTAATTATCAAATACTCCAAGGGACTAATAAATCGACGTTATATAAATTAATTAGCAGGCCTAAACAAGATACAATGAAACCTGCCAATAACGTAAGTCTAAAGGACCGGAAATCTTTTCTGTCGCACAAATGTTCCCCTTAAAACAGACACGTGCTTGAAGTTCGGAACTTCCAGACTCCAGATCGCCGAGATTGTAAAAGCCTTCCGCTAATGGCAGATTTCCGTTATGCCCAGGTTCCGTTTGAGACAGGTTTCACTGTATTAACAATTACGTTTTATAGATCGTAACACCGTGCTGTCTTATCAGTAAATATCAACGTTTCGAAACAAAATGCTGTCTCCACCTTCAGGGTTAGAGTGCTTCCGGTGAGGATGCAGTTAGGTCATTCAGGTATGATCCATGGTAGATGGTCATCATCCCACGGAAGGGAGGAAAATGGGCATACAACCCGACCCCGGGCAATAGAAATGCTGGGAAGAGAAATGTGAGAAAAGGGGACTTTTCAGTCACTGCGGCCAGGAAAATGGGACGTGGGAAAATGTCATCCTAGTCCCTTAATAGTTGAAGGTGGAAAACAGGAGAGTACCCTAACTGCGACAGGATGACGCCATGTCGTGAACCTGAAGACAATAATCCGAAAACAATGCCACAGAAACCTGAGATATTACAATCAGAGCCATAAAAAAGGTTTTCTGGGCTTCGGGCAAGCTTCTGAACTGCCCCTCTCCCAGTCCCCAATGATAAAATTCTTAAATTTGTCAAACATAAAATATAGGCCCTACATATCACATATAGACATCTTTCATACATTTTGACTTTCCATATTTTTTTTATTTTTCACCCTTTGAGCCGTGCCCATAAGGCGTCTCAAGGGTCGTTGCCAGGCGGAAGCCTAGCTGAGCGGACTTCGAGTCTTGTTTTTCCGTCCTTGGGCTGTCGACCGGTGAATGGGTGCCGTGGGCGAGCGAAAGGGACTAGGGGCGGTTACGCCGGTAAACGGTTGGAGAAAAAATACTGACCCCGGACAGAACAGGAAAAAGACTTGCTCTCTGCTCTTCGTTTCGGAAACACGGTGCCAGCGACTGGAATGTTTCGAGGATTGGCCGGACGTTCAGCTGAGGAGTTTTCAAAGCGCCGAGACGTACGTGTTGGCAGCGGGGCCGACAGTTGGTATGAGCGTGAGTTAAATTCCCGTTTTGGGTTTTGTTTCCTTGGTAATGAAACATTTGGATCTTTTGGGTAGTTCATACTAAACGCCAGCCCCGTGGGCCAGAGGCAAGCCCTCAGAGCCGCGTACCTTCGCCATGTGTCTGTGTGTGTCAGAGCGTAATTTCTGTACTAGGCTTTTTGATCTGTTGTAGTAATAAGGAGAATGACTTGTCACCAGGCTGGTGAATAAGCGCCTGTTGTGACAGTGTAACTACTGTTAAGTGGGCCGCGTGTTTGTCAGAGTTTGCGTAACGTTGAGCGAGAAAGCTCGCTCAGTGGAGGAGCCGAGCTGGTGTATGCTCGGGCAGTGCAGCGTACGCTACGCAAAAGGGACTACGAGCTCTCGCTAAGTTACTGCCAGTGTCAAGTGTTTCTGTACATGAATTTTGTACGTCGTAACGAGAGAGAGAGAGAGAGAGGCCCGAATATATTGTCAGCATTGAGTTTTTTGTTTGTACATGAATTTTGTACTTCATAACGAGAGGGAGAGGCCCGAGTATACTGTCGGTGCTGTATGTCTCTGTATATATTTTTTGTACGTTATCAGAGAGAGAAGGGGGACGGGCTAGTTACCCCCAAGACAGTTATTGTTAGAGTTGTGCTTTCTGGGGTGCGCAGACAGCGCGCCTAGAGGCCGAGAGGTCTAGATTTTTTGTAATGTTATTTGTACTTATTTTGTTAATTCTATGGTCTTACATCATTGTTCCTTATTGTGCAGAGACTATAGTGTAAGAAATATACATAGATCATTTTGTACATTTCTCGTGTGTGGTGCCCGGTGTCCGGGTAATAGTTCTGTGTTCCCTTGCTCATGATCCCCGCGTCTTCCCGGTGGCGGGACCCGACCACCCGGACAGCCAGCAGAGAAGTACATAGTGCCGAGCCCCCGTTATTTCCAGCTAGCGCCTTCACCCCTAAGGGGGTTAGTGACCGCGTGGGCTCACCTTAATGTACTACGCCTGGGGCGTGTCCCACCCTTTTTGAGGCTCTGCATTACAAGATATGAACAGTACTCCTTTCGTACAGTCAGTTCAAGCTGTCAGCAGTTTATCACATAAACATGCTTACTTTCAGATCTAGTTTTCAATTAACTGTCAAAACATTTGCGAAGTAAATCAAATGCATGATGTAAAGCCAGAAACTGTTTCCCTATTAGTTCAGGTGAAAGCAGATAAATGGCGACACGTAACGTATATGGTTATGTTTGGACACCAGTCCATTTTTCCACACAGTCACCAAACTTATTCAGACACAAGTCACACGGTACGATAGGACTTTCAAAAGCCCTGGCCGCAGGAGTAGACGTTCTCGAAGCCACTTCTGGGTCTTGGCTTTGACGGCATCGTCGCATGGAAATTGCCAGCCTCTGACACGAATTCTTTTTCTTCCGTCTTCCAAAGACTTTAAAGTCCCGAGGGGGTGCAAGCAGGGTTATATAGTGAGTGGAGTTTGATGATGATGGTCACTTCTGTCATCGTCCCTGACACTCACGCCACCATTTCCGCATTTGTTCGACGGGTATCACATTTGCTCCATACACGGCCACAACCTGCCTGTGAATGTTTCCGGGTGTCGCGTTTTGTATCCACAGGAATCGGACAACCGCGCGTACCTCTTCCGCTGTCCACTTCTCTAGTTGGGTCGTCGTTTTCCAACTAAAGCCGAGCCGGCTCAGCGATTCCTGCGCTGACCAAGATACCTGCCGGACCACGTACTGACGTACGACACACTAACAGTCTGTTACAACCGTTTGTTTCACAACAATTAAATACTGAAACTTACTTTGACACCCTCGTAAGTAGATGCACCGGCAGAAATGAACATGCACATTCACAGCCATAAAAAAAATCCAGCAAAACTTTAAAATTAGCATTGGGCTCGTCATCCAACATCACAATCCTCAAACATCCAGCTGATGAGGATTCCGAGTGAGATGGCGCGTCAAAATTTGATGGGATCCAGAGAGAGAGAGAAAGAGAGAGAAAAGAAACACAATGTGTTTGCCCAATAACGACACAAAAAACATATAACTGAATTTTCGTATGTACGAAAACTTGCAAAAACCATACCTAGTGTCTCATGTATAGTCTGCATTTCCTTTCCGCTAACTGGTGTACAAAGTTTTGAATCCGGACAACACGGCTCGATAAGACATGCAGAGCTCTTCATTTTATTTTATTTTTTGTCGTGAAGGAGACAATACAATACAATACAATACAATACAATACAATACACGAAAGAAGGTGCGAAGGCGATCTAAGGTCAAACCGAAGCACAGAAAACTGGCCGCGATGCACAGCAAAAATAAGAATTTTATCTTCTGCGCCATTATGTTGCTCTGTATTATTAGACTTCACGTTGCCAGCAATTCGACATCTACTGGACACATCACGATTATGAAATGAAAGTTTTGCATGAACAGACTGGACAGTATACACGGTGATCCAACAAGTTTTTTTAATGCCCGAAACGAAACATGAATAATGCCGGTGACATTATCGAGCCACTACGGAAAAGATTATCAACTACTCAGGAAGTCGGAAAGGTGGTATGTGCCTTTAAGGCAAAATGCATGGGTTATACAGTATGATTATTTCATTCGTTCTAACTTCGCCACCAGATTTAAACCCGTGTATCTTCTTCCTGTGGAGACGACTCTCAATGATACAGCGTTCAACATTAAACTTTGCACAAACGACCAATTCAGGAAAAGCGCTTTCAATCTCCACTACCGGCTATCATCACTCGCCTTAGAGATGTCATCTTACAAGGATGGCGATCCATCGCACACGTTTCATATGCAGGACTGCACTTTATCGTGTCCGCAGAAAACTGCGTAATAAAACCCTTCATGATTTATACTCCTTAACATGTATTATTAGGGTGAATAAAAAGGAGGGGTCGATCCCAGTGGCCGCGCGGACAAAGGCGTGGTTCTGCGGCCCCTAGCTAGCTAGGATTGTGGGTTCGAATCCCGCCGGGAGCACGGATGTCAGTCTCCTGTGAGTGTTGTGTGTTGTCGGGTAGAGGCTTCTGCGATGGGCCGATCACTCGTCCAGAGGAGTCCTACCGAGGGTGGTGTGTCTGAGTGTGATCATGAATCCTCGACAATGAGGAGTTCTTGGCCCACTGGGGGGCTGTTGTGCCACAGTAAAAAAAAAAAGGAGAATGAGAAGGGTGGAGCACGTGGCACGTACACACCGAGGAGTAGGGGGAAGGACAATATTAACATAGATCTTACAGAAATATGTCGGCAGCGTGTAAACTGGATTAATGTTGCTCAGGACTGGGAGAAGCGGCGGGCTCTTGTGAAAAAAGTAACGAACTCTGGGGTAATATAAAATCCGGGATATTTCTTGACTATATGAGGCGCTATTTGCTGCTCAAGGCGCACTCTGCTACACAGGATTACTTCTTTACCATGTACATTTTAAACCTCAAAACGAATAAAGTCTGTACTTACTGACACCACACAGTAAAGTCTTTCTAGAAAGTTAACAGTTGTACAGCTAATAAACAAACTCCTCGTATTTTATGCAACACAAATGTTCATTGCCGTATTCAAAACAGTCGACCACTAATCTCTATAGCTTACTTACCCATACGAATTCAGTCCACACTCGTTCTTTACTTTATTTAAGATCCACTTTAATCTAATCCTCCTTTCTATGCCTAGATCTTAAAAGTGGCTTCTTTCCCTGAGATTTTCCCACCAAAATCATATACACATTTCCCTCCTCTCTCTCTCTCTCTATATATATATATATACACATACACACACACACACACGCGCGTGTATATACAGGGTGTTTCACGACTTTAGGGCATAACTGCAGGAGGTGATTTCCTAGGTCTTTGTGATCAAAAAAGTTCATATAAACATGTGTCCGATTTTGGACGGTTACGGAGTTATGA
>Ga0131853_10014792_pt1 | contig 14288 bp, 14 predicted proteins | sample TergutLab28metaG_FD_92764 | JGI IMG/M metagenome (GOLD analysis project Ga0131853, IMG submission 92764) | Labiotermes labralis P1 segment gut microbial communities from Petit-Saut dam, French Guiana - Lab288 P1 (version 2) (version 2) | ecosystem: Host-associated > Arthropoda: Insects >... | reverse complement strand
TATGTTTACTCGCAACATTTGGGCGTATATGAATGGAATATTCTCCACCCAACCAGACCCACGATTGCGGCGGTTGTCCGCAATGAAGGTGACCGCTATGTCCTTGTTGAAGAAGTTGAAACATACCTTGCGTTTGACACGATTCAAACCGACCACTGGACATGGACCGGTGAGCCGCCGAATGTTTTCTCACCGATAAACAACCAACATTTAACGCAGCTGGAGGGGTACCTAGCAGGCGATTTGCGCTCAAATATATTTAGCGGCCGTGCGGTTACGGTACTGACCGATAACCGGATGATTCTTGTCTACGGCGATTGGGACACCCGCCTAATCCGACAGCTTAGGTTTACGAAAGACGGAATAATGTCTGACCATACACTTGATGATGCCAGCAGAATGGCACAGATATTTTTTCTAAGCTCGGTTCCGGGCCCCGGAGTAAACCTAACGCTTTCACAGCAGACAGGTGCACTGACGCTGGAGAATCGTATCTACCGGCTGCGCGCGGACGCGGACGGCATAACCGAAACAATACTGCGGCCGGCAGAGTTTGAACCCTTGGTGGACGGAACCCTCACGCATATAATCATAGATGAGCTGGTGGGCTTATCGCCCGAGGAAGATATGCTTGATTCTTTCTGGCTTCTTATGAGGGGGGACGACCGGCGCTTCCCAATTATAAACGGCAGAATGTATGATTTTTCATGGTTGCCCCCATCTTATAGAGAAAATACAGAGCTGCGCTTGGACAGCTTCGACCTCGCGACCAGCGAGCATATGCACGACCAGCTAATACACGACTTCAGCCCGGAAACTATACTATACCAATCTTTTGCGGCAAGAGGGCTCACTATCTACACAGATGCGGCGGCCTACCTGTTTGACCACGACTTCGAGCTCGTTCATCGAGTGCCGTGGCCGGAGGAAATCGCCACCGAATGGCTACATGAACGCTGGTCGCTAAGCCACATCACTCTAAACGATGACTTCACCAAATTGGCATATTCGGGAGCAATCAACGATACTCGTGGAATATATCTGTTTGACCTAAACGTAGGTACGCCGCCTACTTTGCTTATAGAGCCGGCCGTGGCAAACGTGGATTGGTGGGATGGGCCGGATGATTTGCATGAGGGGTTGTTTTCTGTTCAGTTTGTAAATAATGAGCACTTGCTTGTATCGGTGGTATTCTGGGAAGGCATTGATTTGTTCCGGCTGCTTGACCTTGACGGAAATGCGCTAGAGGAGTTCCCATTCCACGCGTCCGGTGCGTTGGGCGGCGGGTTCGCGTTTGTGAACGATGCTATGGTTATCTTTGAAACGGATCGTGAGCCGGGCCCGCATTACTTCGACTTTGAGGAAGGCGTCCTGCATCCCGCCGGTTGGTGGGGGCGCGGCGATAACGAGCGCTGGAACTCTTTCATCCCCGATCCGAACAACCCCCGCGTCTGGTATGTCAGCAACCATTGGTGGAGCGCCCAGCAGCACGGCGATGTTGGCATTGTTACCGAGCATCACTCATCTATCATGCGGGTGGATTTCGAGAGCAAAACCTTAGAACCGCTGCTGTTCGCGACCGATGCGACCATCACGCTGCTATCGGTCGGGCAGGATGGCGAGTTTGTATTTGCATATACAGATATGCTGCGGAGTGGCGGGTTCGCTGTCTTTACTGTACAATAAGGAGGAATTGCCATGAAACGCATATTGATGTTTTTGGTCGCTATGGTATTGCTGTTGGCGGCTTGCCATACCGCGCCCAAAGATGCAGCACCTGAGCGGGATGGCGACCCCGCTATAGTTGAGCCGCCTGTACAAGTTGTAAATGAAGCACCGGAAACCGTGGAAACCGCGCCGCCAATCGTCGAGCTGCCGGAGCAGGGCAATGTTTACGTTACAGCGCCAACGCTTGCGAGAATCGAGATTGTCACTCCGCCGATTTATTACGGTGTGAGGCACTTTAGCGAGGGCTTTGCGGTGGTGTATACACGCGGTTACCCAAATACGCGCGTTTCACTTGTTGACAGAAACGGCAACCACGTTACCCCGCAAGACAGGTTTGAGAGCATGGAGGATTTCAGGTATGGGGTGGCTACAGCACGGATTGCTGGCGGCGGCTGGGTACTTTTAGATGAGCATGGCAACGAAACCCCGCTGCCATATGAGCAGGTGTGGTGGTTTTCGGAAGGAGTTACGATAGTTAGTACCGGCGGACGCCGTGGAGTTATCGATACACGGGGCAATGAAATTGTTCCGCTGGGGCAATTCGATAACATAAATTCATTTAGCGAAGGCATGACCCCAGTGCGAGATAGGCAAACCGGCCTTTATGGGTTTATTGACACCAGCGGGCAGCTTGTCATCCCAGCCATATACGAGCGGGCTTATTCTTTTGAAAATGGCTTTGCGGTAGTTAGCGGGCCGGACGGTGCCGGGGTAATTGATATACAGGGTCGCGAGGTTTTGCCCATACAGTTTGAGCAAATAGGGCAATACGGTGACGGGCTTTTCCCGGTGCAGCTTGATGGGCTGATGGGCTTTGCCAACACCAGCGGCGAGGTGGTCATTCCTCCGACTTTTGAGATGAAGTGGATGCACCCGTTTTCGCATGGGCTGGCGTTGGTGAATATTGATGGGCGTAGTGGGTTTATCGATACTGCCGGTAATATCGCAATCCCTCCAATATTTCATGCGGTTACTGACGGCCAGAACAGATTTATTGATGGCGTTATGCAAATGTGGTTGGATAATTCTCAAGTGCTTATTGACACCGAAGGCAACCAACTAGCCATAGGTGGCAACTCTCCTGGACACGGCTTTAGGATTTGGGAAGGTGGGGGAGAGGTCTTGTGCAGGTACATCGTGATGGTTTAATCGGGATTATTGACGCTACGGGCAGCGAGATTTCCCACCCAAGGTATGCGCGAGTTCTGAATTTCTCAGATGGGATGGCTGTGGTGGGTATTCTGATCACCCCTACAACTATAGGCGATTGGCCGAATTTTCACACGCTTTCACTCGGGGTGATAGACCAAAGCGGCAACTACCTGTTTGAGCCGATTCTTGACCCAACCCACCCCAACGCTATTATAGTTGGCCACCAATTTTGGAGAGAGTTTAACGATGGTATGTTCAGCTTTGCGTCTGTAGAAAACGCATCGCTCCAAGGCATTGCACGGGTGGTTGACCTGCGGTGAAACTTAGAGGAAATTTTGAATTTCAATATGGAGTGACAACTGAGGGGAGAAAGGCAAGTGAATCGTTTATTAACAACTATTATTATGTTTGCTATGCTGTTTGCAGCTTGCCATGCCGTGCCCGCAGAAGCACCGCCGGAGCCGGAAAATAATCACACCGCACAGGAGCAGGCACAAGAACCGCAGCTTGCATTTGAGCCAGCGCCCGAAAGTGTAGAGCACGAAATGTTCGACAGCGCTGAAATCATCGCGCAGTTTGATCTGGTCGCAGAAGCTGCGGCGGACATTGTGGACAATTTTGTGCTGGATATCGACGCAGGGATGTATCCGCTGCCCACACGGGAAGAATACGCAGCACTTAGCGCGGCAATTGGCGCGCTGGGTTTTCCTGTCGCAGGGCCTGACATGCTCAATTACCAGCAGGTGCTTGAGTTTTGGGAGAACTACAGTGCTGGGCGTGACGTGCAGGTTACTATATATAGCTTGCACAACACTGGTATTTTTGCGAATGTTTATAATCACTCCGGCGGGCGGCTGTATCTTCTTAGGGCCTTTTATCGCTTCCAAACGGCTTTTTGTCCCGACTACAGACCAGGAGTAGAAATCCAAGAAAACATCCAGAGAATAGATAACCTGCGCCTTACTGAAAACGGTTGGTTGGTTCATCCAGTTGCCAATCACGGTTGGAATTACGCAGGATTTCGCGTTTTGCCGCTGGGGGAGGAAAATCACAAACTTGCCCGCCGGTATTTATGGGGTGGGGCTGTGCGCGGTGGCATTTTAGCGGAAAGCTGGGACAGCGAAGATTTTTCCGCACTCAGCCTGCCGCAGGTATTCGCAACGCTTTATCACCAGGCTGGTGGTTTTGTCACGGACGATTTTCTTGTTGATGTGATGATAGGGGGTGGCTCCCATGATACCGCTGTGCTCCAAGTTCCGGCTGACATTCTCGAAGGACTTATGCTAAACCGTATGCCCTTTACCCTTGAGTATCTGCACGAGCATCTGCCCTACAGCATGGGTGAATATAACTTTGAGTTGCCGATAATAAGCGGAGGGTTCCATATCTGGGAGGTTGTGGGCGCTATACAAAACGCTGACGGTTCACGGACTTTGAGCGTAAATGCAATAGACCCGAACACCCTCGAGGTGTGGCGCTCCAGCACTTTAACAGTAACGGGCAACCCGGACGGCAGCGTAAGGTATATTTCACATGAGGTGACATCATGAATAAAGCTGCAATTATGGTTATAGTAGCACTTATTCTGTTGTTAGCAGCTTGCCAGCGCACACCTACTCCCAATCAAGGCAGTCCCGCTCAAGATGTAGAAAATATCCAACTCTTTGAACAACAGGACGATGGAGAACAGGAAAGCCAACCCGCTGTGCCACAAGCCCAGCAACTTGTAAGAATCGAGATTATAACCCCGCTGACTTATTATGCAGTGTGGGAATTTTATGGCGGCCTCGCAAGGGTACAGACGAGCGACTATCTCAGCCCTCGCCTTTCGTTTATCGACCAAAACGGTAACCACCTTACACCTCTAGGCAGGTTTGAAGTGCTAAACGATTTTAGCTACGGCGTTGCGGTTGCCAAGCTTGCGGGCAGCGGTTGGGGGCAAGGCTGGGTGATTTTGGACGAACAGTTTAACGAGCCTCCCCTTGCCCGCTTATGACCACATTGCGGCCTTTGATGAAGGAGTTGCGATAGTAGAGCGTGATGGAGCTTTCGGGCTGATAGACACTAGCGGTAACGAGATACTGTCTCCCGGACAGTTTAGTCAAATCTGGGGCTTTCGGGAGGGGCTTTCACTGGTGGTGTATGCCCAAACCGAGCTGCACGGTTATCTCGACCCCAGCGGTTGACTTGTTATCCCGGCTATATACAGAGGTGGCGGTTTTTCGAGGCGGTTTTTCGAGAATGACTTTGCAACAGTCTGGATTCCGGATGGTGCCGGGGCGATTGACAGGCAGGGTAACGTGATCGTGCCCATAAAGATTATATCAGCCCCCCTGGAGTTCCGCGAGTTGTCAACGACGCAAGCTACATGAAAGAGATAGCTCATTTCTGGCTTCATAACGCCAAAAATAGTGCTGCAGAAAACAAGAAATACTCAAAAGCTATTTCCCCCAATATGGATGACAAAAATACTATGTAAAATGATTTGTAGACTTGCTTTTCTTAGGTTATAATTCTCTATACAGAATTATAACCTAAGAATTTTCGCGTATAATTCTTCTATAGAATTATGTTTAAGGGGATGTCCTTATGAAACCTCGGCGGCTTCCGTTAGGTAGCATGAATATCATTGGTGCTAATATAACACATATACGTCAGACAAAAGATATCAAGCAGAAAGACTTATTAGCTAGAATACAATCAAAAGGAATTGATATTACAGGTTCTTGCTTATCAAAGATTGAAGGGCAGACTCGGACGGTTACTGATAAAGAGTTGGTAATTATTGCGAATGCATTAGAGGTAAACGTAACCGATCTCTTGTCGCAATCTTAAGAAGCATAGTCATTTCTAGAGGAGTTACTATATGCTTTTAAACAGTGATTTTGTTGGAATTGATTTATTTGCTGGTGCTGGAGGACTCTCGCTAGGAGCTGAGCTGGCCGGCATTAATGTTTCTCTTGCCGTCGAGAATGATAAATATGCTGCCCAAACTTATTCTGTAAATCATGTGCATACAACTGTGTTAAATGACTATATCCAAAAACTAGATAGCATTCCAACTGAACTACATAGCGAAAAGAAACAGAAAATCCTGTTTGGTGGACCTCCCTGCCAAGGTTTTTCAACATCAAATAGACGTACAAACAACAGAGACAACCCACAAAATTGGCTATATAAGGAGTTTATTCGTGTTTTATGCTTATGGAAGCCTGATTGGGTTGTCTTTGAAAATGTTACAGGTATTGTTGAGTTTGAATCAAAAGCTTTTTTAAAGATAATATTATTAGATTTTGAAAGGGCTGGATATACTTGCTCATATGCGATATTAAATGCCGCCAACCATGGGGTGCCCCAAAATAGAAGCCGTTTCTTCCTGATTGGCTCTAAAAGTGGTAAGACAGTTAACTTGGATTCTTTATTCGTAGCGTCATCTAAAATCACAGTTAAAGAAGCTTTTTCTGATTTGCCCATAATATATAATGCGGCTAAATGTGACCTTCTTCCATATGGTGATGAAGCCAGAAATCATTATGCTTCTACCCTACGGGGGGCATTGGTAGAATGCACAGGCCACTTAGTTTCTCACAACGCTGACTATGTAGTTGACAGATATAAGCACATTAAGCAAGGGCAGAATTGGGAGGCTATACCCAAAAAACTCATGCAAAACTATACTGACTCCTCCAGATGCCATACTGGCATATACTACAGATTGCTTGAGCGAGAACCCTCTGTAGTAATCGGAAATTATCGCAAAAACATGTTAATACATCCATGGGCTAACAGGGGTCTTTCTGTGCGTGAAGCTGCGCGGCTACAGTCTTTCCCCGACAACTATGTGTTCAAAGGTAGTATTGGCTTCCAGCAACAACAAGTAGGGAATGCAGTGCCGCCATTATTGGCAAAATATGTGTTTGACAAAATTGTCCAACAAATTTGAGGTGTAAGCATTGTTAGTATATAACGAAGTCGACGGATTGAAATATGCTTTAGAACAACGCTGGGAGGATAAGGCTGCCAATCAGTTTCCTATGAACAAAGGTAATTATGTTGAGAGCTATAAAAAGCTTGAAGAATACATGAATACCAATTGTCATCCCAATGTTACAATTGGTGCAGCACTAAATGAGGACGGATTATTAACAGACCATGGTGTTGAGCACGTTCAAATGGTAATTCATAATGCTTTTCAAATTCTTAGTATAAATAATAAGATTGGTGAACTTGTTGGTTATGAAATCTATATACTCTTGCTGGCAATACATTTTCATGATATCGGTAATATAAGTGGACGGACAGAGCATGAAAAAAGGATTGCAGAAATCATGGATATAATGGGAGCAAACATCCCTTTAGACAGAGCAGAGCGTATAGTTGTATCAAATATTGCCACAACACACGGAGGCTTTGTTTGTCATAGTGATTCAGACAAAGATACTCTTTGTTCATTGGATATTAATGAAACTTGCAATGGTATACCAATACGTCCAGCCTTACTGGCTGCCATAGTTAGAATGGCTGATGAATTGTCTGATGACGAGACTCGTGCAAACAGGTTTTTAGATGAAACTGACAATATTCCAGCTTGCAACCGCATTTTTCACGAGTATTCCAAATCACTTTCTCCAATATCTATTACTGGGAATGTAGTTGAATTCAAATTCTACATAGCTCACGAAATTGCATTCAATAAGGTGCCAGATGAGGATGGGGAGTATTTATATGACGAAATCTTGAACAGACTCAAAAAATGCATGTGTGAGCTTGAATATTGTCGAAAGTATTCTCAAGGATTCATTGGAATAACTTCCCTTAGCATAGTGCTTAATGTGCTTCAAAAGGACTCGGGCTTTAGGCCTGAAAAGACTACAAAATTCAACCTTCGTTTATCCGGTTATCCTCAAAAGGATAATATTGAATTTAAACTGTTAGAATTTGAGAATGGCTCTAAATTGCGTGATGCATTGGCGTCGGGAAAGGGGCTGCAACCAATATGCTAACAAACCCGTTTGCTGTCACAAGTCCGGAAGAGATGAAGGCAGAAAAGGCAAATGAGCTATTTGTGGAATTATATAACACAGATTTCCCACAGATTACAAGGCCTGGTAATATTATTATGACAGGCTCCAGAGGCTGCGGAAAAAGCATGCTTATTAGATGTTCTTTGCCAGATGTAATTATGTTAAAAAAAGAAGGGTGTCGTGCGTCAGATTTAGAATATTTGGCTTTCCACGTTCCCGTAAAAAAAACATCTTTACCACTAACAGAGCTGCGTTTATTAGACAATAGACATGCGCCATATTTAATTAATGAGCATTTTATGTCCTTATACGTACTTATGTACTCATTGTTAGGATTATCTGAAATAAGTTTTGACGAGTATTCAGAAGACTTATATAGAAATTTTTTCGAAAATACTTATAAGAGGTATTTATTCTTTAGCGGGTGCGAAGATGACATTGATGTAAATTTTGCATCTTCGGAAGATTTTTTTATTTCTCTTTATAGGCATACTGAAAAAATGCAAGCAGATTTTATTAAATACATTATTGGACTAGACCCTAATACAAATAAAATCAATACAACGTATGAACTTCCATTATTATCTTTTCTGAGATTTATAGTTCCAGTTTTCAAAGAGTTAGTAAATTTGCCAGGATTCCCATCTCAAAAAAATATCTATTTATTTATTGATGACGCTGATAACTTAAGCACAACACAAACAGAAATCTTAAACACATGGATATCATGTAGAACACAACCTACTATAAGTATAAAGATATCGGCTCAATATGAATTATATAAATCATTTTTAACCACCAATGGAATACTTATAGAATCACCACATGATTATCAGTCAATAAACATTTCCTTAAGATACACGACTGATTACAAAGCAAATTATAAAGACAAAGCAATTGAGATTCTTAATAGACGACTGAAAAGTATTGGTATTGATACTCCAGTCGAGCAGTTTTTTCCAACATATCAAAGTCAAGAAGATGGTATACGTCAAGAAATGGAATCATTAAAGAATAATTATTCTACAAGTGGCCGTGGCAATAGGCTTGATGATGATGTGCGACGCTATGCTGTACCTAATTATATCAAAAATCTAGGGGGCAACAGAAAATCACGCTCGACGTATCGCTATGCAGGGCTAAATAATATGATCCATCTTTCATCTGGAATAATCAGAAATTTGTTAGATTCCGCTGCTAGAATGTTCGATATTGTGTCTGGGACATTGGACGATAAAACTGTAGATATTATTGAAATACCAACAGATATTCAGAATGATGTTTTGCGCCAACTTTCAGATGAGTTTTTATATACAGAGTTTCGCAAACCTACACTAGAAAGTATAGAGTCTTATGAAACCCTTGAACCTATTGAAAACCCCAATGGAGATGTAGAAAAGTTGCAAAATCTTGTTCATGCAATGGGACAGACTTTCCATGAAATTTTAGTCTCAGAGCGTTCTGAACGAAAAGTGTTTTCAATTGCACTTTCGAATATACCTACTAGTGAGATAAAGCGAGTTCTAAAAACTGGTGTAAGATTAGGCTTTTTTCATGAGGCGACTATAGGGAATAAAGATGGAAACGGAAGGACACTATTATTTATATTGAACAGACGACTTGCGCCATCGTTTGTGCTAGATCCTACAGGGTTTCAAGGATATTTATTTATGACTAATGATGATATACATAAAGCAATGACTTCAGGAAAGCAGCTACGCAAAATCAGCGATGAATCAAATGATGATATAAGACAATTGAGTTTTGACGATGTCTTGGAGGGTTAATAAATGCAGTATGAAACTAAGGTAATTGACATTCAAGATATCAATAATAGTTTGCCGCTCAAAAGCACTTTGCTTAGTTTTGCTAGTTTCGAAACTAGATCCACAACATTCCCATTGTCACTTAATGATGAAAATGTGTCAGCGAGCTATATTTTCCTCAATAAGAATGCGCCTACAGAAAATAACAAACTACATGCAGATATGATTAATACACATTTTTCCAATGCTCAAATTATTGAAGTGGTGCTAAATGATCCCATTGTTATTGCAGATTCACTATCTAAAACGCTTGAGGAAATTATATGCAATAAAGATACGAAGCCCATTTTGATAATTGATATTACAACTTTTACTCATGAAGTGCTTTTGATATTGTTAAAAATGGTATATAACAAGCTCGACAAATTTGAATCTGTTTTTTGTGTATACACAGGCGCAGAAAATTATTCTATTGGAGACGCCCCTAACCAAATGTGGCTAAGCAAGGGGTGTAAGGACATTAGAAATATTTTTGGATATCCTGGCGTACTGCGGCCTTCTGAAAAAACATGTTTAGTAATTCTTACTGGTTTTGAGCTTGAAAGAGCAACGCGCCTTATTGAGCTATTAGAGCCAGATAGGCTATCGTTGGGAAGTGGCGAAGATCCAACCAGTGAAAACCATACTGCGGCGATGGAATACTTTAGAAAAGAGTTCGAACAATGGCGAAAGGAATATAACAATCTTGAACGTGATGATTTTTCATTTTCATGTAAAGATATAAATATATCAGTTCAAGAAATTAATAAGCTTATATCAAAAAAACCTGATGATAACTATATCCTTGTTCCGCTAAATACAAAGTTGTCAACAATAGCTCTATCATTACTGGCGTTCACTAATGAAAACCTACAATTGTGCTATGCTGTGCCAGAAACATACAATTATAAAAATTACTCTACTCCTGGGAACAAAATCACTATTTTGGAGCTGAAAGGATGAATTGATTTGCACATTATCCCAGCATCTTTTGAAATACTGAGCATGTCACCACCAGATGAAATACTCGAAAATATCGAAAGGTGTGGGCGTATTTGCTACAAGAGTGAAGAAAGAATCACGCCTGATTCAGCACAGACCTTTGTTAGGAACATTATCAGAAGCGGTCATGAGTCGGTGATAGAGCACGAAACAATTACAGTAAAAGTAATCTGCGATAGAGGTGTTACTCATGAGATAGTGCGTCATCGAATAGCTAGCTACAGTCAAGAAAGTACACGATATTGCAATTACTCAAAAGATAAATTCGGGCAAGAATTGACCTTTATTAAACCTTGTTTTTGGAATGAAGATCATATCGCATACGCAATTTGGATTCAACAAATGCAACAAGTTGAAGATGCTTACATGAAAATGATATCTTTAGGAGTTGCACCTGAACAGGCCAGAAGTGTTTTGCCTAATAGTCTAAAGACTGAAATTGTTATGTCGATGAACTTACGAGAATGGCGGCATTTCTTCAGATTACGCACCTCGACAAAAGCTCATCCTCAGATGCGTGAAATCAGTATTATGTTGTTTGAGAAGATGAAAGCATTAGTTCCTGTTATATTTGAAGATATTGATGTGGAGCTAATCGATGGCTAATAGATAATGCTCTTACCTGCAGCTATATGCGCTTAAAATCGCGGACATCAAGTGTGATGTCTGGCTGTAATCTTGCCTGCAACGCATCCTTAAAGAGATACACAAATGTGGGTAGTACCATGTAGCGGGAGAGAGAAGCTATGTGGTCGTTGTTGGCTTGAAGTTTTATCATGTATGGGATATGCTTGTTGACCGTTTCCAGTATAGGGGCGCAGAAGTAGACATAGAGGCTTGGGCTAACAGTAGGGGCTGCTTTTGCCTTAGCTTTCGGAGTCGATGTTGACGGTTGACATTGTGACAAGAGAGCAGACGAAAATGTATCTTCATAAGCTTAGAGATATTGATATAACCAATCAAGAGCAGCGACAACGACTGATAGATGGCTTTGTTAATGCGACTTATGTATATGACGATAAAATCGTATTGACGTTCAATTATAAGGACGGCACGAAAACCGTATCGCTAAAGGATATTAAGGGTTCGGATTTGGATTTGACCGCCAGACCAAAGCTTAATTGAGAAAAATCGCATTATGATGCGGTTTTTCTCTTTTCCTAGGCCCTAAGAACACACTCGAATTGACACATATATGACCAAATATGGAAGAATTTTAAAAATAGTTCTAAAATCGTTAGCGGGTCAAAATAGTTGTCATTGTAGCAGTTACCTCACATGCTGACGGGAGCGAAGATGTTAGCTTGAGTTCTTTGTCCCGACCACGCAGGGCATAAAGTTCCTTTTGCTTGCGCTCCCGCTGTGAAGTGTCGGCCTGCTTAGAGTGTCCCATAACCAACTTGGCAAACTCACCTTCGTGCTTACTCGCAAACTTGGTCAGCCGGCGTATCTCCTGCAATATCACCTGTTCGAGAAAATCGACCCGAATATAATGAGTGGATAAGCAGGTTCCACGATTGCCCTTATAGTTTGAGCAGTTGAAGTATTTAATATCGTGGTTGCCTTGGTTAAAGTGAAACCAAAGGTTTTTCCCGCAGTCCGCACAAACCAACAAGCCACTGAACATGTTCTTATCACCGTCAAGAGTTTTGCGCTTGCGAACCTTGCCACGCTTCTCCTGTATCCGCTCCCAAGCTGTCCGGTCAACGATGGCTTCGTGGACGCCCTTGAATATGGCCTTGTTTTCCTCTGCGGTTGGAAACCGCTTCTTGAGCTTGAAGTTTTTGGAGTACGTCTTGAAGTTAATCACGTCACCACAGTATTCTTGCATGGTGAGCATCTTAACCACGGTAGAGCTATTCCACTTGTGCGGCTCCCTGTCCACAATCCTGCCGGAGCGGTTGATACCCTTGCTTTTCCAGTAATGAATCGGCGTCAGTATCATATCCTCTGACAGCGCGGCGGCAATCTGCTCGGTGCCCTTGCCGCTGAGCGTCATATCAAAGATGCGCTTGACAACTTCGCTTGCCACCGGGTCGAGCACCCACCGCTTGGGGTTGTCCGGGTCGAGCATGTACCCATATGGTGGCGGTGAGAGCGGCACACCCTCGTTGCCCTTGACTTGGTTGGTCAGCTTGCGCTTCTTGCTGATGTCTCTGGCGTACATTTCGTTCATCAGGGTGCGGAAGCCCAAAAATTCATCTTCGCCCTCGTCGGAATCCGTACCCTCGGACACGCAGATTAGCCGGACGTCATGCAGCGGAAAGAACTTTTCGACCAAATCGTTGGCTTGAGATTTGTCGCGGGAGAGGCGGGAAAGGTCTTTGATAAGCACACAGCCCACCAGACCTTTTTCAATATCCTCCAGCATCCGGGTAAACTCTTTGCGGTCCAGCTTCATGCCGGTAATGCCATCGTCTACAATGACATCAAGAAAGCCGAGCGGCGATTGGAAACTTTGGCTGTGCATCTCACCCATGCAGAGAACAACCGCCAGCACAAAGCAGTCTATCAAAAATACAAATCCCTTGCACCAAAAACCGACCCCGCCGCACTCAACAGCATAAACCCATTCACCAAGAGCAAAGCCACCAAAGAACATGATGCCGCTACCAAAAAGCAGGATGATTACTACAACAAACACGCCGATGCAATCCAAGCCTACCAAGCGGCACAAACGTATTTCGCAGGGGTGATGAACGGACGGACAACACTACCCATCAAAGACTGGCAGCGCGAGCAAAAGGAACTTGCCGCCAAGCGGTATGTGCTGTGTGATGAATACTACGACATCAAAGCAGAACTGCCCAACATGGAAGCCCTACGGCGGAGCATGGAAACGCTTATGCGGGATGAACAGCAGAGAGGGCAGTTGATGCGTGGGCGGGGGCAAGCTCTTTAATTACATTTGTGATAACGATGTTGTATGCAGAAGTGCCGACAATGTATTTCGGCGCTTTTACATCAGCTAATTATTTCCGCAGTTACATTGCAATTATAACAATTTCACCTTGATAGTGTTCGCTCATTCGTAGTATAATTATATAAAGTTTAAGGTATTGCTTTTGCAATAATTATCAGCGGGATGAGGGATACCAATATGGATTATATATCGGCACAAGAAGCCGCAGATAAATGGGGCGTTTCCGCAAGGTGGGTACAATCCTATGCAATGAAAGGGCGCATTGATGGCGTTATTCGTTTTGGGCGTTCTTGGATGATACCCAAAGATACCGAAAAACCAAAAGATGCCCGTATTACCACCGGGGAATGGATTGGATATTGGCGCAAAGATAAAAACATCGAAGGGGACGAATCATGAATCAAACCTTATCTAAAATAAAGAAACTGCTCCCCTACGCCGCCTTGCCGCTTCTGCTGGGCTTATTTCTTTTACTGCTGGCAGATACAACATCAACACCCACCCGCGAGGTACACAGCGAAAACGGTGTTTGGGATTTGCGGGATTTTGATTTTGAAAATTATAACGCCATGCTCATAGGGGAAATGGCGTATATTCCAAACGTGCTATTGACACCTACAGAATTTGCCGCCCGGAGCGGCGAGATTGTTTTTA
>Ga0131853_10014791_pt1 | contig 14288 bp, 3 predicted proteins | sample TergutLab28metaG_FD_92764 | JGI IMG/M metagenome (GOLD analysis project Ga0131853, IMG submission 92764) | Labiotermes labralis P1 segment gut microbial communities from Petit-Saut dam, French Guiana - Lab288 P1 (version 2) (version 2) | ecosystem: Host-associated > Arthropoda: Insects >... | reverse complement strand
ATTAGGATGGATCTCCAGGAGGTAGGATGTGGGTATATGGACTGGATTGGGCTGGCCCAGGATAGAGACAGGTGGCGGACGCTTGTGAGTGCGGTAATGAACCTTCAGGTTCCGTAAAATGCGAGGAATTTCTTGACTAGCTGCAAACCAGTTAGCTTCTCAAGAAGGACTCTGCACCATGGAGTAAGTATATAATATAATATAATATAATATAATATAATATAATATAATATAATATAATATAATATAATATAATATAATATAATATAACCCAAGGCAACGCAATGCAATAATATAAAGCCGTTATCAGGCCTCTTCTTTAAGAATCATTCTAGTCAAACCATAACTACAATTTGGAATGATACCTCATCCTTTAAAATAAACTTCATAAAGTTGGTAATAAGATAATAAAGTGCAAAGGATGTTCAGATAATGTGTAAGAAAAACTGTAGGATTATATGTATGAAATATGCATAAGTGTACTCAACAATCATAGGTAGGTAGTAAAATGACTTTTGGGGCACATGTTGGTTATGTCCTTCTTGTGACATGTAAAGCAACCAATGCGAAGTGTGTTCTGTTAAACCGGAGGTACACATGTTCATCATGTTCTTCGAGATGTACGAAAAACATAAGACTCAGGTGAGATATTTCCTATTAAGCTTTTTTTAAATTAATGTTTATATGCTTGGGAAACCATATATTAATATTCTTAAATTTTCCTAATATTGGCAGTATTGAGAAGCAATGGTGTATCTTATGTGTAGGGGATTAAGTTAACTTAATTTTTCGTGTCGAGTGAAGGTCAGGCATATTGTAGGCCTAACATTGGAACAATTAGAATCAGTATGTTTACTCCGTCGTGTGCGTCTTCCTTTAATTTTTTTTCAATAGACATAGAATTTTTCTGCCGTATACATGCATGTCCCTTTGTACAACTGAAATGAAAAATTCATATAACGTCTTTGACGCTACCGAAGGACGTGGCCATTTTCCAAAAGATGTTAGGCGAATTTTGAATTGTTGTTTATATTTCTGAATGAATGCAGGTGTTCATTATATCTTTTCTAAAAATTTCTTTCCACAGTCCGTACATGTTAATTGATAAATGCCATTCCGATAAATCTTATTTTCTTTTTCTGATAGAGGCTTTGGTTTTAGAATTTGCTGAATAGGCAACTGTACACGACGGTAGTAGGAGGCAGCATTCTCCACTCTAGTCCGTTACTCCTGTCCTTATTATGGCCCCTGTCTTGTAAAAAAGAAAGGAAACTTTCGAGATATTAAAAAAGGTGGGTCCTTCCCTTTTTTGTTAGTACCCTCGCAGGTGCTTCAGTTTGTTTGTCACAACTATCTTCTCCTTTTTCAACAGCTCCCTCTTGTTTTATTTCCATGAGTTCCAAAGTAGCCGGTTATTACCACCTGACTTTCAACTTCATTGCCAGTGACAAGATTTTCCTATGCATCTTCATGAAAGGTTTTTCCCACGCGCGTTTTCTCCGTTTTCATTCGTCATGAATAATTACGACAAGACAAGAAGAAAAAATTAATTAATAATAACACACAAAACACACGAGACATAACTTGTACCGCAATGGAACACTAAGGAATCTCTCACAATACGCACTCCGTAATACACAATGTCCATTAAATGTCGATACGATGTACTTACCATTGAAAATCAAGTGGCGAATGTGGAATACGGCAAATGTTTGGATAACATGGTGACAAAGGATGCAAGATGTGCACATGGAATTAAATCCAGGACTGCAGAGGCAAAATAGCATTCCACAAGGTGCTCTTTCACTAGTAATTTGGACTTAAATGTAAGGAAGGAACTAGTAAAGTGATACACTTGGATCGTAGCTTTGTATGGTGCTGAAAATTGAACACTTGGGAAAGTGTACCAGAAGTACCTTGAATGTTTTTGTATGTGGTGCTGGAGAAGGATGTAGGGGATAATTTGGATTGATCGTGTGAGAAATGAAGTATTAGATGAAGTCTAAGGAGGAAAGGAATCCTACAAACAATAACAAGAAGGAAGGCTAACTCTGTTGGTCACGTCTTGTGTAGGAACTGCCTTCTAAACCAGGTTATTGAAGGAAAGATGAAATGAAGTATAGGAGTGATGGAAAGAGGAATAAGAAGACGGAAACAGCTACTGGATGAGCTTAAGGAAAAGACCGGTTAGTGTAAAATTAAAGAGAAGGCATTAAATCTCCCTTTGAGAACTCGCTTCAGAAGATGTTATGGACCTGTCGTAAGACGGACTGCAGAATGACGATTATGCTTACCGTAAGACACTAATCATATTTTCAAATGGCCGATGCGATACAATAAAAACTCAACATTTTGCCTCGCCTGTCGCTGTCAGTCGTAAACAGATCGCCATGGATATATGATGTGTGTCACAGAAAGCGGGCTGTGCTGTGCTGTGCTGTGCGGTGTTGTGTTATGTAAGACTGCGGGAAGAAGCTTGCGGGGAAACACTCGCTTCGTATGGCAGTAAAATTCTGGCTTTGCAGGACGGAACAACATTGAACTACTGTGTGAAAACAGTCTATTTGTTGCTGGTGTACTGTAATTGACTTGAAAACGTAATGTAGTCCTACTTTCGTGGGTATTCGGATTCACTTGCAGTGTATGACATATTCGCAATAAAGAAGTGCATATCGTCTGAGTAGATCGCTTCCAGTATGCGAGGGTCGTACCGTGTCGTATCTTATGGCCATTTCATTGCAGTCGTAATGCAAGTAACGTCTCTTGTGTGAGCTTCCTCACACGGGTTACGAGCTGCATGGATTGCTGGCGGATTTACACTTCAGAGGCGTGGCATTAGCCCTACGCGTAGCTAATGCCGACCGGCCACATTCGGCTGTCGGTCAGAGACGGCGGTGGCGGTAAACACAAACACAAGCGCTCAGCAGTTACTGTAAATGAGTTACATTTATGCGCAAAATAAAAAGATTTTATCAAAGCAGAGCACAACAGCACTACAACGAAAGAGTTCTAAGTGAAGCACAGTATAGCGGAGGTTGCTACCTGTACTATAAATCAAATCAAGCAGGAGAAGCTCTATATCATTGTATTATTTACTTTCATGCCACCAGACCTTCAGTAGCCATCATCACTTTGACGTTATGTGGGTGCGAAACCCGGTTTGCTTTACCAGTGTATTAACGGGTTTCGAGGAAAATTGTTGTTGAGAAGGTATGAAACGTGGAGAGACAAAGAGAGAAAAGGAGGGAGGAAACGAAAATTAGATGCAGAGAAAGTTGCATGAAAAAGGAAATGCACAAAGTTTCACAAAGGCGAAAGTCTTTATTCTTACTGTTCATCAAACATTATTAGCTTTGGCAAATCAAGAGGCATGAGGTGATAAACGACGTGAAACAAACAACATATCAACAAAATATTGCATGCTTCTGATCACTTGGGAGTGCGTGAAATAAAATTAATCTTAAACAATCAACATAAAAAATTTGAAACATACTGGTCTTGTTAAATGCAGAATTTTGTGAATAAGTCAATGAAAGTTTCTTTTCTATAATGGCCGGAATTTCCTGTCTCTCTTCTTCGTTTTCACTCGACATTTAGAGCGTAATTTACCGAGAAAGCGTAGTCGGTATAGCTACTCACTACGGGCTGGATGGTTCTGGGATCGAAGCCCGGTGAAAGTGAGATTTTCCGCGCCTATTCAGACCTTCTCCGGGGCCCACCCAGCCTCCTGTATAATGGGTACCGTGCCTTTTTCCTGGGGTTAAAGCGGCTGGAGTGTGACGTTGGTTATCCCCCCTGTGTAACGCCGAGATTAGAGAAAGAGTAGAGCTGTATCTTTACACCAACTTTGGCCTTCATGATCTGTTTTAGGATTAACTTTGCCCTTACCTTTTCCTCACAGGAGAACGTGGAACGTGCACCCCAGTACGTAAGACTCAGTGACAGTAGTTTTGGTGATGATCTTAAGTCGAACTCACCTACTTCTGATGATTTAGGATTACTATTTTTGAAGAACCTTAGTGTACATTTCCTTAACATATGCTTCCTTGTGATAAACTGTAATGACCTGTCAATGCAGAATCTCTTCTGGGATATTGTCTCGTACTATACCATTGCTAATACACAACATTGTGTTATTCTTTTGAAATTAACAAACAAAATGTAATAATTTTGTATTGTGTCTTACGGCAGGTCCATAGTTTGTACCCATAGCGAGTTCTCCACAGAGTGCGATCTAGTGCTTCTTCTTTCTATTTACAGTACCTTCCCGTTTTCTTAAGTTCATGCAGTAGCTGCTTCCGTCCTCTTCCTAGACTTCGCATAATTTCTATCCTTCCTTCTAACTCTCCTCAATAACATGTATCAAAAGGCATTTCTTACTCAGGTGTGACCAATCCAATTAGCCTTCCATCCTTTTATTGTTTGTAGGATATTCCTGTCCTTCTTGACTCTATGCAATACATGTTTAGTTCTCACACGATCGGTCCAGCTGGCCTTTTGTATCCTTTTCCTGCACTACATTTCAGAATTTCCCACTCATTTCTGATCTTTCCGAGAGACTGTATAGATACAGTTTATCTATGCATAGCCCAGTGATAATTGTGTGTTGCAACGGCTGTTAACATTATCATAATGCTGTTTGTCACATAGCGTACTTCTGTGTTTTGCACGTTTCTTAGAATGAAAAGAGTTATACTTCTGTACGAGATTAAATAGTTTGTGTAATGAGAACAGCCCGTGGTCTGTGTGGTAGGAATTGAATTTGTATTACAATTCAATAAAAAATCAGTCTTCAGAAGTTTAAAAATGGTACCTTTTAACTTCCATGGTAATGTAAAACGAGAAGTCACTTACGTAAATGCAGTTGTCGATGTTATGCACACATATTCGTTACAGAATTATTGTACTGTGGAATTACTGGACTGCATTTTACTGGGCTGCTTTATCTTTCGTTTTGACACCTGCTTGCCGCTTGAGAAGAAAATCCACGAAATGTTCATATGCAATTCAACAGTCCACAATATATTAAGTAATTTCACCTATGCAGATACAATCGAAACTCTCGGAGTAGCAACGATAGAGTGAAACAAAAGACTGTTCACCCTTAGTTTCCACAGTCTGTACAAAATATTTGTTACGTGTTCATGCTCAGTGCTGTAGAAACTATACCGCAAACATACACTTTCCATTTTTGGACTGAAAGTTGTCAGAAGAAAGAGAGAAAGGCCTACCCACTCTCGCTTTATTTGAGTATTTTGATTTCATGGTCTTCTTCGATCACCAGTCGCCGTGCAACAATTTAGGCGCAAATTGTAATAGTATTTTATTTATTATATATATAGTAAAATATTTTATGTAAACATATACTATAAAACCCATGACCTGTTCAAGGGCCGTTCTGGCTGTTAACCCAGGACTAGGCGTCATTATTTGTTGTATTTAAATGTGTTGCTGCCTGCCGTAAGACATATTCAAGGCACACAACAAATTGACATTCCACTGTCCGTTGGTTAAACTCAATGCATGCGCATTTTAAGCTCCATAACGATGCACTGTCGTCTTTCTCATGTTATGCGCGGCCAGTTAGCTAGCTCTATGTGGTGACATGTCCTGTGAAGTATCTAACATACAGACAATAGAAACTCAACCGCGTCTCAGAAACTTCCGTTTGAACTCCGAGGCTCATGTTTGTTCACGGTTCACACACACACACGGAGGTTTAGCGGAAACCCGCCAGATGGTGTTACCATGCATCTCTATATCTGTCCAACAAAAAAAAAAAATTAATGTCAGAACTACAAATACAGCGGTTTTTCTAAAAAACTTCCAAGTAGCAATACGTTATATTACAGTTTGATTTTCTACAACAGATTACGTCATTCAGGAATTGCTGTAACGATGTGTGGTATATATGCCTTATGCATGTTTGCATGTTATGCATATATATATATATATATATATATGATTACATAATTATTTTCAGATTGCCTTTGGATACGGAACAGCGTAATCAGTTTAGTGACTAGGCTACGAGTGGTTCGTTTCCGACAGGGCCAAGGGATTTATTTCTTCTCCGAAACATCCCAACCGGTGTTTTTTTCCACCCAATTTCCTATGCAGTGGGTACCGGACCGTTCCTTCCTCACGGCTAAATCGGCCGGGGCGTGAGGATAAATAACTGCACCTCGTGCCGAGGTTAATGTGTGTCTTTCGAACTTTACTCCATCTTTATGCCTTTATGGCGTGGATGGCGAAAAATTTACCCTTTTACCTTGTACTTTATTATTATTTTCGTTGAAATAATGTATAGATAATACGCATTTAATTAATATCTTATGGCCGGTTTGTGACGAAACATGTAAAGGTATTTGTTCTGATTGACAGTCTTTGGGGAAGGGGACTGACTTCTACCACCCATGTACCCCTGGCTCAGGCCTGTGAAATGACAAAACAAGATCGAACAAGATCTGACCGACACTGTTATGCTTTATGAAGTACACTTATTCTTAAACGTATAGGAATTAACCTTTAGGCGCCGTAATTACTTTTTTAATTTTATCACACCCTGTATATAAAATGTGAATAATACAGGAACCAAATACGTTAGAATTATGAAACAAACTGCATTTTGAAGAGAAAAAACGGAGAGTACACACCATGTTTAAAATATTCAGTACCTATATTTGTTGAATAAATATATAAAATGCAAAGTTTTGAGTTTAGCGGTGCAGTACGACCACTATAGTTGACATTAGGCGTCAAAAGGTTAATTATAAAATAAAATGCTGCAGCAGATTTAGAATTCAAAATTTAGTGACATTAATTATTCAAAATTTAGCGTCATATTTTGAATTTATGATGTCGGGGCGGTTGTAGATTAACGTCACTGCACACAGGAAGTCGAGCACCTTGCGATGCGGCTTGTTACCAGAAATAAGGATCGCCACTCATTTATTTTCAGACCTCCTGTACAAAATGTCAACGAAGTCTGTTATGTGACCCAGTAAACCAAACATATGCGAATATTTAAACATTCTGTCATGTTCTTACACGGTTTTGTTAACTCCTTAAATTATGTTAACTGCGCCTAAGTTCCTAAGATTGAATTCCCCATAAATCAACTTAATAAAATTATCTCATACATATATATTTTAATCTAGCGCATTAAATGAAATATTTATTTAACGTATATATTTTAGGAAAATAAGGCCGCCCTCAGGGTTGTTTAACCTTTTGACGCCTAATGTCAACTATAGTGGTCGTACTGCACCGCTAACCTCCAAAGTTGCATTTTATATATTTATTGAACAAATATAGATACTGAATATTTTAAACATGGTATATACTCTCCGTTTTTTTCTCTTCAAAATGCAGTTTGTTTCATAATTCCAACGTATTTGGTTCCTGTATTATTCACATTTTATGTACAGGATGTGCTAAAATTAAAAAAATAATTCCGGCGCTAAAAGGTTAATAATTACAAGACCTATTAAAATTTTATATCCCATAAACGTCATACAAAACGCTAAAGAATCTAGCTGCACACGATCAAGGGCTGTGTTTTAACATGATAGTAAGTAGCAGACACTGCAGCACAATGGTTTGTGTTAAGGTAACGTACTCTGTATATAATACAAGTACATAAACAACGAAATACCTCAAAGGAGCAGAGTCCTTCTTGAAAAACTATCATTTCCTCAGCTAGTCAATAAATTCCCCTTGTTTTTTGGAGCCAAAAATTCATTACGAAGTTCACAGGTAGCTTAGTTTTGTTTTGCTCATCCGGTTTTCCCACTTACATTTAAACTCTGCCGTCTTGTTACAAGGGAATTATATCTTGTATGCGATTCCCTCTTTATTCGCACCCATACAGAACAAGATTTCGTATTTTGAAATATTTCATTGCGTGCATTCTCTAATACCACCCTAATTACACGAAAAAAGTACATAATATTTATTCATTACGTGTATTTACTGTATCTTTTATATGTTTCGGTGTTCCTTACACCATTATTAGGGACAATTTATGTGCCCTTTGCTTAAAACCACCTGCTGTTACGCAGTTATTATCTATGTTTAATACAGTAGTTGTATCATCATGAAATATGAAAGGTACATGGGTCATCTACTGCACTTACAGCAATTTATACAGTGGTAAAAAACATACGTTTTGCACTACAACGCTATGAGTTAAAAACCTTAAAAGTCTATGATTAAAATTCTCTATTCATTGTGCGTGTTCGTATTGAGCTATGATCGACTGTTGCTTCCGTGGACTAGGCAAGGTCGTGGCAATATATGTTCAACATTCTTAAAATTATGATTGGGTCGGGAGGGTATGAAGTCCGCAGGAAGATCCCACGTCTGTAAACAAACAAAACCTTATTAAGTTTACATAAACTCGAGTTATTACAACGTTACTGTGTATACGTATGTAAATCATTGGACTCACCCTGTTTTGGTGGTGTTTCCTCTGTCGTGGCTGGTTGAGTAGTGGTTCGATTATGTCTGCTGGCCTGTCTTGTGTATATCGTCGGCAATGTATCGATCTATGTTTGTACCAGCCATCTCGACACAGGTTTTTCTTGGTTTCCCTGTGTCTATAAGCACATGCTGAGATGGTTCCCAAGATGCCAAGTTGCCACTACATGCTTCTCATGTAGCCCTCCCGACTTAAATCTAGTATTAACCAATTTCATGTTTTGTTTACATGTAAAATAACCACTGCCACCGGGTAACAACCCAATTGCAGTAAATAAATAAATAAATAAATAAAAAATAGTGGGTTGAGGTCTCGGGTATGTTGTTCTTGGACCAATAATCCTTGTCGTTGAAATGTTTGTACATGAAGATCTTCTCAGCAATTCATTCTCCGCCCTTTTTTACACGTTTTCAGTAGTTACATTTTATTGTGTACGTTTCCGTATTCGTGTCTGTTATGGAAGATACGCATTACATAGGCCGATTCTGTTTTTGTTGTTCTGGATGTATCTTTGGTGCTCGGTGAATCTGGTTATTAGCTGTCTACTAGTCTGTCCTGTGTACCTTACGATGAACGGCACGTTCTGCATGTTCATTTACAGATTTCGCTTGTATGGAATTTGTCTTGTGTTCCTTGCAGGTTTTGTAACTTGTTAAATAAAGTGTTGGTAGCGCGGTATGCTATGTTCACGTTAGTGTGTTTGAACAGATTAGTTACCTTTCTGATTAATGGGCTGTGATATGTAAAATTTACCCACGTTTTTCTTTGTGTTTGTGTTGTTGTGTCCTTTTTGTCTCCTACGTGTCATAATGTCTTTCAGTCTTTGAATTAGTTGTATTCGGAAACCATTATTCGTGGCTATAAATAAGTATGTGTTCTTGTTTTTTGTTTATTAAAATATAAAACCCATTGAATCTTATGGTTATTCAACTATAAAACCCATTATTCACCGGTATTACCTAATATTAATGTGTTATCTTTATTTACTTGTATTGTACTAATTAGTAAAGTAACTGCGAATAAGGGATTTTATATTAATTTGTATCAAGACACAGCGGAATGCATCAATGAAGTATACAAAGTTCCTCTTACGTTGGGGTTTTGTCCCGCTCTCCAGGTGCTAGACGTGAAACTACAGGTTTATTTCCCTCTGCTTCTGTTTCTAGACAAAAGTCCCTTACATGTGTCTTAGTATAGGAACGGTAGTTTTCCTTAATCGTGTTTGTATTTGACCCAATAAATTATCGCCAGTAGTAAAGACCAGTAGCTGATAAGCCCAATTCAATTCTACTCCATCCCACTTTTCTTGGAACTTCCTAATGACGCAGTATAAACGATAGAGGAGTGTCTGTAGCCGCATGGAAGTGCAAGGAGATAAAATAACCTAAGCTGAATGTATCGAGCTTTTGCCGAGTTTAAGGTGTCACATTTGCTGCAGACATGTTGCTAACCTGTCGCTTGAGGATAGGTCAGATGGGGGCACAGATGCCTATAAGTTGGGGATCGAAACCAGGCACGCTTTTGGACAGTACAAGCATTGAAACTGCTCTAAAGAAGCCCATCTGTGTGTGCCGTGTGACACGACACCGTGACTAACGCCCGCTTCAGATCCCACTCATGGACTTTCCGACCATGAATTATACACCCTAAGGTCGGTGCAGTCCTAAACCATTGAGACATGTACATAGTGTATATGACACCTCAAAAAGCAATATCTCCCTCACAGTAAACACCCTGAGTCACCGTTACCAACGCAAACCGTTTGATGTTGTTGACGGAAATAATTAATTGTCTCGCAATTGTGCAGGATCCGTCAATATATTCTGACAAAAATGAATTATTATTATTATTATAAAATTCTACAGAGATAACAGGTCCTCATCTAGCCAAGAAATTTCTCACACATTATTGAGCCTGAAGGCTTATTACTGCGTTCAAAACAGCCGGCTAATTGTTCCTATCCTGGGCCAGATAAATCCAGTCCACTCAGCCTTTCAGCCGATTTCCTTAAGATCCATTTTAATTTTACCTTCACATCTAAGCCTGGGTCTCCCAAGCGGTATCTTTCCCTCATACTCCCGCACCAAAACTTTGTATGCACCCCTCCTCTCCCCCACACGTGCCACATGCCCCGCCTATCTCATTCTTTTTTATTCTTTTACCCAAATATTCTTTGGTGAAGAATGCAGATCTACTCCTCGGTACGTAGTCTTTTCCAGTTCCTGTCACCTCGTCCCTGTCAGGCCCCAAAGATCTTTTCAGCATCCTATTATTATTACTATTATTATTGTTGTTGTTGTAACATTACTATTAGTATTTTTGTTATCACCATCATCGCATTATCCTTTACTGAACTCATTTCTGAATACACTTCAAGGACCTTTTAACAGCTGACTGCCACAGTGCGCGGTGCCTCCATGTTAGACACGTTCACGTTTATGTAGCTTACTTCATTTTGACATTTAACCCTTGCTGGGTCAAAATACCTTCCTAAATTTCTTGTTTGTAAGTTTTGTTAATGTTAAATCAGGCGCAAAACATCACTGACTTGTTTTTTAAATATTTCTATTGTCACTCCAAAATCAGGTTGTACATAAACTAGCCACTGGGTTGTCTGGGGTCAAATAAGCTGTACAAAATCTTAGGAGTTTTTCTTTATAAAAAAAAAACACACACACACGCACGCGCGCGCGCACGCACGCACGCACGCGCACACACACACACACACCTGCTAGGCTTACGTTCGGAGAGCAATTAGAGGTTTGAACTGTTAAAACCCTCCGCAGCATTCCAGAACTTTAATATAGAAATTTTCTTTTCTTTTTAATATAAACAGGCTAATGGCCGGACGACCAGTTTATCTTCTCATCTTCCTTATGCTAGTCCGAGACTTGAACCACGAACCTTGGCCGGTTACTTTACCGAGAAAATAAAATTTAATGACTGGCTCCGGGACTTTTGTTTTATATGTAGCCGGCCACCTTTATATCGATAGCGCTCTAGTGGCTGACATTTGCCAAGCTGAGGCAGTTGGCGCTATTGCTAATTATCTCTTTCTACGTTTATCTAATTGTCTTTGGTTACTCTTTCTGACGCCTAGTAACAATGTATTTCTGACTGGCTGAATCTAACATTATATTGGGGCTGTCTCCTGAAAACCAGCACAGGGATGATTCTCCACGCAGGAATTTTGTTGCCAGATACACATTTCGGTACTACACGCTATTTCGAAAGCAAGAGCACGTATTATACTTGCTACAAAAATCTCTAGCAAAAATGCTTAGTAAAAATCAAAAGCATTTTGACCAAAACACTAGCTTCCGGAACACTGAACACAGTCTCTTTTATTACACCGTAAGTTTTTTTATTTCAAGAATTGACGTAGTTTTCTTCTATAATTTCTATGCCTTATTCTGAACGTGACCCCAAAACGCTTATCTGCTTTGACTAGTGCTGGATTGTCGCTGCAAGAAGACACTTCATATGTACTGGTGAGTGTATTTTCCTCTTCCGGCGTGGCAAACACAAATCTCCCACTAAGAAGGCCCACAGCGCTGCTCATTTAACGTTTCCTTATACCTGCGCAGTTAGCAGCAGTCGGCATTAGTGAGCAAGTCACATGATGATAAGATCTACCCATCCTGCCTCTCTCTGCTGCCATAATTACTATGTGATCGACAGGAAGTCGTGAGATTTCGACCTTATGGGACATGACGTCATCTTGTATGGTACGCAGGTGCGAATGTTTCTGGCGAACTTCCTGCCTGCATCTTCACGATAGACGAAACTGTTCATCGCTGAAGGAGTACGCAGCAGTTTTCTGGAAACTTTTGTGCTTTGTACCAAAATACATGGCGTCACGTAACAAAAGATAGTTTTCTAAATATTCACCGCAGAGAATTTCTGGCACTCATTGTAGGGTACAGTATCCGAATTCTTCTTCCTATGGCTCTTCTGCCGTGGCCTCCCATGTTTTCTTCCTGCAGTCACTAGTGTTTTGCCGCTATGTTCCAATTGTCTGCACGGAACAATTTTACGACATCCTTCCCGCGCTTCTTCTTCACATGTACTCCGCGGCTCTCCAGCGGGCCCACTTCCTCCGAGGCTTCGACTGCTTTTTCGAAACCGCAGTGCTTTAACGGATAGGGTTGTTAATCCTACGCCCAAATTCCAGCGTGGAGGACAACGATTTAAATTCATGACACTAGACCAATAGAATACACTAACTTGTTCCTTAGATATTTATATTACAATGTCACACTGAATATTCCTACATTTTGTGGTCCGCAAGGGACAGTCATTAGGAAATTAAACTAATTTAGCATAAAAACAAGTTAGTCACTTGTGTAAACATCTGATGTGGTGTAACAAATCAGGTGGTTAAAATGTAGACATTTCGTTATAGAATAGTTGTATAGATGTGATGGATCTTGTTACACATTATCTAGGAAGCAGTGGACGTACTTAACGAAAGTCAGCAGAGTACTGTGATGACTTTCAGTTACGGAAAATGAACGACGTGAGCAATAAAAGTTCACCACGATTTTACTTTGGGGTTTACTCCCCTAGGGACACGTTTCATGTAACTCTTAAATTGGGGCCTGTCCGACTTGGGTGACCCTGTTGGTACTTATTACCGCTGGCAAAGCGCGCAGCTCCCTCGAAGCACCATAACTGGCAGATTTATATTTTTATATTTATGTCCGTTGGAAATCCCACAAAGAACGTGTTGGCTTTGTGAATATTATACAGGCCTATGTTTTAACAGATTCTGCATTACAGAATATTTTTTTACTAGACATTTGGTCTACCGTTAACTTCGACGTTGCTCTGTTCTGCAACTGGGTAAAAAATTGCGTGCTTTTATTGTTGGAATGTGACTGTTTTTTTTTCGTGAATTTAGCCGGACTCTTTTTTTTTCTGGTAATCCATCCAAAGCCTATTACACGTCAGCGACCGAGGGCTATAGGTATAATAGTTGTTGCTGTATCGTTATTAAAAGCTGAGAGGCAGATTCCCATTTAATCCTCATTATGTGATTATAAGACATTTATGGATAGTCATTTTAGCTGGTAACGCGCTGGCTTGTGACCGCAGACTAATTTTTCTAAATTGACAAAATATGAAGTTTTATGTCCCCCAAAATGAGTGGTGTTCTGATCCACTCAAAGCCAATACTGCGTCATTTCCTACATAGTAGTTCCTGTGTAACAGGAAAATTACTTATAATTTAATACCGTACGACAGTAACAGAGGACATGGACGCGTCGACCGAGCTATGTTGCCATTCTCTGCAAGCTAGTGTATCTCAAATATCAAACTTTAACGTAGCTACGTGTATGGGGGGAACTGAAGGGCGCTGTGGTAGATAGAGCAGCATTAGTCTAGGACAGGAAGTAAAGTGTAGTTGCCTTGATTTTATTCCCAGTGGGGATTCACCGAAGTAGTATGGATTGAGAGGCGAAGGCTCGGTGTGGCCAGGCGAGCAGTTCTTGTGCTTAGCTTGGAAAGGTGTAGCTATCTTTAGAAACCAAAATGTCTCTCTTGCAGTGATTGACCCCTACGACACGCACGCATAGGCTTGTGTATTTATTTAAAAACGTGGGAAGGTAATAAATAAATAAGTAAATAAATAAATAAATAAAATAACATTTTCACTTACTTGGTGAAGGTAAAAAGATTATCTGAGTAGTTGTGGGTCTGGAACGGGGTCCACTCAGCCTCGTGAGCCTCGTGAGGTCAATTGAGGAGCTACTTGAATGAAAAAAGTAGCGGCTCCAGGTCTAGAAAACAGAGATTAACGGCT
>Ga0131853_10014789_pt1 | contig 14289 bp, 10 predicted proteins | sample TergutLab28metaG_FD_92764 | JGI IMG/M metagenome (GOLD analysis project Ga0131853, IMG submission 92764) | Labiotermes labralis P1 segment gut microbial communities from Petit-Saut dam, French Guiana - Lab288 P1 (version 2) (version 2) | ecosystem: Host-associated > Arthropoda: Insects >... | reverse complement strand
TGCAATCCCCAGAAAAACAACCCCCGGAAAAAAAAAAAGACGGGCAAAATGCACCCCAGTTCAAAAAGTATTCCCCCCCCCCCCCCCCCCCTCAGTACTGAAATGTATTCGCTAACTTCAAATAAAAGTGCAAAGGACATGGACTTACTTTAATTTAAATACTAACTCCAACTTGAAAAAAATTATAGGTACTTTTAACAACCTGGCGGATCGACAATGTTGTTATTTACTGACGGTTCATTTTAGGTTCTCAGTGGTGGGCCGCGACATGTTGCTGTGTCCCACAGCGTTTTGAGAGGACAAATGATTGTGTAAAACGAAATAGGCAAATGAAAGGTTTAAAGAAGAAAACATTGATAAAATTCGTTCATTACACTCACGTTCGCAGATGTTAAGAAGAGATGTTGCATGAAGTCTTTATTAAGCTAAGGGAGCACCACTGCACAATGTGCATAAAACACTGCAGTTGCTTAAGCTTCGTAAATTGGTATTTATGTCATAAACGCATTGTTGTTCCGCTGTACTGTGATTTTATGTTGAGAATACAAGAAGACAGTGTACAGTGACATAATAATTTACGCAGTCTTGTTTTGTGTGAATTTGAAATAATGTCCCTCACAATTAGTAGCAGTGGTAATAGTAGTAGTAGTAATAGTAGTAGTAGTAGTAGTGGTCTTAGAAGCAGTAGATGTAGTAGTAGTACAGGGTGATCAAAAATTCTCTGTGAACCTGACTTCTTTATTGTAATCATCAGGTGCATAGAGGCTTTTTGATCACCCTGTAGTAGTAGTAGTGGTTATCATAAACATTATAATATGCATAAACATTAAAACAACCCGCCAGATTTTCAGGCAGGTTACAAATATCGCCTACAAACTTTACCGCTGAGTGAAGACATTTCTATGGGAGAAATGGTTTTAATTTGCGCGAATCTTTGCTAACGCGTGCGCTCCGGCAAATTAGTCCACGTGTAATTGACGACCGTCTTGTACAAATACAAAAGTTGGTTCTCTATTCCTGTTCTAGTGTGCCACGGGGGGTGGGGGGGAGGAACGAATATCTAAAGTGTCCAGCGAACACTGGACTGAGGATTCCGACTGGACTACTTACAGTCCAATCAGACTACTGATGTTAGACTACTCAGACAGAAATCTTTTCAATAACGCCGCAAATATTGATCAACTGGTCCGGCACCATGTTTCCATTCACACCTCACTCACGCACATCTCCGTAACAGTGCGTGCTAATGCAGTGTTTTTAAACACAAATTAAGAATCAAGGGTTCTATAATTTTCACATCCATCGACATTCAGCCTTGGAAACATAAAACGGAACACGGCCAACACTTAATGAAAAACTTCATGAATTTCTTGAATGGGTCCCCTTTAGATACTCAAGCCTGCAAGTAACGTTGAGCTGATTAAGAGATATTCATTCATGTCAAAAATATGAATTAAACTTTCCAACTCGGACCAGTTATAGTAATTGGTCTAGTATTTCGAAGATTGAAATACAGCCCCTGGTGTAAGTGAAAGAGGCACGAAAAATTTTCCTAATTCTAAGTTCTTTGCTGTATCGTTGCAAGGACATCTGCCTTTGAACTATGAGAGTTAGTGATGGCTTAGCAAGTGTAGAGGTGGGGTAGACGATGTATCTTAATTTAAGAGAAATTCTCGGTACATTTATAAAAGGATGCATTTTGCCAACTCCTTTCACAACTGAAATTAAATGGATGTCGCCCCAACTTCAAGCAAAAAGAAGAGGATTGGAATTTCTACACGAGAAATCTTTTTCAACAGTTGATTTCTTCTTATTTGTGTAATGAAAACGTAACCTGAATCTTTAGACACACGGAGATCAGTAAGTTACGAAAATGAGGTCGTCTTTGGAAGTAAGTTATATTTTACGCATTCAAAAGCTACGCTTGTTTCGGTGCAAGATACGAAATATGAATTGAAGCTTCTGAACACGTATTGTTTGAAAGTACTTCAACTGATAGAAGTAATGAAGTAAATGCTAAATACAGACAAAGCAGGAAAAAACTCAGAACTTTCTTCTGCAAGGTGCGGTATAAATTAGAACTTGATAATTCTAAAACACCTCCAAACCCTGGTGAGTTAAAAAGATTTAGTTACAAAAAAAATACGTAGAAGAGGACAGTGTGAAACGTTTATACCTGAAACGACACGAAACTTACGTCATGGTCAATTAGTTCGTATTCCTGCCTCGTGTTCGAGAGGTTCTGGGTTCGAACTTCGACCCGGAAAATCGTCAATCTGGCAGGCAGTTTTCGTGTTCAGCATTTTCATTCAGACCCCCACTGTCCGTTCCCTCCACAGACTTTATAATTAGTTATGAAATAACCACAGTATCACTTGTCCAGACGCGGGGACGTACCCAATTTTAGCAAATGAAAGCTAAGCTAAGCAAATCCAGATAAAGTAAAGAATATCCTCTCTTAAATTATACACCATGCGAATAGTACGTGTGTGGGAGTGAAGACATTACCGGACGCGTTCTTATCCTCTGCACCGAACTGAGTTAAATATTCAGGTTCACGCTTCGGCCACTTTACACTCGGGGAAATATCACCAGGACCCGTTGAAAAGGTGGTTGATTGGGCTCCAGCCACTGCTGTAACACCGAGGATCCGAGACAGAAAATTCACAGCCGCGAAGAATCTCATAGTTAAATTGTCAGTTCTAATCTCTTTGCTCCGTGCTAAGTGTGATAAGGAAAAGAGTTCACCACATAACGCTGTTATTCTGACCATTTTAAGAGCTAAAACATATTTACAGGAATATTTGTGTAAGTTTTTTGTTAACGAACGTATATTAACCGGACCCCTCGATACACACAAAATTAATAAATTTTACAGCCAGATCTTATCATAGAAGGCAAAAAAATAGGTTTCACTTAAGTGACATTCGGAACGAATAAATCTGAATTCATGCCAAACGCTACTGCCGAAGCTAAAATTTGCATCTTTTTAAGTGTGTTAACAAAATTTGCCAAACTCAATTAAATGGTTTCGTCGTGCTTCTCTGGCGGTCTCTCTGTCGATATGGGACAATTCAGTTCCCACTGGACGGATCTTCCTGAAATTTAATGTTTTGGCCGACTGACTGTATCAGTCGGCCACACTCAAGCTTCAAAGCCCAACATACATATTGCATGAATATCTGCGTAAATTTATAGTAATGTCTTCCTGTGAAAAGGAAAAGTGCAAGAAACATGCCTGATATAATACGACGCCGCGGGAATGGAATTTGCATGTTGGTTATTTTGGGGGAAAAATACAAAAATTTATAATAATTAATACTTATTGACCTGCGTTTGATTTTAACATGCAATGTGATGCTACACAACTGCGATTTCTAGTATTTTCTTTCGAAAGCCATCTACCAGAATACAAGTTACGGCAATCTAGAAGACGACCCACTAAAAAACTCAAATGCTAGACTACGCAGAGGTGATGACTGCTTAACCTACGAGCTGGGGCAGTTCAGTCAGTCTTCTGACCAGGCCGTGGGTGGACAGTTCGATCACCGGCAGACACAGTGTCCAAACCTGCCTCCTCAAAATAGTTACGAATCGCTCTTTCCTCCGTGTTGTGGCGGTCGTAGCGCAAACGTAACCATTCGCACAACTAAAGCCGAGGTTAAGAGGACATGAAGCCACAATTCCACAAACCCATATTCCTGCATGGGGCGGCGAGTAATTAATCACGAGGAAAGTTACAGATTTAAAATTCGGGTTTTGGGGATGCAAGGCCGTAACGACTGGTAAGTAGCTCTGAGGATTCAGGGGCCGAAGATGTGCAGCTTGACCCTACAGTATGTGTGCACTAAGCTGCTTCGAAACTTCGACAGTCACACACCAAACGAGAGCGTCATAACCCAGAAGACTAACACCACTGCAAGAACATGATGAATATTTAACTTTACAATATCAGTATAACCTAAATGTGCCTTTTTGCTGACTACACTATGAATCCCATCTGTATTCAATACTATTTTGTCTGGGCAAGCGTTGGCGCAGATGGTACAGTCACTGCGCCACAAAACTGAAAGTCGTGGGTTCTATTCCTGATGTTGTCATTGGAATTATTCATTGACATAATCCTAATGGCCGCACTATGGCCTTGCGGTCGACTCAGCCTCTAACAGAAATCAGTAACCGGTATAATTTCGGGGGGGTAAAGGCCGCCGGTTCTTAGGTCTGACAGCTTTGCCACCTTCATGTGTAGACTGTCTGGAAATCTCGTAGCCTCAACCTCTTGGAAACCTCAGGGCCTATCCAGGCCTGTATAGAGATTGTTTACCAATAAACTCGGCGTCACGTTAAAGAAGACCGCCGTATTAAAGATATGGTCTATTATAATCGTAACAATAGAAGGGAGAGAGGAAGCTTCTCGTGTGTTCAAAGACCAAACTAAAAATTCTTATAGCGAAGGAAGAGGTAAAGATCAATTCATTCATAACTGTAGCTGTAAATTGAAGTGGAAAGTAATATTGTCCCTGTCTATGCAATGAAGGCAAACGGGGAGGGTAGAGTTTCAGCTGCAATCATTCTTAACCTTGGCATTAGACAGAGGTAAGTGGTCAGCCTCAGACCTGGTCTCTTTACCCGTGTAAGAACCGCGATACCCACGGAATAAGAGGCTGGGTTCACCTCAGAGAAATTCTGGAGTTATGAAGGAAAATTTCTTACCCTTACCGTAAATCGAACACCACGTTGTCTAGTCCGTAGCCAGGTCATTGTATAATTACATTGTTCCAGCTCCAAAATCGAAAGTTTGGTCAGCTACTCACTACGGGCTCTTTACTCCCTAGGGACGGAATGTTGGTTCCCTATTGCCAGACTGCAAATTCTGAAGAGATGAAACATTGACCTTATGGGAATTAGAGCCATGGTCGCCTAGACAATCCGTCACCTTATCGACTAAACTGTTCAGGTTAAGCAGAAGGACAATTATATGACTGAAATGAAATAAGTATGTATTGGTGCAGTAGCATAGGTCAGATGACGTTAATTTGGTGTGTACTACACCGAACCAGGATAAGTTGGGATATTTTAAGTTAACTGAATTTGTACTTCATTGTGTTCCCTTCAGTTTGATCTAGTTACTTTTTTTCACGTTATGTTCACAATTCTCTAAGCTGCTGGTTGCAGTATATCTCATACTGTCATTCACTTTACAATATTTGTCAAGCTTGCCGCCTTAGAAAGATAAGAACCTACGTCTCTCGCACAGGACCGCTCCCCGCCATCAAGCTGAAGACACGTTATAGCATGCGGACAGCTGTACATCCTGAAACCGGAACAAAATTTTTTGGGCGCGTTCGCAAATTTACAAAAATCGACCATTAACATCTTCACGTCTATCTGTCAGAAAGGAACAACTCGGCTTCAACTGGACGAATTTTCTTGAAATTTAATATTTGACAATTTCTCGAAAATCTTTGGAAAATTTCGAGTTCATTTAAAACCTTACTTCACGTGGAAACCTACGTACAATTAAGAAAGTATCTCACTGAATCTTCTTAGAATAGGAAATATTTTAGATAAAAGTGTAGATAAAATCAGAACATAATAGTCAGTAACAAACTCCTCCCCACCCCCCACCAAACCATACCCTCAGAAAATTGTCCAGTTAGGGAGATAGTGCGAAAAAATATCGTACGGCCAGAGTGGCCACAGATGACAAAACAATTGGGCGCATGAGGTATGCGTGCTACATACCTAGGGCTACAGAAACATACCCTTACTACGTAAAACTGCTTTTCCACGACAAAACTACTTAAGCAAACGTGCCTTGATCTTAAGTAATACGTGCCTTGCCTGTCTTGTGCAAAACATGAACCGAAACACTGGACAAAATCTACTATATCAGCCCTAATTACAGTGATTGTTCTGTCTAAATTTAATGGCTTTTTCTGGATTTTGCTTACTTGGATTTATTTTGTTCCAGTAGGCAGTCTGATCCTTTGCCTAGTCAGGTAAGTTTCGTGTGGTCACGCTAATCGTGTTGCGCCAAGGCGCTGCCTAATACCGTAATTTTTGTTAAGGTGTCTTAAATATAAGTCTTAATGTGCCACAGCTCCGTATACATCTACGAACACAAATTTCCTGCACTAAGCCTACTTAATCTGCCGACCGCGAAGCCAGTTTAGGTCCTGAACTATGAAATAAATCCTGAAACACATTCTCAACAACTTACCTCACACTCTTCCGCCGTGTTCCCCAGTCCCTCCGGGTAACCAAGAATAAGATTAAGTCTAAATATACCACGAAAAATTCCTTCAACATTCTCAAAGTTTTCGATCTTATTACATCTAAGCTACTGAAAATGAGACTTTCATGACTCTGCAGTGGCAAAGAACAAAGCTCTGTCTGTGTCTCTGTCTGTGTTTGTGTCTGTGTCTGTGTCTCTATCCGTGTCTGCGTCTGTCTCTATTTGTGTCTCTCTTTCTCTTTCTGTGCCTTTTTCTGCTTATACTCGTATGTCTCTGTCTGTGTCTGTGTACCTGTGTCTGTGTCTTTGTCCGTGTCTGCGTCTGTCTCTATGTGTGTCCCTGTTTCTGTGTGTCTGTCTCTTTCTGCTTATGTGTCTCTGTGTGTGTATGTGTCTGTCTCTGTCTCTGTCTATGTTTCTCTGTCCATGTCTCTGTATGCCTAGCTGTCTGTGTCAGTGTCTGTGTCTGTCTGTGTCTGTGTGTGTGTCTGTCTGTGCCTTTGTGTCTGTGTCTGTACCTCTATCTGTGTCTTTGTTTACGTCTGTGTCTGTACCTCTATCTGTGTCTTTGTTTACGTCTGTGTCTCTGTCTGCGTATGTCTGTTTCAGTGTCTGTGTTATGTCTCTGTCTTTGTCTGTGTCTGTTTCTGTCGTAAAACAAACCTGAACTGTCTGCCTTTCATGATGGCCCTAGTCCAAAGCTCGACTCTTTCGAGGAATCTTACACCCAAGCTGACGACAGAACCTCGTCCTCTGACCAAGTACCTGTCTAATAACATAGATATCCCATTATTACTCTCAAGACCTGGATATAGATTGCCTTCTCTGTACTTCTGTCTCTCTCCTTTTACTTTGCTCTTTCGTAATGGTGCAAAACCATTCCACTTCTGATGGTTTCTACCAAACAAACTCCAATTTCTTTTCTTGGTTTCGTTCAAAGGTTCTTTTATTGGCTGTGTTCCAAAGTCAAATCTTGCAGTTCAGTGCCAATTATTTTCCTAAGCATGAAACTAGCGGTTCATTGGAAGAACAATAAAACATACACGAACAGACTAATTACGATTTCTTTTCCGATGGTGCTCCACTTGCCTTCTCCATAACAGTCGGTCTCACACATCCTGCATATTCTTTCGTTTCATGTTAAACATTGACTGACCGACTGATTGCCTTACTGAAACACACCCCCTTTACTGAAATCACAACCTTTATTTCAACAGAACCAATGAAAGCACAATTCTTGTCACAATCCCCAGATATCTTTAGCCCTACGCATTCTGAAAATCCATTTTACAAATCAAGTAATTCTCTGGTAGCAGAACCATAAGGCCCAGTACCGCCAGTGGAGACAATCCTGAGCCGAGTCCTTGTAACTCCCATTTCTACAACCTATTTCTTTAAAATCCATCTTACTAATTAGCAAACTCTTTGTGTAAAAGAAACCGAAAGCCCAGTACCACCAATAAAAGAGCCCACTTTAGGGCACGGTACTTAGCCTGTTTTATCCCTATATCCCCAAGATCCATCTGGCTAATTAACACACACTTCAGCAAGAAAACCCGAAGATTCAACGCCTCTAATGCCAAAGTCCGCTGTTTGGCAAATACTTCTAAGATCCATAGTATCAAAAACCACTTTAGAAGCCACTCAGCCTCCCGTCCAATGGACATCATTCATTCTGTTCACAGGAGTTGAAGTGGCCGGAAAGTGAAGCAGATCACGCAACTCCATCTAGAACCGAGGATAAGAAATCATGGAGGTACACCTCTGCTCCCACATGTCTGCATGGAGAGAAGCATAAGTAACCGTAAGAGGATTAGTTTAATGACAGGATACAGAGCACAGACAACTGAGAAGAATTTGAAAGGAAACTTTCTTGGCGAACTCATGTAGTTATGACAGATCCACTCTCCTAACCCTCTAGAGAAGAGAGAGGAACAGGACAGAAAAGTAACAAGTTTATTCAGGCTTGGAGTTGAAATTCGAAAGCAATAAGCAACGGAGCAGGATTGCCAACCACGCCACAGCGACTTTTGATTTAATTGTCTAGGGCCGTCGTTTTAAAAAGCACTGCTCACCTAAGAACACACCATTCGTTACATATTTGAACAAAATGCTTAAGAACTTAAAAAAAAAATCGAAAGAGGAAATAATTGATTCAAAAACTTTTAATACGTTAATCAGGCTAGGAGGAGTTTATTGCAGTTACAGTTAATTTTGTTACTCAGTCGTTTGACAAATATGATGATCTCTTCATAAGGACACAGGGCACTTTACGTCCGGCTGAACCACTGCAGGAGGGAATGTCTTTACTAGGACCGAATTTTCCTCTAATTTCCGTTGTCCAAATACACCCTCCATCAACAGTCAGACGCACGCATTTTTCCGTCTACATTCTTGCTTGTCAGGTAGTAACGGAGAAAGATATAAATACGATTATTCTGACGCGCATAATTTGTCGATAATGTTTCGCAAGATAGGAAATCCTCACGAATATCATAATCAAGTTAGTACTGAAGAAGCTTATTCGGCAAACTTGGTTTGTTGTAACCGCCAGTTCGCCCAATTGCATTGGGAGAAATGGGCTCTTGAGCACAGGAGTCGGTCAGAACTTAAGCACCTGCAGCCGAAGTTATGGCGCGCATTTCAGTTGTGCCAGTGAATAAGGAGTTTGATGCCAGCAGCTATCTTTTTTACTTCAGCTGCAAAGTGTTTGGTTTACCAAAATCCATCATTGTGCTTTGTTTCTAAACAACTCGAATGTTTTGAGCGGCTCGTCCTTTCATTCACAACCGCTACGTTAAGCTTACAGTGGCTTATTTAGTGGCCTACGACGTACAGAATCCAGCCTTTACCACGTTTGGTCTTTTGCCTATGACAAAACCGTTTCGACGTTCGTGTTGACGTCATTATCAGGGTCTCCTCTAAACTTTGTGGTTTACAACAATTTGAAAATGCTACACATGGCGTCCTCCTTGTCTCCAGCCAAGAAAGAGACCAACCCGTGATAATCTCCGAAATATTTTCTTACTTTTTCACAAGTAGGCTACGAAATTTCACAAAATTTCCCCTCACTTTCCTTCCCTTCATAACGTCCGTCCATTCCCAATGTGGTCATATGCTTCTCTCCCCACCGTCCCCCGTCCCACCAACAACAGTTTGTCACCTATTCCAACTATCCAAAGACAATTTAAAATAAAAAGCAAAACAGAGAATTTAACGTAGACGTCATGCTATGTCGTTCGCTGTAGAGAAATGCAGACTGACACAAATTACTAAACGCACAGTGTCCTGTAAATCCACAAAATATACGCGCAGTTAACTGACGCTTTGAAATGGACGTCGCCACTACGTAGCTACCACAGGTATATTTATAAATTTTCGAGTGAAAAATATTTGTTTTGTCATTGCTCCAGATAATCAAATTTTGTAAGTTAAAAATACTCAGTATTATACATTTTTTCCCTTTAACTTACACCACGCAGCAAACCAGAAGATTACAACCAGAAAGTTACATGTATCTCACCAATTCAATCTCTGAGAGATTGCGTATGATATTCTTTGTGCTGACTTACTTCCTATGTCTTCAGAATATAATTCTGATGATTGGTACGAGAAATAGAGTCCTCTCTATACAAAAGAGTAAACGAGAGGAAAATTGCCTTCCTTTTTATTGAGTCGATAAGACGCACACACAGACTTGCTGTTGCATTTAGTGTTCAGAGCTACGTATCTTGGCAGGCTCCGTTCCTGCGGAGAGTCTAATAAAATCGCTCCTTCTATACGTCCGTCCGTCTATATACATGAAACAAGAGAAACGTTAGACGGACTTTATTACATTTCATATTGCTGAGGTCAATTAAATCTTATTGCCCTATTCAAATTGTGACTAAATTAGGGTATTATTTCGTGTACTGCACAACAAGACATGGCTTCATATTATGCATATTTCGAGATATGTTATGTTTCACAGACAGAGGTTGTCTACACCTCCCCCAGCCTCCACCCTGGGGCACCAAGTATCCGTATTTTGACCCCCGGAGTTTTCGGATACCTTGGGAACTCTGGAGCGCCACTTTCCACACCCAACAGTAATTGTGAACCCCTGAGGAGAAATCGGACCTAAACAGCAAACATGTGAGAAGGCGACTACAGGTTTTCGGAGGGCATCTGGAGTGTATAGCGCTAAATATATGCGACAACGATGTTTCAGCTACATGTCTTACGGTGCTCCGTATTACTGTCCAAGGAAGTGACAGATGAACAAAATCATCCGTTGTGTGACGCCGTGTTGTCCATTTGACGTGACGATACAGACAACAGTTTCTTCCTAAACGAGACTAAACTTGCACCAGAAAGGCGGCTTCACATCCCAGAAGGCAGTAAACCTAGCCACTGTTACAGTTCATATTGTAGTGCTAACAATGAAAAAATCTCAGGGGTGAAAAATCCGTGGCGCCAAGTCACCTTGGTGACATAATTCTGTTCTGTGGCGCCCAACATTTGTGGGACGTCAGTATCGAATATTCATTTCACCTTCCCGGCGCCTAGATCTTTGAGTTGGCTCCTAGCTCTTAGGAATAGTCGTGCATCTCTGATGCTATTCCGTCCATTTGCGCTACTGTTTTCAGACCCGTGTCACAAGAACGACAAATATTCAGTGCAAATTTTCACTCTGTGTTTACTCTGTGGTTTACTTCCTGCTGTTTTTCCCAAGTTATTGCAAAGAAGCTACAGCCAAAATTACTGGGGTTTCGCCGCCTGTACATTGTTACCTTTAATGAGTACCTTCCTATCATCTATCCTGTAGATGTCAGCACGAACTATATCTGAAACGCCAACTGTCTACCAAACTATATGGCGTCATGTCCAAGAAGACGTCAACAGTAACACGAACAGCCACGAAAACATCAAACAGCTCTAGTCCCGCGAATGAAATCTCAGTGACCACACTCTTTGAAAAGTTTCCCTGCAAATGAACCTCTATAACAAACGTATGTTCGCTCAGCTAGCTGGTAGACTTCAAGCCCATTATGAAGCCGCGTAGTTCACCACCGAGCTCAAAACGGCACACCATCGGTCCCTGTCCCCAGTTACGTGAACACAGTGCACACCCTGAAACTGTATACATTTTAATATTATTCTTATGTCCAGGTCGAGGTATGTTTTCAGTCAAATTTAATGTTCTGTTAGGAAAAAAATAAAATATGGTAGAGAAGAAGATAAATAGGACAATAAATAAAGGAAAGCAGAAAGCATCCAAAAAAGACCGCGAGCATGGACCAGGCTTTCCATTTCCATTTTAAGAGTTCGCCTCACTTTACCCTACCAGCTTTACCCACAATGTACTGCAATTCAGAGCGAGGCTGGTCCTCACCCTAATTTCAATTTAGTATGTGAATTACAAGGCGCCCGGTTCACCCCTACAGAACCCCGTTGTGTGTTTGTGCACCACGGCGCAGAGGAAAATAACCGGCACATAAAGAGGAGCACAGCAGCAACAGCCTCTTTCTTCTGGCTCCAAGAAATGTTTCCGGGCAACAACGTGGAAGTACGTAGTGAACTCCACTTTGGAGTACGTAGAGTTTCCAGAGGTCGGCGGTTTTAGCTGCGTCACATTAACCGACCTTCACTAGATCAGCTGTGCTAACAACGTCTGTATCCGTCGTGCATAACGACATGGCCACCATTTTGTGCTGTTTCATGCTGACATAAGAAACTATTCTCTCGGCGGCGGGAAATATAAACAGTTAATTTTTTATTAATAAAATCTGAGTAAATTCAAATCTATATTTAAGAAAGGCATCAACAATTTAAATTAGCGCAGTATTCACATTGCAACTTCAGAGATTAGAATATAATTCTTGGTTTCCCTGTGTCTATAAGCAAACGCTCAGACGGTTCCCAACATTCCCAGTTGCCACTACATGCTTCTCATGTAGCCCTCCCGACATAAATTCAGTAGTTACCGATTTCATATTTTGTATACATGTATAATAACCACTGTCACCGGTTGACAAACCAATTGCAGTGTATTATTATTATTATCATCATCATAATCATCATCATCATTATTATAAAAGTCCAGCGCCCATTCCTCCCACGAGCCGGGATGCAAGTTTGGTGTAGTAACTACATTACGTGCTCGAAGGCATGGAGTTCGAAACCCAGCAGAGTACAAAAGAGTTTCTTTTTCTCCAGGCCGGCTTTGGGAAAACACAGCTTTAGTTAAATCAATAGGCCTTTTTTAGGGCAATAGCGGCCGGAATGTGAACTTGACCACTCACCTTCGTCAGTACCAAGTGTAACTATACCATTTCTCCCCTTCTGCCTTCATAGCATGCACAGATATAGTGGCCTGTCCAAGAAGTTCGTGCAGTAGATTACAAGAGGAGGAGTGAGATGTTAACTGGTGGCGCACCCCTCCAGTTCTCCTCACTCTACAGGACCCAGTTGACTTTCAGTAGGAGCCAGACCGCTGTAGGAGAAGGACAGACTTCGTGCTTTAGTTTTTTGTGGAACGCGTATTCGCGCATTGTCAAAATGGAGGTCGATCAAGAGCTAGAACGACGATTTAACATCAAGTTTCTTGTGAAACTGGGCAATAATTGCCCCGAAATTCATCGAATGTTGCAACATGTTTATGGAGAGTGTGCTCTAAAGAAAGAACTGTTTTCAAGTGGGTCCAGCGTTTTCGGGAAGGCCGTGAAGACCCCAAGGACGATGCCAGGTCAGGACGCCCCTCCACCTCAAGTGGTAATAAAAACATCGATCGTGTGCGTTCTCTCGCGCTCAGTAACCGCCGATTGACTGTTAGAATGATAGCAGAAGAACTTGGTTTGGGAAATTCGTCCGTTCACACGATTTTGACGGAACATTTGGACACGAAAAAGGTTTGCGCCAAGATTGTACCGAAACTGCTCACTCCTGAGCAAAAGTTGCGACGGAAGGATTGTTGCGTCGAATGGAAAACCTCAGAGGAAAGCGATGAATTCTTGGAAAGGTTCATCACAGGTGGCGAATCGTGGATGTACGATTCCCTAAATGCAAATTGGTGCTGCGGGGGCGGAATTTGTGTGATATGACGACGATTAAAAGTGAAATGACATCGCTGTTGAAGGGCTTCAGAGAAGCGGAATTGCAAGGGTGCTTCCAACAATGGAAACAGAGGTGGGACAAGTGTATTGTGTCTAATGGGGAGTATTTTGAAGGGGACCACATTGATGTACCATAAAATTTGTAAAACAAAGGTCTTATAAACATACTGCACGAAATTCTTGGACAGGCCATGTATCTGTGCTTTTCACTGTACTGACTGCCGTAATTCTGAACACTTGATGCCGAATAGTTAAATAGAGAATGATACACAACTGGCCATATTCTTAAGCTGCGAAGCCGTGTAAGGGTTATGGAGGTTGAGATCCATGTATTCCTTACAGAAGTAGACTTTATGACAGCAATTTTTAAACTTTTACAAAGTGCCTCTTGTTCTAAGGGTGAGCATCATGTATCTCTTTATGCCACATACGGACAAAAAAGATGTACCATAAAAGCTGTCAACTTCTTTTCATACCCTCTTGATCTATGTTTGACAGAGTGGGCAATATATTTCACGTCCCTCGAAACGAGGCCTCAAACAGCCTGCTTTCGGAACCGCTGCGCTGACTACCCTGAACTCTTGGGAAATATCTCCCATTGATCTTCTGATAACCCGAGACCTAGCTCGGACACGTAACATTGTAACAATAAAGTGAATAATTTTTTACACAATATAAATTTCGAGCTAAATCGTTTCATTATACGTTACATTACTTACTCACTCCATGGTGCAGAGTCCTTCTTGAGCAGCTAACTGGTTTGCAACTAGTCAAGAAATTCCCCGCATTTCACGGAACCCGAAGGTTCATTACCGCACTCACAACCTTCCGCAGCCTGTCTCTATCCTGGGCCAACCCAATCCAGTCCATATACCCACATCCCACCTCCTGCAGATCCATCCTAATATTATCCACCCATCTACGCCTAGGTCTCCCCAGTGGTCTCCTTCCCTCCGG
>Ga0131853_10014788_pt1 | contig 14289 bp, 11 predicted proteins | sample TergutLab28metaG_FD_92764 | JGI IMG/M metagenome (GOLD analysis project Ga0131853, IMG submission 92764) | Labiotermes labralis P1 segment gut microbial communities from Petit-Saut dam, French Guiana - Lab288 P1 (version 2) (version 2) | ecosystem: Host-associated > Arthropoda: Insects >... | reverse complement strand
GCCTCGTGCTCACCGGTGGAGGCACCGGAAGGAACGGCGGCGCGGGCGAAGCTGCCGTCCTCGAGCAGTACCTCGACCTCCACCGTGGGGTTGCCACGGGAATCGAGGATCTCGCGAGCTCCGACCTGCTCAATGATGGCCACGAATGCTTCTCCTTGGTTGTCTACGTGCAGGTGAAGACGGCCCTGAGCCGCCGGATGCATAGTGCCAGGTCTGAGCCTAACCGGAGTAACCGACTCCCGTCCCGAGCCACGCACGCGACGCAGCTCACCGCCGGACGCCCACCGAGTAGGCCGCGGCCCGGTCGCGCACTTCGAGGAGGTACTCGCCGGACAGGTTGTAGGCCATCAGCGCGGTGCGCCACCCGTCCTCGGTGGTGAGGTCGCCGCCGCGCGCGCAGAGATAACGCGCCGCGGTGAGCGCCGCGTCGTCGATGCTGTCCGGGTCGGCGACGCCGTCACCGTTCGCGTCGACGCCCCAGCGCTTCCACGTCTCGGGAATGAACTGCAGCGGCCCCATCGCCCGATCGACGGTGGCGTCGCCGTCCATCGCACCGCCGTCGGTGTCGGCGATCTCCGCGACGCCGGGTGACCCGTCGAGCGGGATGCCCCGGATCGGGGGGCTCACGAGTCCGTCGTCCCCGACGTGCGAACCGCCGTGGGTGCCGTGCTTGCTCTCGACCGACGCGATGCCCGCGAGCGTCGTCCAGCCGATGCCGCACCCGGGCCGGGACTGGGCCATCACCGCGGCCGCGTACCCGTATGCCTCGAGGGCGGTGGTCGAGATCCCGAGGCTGTCGGACAGCGGCTCGGCCCACTGCGCCAACAGATTCGCGGCCCGGCCCGGAGCGTCGATGTCGATCGGCGGCAGCGGCGCACCCGGCCCGGGCGGAATCCCCTGCGGGATCTCGATACGTGGTTGCCGCTGGTCGAATTCGTCGAGTCCCGACGCGACGGTCACCGCGGCGACCGCCACCAGCGTCGCCGACGTCACGACGAGGAAGGTCCGTAGGCGCCGCCGCGGTCGGCGCGGCAGCGGATCCGGAGGAAGCGTCGCCGCCACGGTCGGCCGTGGCGCCCCACTCCTGGTCGCGGCTTGTCTGGTCACGGCGTCCATCATCCAGACCGCGCGGTCGTAACGCTTGCCGGTATCAGGACCAAAGCACTATTTCGGACAAAAACGGCCAGCAAGTGGGGCGGATTTCGCATCGCCTTAGGGAATGCTACGTTCACAACGGCCATTCGAGGTTTGCCTTGCCTTCACAGATTCACCTCCGAGACGAGGACGCCCGGCCGAACCCGACTCGTCTCAGGAGTGCATGAGTGTCTGTCCTCGCCGCCGGCGCCACCGCGCCGTCCATTGCCACCCAGTTGTTCGGCAGCGGTCTGATCGGCGTCCGCGAGGGCCTCGAGACCGGCATCGTCGTGATGATCCTCGTCGCGTTCCTCGTCAAGTCCGGGCGACGCGACGCGCTCAAATGGGTGTGGGTCGGCGTCGGCGCCGCCGTCGCGATGGTCGTCGCGATCTTCGCGGTCATCCATTTCGGCACCTCGACTGTGACCGGGATGGCAGCCGAGCTCATCAGCGGACTCGCATCGCTGGTCGCCGTCGCGATCGTGACCGCCATGGTGCTGTGGATGCGCACAGCCGCGTCCACGATCTCCGGACAGTTGCGTGCCGGGTTGGACAAGGCGCTGGCCCTCGGCCCCGCCGCGGTCGCCGCGATGGCGTTCTTCGCCGTCGGACGCGAGGGCGTCGAGACCGCACTCCTGCTCGTTGGCTACGCCGAGAACGCGGCCGGCAGCGCGTGGCCGCTGGTGGGTCTGCTCCTGGGCATCGTCGTCGCCGCCGTCCTCACCGTCCTGCTCTACCTGGGCGCGGTCCGGATCAACTTCGCCCGCTTCTTCCGCTACACCGGCGCGTTCCTCGTGGTCGTCGCGGCGGGCATCCTCGCATACGGCGTCCGGGCGCTGCAGATCGCCGGCTGGCTGCCCGGCGGATCGACGATCGCGTTCGACATCTCGTCCGTGTTCGACACCTCCAGCTGGTACGGCACCGTGCTGCAGGGCATCTTCAACTTCCGCCCCGACCCGACGGTGCTGCAGGTGATCGTCTGGGTCGCCTACCTCGTGATCGTGATGCCGTTGTTCCTTCGTCCCGTCAAGCCCAAGTCCGATGCCGTGCGGCCCGCGTCGGACGCCGAAGACACCTCCGTCACCGCTTCATGAGCACCGTTTCCCGAAAGGTCCCACCCGTGCGTCGTACCACCTCCGCGCTCGCTCTGCTCGCGATCGCTCCCCTCGCCCTAGCGGCCTGCACGTCCAAGTCGGCCGCCGACGACAAGACGATCACGGTGACCGCCACCGACACCACCTGCGACATCTCGGCGAGCAGCGGCGAGACCGGCAACACCACGTTCGCGATCACCAACAACGGCTCCAAGGTCACCGAGTTCTACGTCTACGGCGACGGCGACCGGGTGATGGGTGAGGTCGAGAACGTCGGGCCGGGTCTGACGCGTCAGCTCATCGTCAACCTCGCCGAGGCCGGGACCTACCACACCGCGTGCAAGCCGGGCATGGTCGGCGACGGCATTCGCGCCGAGTTCACCGTGACGGGCGACTCGGCGGTCGCCACCGATCAGGACAGCCGCCTCGCCGAGGCCGCCGACGGCTACAAGCGCTACGTGGACAGCCAGCTGACCGCCCTCCAGGAGAGCGCCACGGCGTTCGTGGCCTCGATCAAGGCCGGCGACATCCCCGCCGCGAAGGCCCAGTACCCGCTCACCCGCACCTACTACGAGCGCATCGAGCCCATCGCCGAGAGCTTCCCCGACGATCTCGACCCGCGGATCGACCTGCGCGAGGTGGACGTCGAGCCCGGATGGCACTGGACGGGCTTCCACCGGCTCGAGAAGGACCTGTGGGTCCAGGGCCTCCAGCCGGACACGAACGCGATCGCCGATCAGCTGCTCGCCGACCTCCAGGAACTGATCGACGGGGTTGCGGCACCGGACTTCGCGATCGACCCGATCCAGATGGCCGGCGGCGCGCAAACACTGCTCGACGAGGTCGCGCGCACCAAGATCACCGGCGAGGAGGACATCTTCTCGCACACCGACCTGTACGACTTCCAGGCGAACGTCGACGGTTCGCAGGCGGCCATCGCGGCACTGCGCCCCATCATCGAGGACCGCAACCCGGAGCTCGCGACCCGCATCGATCAGCGGTTCGCCGACCTCGACAAGGAACTCGCGCAGTACCGCCAGGGCGACGGATTCGTCGCCTACGACACCGTGACCGAGCCGCAGCGTCAGGCCCTGTCGCAGAAGATCGATGCGTTGTCCGCAGAAGTGAGCCAGGTGCAGGGTGTCGTCGCAGGACAGTAATCAGAACGGTAATCAGCAGGACGGCCCGGCCGGGACCGAGTCCCGTCCGGGCCTGTCCCGGCGGCGCCTCTTCGGCGCCGTCGGGGCGGGTGCGGTGCTCGCCGGCGCCGGTGTCGCGGTCGGTCGGCTGACCGCGCCCGAGGCGTCGGCGGCGACGTCCGAGGTGGTGCCGTTCCAGGGCGTGAACCAGGCCGGAATCGTCACGCCCGCACAGGATCGCATGCACTTCGTGGCGTTCGACGTCATCACCGACTCGCGCGACGAGCTGATCGCGATGCTGAAGAAGTGGACCGAGATGGCCGCGCGGATGACCGCCGGCGAGGAGGCCACCGAGAACGGCGCGACCGGCGACGGCGAGTACAAGCCGCCCGCCGACACCGGTGAGGCGCTCGACCTGCACGCGTCGAAGCTGACGCTCACCATCGGCTTCGGCCCGTCGCTGTTCGACGCGAACGGCAAGGACCGGTTCGGCATCGCCGCCAAGAAGCCGGCGGCGCTGGTGGACCTGCCCAAGTTCACCGGCGACGCCCTCGAGCCGGCCCGCTGCGGTGGCGACATCGCGATCCAGGCGTGCGCCGATGACCCGCAGGTCGCGGTCCACGCGGTGCGCAACCTCGCCCGTGTCGGCTTCGGCGTGGTGGCGGTGCGCTGGTCGCAGCTCGGGTTCGGCCGCACGTCGTCCACCTCGACGAGCCAGACGACACCACGAAACCTGTTCGGGTTCAAGGACGGAACGCGCAACATCAAGGCCGAGGACCCGTCGGCCGTGTCGGAGTTCGTGTGGGTGGATCCGCAGGACGACCAGGCGTGGATGGCGAACGGCTCGTACCTCGTGGCCCGGCGCATCCGGATGCTCATCGAGCCATGGGACCGCACCACCTTGCACGAGCAGGAGCGGGTGTTCGGACGCAGCAAGGGAAGCGGCGCCCCCCTCGGCCAGAAGAACGAGTTCGACGACCTGCAACTCGCCGCGAAGGGCGCCGGCGGCAAGCCGGTGATCGACCGGGACGCGCACGTCCGCCTGGCATCGGCAGAGGAACTGGGCGGCATCCAGATCCTGCGCCGCGGCTACAACTTCACCGACGGCACAGACGGATTCGGCCACCTCGACGCCGGACTGTTCTTCATCGCATACTGCCGCGACCCGCAGAAACAGTTCGTGCCGATGCAGCAGAACCTCGCCCGCAACGACGCGCTCAACGAGTACATCAAGCACGTCGGCTCCGCGGTCTTCGCGGTGCCGCCGGGCGTCAGCGACGGTGGCTACTGGGGGTCGACGTTGTTCACCTGAGTCGTCTGTCTCGACTGCGTGCTCGCCACAACGACAGACGGTCGATCCACCGCGTACGACGTCGACGGAACGTCGAACAGTCGCACAGCGCGCAGGATGCGCCACGCCGGTAGTGCTGGTGAGCGGCCGATCCATGGCCGCAAACACATTCGGGAGTCTCGTCAAGCATTCCGCGAGTGTACGAATGCCCGGCGTTGATCTGCGTGGTTCCATGACGATCTCGTGTCACTTCTCACCTCGACAGTGCCACGAACCGTTCCAACGTCAGGATCGCAGTGATGACGACAGTGACGACGAGTGCCGCAGTCACGAGATGAGCCGCCCTGCGCCGGCCGACGGCTCCCCTCGCGGAGACGTCTCGTTCCCGGAGCACAGCGCCGACCGCCAGCAGAACCGCCGACAGCAAGACGAACGGGATCGCACTGATCACGAGAACTCCATCCGCAGTTCGGGTGCATCGAAGCGGCGCAGGATCTCGATGCTGTCCTTGTCTACAACCGGTACGTAACGGCCGCTCTCCACGAGCGCGGCGAGCTCGCGCCGCACCTCATCCGGCGACATCCCGTAGGTCAGCTCGAATGTTCCCATTCCCTGACTTGTGATGTAGATGTACGCGGGCTGTCCCGTGATCACGCAGGCAGTCAGATCCCCCAAGCAGTCGTAGCTGTCGGCGTGGATCAGCTTCGGTGCCGACGGATCCAGAGTGAGACGCGGTCCGACGGCGTGTGGCGCATCACCGAACGACAGGATCGTGACGTCTCCGGGAACCTCCGCGACGAATTTGTCGGTGACGACGACCTCCTCGTTCGTCGAGGCCTCGAACGCCGTGTTCAGTCCCCGATTGGTGGTCAACAGGATCCCGAGCCCCACAAGGGCGACAGCGAGGTAACACGTCTGGAACGAACGGATGCGAAGTGCTTTGCCGCCCCGTGTGGGACGCAGAATGTGGGCGCCGACTGCCAGCGCAACTGCAGCGAGTGGCGCCAACAATGGCGAGGCCAGCAAGAAGCAACGAATGATCATCTCGCCGCCGTAACTCTGCATCACAACGAGACTGAACGGGGCGGCGCAGAGCAAGCCGCTCACCAACCATGACCGGCGGCCGCGTGAGAGGAACCATCCGGCACAGGCCATGACTGCGAGCGAGGCCGACGCAGCGATGCGGAGATACTGCATCTTCTGGTAGACCGGATCGCCGGTGAGTCGATCGCCGACGCCGCGACCGACGGCCTGTCCGACCTGCCCCACCTCGGAGACGAGCGAGGCAAGGTGTCCGGTCCAGAAATCGGTGGCGCCGTAGCTGAACCATGTAGCGAAGATCAATCCCGCAGCGAGCCATAGCGTGCGATACCGAGTCGCGCCGACGAGCGCGAACGTCACGAGCGCGACCACCACGAGGATCGGCGTGATCTGGTGCGTCACCGTATTCGCGGCGATCAGCAGAACCAATACTGCGCCAACAGCAAGCGTTCGGACCGGCCCGAATCCGGGGACGCGTCCGAGAGTGCGGCGTGGAGCATTGACAACGAAAGCTCTGACGCCCCGCATGATGCGCGGCAACGGGGCCCGGCGGAGTTGCCAGAACAGCGTTGCGAGAATCGTGCAGTAGTAGACCGACGCAACGGCCTGCGGGGCGAAATAGTCCTGCTGGTACCAGTTGAAGAGGTGATAGAGCACAACGGACAGCCAGGCGACCCTGACCCGCCCGGTGATAGCGATGGCGATCGCATAGAGCGGAAACGAGAGCACCACACCGAAGAACAGTGGGGCCCAGGTCATGAACGGGGTGCTGTCGCCGATCTCGGCGTTGACGACCATATGAGCACCTGCGGAGAAGAATCCCGCCCAGCTGTAGCGCGCATCGACCGCAGCCGGGAGCTGTCCGCTCTGCACCAGCGTCGAGATGAAACCTCGGTGGACGAAGGCTGTCGGAATCGACGTCTGTCCGCTCGCGATGGTGACGAGGAGCGTGCTGTAGGTGATAAGCAGGGCGGTGGACGCGGCCATGACGACGTGGTCGATGTGCTTGCGCGTGAGCGCATATGCGAGAACCGAACACAGCAAGACCAGACCAGAGATGTAGACAACGCCGACCTGGGTGATGATGCCGAGGGCGCCGGATGCGAGGTAGTCGAGTCGTCGCGCCGCGACCACGAACGCCACGAGCGCGACCGAAAGCGCGCCGAACATGGCCGTACGTCCGGAGGATAGCTGCCAGACACGGAGATTCGGACTGCTAGGAGACTCGTAGGTGTTCGGCAATGACCGCCGCGCGAGCACGGTCATGAGAAGTGCCCCTGCCGCGAGGACCACCTGAGTCCGCAACGGGTGCCACATTCCGAGAACCATCGTGAATTGACTCGCGAGCGTCGTGACCGCCATCGAGATCGACACCATAAGTGCTGAAGACAAGGCACGACCCGGGATCCGCAGGGCAACCACAATCGGAGCACCCGGTATCAGCGTCGCACCGAGAACGGTGACGATGACCCGGACGGAAACAGGTACGACGTTGGCAATATCGACGCCAACTGCACCCGCCAAACACAGGACGGCCACCGATACGACTGTCGACACAACCAACACACCGCGCGGCTCCCAACCGAAGCGGACCGTCGCAGCGCCTCGACCATCGCGAGGCGTGCTGTCGACGGGATCAGTCTGCGCAACTGTCATCGGCATGAGAGTCCAGGTCGCCGACAGCCGCGACAGCCCCACATGATCAGCTCGAACCCCACGATTCCCCCCAGGCTTCAACGAGTTTCAACCAGCCCGACCGGAAGGCCGACGTTGGTGCACCCCGGTTCCGTATGGAGTTGCGACATACACGGTCAAAGGTCGGAAACTACTCGAATCCTATAGCAGCGCTGCCGCACTGGGAACATGCAAGCGCCTCTTATCCCAGCGATTCCCGGACCCACCCGTTAGCTCCCCGATTCCTCGAACTCCCGATCCCGAACACAGGCCGAGCTGTATCATTCAACGACACTGACTCAGTGTCGGAAACGATTTCGACCACACACGCCCGGACCCGAGGGGATGACATGGCCGAAAGATTAAGCCGGACACGGGTTCCGACAAGGTGTAGACGACAGCGATTGGCCCGCTTCGCGGGTATCGCGTCCACTTCCGTCATAGTCCTGATCGGCGGCATCACCTTCCCTGCAGTGGATTCGCCCACTGCCATCGGTTCGGTTCGCAGCACCGGATCTGAAGTACTCCCGCCGGACTCGATCCCGTCGAGTGTTGCGATGCCGCGCGGCGATCTCGACGGGTGGCGTCAAATCTTCTACGACGATTTCACGAAGCAGTCCGAAGTCGGGAGCTGGGCGAATACGTGCGACCCCGACAAGATCGTCTACACCGGCGACTACGGGCAGCAGTGGCGCACGTACCCTGCGTGTTACCGAGACACATATGACAAACGCCCTTATCGCCCTGACCAAGTTCTCAGCGTCCACGATGGAATGCTCGACTTCCACCTCCATCAGGTGGACGGCGTCCCGGCCGGCGCGAGTCCGTCGCCGGTGATCGGAACAAGCCAATACCAGACTTACGGAAGATACTCGGCACGGTTCCGAGTGAACAGCCCGAACCTGAGCGAGTACTACGTAGCGTGGCTCTTGTGGCCGCAATCCGAACGGTGGCCCGCCGATGGCGAATTCGACTTTCCCGAGGGGAGTCTCGCGGGGACAGCGAGTGGGTACCAACACTACGCAGGGCAGGGCTCGTGCACTGCCGGATGCCAGTTGGTAGCGCGCGATATCGGCGCACGGTTCACGGACTGGCACACATACACGATCGAATGGTCCCCGGGGCACATCAGATATTTGCTCGACGACCAGGTAGTACTGGATAGCACCGACTGGGTCCCGTCGACTCCGATGCGCTGGCAGTTGCAAACGGAGACGAAGGGATTCGGCAGCGACGACGGAAATCTGCTCGTCGACTGGGTAACGGTATATGCGTATGACCCTCACGCCCGACGATGAAGCCCCGAACCAGAACGACGGCTCGTCCTCCGCTCGTCGAGGTCAGGCCGCTCGATAGATTGCTCTGCCCACCACCGCTCCCATGCAGCTCGCGTTCGCAATCGGCACAGCGAAGCAACCAGCGGACCACTCAATATCAACACGGTCACCACTTCCGCAGACAAATAGGCCCAACCGACCCCTGCGACGCCCGCCGACCGAGTGAACACGAGCGTCCCCACGATGACGACCGCGGTCGAAAGGCATTTCGTGACGACGGCGATGCCCAGTCTGCGGTCGATGCGGGCGAGACCGTCGTATACCGCGCCCACCACCGTGAGCGGGATGAACACAGCCGCGAGGCGCAACAGTGGTGTGCCGTGGATCCGGTACTCCTCCCCCACGAACCCGAGCGCGATGGGCGCCAGGCAGGCCAGTCCCAATCCGCCGACCACAGCAACGACGACGATTGTCCGAACGAACCTGACGGCCAACGCCACTGTCTTTCGCGGGTGTGCCGCGACCTCCGCCACGAATGGCCCCGTCATCAGATTCACCATCAGGTAGAGGGCACTGACGATCGACCAGGTGACTGCGAAGTACGCATTCTCCGCAGCGCCCACGTGTGCCACCACCACCAGCGGAACAACCAGAGGCGCAATCGAACCCAACGCCGTGATGCCGTACGACGATCCGAAGTAGGCGCCGATTTCCCGTTTGGACGGTAGGTCGGGTTCGAGTGTGAACCGCGGATCGCGACGAATCCGTGCTCGGATCGACAAGAGTACGACGACCACCGCGACCGCCGCGGTGACGCCCCACGACAGGACCACGGCCAGCGCCGACGCCGTTCCGGCCACGACGATCACGGCAATGAGCTTGGCTACAGCGTGAACGATGTTCTTCCACGCTGCCCACCGTGCGACCCCGAGTCCCGACACGACCTGGTCCAGCAGTGCGAACAACGCGAGGACCACGACGAAGACGGGATAGATGAATACTTCGCGCCGAGACTCGAACAGAACCGATCGTGGTCCGAACACGATCATGCCGATCGCGAGGACACATGCAACCACGGCCACAGCGCCGAGTCCGAGACTCAACAATCCACCGGCCCGGTACCCGGACACTGGCAGGAAACGCTCGTACATCGCGCCGAGACTGAGGTTCGACAGCGTGGACAACATGATCGCCGTCGAGATCAACGCAGATGCCACACCAACCTCGTCGGCCGGAAACAAATGTGCTGCGACCGCCCAGAATACGAGGCCCAGCAGTCCAGTCACGACGCTCGACCCCATCAGCGCCAGGGAATTGATCTGCAAATTCCGTCCGGCCGACCGCACCTCGACCTTGCGGTGCCGTGGTGCGGACAGCGTCGCATTCATCGCACGCCGACCGGACTCGGGACATCGTCGCGCCAGGAAATGGTGGCCGGTTCTGTGGTGTCCAGTTCGAACGCCGCCTCGACCGCGCTGATCAGATCTGCTCGCACAAGCGTCCGGAGTTGCGCACTGTAGAGGGAGTGATCGCCGATGCTGTAACGGACTACGTGCCCGTCCCAGCCACCCCGACGCAGTCGGTGCACGCTGTCGTCGCCACGGTTGGAGTCGAAGAACCTGTGATCGGATGGTGACAGCAGCACCGTAGTCCGCACGCCGCGCTTCCACAGGGGGCGCAACATAAGTTCAGGTACCTGGAGCAGTCCGACGCGGCCCAGCAACATCCATCCGCGGTACGGCACCATCGCACGCATCCGGGTCTTGAGCGCCGGCGCGTTGCGGTGCAAGTTGTCGAGGAGACGCCCTGCCATGGAACGAGAGCTGCCCGACATCGTCGAACGTTTGACGAAGGATCGTCGGGTGATGGCCCAGTCGGCCATGTTCACCAGCACAACACCACCGACCCGTCGGTGCAGTGCGGCGTAGCTCGCATTCCATGCACCGGAACACAATCCGACGAGTACTGCAGAATCTGCGAATTCCCCGACCGAGTCGACTATCGCCACCGAGTCGATCAGCGATTCGGGCGTGTAGATGGTGGTGCACTCGTCATCGTCGACGACACCCGTTTCACCGGTCCCACGGCGGTCGAATCGGTATCCGACGATTCCGCGTGTGGCGAGGTCCCGGGACAATTCCACCCACATCCGCACCGGCCCGACGCGGTGCTCACTGGCAGTCCCGTAGAAGATCACGGCCGGGCCGGATTCCGCGGTTCCCCGGACCGACGTCCGGATGGTGAACAACTCATTGTCCCCGACGAAAGAAAGCCTCTCCATCACTTGACGCCCGTCGGAAGTACGGGCGACCTCGGCTTCGAACTTCAGTTCCGGATGGACCGCTTCCTCGCCAGAGCTGAACGTAGCGCCCGTCCAACCGGCGATCCGGTGTATGTCCGGGACCGGCATTCGGACAAGAAAGTCGTCGGGCTCGAGAAACTGGTCGTGCCCGTCGAGGGGCATGTCGTCGGCCGACCACGTCTCGACGAGGTCCCGTACTGCGGGGTTGCTGTATCGGTCGCGCCGGACTGCCACGAGCACCTTCCCTACCCCGTCGAACCCCACCGACCCCAGGCGGAGCGACGACAGTGCGGCCGCCGCGGCCGGCGCAAGTGCCGCGCCGACGATCGGCACCGTTCCTTCGGACGATGTCTCGTCGGAACCCGCCGACAACCGATACAGCGTCTGCTGGCGGCGCAGATAGGCCCGTCCACTCGGGACCGGGTCCCACAGCGCGAGTGCCGTCAATGGTCCGCATCGTTCCGCTGCGTGCGACGCGAGCAGAGCACCCACTCCCAGGCCTACCAGCGCAACCTCGGATGCACCGGCACTCCGCACATATTCGACCGCGGTACGCACGCTCTCGATCCAGTTCTCTACCGCGTTCGACGCATCCGCAGCACCCGCAGAGTCACCGACCCCCGGGTAGTCGAAGCGCAGCACCATCAACCCTTGTTCACACAGCACCCGAGCCAACAACGCCGTCCCGCGGTAGGAGTCGACGTGTTCCTTCGCAATCGGAGGGCACAGTACAACCGCCCCCCGGCATCGCCCGTTCAATGGAACATCCAAGGCACCGAACAACGGTCGATCGTCAGAACCGAACCAGGTCACGTGTCGCGTCGAGCTCCTAGGCGCAGACATCGTGAACTCCTGCGAGTGGTGCCTGCCGGCGGCCTTCTCGCAGTGCCCGAAGGTAAGCGGCCGGCCCCTTCCCGATCGACCGCAGCTCCAACGATCCAATGCTCCTGGGCACTTCGTCGACCAGAGAGATAGGCGGCGTCACCTCTCGGGAGAGCTTGCGTGCGAGTGTCACGAACATCGGAAACTTCCGTACCGCTGTGCGGATTGCGAGGGCGGCGCTGGCCGGGCTGAGCATGGTCTTGCACAGCCACGCACCGAGGCCGAGCCCGTATCCACGCGCCTGATCTGCGAGAGCGGCGTTGTCGGCGCGGTGGCGGTGCCACACGATCGCGGTCGGCTGGTACGCGAGTTGATGCCCCGCGTGGAGCACCCGGAAGAACATATCGAGGTCCTCTCCGCCATCCGTGGGCGAGCCAGCTCCCAGAGCCTCGTCGAATCCACCGAGGGCCACTACCGCCTGCCGGTCGACCGCGAAGTTCGCGCCCGTACCGTACGCACCGACCTGGAACGGGAAGAGCGGCAGGTCGTGAGGAGGTGACGCGAGATCGAACAGTCGCGGGGTACAGGATCGTGCCCAACCGACCCGTTGGTCGAAGTACGCCTGAGCGGGTGTGCGGATCTCTCCGCTAGGAACAATGCCGCACACACATGCCACGGATCTTCCCCAATCCAGTGCGGCGGTGAGTTCGTGCAACCAACGCGAGTTCACCACGACATCGTCATCGGTGAATGCCACGATCTCTGCACTGGCAGAGCGCAATCCAGTGTTTCGCGCACGCGAGAGCCCGGGCAGCGGCTCCGAGACCAGCCGTACTCTCGGATCGTCGAGATTCTCGATATACAGCCGCGTCTCGTCGGTGCGGGATGCATTGTCGACGACAACCACATCGAAGTCCGGATATTCCAGGGAGAGAATAGATTCCAGAGCCACCCGAAGCATGGAGACCCGGTCCCGGGTACACACCACGACCGTCACGGGCCGCACTGCGTGCCGGCGGATTACGGCCTGCGGTGGATTCGCGGGGGCACGCAGGGCATCGACCGCCCGTTGCACTACCGCTCCGTCGACACGGCCACCATCGATATCGACCTCGACGAATCCGATGAGCCTGCCGGCACGTACAACTGCGAGGCGCGCTCGCCGATACCCTTCTCCATCGAGCAACTGGAACACCTCGCCGCTTCCCACTCCAGTTTCGGACAGCGGGAGTCGTCCGACCCACATCGCACCGGGCCATGTGGGCGGCTCACTCGACTGGAGAGCGGGTCGCAGCACCGTCATACGTTGTTCGTTTCGGCCACTCATGCTCGACGACCTCCGATCCGACTCACCGCGCGTCCCCGCACGTAGCCGGCGGTAGTGGCCGCAAAACCGATGAACACGACTGCGGCTCTCGCAAAACCACCGCGACGCGGAGAGCACAACCCCGCCGCAACGGCGCGGGGCAGTACCCGAGTCGTATACGTACGCTCACTGCTCAGTGCGTCCCGCGCGCCGGCCAATTGCGCAACGACAGACTTGGAGATGCCCTCGTGGTAGCACCTCGTGACGAAATATCTCACCGTGGTGCGCTGTTCGGTCACCCTGTGGGTCACCTGCGCGGACGGGTCGTACAGTAGACGCGCGCTCGGACGGTGTGCGCCAATGCGTATGCAGAGTTCCGTCTCCTCGCATCCGGCAGGACTCGTTCCGAGTCGACCAACGGAACTGTCGAACACTCCGACGTCAGCGAAAACGGACCGTCGAAGTGACATGTTGCAGCCGATGAAGTTTCGTACGGGGGATACCTCCTGCGGCTGGCCGACGTAGCTGCACCCGACGACCCAGTCGAACTCCCGGGGAAACCATGACGGACGGGATCCGGGCCACAATGGGCGCGCATATCCGCCCACACCCATCACCTCGGAATCGCCGTAATGGGCAAGCAGTCTCGAAGACCAGTCCGGTGCTGCGACGGCATCGTCGTCAAGGAAGGCGACGACGTCTCCCGTCGCTGCACGCAGCCCGGTATTGCGCGCTCCCGACAGGCCGCGCGACTCGCTGTTGGTCAGCACCGCCACCGACGGCTCGTCTGCGAACCTCTCGCGTGCCCGATCGAGCAGCGTCTCGCAGTGATCGATGACCACGATCACTTCGTGAATCGGATACTCCTTCTGTCCCAGTGCCGAATTCACCGCATCGATGAAGTCGTGCCAGCGATCGGTCGTGTACGCACAGATCACAACCGACACCGTCAGGTCGCTTGATACTGCGCTCCCTGTCTGCTCAACCCCCGGGACCACCGTCGTCGCGTCAATCGGCATGGCCGTCATTTCACCCACGCCGTGCACCCAGCGCTGGTTCCGGAGCGGGGCGACGCGGCTCTCCTCGAATCGTCCGCAAGACCCGCAACCCGTCGCGGACGGCATTGAGGTTGCTCACCCCATGGATACGGTCGCGCTCGAAGCTCGGAACCTCGGCGATCCGCAGGCCGGCGTTGGCGACGCGTACGTT
>Ga0131853_10014787_pt1 | contig 14290 bp, 12 predicted proteins | sample TergutLab28metaG_FD_92764 | JGI IMG/M metagenome (GOLD analysis project Ga0131853, IMG submission 92764) | Labiotermes labralis P1 segment gut microbial communities from Petit-Saut dam, French Guiana - Lab288 P1 (version 2) (version 2) | ecosystem: Host-associated > Arthropoda: Insects >... | reverse complement strand
GGGCGAAATCGCGAAGCGATTTTCAGGTTATGAGTACATTTTCACACGCTTTTTGTGTGAAAATGTGCGAATTGATCGAAAGTTCGATGAACGCTTTTTGTTCATCGAACTCACGTTAATTTACGAATAATTATGCTTAGCTGCTCTTCTCGATGGCTTCCCATAGGCCTATCAGATACGATGCGCCTATTGCCCTGTCGTATAGACCATAGCCAGGCATAGCAACTTCACCCCATATAGCGCGGCCGTGATCTGGCCGAACAATACCCGTAAAGCCTATATCGTGCAGCGCTTTCATTACTTCGTGCATATCAAGAGATCCGTCGGAGGAAAGGTGAGCCGATTCTTCGAAATCTTTCGGGCCATTGTGCTTGGTATTGCGCACATGAGCGAAGTGGATGCGCCCTTTCAGCGCCCGTATTGTTGCGGGGATATCATTATCCGGGTTGGAGCTGAGAGAGCCGGAGCATAGTGTTACGCCGTTGTGGGGGTTGTCTACGGCTTTCATCAGGCGCTGAATAGAATCGTTGCTTGTGACAATGCGCGGAAGGCCAAATACCGGCCATGCAGGGTCGTCCGGGTGGATAGCCATGTAGACACCATGCTTTTCACATGTAGGCATTATGCGTTGCAGAAAGTATACTAGGTTGTCGAAAAGCTTCTGATCATCTACCCCGGCGTACATTTCGAAAAGTTCTTTCACCCTAGCCATGCGCTCGGGCTCCCAGCCGGGTAGCATGAATCCGTTGGAATCGGCATCCAAAGCTTCAAACATCTTTGATGGGTCTACTTTATCTATTTCAGCTTGATTGTAGGCCAGCACGGTAGAACCGTCTGAGCGTGGCTTGGCGAGGTCGGAACGTGTCCAGTCGAAGACAGGCATGAAATTATAGCACACTAGGTGTATACCTTCGTGGGCCAGATTTTCTAGGGTTGTGATATAGTTGTCGATATACTGCTCACGCTCTGGCGCGCCTACTTTTATAGCGTCGTGAATATTGACGCTTTCGATACCCATCAGCTTTAACCCTGCGTCTTCCACCAGCTTTTTGTGCGCACGTATCTCGTCTTGGATCCATACTTCGCCAGGCGCTTTGTTGTACAGGCTGGTAACTACCCCAACAACCCCAGGAATTTGCCGTATTTTCCAAAGCTCCACAGAGTCACTTGGGCCAAACCACCGTAAAGTCATTTGCATTTGAATACCTCCCATTTTGTATAGTAATCACATAACAAGCTATTTATAATTACATACTAACACGTTTAAAAGAGCTTGACAATAACAAAGATATATGCGAGAATAACCAAGTAGTTTTGTTGCGGAGGCATAGCTCAGCTGGGAGAGCACTTGCTCGACAAGCAAGGGGTCACTGGTTCGATCCCAGTTGTCTCCATAGTAGTGTCAATAATCAAGAAAGCTTACAAAGTTGCCTTTGTGGGCTTTTTGTTTACGCAGATATGAGTATAATCGAAGGGGGCGCAATATGGCATTAAGCAAGCAGCAATTAAAGGATATGGCGTGTGCGGCAATTGATAATAACCGCGATAAGATAATTGAGATTGGGGACGCGGTGTTTCTCACGCCAGAATTGGGGTACAAGGAATTTAAGACAGCTGCCAGGGTTGCTAAGCTGTTTTCAGATCTGGGGCTTAGCTACCGCGAAGGTGTGGCGGTAACCGGCGTTAACGCGTTGCTGAAAGGGGCAGACAGCAAGCTTAGAGTGGCGGTAATGGGTGAGCTGGACGCGGTAACGGCTCCAAGCCACCGCGCGGCGGACCCTGTGACGGGCGCGGCGCACTCATGCGGGCACAATGCCATGATTGCCGCGCTTGCGGGTGTGGCGTACGCGCTGGGCACTACGGATATTATGCGGCATTTGGCGGGTGATGTGGCGCTTATGGCTGTGCCGGCCGAAGAATGTGTAGAATTTGAATACCGTAAGGGCATGATAGACGAAGGAAAGATACAATTTATAGGTGGAAAGCAGGAATATATACATCTCGGCGAGATGGACGACATAGACATAATGATAATGCACCATAATGGCCCGGAACGCGAAGGCGGTGTACTCGGTGTTGCGGGCCATACCAGTAATGGTTTTACGGCTAAGTTGTACCAGTACATTGGCAAGGCTTCACACGCTGGGGGTACGCCGCATTTGGGTATTAACGCGCTAAACGCCGCCAATATTGGTATTACGGCAATGAACTTCCAACGGGAGACATTTCAGGATAAGGACAAGGTGCGCGTACACCCAATCATCACAAAAGGTGGCGATCTGGTGAACGTAGTGCCGGACGACGTACGCATAGAAACAATGATACGCGGCCTGAATATGGATGCGATATTAGACGCAGAAATGAAGGTAGACCGCGCGATGGAAGCCGGAGCCTACGCCGTGGGCGCAAAGCTGAATATTACAACTCTGCCGGGGTATCTGCCAATAGATATGTGCCGCCCGCTGATGGATGTGATGTTTGCAAACCAGCAGCAGGTGCTGGGTGCTGATAAGGTGCTGTATGAATCGGAGCCTATGGCTGGTTCAACAGACGCGGGCGATGTATCGTACCTTATGCCAACCTTGCATTGCCGTTTCGCGGGTGTGGAAGGCTTAATGCACGGCAACGATTTCGAAATATCAGACTACGATATAGCCTACATAGCGCCGGCAAAATGCTTGGCTATGACTGTAATAGATCTGCTATACAACGAGGCGGCAACCGGGCGCGAAATAGTAGATACCTTTAAGCCTCTGATGACGAAGCGGCAATACTTGCAAGAATGGGGAAAGTTGCAATAGGCGCAAATAACAAAACCGCCGCGAAGTGGTTTAGTTTCGCGGCGGCAAATGTATGCTATTCCTGAACGATCACGGTGCCTGTCTTTCCATCTATGCCATCTTTTGCTTTCTGTAATAATGTGATTAGTGCCTTGCGCCCTGGTTTGTTAGAAGCAAAGTTGACTGCCGCTTCAACCTTGGGAAGCATGGAGCCCTTAGCAAAATGGCCTTGGGCAATGTATTCCTTTGCTTGAGCGATGTTCAGTTTGTCCAGCACTTGCTGGTCTGGCTTGTTGAAGTTTAGCGCTACCTTTTCTACAGCGGTAAGGATGATGAAGAAATCGGCATCTAGTATTTCTGCCAGCTTGGCCGCCGCAAAGTCTTTATCTATTACGGCCGATCTTGGTGAAAGGCTTCCGCCTTGCTCTACAACCGGCACGCCGCCACCGCCGCACGCTACAACAAGGTGGCCGGCCTGAACCAACGCCTTTACAGATTCTTTTTCTACAACGTCCACTGGCTTTGGCGATGCCACAACCTGACGGTAGCCCCTACCCGCGTCTTCCACCATTGCAAGACCCTGTGCCTGCATTTGTTCGGCTTCTTCCTTTGTGTAGAATGCTCCGATAGGCTTGGTGGGGTTTTGGAATGCAGGGTCGTTGGCATCTACCTTCACCTGTGTTACTACAGAGCATACAGGCTTGTTTATACCTTTTGCCACAAGCGCTTCGCGCAGAGCGTTCTGAAGATCGAAGCCTATGTAACCTTGGCTCATTGCTGTGCAAACCTGCAATGGCATACGCGGAACCTTTGGCTCTGCTTTAGCGCCGGTTTCAAATGCCAGTGAAATCATGCCCACTTGCGGGCCATTGCCATGTGCTACAACAACATCGTGGCCATCTTCGATAAGCTGTACAACCGCTGCCGCCGCTACCTTGGCCGCCGCTACCTGTTCATCCAGCGTATCTCCAAGTGCGTTGCCTCCAAGTGCCAGTACAATCCTCATGCAATCATCCCTCTCTACAATGGTAAATCTTTAGGCCTCACAAAAAAGCACGGCAATCGCCGTACTTCCTTTTACTGATAATGCCTGAATTGATAGCGTTTTTCGCTTCAAACACGACCGAACCAACGCAGAATCGAACGAAATTATAGCATACAACGCTAAGTATGTCAAGGATTATTTCGCCAGAACTTGGTTAACTTAATAAGTAACGCTCTTAGGTAATTACAGATGTTCTGTAAGGTGAGATACAATAATGATTGTTTCGCGTGAAACAAAACAGGGATTTGTAAAGACATTGTTGGAGTTAGCGCCCTCTGCGGAAGCGGCGGACCGCCAGCTAGATCAAATTCTAGGTTCGGTATCTTACGAGCATAAATTTGACTATCTGCGAAACGCGCTAGGCATTACCCTGCCAAACGGTTGCGATATTAGGGAATTTGCGCCCGATAGCGAATACAAAGAGGGCTGCTTTGCAATGCTTAATTGCATAGTAGGTAAAAAATAGCTTTTTTATATAGCTGGCATAGAAAAATGGCAACGCGCTTGGTGTAGCGCATTGCCAGCAGAAGAGGGGATTTATGAATAGTTGATCGCTACTGCGATAGCTAGGAATATAACGGCATACACAAACAGGATAAGTGTAAGCGGCCATACAAATTTGTACCACCGGGTAAGGGGAACCCTGCCGTACGAAAGATAGATGAGCAACGTGCCATAGGTGAAGCACATTACGTTGAAAACGCCGTCTCCAAACTGGTATGCCAAAACGGCTTGCTGACGCGTAACACCTATAAGATCCGCAAGGGGGATAATTATTGGCATAATGGCCAGAGCCTTGCCACTCGCGGATGTTATAAAGAAGTTGATGAATGTTACTGCGGCAAATATACCCAGCAGCGAACCCAGTGGAGGTAGGCCATACAACATTTGGGAAAGCCCCTGTACTATGGAATCCAGCATTTGGGTGCGCTCCAACATCCATTGGATACTGCGCGCAAGGCCAACCACCAATGCGCCGGGGAGTGAGCCCTTTGCGCCTTCAAGCATTGTTGCCATTAAGTCGGAAGGTTGTAGTCTGCCGAGAACGCCGGCTGCAATGCCGGATATAAGGAACGCCGCTGTCATGTCGTTGATGCCCCAATCGAAGAACATCATGCCTATAACAACCGACGCAAATGTAGCAAGTAGCAGTATCAGCGCTATAACATGGGTACCTGTCATCTTAACGTCCGCTGTGTCTTTAATGCTTGCGGTAAGATCTGATACGTCGATTCCGGTGCCATACATATAGGACTTTGTAGGGTCTTTCTTTACCATTCTGGCGTAGCGCATAAGCCACAGCATAGCGGTTGTACAGCCAACAAAGTACACTACAAAACGCAGTTCAATACCGGAATACATAGGAAGTTCCGCGATAATATGCGATATACCTACGTTGTAGAAGTTGGTGGGGCCGAGCGCGAAGCCTATCATTGCGCCTAGTGTGGCTGCCGCAACGGCTGTAATAGGGTCGAAGCCAAGCGCCAGTATTACGGGCACTATCAGCGGAACAAACGGGATGGAGGCTTCTATAAAGCCAAGGAAGCCGCCAAGTAGCGCGAACAGCCAAAATATCATAACTACTACCAGCATACCGTCGCCCTTGCTGCCCAGCGTTTTTATCAGCACATTGATACCCGCGGGTATTGCGCCGATCTTGCCATACAGCGCCAGCGCGCCGCCAACTAGAAGCACAAGGAATATAATGTTAGACGCGCCGATAAGGCCGTTGGGCACCGCGCGAAATATATCAAACACGCCTACTTCTACATTATCAATAGTTTGGAAACTGCCCGCAACAACCGTGGTGCGGCCGTCTATAACCTCGCGTTGGAACTGCCCGGCGGGTATAAACCAAGACATGATAAACACAACAATGATTACGCAAAACAGCAGTATGTAAGGGTTGATGGTAAACGGTTTCTTTTCCTTCTTAGCGTTATCAGACATTTTAACCACCCTATCATTAACGTTCTTATTGGCCGCAGATTATTAATTGTTAGCAAAAGCACATGTAAGCGCCAGTGTGCCGGAAATACCCTCCTTGATCATGTCCAGTGGTACGCTGTCTTCCACGGTATGGCACTTTACGATCTGCGCCGGGGAATAGCCGATAACCTGCACGCCCTTCTGCGAAAAGTGCCCGCTGTCGGTAGCAAAGCCCCAAGGTTTGGTAGCAACCGGCCGCCCGAACAGGTCTTCCAGCGTTTTTTTGGCTAGGCGTACGGTTTCACTGTTTTCGTCTATAGCGAAGGCTGGTTCTCCCATGTAGCCTTCTCCGGTTGCGCCGTTGTAGCATGTTATAGGTATAACCGCCGGTTTTATTTCCACCGTTACGCCATCTACAGCGCAGGAGGCAGCTATTTCGTTAAGTTGGCCTATTACGCTTTCGTAGGTTTCTCCGGCTAGGCTGCGGTAGTCTAGGCTCAGGAATATCGTGTTTGGTATCACGTTGGTTCCCTTTTCGGATGAATGGATGCGCGTAGGTGTGATAAGCGAACTACCGTACTGTGGGTGAGATTGTAGCTTGTAGTCTTTTAAGCCCTCTAAGAATTTGCCTAGGAAGCCGAATGGGTTCGCGCCGATGTGTGGCAGGCTTGCGTGGCAAGACTTACCGGTGATCTCTACTTCTATGCCCATACGCCCACGGCAGGCTACGCAAATATCGTTTTCGGTGGCTTCGCCTATGATGCAGTAGTCGGTGAAGTAGCCGTCTGCCGCCATATTCATAGCGCCGAAGCCGCTGCTTTCTTCATGCACCACGCCTACTACGCATATATCGCCCTTTGGCAGCATTCCTTCTTTTTTCAATATGTATGGAGTATACACCTGTATAGCGAACGTTGCCTTTGTATCGCTGGCACCACGCCCCCACACAGCGCCTTCGGCGATTGTTCCGCCGTACGGTGGGTACTTCCATTTCTCAGGCGGGCCTGCGTCTACTACGTCCATATGACAGTTGAGCGTAACAGACTTACCGCCGCCTGTGCCGCGCATAAGCCCGATAACGTTGCCAACTCTGTCTACATGTACGTCGTCGTAGCCGAGCTCCTTCATTTTGGCCGCTGTGTATTCCGCCATTTCCTTCTCGTTTCCAGACACGCTTGGGCGCTGGATCATCTCGCTGGCTGTTGTTACAATTTCATCTAAATATTTGTCAGCGTAGCTTTGGTACTGTTCTCTCCCCATTCTTATCCCTCCTCGAACAAGATAGCTTATCATATTTTAACATATTGTGGACGTTATGGTTAATACTATATATTTATAACGCACTAACATGCCATGCATAAAAAGATATAACGCAATATTGTATAATTATATGGCAGATAATTAAGTTGATTTGTGCATCATAAGCGATTCTTTAACAAGTTCTACAAACCGGAGTACATCGGAGCTGTGGCTGCCACCGCTTAGGCAGATCCAGCCGATTTTCATAACATCTTCTACACCTTGCAGGGGTATTGCTATCATTTCTTCCGGCATAACGCCCGGTATTATATAGCCGGAGCCGATATTGTACGCACTGGTGCTGGTGATTATACTGTTAAGCGTGCCCCTGTCTTCCACATATATAACCTTGTTTGGAGATTTTATTGCCACTATTTCTTCGGCAAGTTCCTCGTATATCTCGCCCGCGCCCTCTTGGCAATATACCAGGGACGGATAAGGCTCCAGTTCTTCTATCGCGATAGAGGAACGCCCCGCGAGCGCGTGATCCTTACATAAAAACACATGAGGCTCCACAGACACTAGGCTGTGGAATTCAATAGACTTTTTGCGTAGCATCTGCTGGATAGATTTTTCGTTGGAAACTGTTAAGTATATGAAACCCAAGGCGCTTCTGCCTTCAGCAACGTCTTCGATTACTGTGTATGTACGTGTTTCGCTTATTCGGAACTTATAGCTGTCGGAACCGCATTCCATCATAAAACGAATGAACGCGTCTACCACGAATGTGTAGTGCTGGCTGGAGGCTTGGAAGCGCTTGGGTTCGCTCATGTTTGCGGGGGAGTAGCGGCTTTTCATGTTGTCTATTTGTAATAGCAGGCTTTCCGCTAGGTTTAAGAATTCGGCACCATCGCTGGTTATCTTGATACCCTTGCGCGATTTTTCGAAAATAGATACGCCTATTTCATCCTCTATTTCTTTTATAACTATGCTTAGGTAAGGCTGCGATATAAACAAAGACTGAGCGGCCTTATTGATAGACTTGTTTTTGGCAACTTCCACAATGTAACGTAGCTTTTGCATTGTCATAGCAATGCCCCCTGCCATATTTTTATGATATAAAGTGTATAATAAACTCCGCTAAAAAGCAATTATTGTTATGCCACTTGACGTGTTGCAGGTTATACTATATCTTTATAACCAATATTAGTATAAAGTATTGTTAATAAAACTATGGTTGGTGTATAATTTGTGCTATATCGGTCTCGTTACAAAATCTATTACATATAAAGGAGTGCATAAACATGGAACGTGAACACGGACTGGGAACCCACCTTGCTCATGCGGGCAGCATCTCTTTCGCTAAAAAAGTAGCCAAGTCTGTATCGGTGCCAAAAGTGCCCCCGATCTACATGACAAGCGTATTCAGCTTCGACGATGTACCAACATTGGACGAAGTATACGCCGGAACATCCAGCGGGTATGTATATACACGTATGGCTAACCCAAGTTACGATTGCCTTAGCGAACTGATGGCGCACGCCGAAGGTTGCGATAACGCCCTCGTTTCGGCATCTGGAATGGGCGCGATAATAACATCTATAATTGCGAATGTTAAAGCAGGGGATCATATTCTAGCTTCGCCGGTGTTATATGGTGCAGTGTACGACTATCTCAAGAATGAAGTGACACGTTTTGGTGTTGAAGTAGACTTCGCGGACTTCGTAAACGACGATATCGAAAAGCACATAAAGCCAAACACAAAGGTTCTATATACCGAAACAATTACCAACCCGCTAATGGAAGTTATGGACATAAAAAAAATAGCGGATGTTGCGCACAAGCACGGCGCGAAGCTGATTGTAGATAACACATTCGCAACCCCTGCGGTATGCCGCCCTCTGGAACCTGGCGCGGATGTAAGCGTGTACAGCGCCACTAAGTATCTTGGCGGCCACAGCGATATCACCAGCGGTATAGTCTGCGGAAACGCCGCAACTATAGACCATATAAAGCGCTATTCGATACTGTACGGGGCAACGCCAAGCCCGTTCGATGCGTGGCTGCTTACGCGCAGCTTGCGTACGCTGGAACTACGTGTTCGCGCTCATAGTGAAAACGCCATAAAAGTGGCCGAATACTTCGAAAAGCACCCCAAGGCAGAGAAGGTGTTCTACCCTGGCCTGAAGAACTCGCCGTTTAACGCGGTAGCTATGAAGCAGTTCACAAACGGCTGGTGCGGCGGTATGCTTAGCGTAGACATAGCCGGCGGCGAAGCCGGAGCCAGCGCCTTCATAAAGCATTGCGAAAACGTGAAGTTTGTGCCAAGCCTTGCCGGTTATGCCACAACCATATCTTACCCGGCAAAAACCTCGCACCGTGCGTATTCGCCGGAAAAGCTGACAGAGGCCGGTATCTCTATGGGTACACTGCGCTTCTCGATAGGCTTGGAGCGCATAGAAGACGTTATCGAAGAATTCGACAGAGCATTTAAAAACGTATAATACAACGTGAGCTCGATGAACGCTGTTACTTCCCACTTGTTGTGAGTGAAAACAGAGAACACAGATATTTTCAAAAACGTACCCAAAGGCATAGTAAATCCCTTTGGGTACGTTTTGAATTTTATGTAGATGACGGTGGTGGAGCCGTATCTGCTTCGGCTCCACTATCAGAGCTGCTAGGGTTTGGTGCTTGCTCTGCGGTGACTAGGGCTGGACTGCCACCTTCGTCGTCCTCCAGCAAGGAGTCGTGTTTTTCCGGGTCGTCGTTTGGTTGGCGTAGCGATAGAGCTTTCGCGTACAGTGCTATATCAAATTCGGCAAGGAATCTATGGTCTTGAGTTGGAACTTCGTCACCATTCATGATCCGGGTGGCTATCTCTAGCGCGATCAGTTTCTTGCGCAGGTATTCAGCCTTTGCATCGGCTTGGACGCTGGCGCTCTCCCATTGTGAGCGCAAGTTATCCACTTGCGCCCTCATTTCTTTAAGTTGCCGCTGAAAATCGCATTCAGTGTCCTGTGCGAGCTCGCGTGCTTCTTGAGATACAGAAAATGTGACATGTTGCAGCAATGATGGTGACAAATTGCGGCGTTGCCGAGATTCCCGCTGGCTTCTAGCCTGAAACATCCGCGCTAATGGCTGCTTAGAATCGCCGTTTTGTATCGGTACTATATTCCTTGTATTCATTTTATCACCAGCCGCTGTAATGTTTTAATTCCATATACAGTATATCGGCATAATTGCCAACTTACATTATCATTCTAGCATATGACATTTACAAAAGCTTTTATCCTTCCCATGCCTTCTTGTATGTCGCTTTCGGATACGGCGTAAGACAACCGGATGTGGTTTTTAAAACCAAAGTCGGCGCACGGCACAAGTGCTACTTTGTACTTGTCGAGGATAATTTCTGCGAAGTCTGAGGCGTTGTTGATGGTTCTGCCGAATACAGATTTGCCGCATAACGCAGAGAAATCGACAAATATGTAAAATGCCCCGTCAGGGTGCAATGCGTCCAGCTCTGGAATATCTTGCAGCAAGCCCAACATTAGATCTCTGCGCTTCTTGAATTCGCGGCGAATATCTGCAATGAATTTTTTGTTGCCGTTTTCCGCGGCGAGTGCGGCTTTTTGTGTTAGAGTGTTTATATTGGAGGTTTGGTGGCCTTGTATATTTCCAATAACAGCGGCGATTTGCTTGTTGCTGGCGGTGTAGCCAACACGCCAGCCGGTCATGGAATAGCTTTTAGAATAACCATTGACGACAATTGTGCGTTCGTAAACCTCTTTTCCTAGAGACGCAATGCTGATATGCGGCGTTTCGTCATTGTAGGTAAGCATTTCGTAGATCTCATCGGAGATGATATAGAGGTCGTTTTCAACCGCGATTCGCGCTATGGCTTCAAGCTCGCTCTTGCTAAACACCGCGCCGGTAGGGTTATTGGGGCTATTTATTAGGATAGCCTTTGTTTTTCCTGTGACGGCGGCTTTTATTTGGTCGGCCGTGGGTTTGTAGCCTGTAGACTTATCGGTCATTACAATTTTTGACACTCCGCCGGTAAGTTCGGCAAGTTCGGGGTATGTTAGCCAGTACGGAGCTGGGAAGATTACCTCATCCCCATCGTTGATAATGGCGGTAAAAACGTTTGAGAGTGCGTGTTTAGCTCCGTTCGACACTACTATCTGCGAAGGATCGTATAACAGCTCGTTGTCATTTTTCAGCTTTTCGCAGATGGCGGTTCTTAGTTCAAGGATGCCTGGTGTTACAGTGTACTTTGTGAATCCGTCTTTCGCGGCTTTAAACGCGGCCTCCTTGATATATTCGGGCGTATCGAAATCTGGCTCGCCGGCTGTAAAAGCTACAAGGTTTTCGCCTGCGGCTTTCAATGCTTTTGCTTTGGCGGTAATGGCAAGCGTGGAAGATTCTTTTATTTTCTCCGCTCTTTTGGATAACTCTTTCATAGATAGGCCTCCATTCTGGCTAGGATTATTCGATAACGCCTAGGTTACGAAGCTTCTGGTCTATGTCTGGCTTTGTAATTACACCGCTACGGATTTCTTCGCGGCGTTTTACTTCGTAGCTATTTTTCTTTTCGGCTCCGGAGAGTATTTCGTCTACCTGGTACGGTGGTACAACTACCACTCCGTTGTCATCGCCGACAATGTAGTACCCAGGCAGTACCGATACGCCGCCGCAGCTTATGGGTAGGTTTATCTCGCCGGGGCCATCTTTGTCGCCAACTACTGGTACAGCGCCTTTTGCAAACACGGGAAAGTTGTTCTCTACAAGCTTTTCTACATCACGGATAGCTCCGTCGATTACGATGCCTGAAACTCCGGCTTGGAACGCGGCTGTTGCCATTAGTTCACCCAATACACAAACATCCATCGTTTGGCAAGTATCTACCACAATTACATCTCCCGGCTTGGCAAGACCGATTGCTTTGTGTAACATAAGGTTGTCGCCCGGGCGAAGCCTTACCGTAAGAGCGGGTCCGGCAATGCGTACGCCTTTTGCTACAGGTTTTATCTGTGCGTCCATTACATTAAAGCCCTTCAAGCCGTCGCTTAAAAGGCATGATCCACATTCCGCAAGCCGCTGAAATATTGCCGTGTCTTGCGGGCGCGGAATATCGTTGCCGACGCAAAAGCCTATGTGGCCAGTATATTTGTACGTATGCATATGGAGATCCTCCGCTTTGGCATTATGCCGATATATTTTTGTTCATGATCTTGTTTTCGACAAATAATACTGCGCATGTTCCGGCTAAGGCAACGGCATATGCCAAGATTGCGTTTGGAACGAAGAACAGTGAGCCGAGCACGAACAGGATAATACGCGAGACTATAGACAGCCTGACACCGCACCACCCAAATAGAGACATTGCGTAAACGGCGCAGCCAAGCAAGGTAATTAACGCTACAACCATAATTTCACCGAAAGACCCTATCATGAGCAACTGGTTATTGAACACAAACGCAAATGGGATAACGAAGCCAACCGCGCCTAGCCTTAGCGCGTCTCGCGCTGTTTCCCAAATGCCGGAACCGGCAATTCCGGCGGCGGCGAATATGGAAAGCGCCACTGGAGGCGTAATGGTTGAAAGCGCCGCAAAGTACAGGATAAACATGTGAGCCGCCATAGGTATAGTACCCATACCGATTACAGCTGGTGCCACAATTATAGCCAGGATGATATATGCTGCCGATGTTGGGAGCCCCATGCCAAGCACTAGGCTTGCAACCATCGACAAAAGCAGGGCAAACAGCAGGTTTCCGCCAGCCACAGTCTGTATTATGCCGCTGATACGTATGCCTATGCCCGTAAGGTTCATTACTCCAAGTATAATGCCCGCAAGCAAGCAGGCCGCTGCTATCGGCGCAATGCCTGATACCGCGCTCTTCATTGCTTTAGCAAAGTGCGCCGGTGTCATATTAGCGCGGTTTTTGATAAAGCCGACTACTAAGGCGGCTAGTATTGCCCAGAACGCAGAGCGATGTATGGAATAGCCACTGGCCAATGAAAACACCAGCACCGCTAATGGCGTGAAAAATAGCCATCCGCTCTTCAGAATAGGCCAAAAATGCGGCAATTGGTCTGCTTCCGCCGCCGCTAGGTTATTCCGGCGGGCATCGAAGTATGCCGATATAGAGAGTGTCAAGAAATATAGAAGGCATGGAATCAACGAAGCAAGCGCGATTTGAATATAGGGGATTCCAGTGATTTCAGCCATAAGGAATGCTACAGCGCCCATTACGGGCGGCATAACCTGCGCAACGCTGGAAGCCACGGCTTCAATGCCACCTGCCATAGGTGCTGTGTAGCCAACCTTCTTCATTAGGGGTATTGTGAAGGTGCCTGTTGTTACAACGTTGGCGGCTCCCGAACCGTTGATAGTGCCCATCAGGATGCTGGAATAGATAGCTGCTTGAGCCGGGCCGCCGCGTGCCTTGCCCGTAAGAGAGAACGCCAGATCTACAAAGAATTTACCGGCACCAGTCATTTCCAGAATCGCGCCAAATAGCACAAATAGGAAAATAAACTGTGCGGATACGGCCAAGGTTTGCCCGTAGAGTCCATCGGAAGATGCGTAAAGATGTACGGCAATACGCTGCAACGAAAGCGGCACTGTGCGGAATATACCGGTAAGATGGTGCCCGTAGAACGCATATAATAGGAACGCGATACAAAGGCCGGGAAGTATTCTGCCAAGCACACGGTACCCAATGAGAATACCACATATAACAGCTACAACGGATAATTGTATATCACGTTGAGAAACCATTCCGGCCATAATTATAAACCGCTCTTGCAGTATAAACTGATAGTACGAAAGATATACGGTTATGGCGATAAGGGCAATGTCGATAATCCTGCCGCCTCTGAATTTCAGCGGCCTGGTAAGGATTATGTACGAGCCTACAAATGCCCAGTGTATCGCCGATTGCCCAAACGCCGGCATTACGCCAAATGATGCCATGTACAAGTGAAAAGCGGACATGCCGACCGCAATTAAGAGGACAAGTTTGTCGACAATGTTTTTCCATTCGTAAAATGGTGCTTTATTTATGTCTGCCATTGTTTTCGCTCCTTAGGTATTCGACTAAAACGATGAGCAATCAAAAAGCCAAGTCATCCCGGGCTTGCCACGGTATCCCTTAGTGTTCCATCTGGCATAAAACCATAGTATCTTTGCGGTAAATTTTTCGTCATGCGTCGTCAGCTCCTCCTAGCGTGCCTAACAGGCACGCGTCGTCGTCGCTTCCTAGCCTAACGAAAAATTTCCTCGCAAATC
>Ga0131853_10014784_pt1 | contig 14292 bp, 10 predicted proteins | sample TergutLab28metaG_FD_92764 | JGI IMG/M metagenome (GOLD analysis project Ga0131853, IMG submission 92764) | Labiotermes labralis P1 segment gut microbial communities from Petit-Saut dam, French Guiana - Lab288 P1 (version 2) (version 2) | ecosystem: Host-associated > Arthropoda: Insects >... | reverse complement strand
ACTAGACGAAGGTGAGAGGTCAGCTTCATGCCTTTGCTCCCCCCCCCCCCAGAAAAAAGCCTCCATACACATGAACAGAAGGCTAAGTGGGCCCTAGAGCCACTATGGGTGCTTTGGAGAGGAGTGAAATCCCTTGTCTTGCCAGGAATAGGACTGTTATTCTTCAGCTTTCCACCCTGTTGCATAGTCACTACACTGAATATGCTATTCTAGCTCTGCATCACAATGGAAGTCATATTTAATATACATTTTGGGACAAAAACTTCAAGAAGGAATTCAATCCCCATGTACAATTTCTTGAAACAGCCTGCCTTTAAATATACACCTCTGTTTATGATCCTGTTCAATTGTTTTGTTTATTTACATGCTTCTATTGTATTTTCTTAAAATGTGCAGTCAGGAAATGTGCATCCATCTTTGAATAGACTGTACAGAGTAAGCCTTCACTACTGTGTCATACTATTTACTTGCTCTCTGTTCATATACAAAAGCATGTTGCATAATATGGACGGCCTACTGGTGTATCTGAAGGTACTTCTGATGATGTATGCCACCTCTATTAACTGTCCTTACAATACAGGCCTGATGACATCTAATCTTGCCAGACACACTTGTTGCCAGGACTTCTTAAATCACTCAAGGCAAAAAAGGGAACATTTCCAGGTTCTTCCATTCTGACAAAAACCATGAAAAATACTATTTAGTATTATTTCTTTTGTATTTTCAGAACTGGCAGAAATGAATGCTTTGTGATTATGTGTATCATAATGTAATATCATCATGTTTTATTATTTTAATCCATCCTGTCCTCAGATACTTACTGGTGGCAATAATGAATGTTGTGTTCCATGTGGTGGGGCAACCTTATAGATTGGTGGACGTCCAGGGATAGGTAAGTTCTGTTGTAGGAACAGCTGAGGATGGCCACTCAAAGCAACAGTGGGATAACCATGCATGCTCATCATGTTGTCACTGGAAAGAAAAGATATAGTTGGGGATGATCAAAAACTGTTAACTCACAATTAATTTGCGCAGTCTTTCAAATTAAGTCATTCATATTTGCAAAAGCTAGGATCTGTACTCTTCCAACAGCTGGCCACCCTGCAGCAACACAGTACTGAAACCTGTTTTCTTTAGAGAAAGTTAGTGGAATAAAAACGGGCTTCAGCTTACATATTTTGAATCTCCAATACTGCCACTTTCTTTTGCAGTATGGTACACTGTAATGTACAGCACTGCTTGTTTCAGACAATTTCATTTTGCTACCTTGTGGGCAGAAATTCCCAATTATTTACATTAAGAAGTCTTATGTAAGTCTAATGTAAACATACTTTGATTCCTTAACCAATTGCCTCCTCCTGTCATCTTCATTCAGCACTTTCTTAAGTTGCAGGAACAGCTGGTGCTTCTCATCTTTCAGTTGGGCTAATCGCACTTCCAGTTGTGAAATTTGATCTCTCGTCTCACCTAGAGTCATCACATCTTGCTTCTGTTTACGTTCACGCTCCTTCCGTTGACGTTCTACCTCTGCATCCGCCTCTTGTTCTGAAAGGCACTAAAATTGTTAGGCTAGTTTCTGAAAGTAGAGAGAGCCATTACACCGTAACACTTAAATTTTAAGCTGTGTGTTACTTCAAATAACCGATGTGTTCTTGTCCTAATAACAGCAATAGATTCAAGAATCTATTGCTCACTATAAGCGACACTCAAAATATGCATCACTGTTGAACAAATAAATGGGAATGGTTTAATGCAAATTCACAAAAATGGAAATACTGACACTGAAAAATGTTTGTGGAGTGAATGTCAAAATAACTTTATTTACACACAAGTTACAAATCACGTTTACAGTCCATTAATAGTACCTTGTTTCTTCTTTTGTCTCTCTCTTATTATGTGGTTTTTGAGGGCTTCCCACATTGCTTCACTTCGTTTGGGTCGCCCCACAACAACGGCTGGCATTATTGAAGTTATTAAAACGCTTGTTACAATAAAGTCTACTTTAATAATGTGTTCCACCTATTCCGCCTACGTTTAAATTCACAGAAGTGCAAATTAGTAGAACTACACTGTGGCACACCAATAAACAAAAGACATGAACCGTGACCTACTGTGTTAATACAGTTAAAAAATTATATACAAGTTTGCGTCTTACAACCAACAGAGTAAGCAAGGACTCCTGTCGCTCTGTAATCTGTGCTTCTGGTACTAGTTTATAACTTTCTGCCATCAGCTAGTTATTTATAACACCGTTAAGTAGTCGGTAACACCTCCACTCCCTTCTTTGCACGTTTCATTTACTAATTGTTTATAAGCCGTCAGCCACACAGCTAGTCACGGACCCAATTTCACAATGCTACCAACATTGCACAGTTACGTATGGTACAGTTTTGACGATTAACAGAAGAGAGAGAATTCCAGTGCCTTGAAATCGTGGCCTAGCAAGGCATGTGTAACACATGACTTACGAAGCCTCAGCATTATCAGGCATTATTTTTAATTTTAATAATACTTGATTGCAAATGAATTGGTGACAATGGCCACTTGTGATCCTTGCGCGATCTTCCGAGGATAACTATCGTGATGTGAAAATTCGTCTGTAGTAAGTTCGCATTGTTGTCAGCTGTCGGATCCGATCTTGTTACACAGGCAGGCGGTCTGGCTTTTGATTAGTCAGTGTAAGTGCAACATAGTTCATTTATCAAGTGATTTACGTAACTTATTCAAGGTAACTCTGTACGCTGTTACTTCTAAGTGTCTGTCACTCTACCATGCGATTTATAATTACTTGCGAGTTTTGCGAAGGGCCCTGGCACTCCGCCTTGATTTCGTAAATGTTATATCCATGTCGCTACATAAAACATCTGAAAGATTCTTTACCAGACACAGAGTTGTAGTGACATTGATCCATTCATTTTATTGCAGGTTATTAAATTTTACATCAATGTCATCTGATAGGGATGCAGTGTACTATCCACCACCACCTCCACCCCCACCACCTTTGTTACCCTTACTGTTTAATGATTTACCTCAGTTTTCCTCAACGTGTACACTTATCCCTTTGCATACTAACTGTGCTGTGGTGAATGTTTTGCCGTGTACTTGTCGGCGAAACCCTGAACAGGAGCTCCTTGATACCCGAAACAGACTGTGGCAGTATGAAGGCACACCGGATCCTCCACATGTATCTTATTATAGATACATTGAGCCAGTTTTGCAAGATGGACCAAAGTAAGGATTTAAGCAGTGGGTATGTGCCTAACTTTTTATGTATACAATAAGTAGGGGCTCAATAAATTATTTGTATATTTTCATGTAGATGTGGCTTGGTGGCTCTCAGTATGGCCTCATCATGCACATCACATCCTCTGTCTGTGGAGGAACTGTTTCAAGAAGCTCGAGCGCATGGATTCACAAATCATGGTGAAATGTTCTCAGTGGATGACATGGCTACATTAGCACAGGAGATGTTTCAACATAGTTGCCGTGAAGTGGAGGTTCTGCCTGGTGGTCTGGGACAAGATAAGGAGTATGTAATTAAGCAACTAACACGGGGCAGCATTCTTCTTATACCGTATCCTTTAAATATTGATGGCATCATAGAAGTACCCATGTGTTCTGAAAGGGTGTAGTGAAAATAAAGATTCCATATATGGTTGGACCATATGAGTCAATCCATTCACAGGGATTCACTGATTGATCTGTGGGTTTGTTAACATCTCTTTTACAGCCACGGCACCACATGTTGCAGTCAGGTGGATGACACCTTAGTTGCATATTTGAGAAATTGTGGAATTGGTTATCACGTCCAAGACTGGCTGACCTGACATTTTTCATGATTTTTTCACTCCTTCCAGGCACATGCTAGAATGACCATTAATTAGGATGTGACAACTTCCATCCACAGCCTTTGTAATTCATCCTACCATTTAATGTAATGTAGGCAAGGCTATTGACAGAATTGTTAAATAGACAATTAAATTTTATAACTGCATGCAGCATTCCCTGTGTTACAGAAGGCCTATGTTCTTCAAAATATATTTGCATGACGAAGGTCTGTGATACAAGGCCTATATTTTCCATTTAATCCAGTGCTATAATTTGAGATGCTGTCCTATTGAAGTCCATTCAATCTACAGCTGCAATAAAGACACACTTTCTTACATATCAAAGTTAGCTGTAGCTATGTTTTTCTCCAGCATGAAACCTCGTTAAAGCACGAAGTTTTACATCAAACATCATGCCTTTCCAATCTCTATTAGGTGTTCTACTGCAATGGAACATTATGGTTTCTTAGCAGATATATTAAGTAAGGGGTGATGAACTGCACAGTCTAAATGAGAAGGGAACAGAAACTACAGTACCCACCATACTCCTACATTCATGTAGACTAGCGAGTTATTATCTGCTACTATAGCAGCACATGTTGATGTGTGATCTGAAATTTTGAAACAACAATTCCTAAAAATTATGTTTAGCTACATTTATTATTTTGCATTTTGCTTTAAAAATGTTCCACATTTATCTCAAATTTTTAGAAGGGTTAACCATCCATATTGTGTGGGTGCACTGTATGTTATATGGCACTGGTTGGCAGGATGGCTGGAACAATGAACTACAATGGTTGTGGAGAAAAGTAGTTGTGAGTGACTTATGGTATTGGAGGAGCTAAGGAAGACTACAATAAAACTGACTGGGAGAACCAATTCCTGGGAAGAGTTTTGAACCATGTACCTTCCAGATATCAAGTTGTGCTAATCACTCAGTAAAATGTGTTCACCTGGGGATTCAATGCCATGTGTTGGGTGAAAATTGGAAAAGATTTGACATCATGTACAGTAACTTTTCCCTGCTACTGATGTGAAACTTAATTACTTTTGGTTCTTCATTGTGTGTTATCACATGTCCAAATGGAAATTGTATAAATTGGAGTTGTCCTCATATGGTACTGGTACTTTTGGTTCTTCATTGTGTGTTATCACATGTCCAAATGGAAATTGTATAAATTGGAGTTGTCCTCATATGGTACTGGAAGTCATGTTTGTCTCAGCATGTCTATGATATTCTCTTATCCCATATACAAATGATGTAGAAGTAAAAGGTAAAGTTGCCCCTGTCCACACCATATAGTCCAATTGGACAAGTAGAGGTATGTCTCCACTTCTAACCTTGGTGCCAGACGGAGGTGAGTGGTCAATTTCCTGCTCAGGCAATGCTATCCCTGGGAAATTATCACCATTGGCCCCTGAGCCAGTCTGGACATTCTGGAGTGGAGAGATATATCTTGCCCATGCTGGGGTTGAACCCCAGATCATCTAGCATGTAGACTAGTCACTAGCAACCATACTAGCTTAGCCCCAGTGTGCTAGAATAAGTTACAAGAAATTATTTCAGGCATTAGAGCTTGCATATATTTTGTATGTACATAATGTTCTTAATGCTGACGGGTGCTGAGAGTTGTGATGTCCGTAATATGTCTCTGTCTGTTCATCTGTCTGCAGGATCATTGCTCTGTCTTGTTAACACATCATCTAGTAGCAAACAGGTTAAGGGAACACAGTGTTACGTGTGCACATCATTAGTTACCGTCTTTTCTTACAACCTATAGGACAAAATGCAGTGTACCACTAATCACTCTCTGACTGTAGCTTTGTTGCATAGGATGCCTGCATCTGCCCTGAATTTAGAGTGTGCTGTGACCTCCAGCTTCTTAACAGGTTTCGCACAGTCTGAAAATATATCTCTATACACAATGGGGCTCTTGTCATTAAAGTTTAGCAGTTTATCTTCAAATATGATCTTTAATTTTTTTTAAAGGATATGCCCTGTTCACATAAACTTCCACAGCCAGTAATAACATAGATTCATGTCTGCAGATCTTAGGAGGCCATAATCCACAAGTTATGTATTGTTCCTGTGAAAAACATGAACTGTGTGATTTTGCATCCACTTGTGCACCATACTCAAACTTTAAGGTCATGCAAAGGAAAATTATGAACTGTATTTGTATTTTTGGAACACCAGTATTTGTTATTCTGGCTGTTTACATTCTTATTTAACATAAACCATGCCTCATCTGAAAAAAAAATGAGTTACAGATCAAGAAATACATAGACTACTAATTCTTAAAATCACATGCAATACCAACTTCTCACTTCCCAGTGTAGAGGAAAGTGGTGTTGTATGAATTTAATTTTGTATGGGAATATTTTTAGAAGTTTTGTTGCACTGTAGGCTGAGCATTTTGACACTTGACTTTGAACAGCCAACAAGCATCAACATTTTGTGGTATTTGTTTCCATTTGAGCACCAGTATCATCCAATTTCTCTTCAGTTAAAATATATAACATTTCATATTTTCTTATTTTCCAGCAATGAACCTATCATTTGAATGTATTCCATTATTCTCTATGAAACCAAATCTGCTTAGTGCCTGTAAGTAAGGGCTGGAAGATTTGGCAGGGGAAAAAAATAATATACAGAATTACCAAAATATTAAGAGATAGGACTCATACTTCATGTTGTGGAGGACCAGGATTGAATGTGAGTTCAGAAGCAAACTGTCCTGAATGGGGCTCTTCATGTCTTTCCTCAGTTCATCCAGACATCTGCTTTGATAGGCTATTATCATACCTGCTTTCCAAAATCATCATTCACATTCATCTTCCCTTGTGACACTAGATATTCCATGTGGTTAAGAAGACAAGAATTGTTACTTAGTTCACGTAAAAGTAAACTATGAAACAATTAACATAATTAGTTTGCTTGTCTCAAAGGCAAGTGAAACACAATGCACATCTTGAACTTCTTTCTAAGAGTTGTATTATCCCTGACAAATATTCTGGTTGGAAGTACCTGTCAGCAGTTGCCACATGTTTGTGCATAGAATATACCCTTAACAGGGTTACAGCTATGATGCAGATGCCAACCATTCTCCATGCTGCCGGCGTGGCCACAAGGCCCATTGGGCTGTGGTATCAGGAGTGATCCTGTCAGCTTCAGCACAACGTACCTGCCATCTTCTGGCCCGGCAAGGCAAGAGTCGTCACCTCGCTGTATGGTCATATGATGATTTGCAGCGTAGCAATGAGAACCTAGTAGAGTTGGACCCAGGTAGAGCTTCTGATGGTAGAGTTTATGTTCTGCCACCTGGTGGAGTGGCTGCAGGGCTGGGTGGCAGAGCCATCCTACTTCATGGTTTAGGAGCAGATCATTATGCCATGGCAGGCTCCTTGTGAAAGAGATGGCAAGGTATGTGGCATCAGGGCTGTTTCACCTCTTGGCACATTCTACTCAGTATTTTAGCCAGTAGAGAACGGGGGGGCATACTAGATATGCACAGAAAGGACTTTCTAAGATGTACAGGAGGAACATATATCATTTGGTAAAGTGAAACAAGTTTTATATTTTATTAGAAAGTGATATGCCTAGTCAGGTCCATGATATTATTTCTGCCCTTATGAAGAAGATGAGATGCTAATATACAAATGCATTTTAAGGTTATGTTATGAAAATTATGCAAAATATAATGGAAGAATTAGACACAGATGAAAAAAATTGCTGGTGTGTCCACATTAATTACATTATTAAAGAACAGTAAGCCACTTTTAGTAAAGGGACTGACAGTACTGTAAGTTATGTCATACTTTTTGAAGCAAATATGCCAAAAGAGGTTTGTAAATTAACCTTTACTGTTGGCTGTGAATTACATTACTGTAACAACATATATGGTTTAGCTGTCTCAACATTGCAGTACTAATACCATTACCACTGAGTTGAAATCTGGCTGCCAGTCCTCTGTTACTGAGGGATATAAAATCCCAGATACTTGCACAAAAGAGTTCAAGGAGCAGGATAAAATAGGCTAGTTTAAATGTCAAGCATGCATTTGAAGAGGCAGTAAAATTTTTCATCAACAGAACTTAATAAATTCTGTTTTATGTGCAATAAACTACCATTTACAAGTGCTATTAAACTCTTGTAGTTGACACACTACCAGTAAATAACACACAAATGAATTGTCCCATTATGGGTAGTAAGGTTAGAGTTTTGAAAAGTATGCTTGGAATTATGTCTTCAGTTAGAGAATTCATACTCTGCTAGCAAGTGAATAATGCTTACTAACTTCTTATCCATACAGAGTGTTCCAACATTCAAGCAAATAGTACTGGATAATGAAGATAATACTTGTCAGTAGTGAAATGAACATTCACAGAGATATTTGCATTTGGAGTGTATGTAGGTAGTTCATATTATTTGAGTGTTTCTGTATAATTCTAATTTCACATTAACACAGTCACCAAAGAAACAGTACTTGCTCATCCAGCCTGCCTGTCTGGTAACATGCATTAAGAAAATGAAAGAAGGTGTTCTAGTCCCTTGCTGCTCAATTGCATTACTGACAATGCATATTGGGTGGTTTCCATGCTTTTTTTTTAATTAACAAAATATGAGGAGCAGTCAGGATGTCAGGCACATTATGTTTTCTGCTTTCCCAGAATCTGAAAACATGCACCGGTACATCTCAAGAGTTCAGTAATAGTAAATGCACACCACACTAGTTTGAGTGAACCTCTCCTACGAGTGGATTTTTCAAACTTAATTCCTGTTGATAACTTTGTTCCATTGCGTTAAGTACATTTCTTATTTCACCATTAACCTTTCCTCTGTTCAGACTAATATCATTAACTCTTCAGTCCAGAAATCAATATCCTTGCTAAGTTTTTCAGTAGCAACATGTTTTCAAGATTTGCAATAATTTTTGATAATATTGTACACACTTTTTAATTTTGAGTAATTTGACGTACATGATGCTATGGTATTCTTCTGAAAAAGAAAATGCAAAATGAATCTCTCTGCTATTTCATCCCTTGACTTCAATAGTAATCCATAATGACTTACTAATCTCATCTGAAATTGTTTGCCTGAAATCATGCTCAGTTCTGTATACAGATGTTATCTTAATGGGACCTTGCAGTCTTTCATATAATCTCTGTGTATTTTCCTTCACTTTTCTCAGCTCTTTCTTTCTTCCCATTCTTGATGTTTTCATTAGTCACGAGCTCCAACTCTACAGTGCGAATAATTTTAATTAAAATATCTTGCACTAAATGTAAAAGGTTTCCCTTGTGAGGTGTAGTGCAAGATATTAACAGTTCACAGTTGACCTTCAGTTACTGTGTTAGAGTTACACTGACTTTATAGTTGCTGTACTAGGTTGCCAAGCCTTTTATAATTATCTAAATATTTTTTCTGTTTATGAATATGTGCTAGCTTCATGGGTGGAGGGACACTAAAATAACCCTGCTGACCATATGGTATATCCCATAGCTCATTTATGTGTTGCTGCACTCCTTAGTTTCCACAGTCATGCTACACAAGGTATAGCTGATGTGGCTCGGTGAAGAAAACTTTGGCTGTTACTGACCTGAAGTGATCTGAGTTTATTGCTGAATGGTGGTGATGAAGGAGGGGGTGCAATGTGTATACAAACAACACTGATACCTTGGTACTGAATGGAGGGAATGGGGTTGCTGTAGACATGTTGCAGCAGTGTAGGGGTGAAACTGTGTGAAGACACCCTCAGACTTGAGTGCAGGGAATGCCATTTTTAGGCACGTTCGCAAAATTGCTAAAAGTGACTATTAGTTTCGTCATGTCTGTCTGTCTGTCCTTCTACACAGAACAATGAGGCTCCTACTTGATGGATTTTCATGAAATTTGATATTTGAATATTTTTTTAAAAGAAAATTCAAGTTTAATTCAAGTCCAACAACTTTACATGAAGACCAGTATACATTTTTATTATATCTGTTAAGCAGAAGTCATGGCATTGAAAGGAAGTGCAAACATTAGGGCAAAACATTTGAAACAAGGTAATTAAACAAAAATAAATGAATTTAACTACTCTGGATATAGTGCACTATACATAAATAATGACATACACATCAAGGTGCAAAGGTTACAATGTATGTGTGAAACAATTCAATGCACATTTATAACAAGTATTAAGAAAACACTGATGAAATTATATAAGATGAAGGTGGTACACTGGAAGCATCAGCATGGAACAGAGGGTATTAAAGGAAGAAGACTTGGGTGGCCATGGCCCAAAAATGGGCTGAAGCTCCACAGAGGAAGAAGAAGAAAGGTGGTACCAGTGCTTCTATGTAAGTGTGAGAATTGGACTTAACTGAAACAGCATGATAAGAAATGAGTCTGCAGAGATGAATTTAGGGGAGTTGTAGGATATACATTATATGACTAAAGCAAAGGTATAAGAGAAGGAAATGTATACATTTGAATGAAATGATTATGAGCTGCAGATGCAAGTAGACAGAACACTTATTAAGAATGAACAATACATGTTACTCTGACTGGTGCAAGAAACATGGGTCGACCAAGGAAAGGCTGGAGAGACCAGCACCAACAAAGATGGAACAAGCGTGGATGGCTTAATACCCTGTTACTGCTGATGATAGTGATTTATTGAAACATGATCACAGGGTAGCATAACTGTGGGATTTAAATTGGTCTAGTATGGTGACATGAGTAAACTGCCGTAACTTATAATTAGTGGAAATGGAGATATGGTCATGCAGACAGCAAAATTCACATTGTGTATACTATACTGAATACTAACACAAAATGATTAACAATTGACAATGCTAGTGCAATAGCAATAGAAGTGCATGAGTGGTTGGTCAAAGTATTAATGATATACAGTATTTCAAGTATCATGAACCATCACCACTGGTGTCTGCTCTTCAAATGCATGCCCTACAATTTGCTGATGCTAACATAAATTGTATTTTATTCTTGAAATATTATTCCTGTATGTGATTGGTTCTTCTCCTCTAACTCATTTGAAGAGCAGTGAAGATATTAACTTTAAACTGTAATGGAGTAAACCACAACGGGGATGACGAACCTTATGATTAACTTTAATTAATACATTAATGTGGTAAAAAGCACTTTTACTGTTATCATTTCACTCTGAACTGGCAACAGACTGTCCTAAATTCTTGACAGAGGAAATTCTCTGTCATCCTTCATTTCAGAACTGTGGTTACAGAAGGTTGAACAAACTGTGATTTGGACTGCGGGTCACAGTAGAGTGAATTATGGTATGCTGCAAAGGTAGCTTCCAGGCTTAACTTAACGCTGAATGTGTCAATTAACATGCATAGCTTACAAAGAATATATTAGTGTTAGGTGTACGAGCAATGGAAGTGATGACACAGTAAAATGACAGAACTTTTGAAATTTACTGTTGTGATGTTTAGAGATGTTGGTGAAGCATTGTGAAGGAAACCAAACAAGAATAGTCAATATTGTAATTGATTATTTTAATCACAACCCAAAAATGGAACAGAAGTACTTATATAAATAACAAGCAGGGAGATGAAAATGTGCATATATATACACGTATATATATATAAACTGCCAACATGAAACTTGAGTATAAGAGTGTATTATTTAAATGTGACTGAAGAAATGAAATACTGTACAGTATTTATGTTAGTTATATGCATTTTTTAATTCTTCATTCTACAGCATAGAATAGCAACACTGCAGTGCAATACAAAATCTTGAACTTTCAGGATGTAACTTGGGCAGTTCTCTCACTTGGAAATATCACATACAGTTCGGCTTTGCACAGTGGCGTACCGAGGGGGGGGTGTTCAAACCCCCCCCCCCGAAATTCCGAAGGCCCTCCAAAATCGTGCCAAACCCAACCTGATTGTGAAAACTGTTAAAAATTGCTGAATTTAGGACGCCAACACTTCAAGATGTTCGGAAAAACAGCAGTAAAATTCTAAAACTACCGCCGGTTCGCAATTGTTTTACGTTAGCAATGACAAATAAATTGGTTGTCATCATAAATAGTCTTAAAGTAACAAAAATTAAGAAACTTTTACTATATGAAATGAAATTTCTTGTACCAAATTACAACTGCCTCCAGAACCCTTGACTAGGGGGTAGGGGGCTACCACCCCCAGATCCCTGTTCTCTGTCCTCAATTTAATTTATTGAACCCCCCCCCCGAACAAAATTCCTGGGTATGCGACTGGCTTTCCATGAACAAATTGATTTCAGCATTCATATGTTCCATTACCAATTGTCTACTGCAGCAGTACTCACTGGCAAAAACACTTAAGACAGTAATTGATTTTAAGTGCTGTTGGGTGGCCCACAAATTTAAGTTTTAATTAAAGGATGGGGGCAAAAGAACCCAACTACAAAAGAAACATTGAGATGTTGATTAAAAATACATTACTGTTGGATATATAAGTAGTAAGGAGCAAGGCAGGATAAATACAAAAGTAAGTGACAGTGTGGTAGCAGAATTTGAAAGTTCAATACTGCCACAACCTGCCACTGGACAGTTTTGAGGCTGTTCAATCCACCTCCCATCCTGACAACTTGACTGATTAAGATAAATACAAAAATATCAGAGTTCTAAATAATACAGTACACGAATCTGGAATTTAAGCTTTGCAACAAAACCTTGGTGTTTAAAATTCATCAACATGGAGACTGAACGCAGACACTGTGAAAGTAACTTTAGAATCATTAAAAATGAAAATAAAAGTTTCCAAACTTATGAATGATCTTACAGCATAAGTAATATCATCTTGTGTACTGGATCTTTGACTTTGAGGGTGGGAGTGATATTAAGCAGAAATGCACTTTCAAATGAGTGCTGCAGTAATTAAAATTTTTATGTAACTGTTGCATGAACAACTAGGAAACAATATGACAAATTGGGAGTGATTGAAGGTTTCTCAGCCAGTTTTCTTGCTGATAGAAATGACTGTTTCCTGTTGTAATGACACACTTGAATGGCAGAAGGAACTGAGAAGTGACCTTACCATATGATAACTGGATCATTTGTTAATTCTTGTGTATATATGACTGTTACTCTTATTATTTATCCAATCAGATTTTCACAGCATAGGTGCCCAAACATGTAGCAGAAGCATAGATTTTGAATGTACAGAAAGAATTCTGAAACCCAAAAGTACTTGTATTCAAAGATGAGCAAGACTGTGCCTCAAACTTACTGCTGTCATGGTAGAAAGGTAACGTTCCTAAGCTTAATTAAGCACCATGCAATGAAGGTGTATGGGAGAGAGGAGATACATCTCCATGTGTTCTTAACCTCTGCATTTTGGGGACATGAGTGGTCAGCTCTGTGTCCTGTATACTTATCCCCAGGATAGGTGTCCCATAGCTAGTCTAGATGCTGTACAAAAGAGAGAAAAAAAATTCTCTAGCCCCTGCAGGGAATCAAACCCCAAATCGTTATTCATCCAATTAATAGCCTAGTGACTATACTGACTGAGCCATCCCAGCTTTACCCTTGTGGTCATTTAATAAAACAGTGATGATACTGGTATCAGCAGAGCAGACTGTGATTAAACAACAAAGGGAAGAGAATTCTGACTTTTAATGGCAAAATACTATTAAGGTAATCAACACCACATATGGCTCACTGATGGGCTTCCATCTTTTTAACACAAATTGGGCTACTTTGTATTACTGCAAGACTGATGAAGTGGTTAATCTGTATTACTGAATGTAAAGTGAAGGAAGTGTGGTTAGGCTACAGTTAGTGTCACAACACACACATTTCGTACAGCTAGTGTTGCATGATGAGCAGACAGAATGGTATTCTTGCATTTATACATCTGCCTGATGTTTTGCTTTATCCTTCAAGCAAAATATTGTTTCATGGAGCTCTTTGATTTCATGCAGTTTATGAATTGCCATGTATTTTCTCCTTTTTTCCCATTTTGAATGAATTCTTGAAACTTCATTTATTTTGAAACATGTTCATTCTGTAGAGCCATGGTTAAAGTTAGATGTTGGTTTTCACAATGAAAGATATCATCATGCAAAGTCCTTAAAATGGTGCAGAAGTAAGGTCTGCATAGTTACAGTGTGTAAATGTGATTGTAGAATCAGTAAGTTTCATGATAGGAGACTGTCATCATCCTTGTATTTGATCTCAGCCTCTTGTACACTACCTGTTCTTGTATACATCATATAACTTATATGTGTTAGATCAGAATAGTGAAAGAAAACAGAACTAGGCTATTATGGAAGTGTACATGCATGTGTGTGTGTGTGTGTGTGTGTGTGCACATGCGCATGTGTGTTTCAGGATAGTTTCTTTTTTGTGTACATTTTGTTTCCCTCCTGCCTCCCCCCCCCCCCCCCCCCCCCCCCCCCCCCCCCCCCCCCCCCCCACACAACAAAAACAAAAGAGGCAAAGAAAAGTTTATT
>Ga0131853_10014783_pt1 | contig 14292 bp, 17 predicted proteins | sample TergutLab28metaG_FD_92764 | JGI IMG/M metagenome (GOLD analysis project Ga0131853, IMG submission 92764) | Labiotermes labralis P1 segment gut microbial communities from Petit-Saut dam, French Guiana - Lab288 P1 (version 2) (version 2) | ecosystem: Host-associated > Arthropoda: Insects >... | reverse complement strand
TTTTTGTAGCATGGCGGGCTTTGCTGTTTCTTTTTTCTGAATATTTCTACCAGTTTCTTGCTTATTAATTCTTGCTTACCATAAAATGGGGCTGCCTCGCTTTGTCTTAACGAGACAGCCCCTCTTTTATTTTTAGAGAATACATTACTGTTCATCAATAGGAACCCGATCAAGGGCTGACAAAAGCACCAAATCTCTGTCAACCATTGCTTCAAATCCTATAGAAACAGCATCCCACATTCTGTCTTCAAGGGAAAGCCCATCGGTTGCTATCAAGATATGCTTCGCTCCCAGCAATTCCTCACCTTCAGCAGCGCCACCCATTACATTGTCCGGATTCGGTTCTACACGCTTAATAATGTGATAACCAAATTGCGATCTTACAAGGCCACTTATTTCTCCTATTTCAAGCTCTCTGGTACCTTGTTCAAATTCGGGAACCATCATTCCGGCTGTAAAAGTATAGCCGTCAGGGTTTCCTTCCATTCCCGGGTCTTCACCGTAAGTGGCTATAAGTACATCAAAATCTTCGCCGCCTAAAGCTCTTGCCAATATGGCATTGGCTCTGTCCTCGGCATCGGCAGACTCATCGGCCGCCATATATTGCTCAAATCTCGCAAATTCATCGGAGTTTGACACTATTTCTTGCGTAACAACACTGATTAAATGCTGTAAAGACTCATCTCCCATTAGCGGAATACCAAGCCGTCTTGCATAATCTCTATATAATCCGTTAAACGCCGCCATTCTCGCTGCTTCTTCACGGACAGCACGACCAAAAGTCATATCACCTCTAAATACTCTGTCATAATCAATGACTTCATCTTCGGGGAACATGCCAAAGTATTCCCATGTCATCATGTCTTCGGCCTGTCTCATTTCGCGGCTTACATCACTGACATTAAGACTTAAGCGATTTACCCGTGCAACCGTTGGCTCAACATAATACATAATTAAACCTACCGTAATGGCTGCGAGTACAACAAATGTCGCCGCTCCGCCTATCCAAAACCATTTTTTTTCGATAACTTTTTGCTCACTTTTATTGATTTTGCCTGTAGCACTCTTATTTAAAGTTGCACGCTTGATATGTTTGCTTCTCTCCGCTTTCTTGTTCATGGTAATCTCCTTCTAAATTTTTTGGTATTATACCAATATCATTTTCAATCCTTCCAATGTTCCCTACGCGACACTTCGCCTCTTTTCGGCGAAGTTGCTCCAGTCCATTGTAAGGTTTCAAATGGATATTGGTATTAAAACAATGCCTTTGCAAGCTTTTTGCCTGTCGGCGTGGCAGCAACCCCACCCTCGGCGGTCTCCCTAAGACTGGCCGGGATCAATTTACCTACCGCATCCATAGCCTTAATTACCTCATCTATAGGAATAAGACTGGGCATCCCGGCCAAAGCCATTTCGGCACTGCACAAAGCCACCATAGCACTGGTAGGGTTACGGATAATACAGGGCTCTTCCACCAATCCAGCTACCGGATCACAAACCAGCCCCATAAGCCCCTTTAGCGCTTGGGCAGCCGCATGACCGCACATGGAGGGGGTCCCTCTCATGATCTCGGTTACGGCACTTGCCGTCATCGCCGCTCCGGAGCCGCATTCTGACTGACATGCGCCTTCTGCTCCGGACAAGGTGGCATTTTTGGCAATAACCATACCAATGGCCGACGCATTAAACAACCCATCAACCAATTGACGATCCGACATTTTATAATGATTTTGCAAGGCAATCAAACATCCGGGCAAAATACCACAGCTTCCCGCGGTAGGCGCAGCCACAATCCGACCCATACAGGCATTGACTTGCATAACCGCCAATGCATTGTAAATGACCTCACCCACAAAATCTCCGCAAAACCCGCGGCCGCCTTTAAAGCGGGACTTTACTTGAAATGCCCAGTCGCCGGTAAGGCCGCTTATGGATTGCAGCCCCTCCGCACATCCTTCAATCACCGCTTCCTTCATTACACAAAGATTATCGGTCATTTGGCTGATGATTTCTTCTTCGCTGCGGCCCGTATCTATTGCAGTCTGGCCCAACACCAGGGCCGAAATGGTGGTTCCTTCGCTTTCTGCCCGTTCTATTATCGCCTGTACACTGTTAAATGTAATCATACCGACATCCCTGTAAGTACCGTTACTTGCTCTATCAAAGGCAAGCCGGCCATTTTAGGTGCCAGCTGTTTATCCAGCCGTCCATCCACCTCTATAACCATAATCGCTCGCCCTCCTTTTTTTGAACGATACACTTTCATCCCGGCAATATTTATTTTTTCCATAACCAGCACATTGCTGACTAAAGAAACGGCACCGGGCATATCCTGATGGATAATGATCAATGTATCGTAATACCCGTCAAACAGCACATCAATCTCGTTGATCTTTTGCACCAAAATATTGCCGCCTCCTACTGAAGCAGCCTGTAGCGTAAACCTGTCCTTTGTTTCATCACAAGACAAATCCAGCACCATCGTATTGGGGTGAACATTCTCCAACCAGATAGTTTCTATTTCATAGGAAAGCCCTGCTTCTTTGGCAAGCTCAAGACTATCACGTATTCGTACATCGTCAGGCCTAAACCCTAATAGTCCTGCCACAACAGCCTTATCACTGCCATGACCACGATATGTCTTTGCCAATGAACCATGAAACTGTATATGGGCGTGACTGGGAGTATGGCCTAATATCCGCCTGGCTATATTTCCAATCCTAACCACTCCGGCCGTATGAGAACTGGACGGCCCAATCATTACCGGCCCTAACACGTCAAATATCTGCACTCATGTCACCTCTACAACATACCAATAAAGCCCTGCTGCCGCAGAGCTTCGTAAAGTACTACGGTTACAGAACTGCTTAGATTAAGACAACGTTCTCCGGGAATCATCGGGATACGCACAGAAGTATCCGGGTATAAATCCAAAATATCTTTGGGAATACCCGCACTCTCCTTACCGAACATGATAAAAGCTTCCGGAGGGTAAGATACATCGGCATAGCATCTTGTTACTTTTGACGAAGTCATAAAAATCACCGGATGTTGATTTCGAACTAAAAAATCTTCAAAATCATCGTAGTAGCTCACATCCAGTTGGGACCAATAATCCATCCCCGCTCTTTTTATAGATCTATCGTCAGTATTAAAGCCCAAAGGCCGTATGAGATGCAAGGCCGAGCCTGTTACCATACAGCTTCTGCCGATATTTCCGGTATTAGACGGTATCTCCGGTTCTAAAAGCACTATATTTAAACCGAGCAACTATACAACCTTCTCCGCAGCGTCTTCGCAGTCTTCTTCATCGTCTTCACATTTTTTTGAGAACAAACCATCCAAATTTAATTTAGACAATATCCCCGGTATCATATCAATCAATTTGTTTACACTTTCTTTGTTTTTCACATCAACTAACTGCACGGTTCCATTGACAATCACTACCACTGCCGCCGGAGTCAGACGAGCGCCAAAAGCACCGCCTCCGCTGTCGTTGGCTTTATCGCCGTTGGATTTTTGGTTGGCTCCGCCCATACCCGAACCCATGCCCATGGTTACCTCTACCAAAGGTACAAGGATAACATCTCCAAAGTGAATTGCTTCACCCACTACAGTTTCGGTAGAAATAAAATTTTCCATCTTTGCAAACATAGATTGCAAACTTTCGGTTACATGACTCATGTCATCGCCCTTTCTCTACTTCTCATTATTTTAATTCCATCACGAACTGGTCTTTGCCAAACAAACCATATGACAGGCCCAATCAAAGAAACGATAGCAAATTTCCCTTTCATTTGTAAATCGAGTGCTAAGTTTTTTTGACTAAAATCGCCTTGTAAATCAATCGCACTGCGTATACCTATAGCACAGGCGGCCGCCTCATAAAAACCTATAAACTGCCCGGTAGCACAAGGATCGCTAAAACCCACTACTCCACGCACCAGCAGATGTTTCGGCATGATTTTTCGGCATAATTTCTTAATTAATATTATAACCAATGAAATGATAGATTTGATGTCAAGATTTGTCAATAGGGATTTAACCCCTGCAAATCCTAAAGAAAAATCTGGTTTCTCTTTCTTTTTCTCTTGTTTAACCGGTTTGGAATCCATCAAAAAACCTGCAGGCAATGTATATGGACCTATTTTTATAATGAATGTAGATTCCTCTGAAGTGTAGGTATAAAAAATCCGAAACAACTTAAAAAACCAGCTCACCTTTGCGATGATCTCTGTTTGTGATCCGATGGTACCTTCTGCTTGATATCGGATAGGCACAATAATAATTAAAATCAAAAGTGCCAGCAATATCAAAAATATCCACAGCAAAAGCAGAAGCACATATAATACAATATTAAGAAGAATCATCCGGCACCCTGCCTTCCTGATCTTTGTAATTTATCGAAACCTAGCCACAATCTGTGTTTCATCTTTAGACCCAGTCACTCGCAAATATACGGTACTTGCCCCAATGATAAGCGAACAAAACAAAAGCAGCAACCCCCCTATAAAGATACTGATTTCCACAAAAAACACCTGGGGCACCATGTTTATTAACAGATCCACACTGGGATCTAAAATCCAATAGTCGTTATCAAAAAATATCAAGTGAAAGATAACAAAAGCCCGATCAAAATCCCAGGCGATAAGCCCCACAAGCAACCCAAGTAAAATCAAAAAACACACAATGACTTCTCGGCAACAGCGAGACAGCACTTCTAAGATACGCACTTTAAAAAATGCCATACCCAAAATAATCAGAAGTAGCAGCCAAAAGGACACGTTTCGGATCATAAAACCTATCTCATACAAGTCCAGCACATCCACCATATGCCGGATTTCTATATCACTGAAAAACTGCCGCTCTTCTCCATTAACAGTGGCATAAACTATTAAATCCTCACGTCGTCCCCGCATGTAGTCCAACAGTTCTTCCGTAACGTACATGAGCTCGTCTTTTTCAATGCCAATACTTGCGGGGATATCACGCCGTTCGTAATGCCAGCTAAAATAAGGCATAAAAAAAGAAGGGATAAAAATCGACTGAGCGACTATTATTAAAAGCACACACAAGGCGGCAATATATCCTGCAATCCACCTCATCAGTATCACCATTTCCATATTTACTTAAAAGTAAGTCTAATTATTGCTTGGCCTTTTGTCAACATGTATAATATTTAAAGTGACTTATTTTGCGAGGTGTTGTCCTATGGATCTTATCGTAATGGATATAGATTTCTCGGTATGCAAAGTTAAAAGCATACACAATATAGATTTTTCCCGTACCTTCGTGTTTTTATCTCAAACAGATGAAGAACTTTCGCTAGTGTGCGAATCAGCCTGTGTCCCCCCGGATGCTATTGCTGTAGAAGCCGGATGGAAAGCTTTTCGGATAGCGGGTACATTGGACTTTGGATTGATCGGTATAATCGCCAATATAACTCAGATATTAGCGGAAGCAGGGATCAGCGTGTTTGTGGTTTCCACATATAACACGGATTATGTCCTTTTAAAATCCGAGGATTTTGACAGAGGGTTAGCTTTAGTAAAGCAGAAATATTAAATCAACACCCTCTAGGTCAATTTGCAATTTGCTGAACTTGTATCAACTGAGGTTTAAAATCGTCTAATGGATCTATATCCAACTTAAAGTCAGTAATTTTCACATATCTTAAAAGCCATGCGATATCCCTTGTTTGAACTCCGGCTTGATCAAAACGGGTAAGGCCCAAAAAATCGAAAACCATTCGCCTATCCGACTCCGCCAGTGGGATCGAAAACAGCATATCCGGAGCCGACTCTACAAAAGCGCCGGAAACTAAATGCACAGCGCCACCGGCAACAACGGAGCCTTCTATAATTATATCTTCAATATATACATCCCTTTCGGAGAGGATAATCCCGCTAAATGAAGAAGCCCCATATATGTGCAAAGGCAATAAGCCAGTATAAATGATAAGTGTCGGTATGCCAACGAAGGGTTGCACATCTATTGATGAAGTATCCGTAATAACCAAAGCGTTTTCAGGCTGCCAAAAACGGTGAGACAGTCCGGAAAAATTTCCTTGGAAGTCGGCAAAATCATAAGCTCCTGCCATAAACCAAGCTAAAGGAGTATAACGCCAAGTATAAGTAACAGGTATTACCTCTGTTTGGTGAATCAAAACAGGCCAGTCTATCCGTCCGTATACAGCAGTGGTGGTACCCGGTTGATCACCTATAAATTTGCGGGCCGTACTACGGACTCTGTAGCCGCTTAACCGAGGTTCAAAAAGATATGTTCGCACATCATAAGTTCCTGTCCCTACATTTAAAGAATAGGAGAAATAACGCCCTGTATAAGTTCTCCCCCTCGCATCTCTAAAAATCCCCTGGCTAAAATTACTCACTAAAAAATCCGTCAGCACTGCATTTTTCTCTTCCCGAAACAGCCGCAAAAAATAATCTCCCAATAAAAACCTACCGTCCCTATATAGCAGATGACTTTCTATTCCATCTTCATATATCCTTTGTTTAACGCGCTCATTTATAGTTTGGTTATGACGCTCCACTTCCTGACGTAAAAGAAAGAATGCGCGCTCGTTACCGGCTAAAGCTAAATCATATAACCCCGCAAATTGAACATAGTGGCCAGAAATACGGCGACCCGCCGCAGTCACTCCTATAACAGCAGTAATCATCAAAAATAAAGTCAGCATCACCATCAGTACAAATATATACGTACTACCAACCACAAACGGATTAGCTTTCATCTGTCCAACGCAAGGCCAGTACATACCTAACCATCCCTTCCTGTGCAGTTGCCGAAGTCAATTGTACCCGCGATACTAAACCTGTAGAAATCCATGTTTCTCTATGTATATCAGCTAAACTTAAATTTTCTGCCTCGAGTGTTAATGTGGCACCCGCTTCGTCTATATCTATTTGAATCAGTCTTACTCCCTCGGGTAAAGTCTCTTTCATCATATCCAGACGTTCCATATTAAAAAAAGGCAACTCAAGCCAGGCCACCGCGTCTTGTTGGGCTGTTTCCCGTGCATTATGTTCCCGTAGTGCAATGGCTACTGCTTCTGATTTCACAAAATGGTCTCCCTGCATTTCCAGATCCAACGCTGCAATTTGAGCCTCCCGTAATCTGAGGGTTATATCAAACCCCATCACAGACAGTATTATGAGCAAAAAAATAACAGCCTGTATGGCTGCCAGTCGTATGCAAAGGGCGTAAATTCGCCTATGCCGCATTATATTTGGAGGGAGAAGGTTCATGGTAACCGATCCTTTCAATAACCCTTAGAGAGTGTTTTTATTTTACATGACCCATCATTTTAATGCAATCACAAATGTAAAAAATCATGGCAAACAAAAAATCCGCATTTAAACCTTACTTGGAAGAGGGGCAAGTAAAGTCTTACATGCGGATTATTGTTTCTACTAATTAAAATGTTATCCGTATTACTGTGCATCCCGGCTGAATTATGGCTGTTTACGGCAACATAATAGTCCTGCCGGCAATAATCATATCCGCGTCCTCTAAGCCGTTAAGCGCCAAAATATCCTCCACTCGGTCAGCACCGTAAAAATACAAACTGATGGCACTTAAACTATCTCCCGGCTGAATAACATAAAATTCGGGTATACTACGTATAGCCTGCTGATTTTCGGGTGTAGGCACAGGACTTGGCATATTGATGGGTGGATTGACCGGGATGCCATCTATTTCAAGCACTTCGGCCATTGCCTCTGCCATTTCCGGTTCCTCATATTCTGTAATGTCGATCAATTCCGCAGATTCAGCCATATCATTTTCGGCATACTCATCTATCATGGCCGTTGCCTCGCTTGCAGGTGCAAATACCGGATTGGCCATTTGGGTATACAAATTTCTATAAGCTGCGCTTAGCTGGATGATTTGGGTTTCCATAGACTCAATACGAGTTTGTCCCTGAATCAATCCGGCGCCTAAAACAAAACTGACTACAAATAATACAGCACTCATACTAACCAATAGGTTTAGTGTCCGTTTTTGTTCCCGTATAGATTTTTTAGTATGGCGCTGCTCTTGGCGCTTGCGAATGGCCCCTTCCGGACTGCTGTCGCTATAAAGTGCTTCTTCATTGGATTCCACCCGTTCTATTTTGGGCATCTCCACATATGATGCCGATTGTGAGGTATATTCCGGCTCTGTTGCTTTGTTGCTCAACATATACTCGTGCATATATGTGTTTCTGTCATAGTAAATGAAATAACCCCGGGCCTCTGTTAAAGTAGTCCGATCATCATTATATGTATAGAAGGCATTCACATTTTCCAAAGGGTCAATGACAAACATAACCTGATTGATTTTTGGGAACTCTCTAAAATGATAGGACGCGTACTGCTGATTTAAATATATGCCGTATCCCGGCTGAGTCTGCATCCAGCCTACAATCTCCATGCCTTCAAAAAACTCGGCTTTCATTGCTTCGGCATAAGCGCTGGTTTTTTCGGTGAAATACAGCAGACCATCCTTACTTTCCGTATATTTACCCTGGATCGCGCCGCTTATAAATAAGATCGGTTGCCCATCTATTAATAAATATCGGCCCACCAATAACGCCAGCCGCTCATCATATCCTCCCGCCTGCGCATATTGATTGAGATATGTGCACACATAATCTTCCATATAAATGCGCATACCATCTCCTATACTGCCTATCTGTTTGATATTTGTCGGGAGTGTAAAAAAATCATTCATTTTATCTCCGCCTTTCCCTCGGGATTTGTACAAGCCTAGCGGAGATACAATATCATGGGGTCAAAGGAAATATATGGAAAATAATGTCATCTGAAATATATTTTTTTCATACATGCTATAGCAGAAAGTGACATTCATACTAACAAAGGGTGGCATCATGCAGAAAACAACCGTACATGCAGTGATAATTTTAGGATTTTCGTATATCTTCTTTAAATATTTATTGGATTTTTTTGCTCCTTTTTTGATCGGCCTTGGGATCGCTCTATTATTTGAGCCCGTTGTGCGATTTTTAACTATCTATGGACGTTTTAAACGAGGGCTTGCTTCTTTTGTAACTCTGGTTATTTTAGCTTCAACCGGCGTTAGTATTGGTATTTGGGGCGTTTCCAGCTTTATTAGAGAAGCGGGAGAATTTTTAGAGGCAGCCCCGTATTATATAGCTGATTTGCAAAAATTACTGTCAGCCTACCCTTTTTTACCGGTATCGGGACTGTTGGAATGGGCCGCAGAATGGCTTGGTACCCAATCTATACGGGCTGTTGGTCATGTTCCCGGAATATTAATATGGATACTGCTCATTTTAGTATCTGCTTTCTTTTTTTCCCGAGACAAGGATATCATTTTAATAGCAATAGCCAAGTGGTGTCCGGAATGGTTAGCTCAGTACACAAAACCGATTAGTAGACGCTTAAGCGATGCCACCACCGGTTTTTTAAAGTCTGAGTTTATTCTTTTTAGCATGGTTGCCGTGGTTAGCATAATAGCCTTATGGCTACTCAACAGTCCCTATGCCATCTTGCTGGGATTGGCCATAGCTTTGCTGGATTCTTTACCGATAGTAGGTGCCGGATTGGTGTTGTGGCCCTGGGCAGGATACCTATCGCTGGTAGGCCAGCGTCCTCAAGCTGCAGTACTAATAGTCCTTTACGCTATCGTTACAGTGATACGCAATATACTGGGTCCTCGAATACTCGGAAACCAAATAGATATGCATCCCTTGGTAGCACTAATGTCTATTTTTATAGGAATCAAAGCCTTTGGCATAGCAGGCTTGTTAGCCGGGCCGGCTTTAGTAATCATAACAAAAACCATGTTAGATCTAGCAATTTCAAATGATCTCTGCAAATCATAAGTCAAAACCGGACACAATCTGCCACCAATATAGATGATGTGCAAAGAAAATCCCTACGAAATATGTAGTAACCAGCATTTTCTATGTCGAACCTGTAAATTTTTGACGTGCGAAAGTCCTTTCCCGATCTCGTTCTTTTGATATATAATATGAATCGTACATTTAGTCGCAAGAAGGAGGGATGGCATGGCAAAAAGTAAGATACTGGAAAAAACGAAGCTAGCAGATGACAGAGGAGCAATATGGGAACTGGGGTATTACGTACAGATCTTTGATGACGGGGTGGGGGACACCTTCTATGGCATAAAAATTGAGAAGACCGGAACCGGAAACAGCATATCAGAAGAAACTTGTGGATTAACATATTCTTATCAACAAGTAGAGTGCTGGGTGCGCAAACTGGCTTCAGGTACCGTTATGCCATCGTCACTTCATGATATAGTGGACGATTTTGTAGGGTGATTTTAAAATTGACTGCACCTCCAGAGTTAGACTGGCAAGCTAACTTTTGGAGGTGCAGTTTTTTCATATTAAATTTTCGTGACATAAGCTTTATTATGTTGTAACAGGCCATGAAACATGATATGCTCTCCTCCTCAGTCGTCATAATGCGTCAAAATTTTCTCAATTTCGAGCGAACTGGACAATTCTACGGCGCGAATTAAATTGAACTAGACAAATGCAGGAGTGATTTTATCATGATTCAGATGAAGAAAGTTTTAACCATATGCCTGGTTATACTTATGGGATGTACGGCGTTTTCTTTAATAAGACCTCTACAAGTCAACGCTCAACAGGCTCCCATTGGATTGGTTGTAAACGGAAATATGCTTAACAATCTATCTATGCCACCGATTATCAGACAGGATCGCATGCTGGTCCCGGCCAGAGCTGTTTTTGAAAGCCTTGGTGCCAATGTTCAGTGGCAGGAAGCCACCAGAACCGTACATGTACAATATCAAGAGCAAAATGTCGTATTGACCATTGGGCAAAACAGTATAATCGTAAACGGCCATAGCAAAGAAATGCCTATCCCGGCGCAGATCATTAACTACAATACGATGATTCCCGTTGGCGCTGTAGCCACAAATCTAGGTTTTCTTGTGGACTTTAGGGATCGAACAGTTTTTGTAGATACACCGGAGCCTATGCCAAACACCACATATCAATCCTACGGTAATACATCAGAATACGAGGAAGGATCAGAATCTGATGCCGATACAGCCGACAGCTATGAGCAAGATGAATATGTAATGGCCGATGTCGACGAGACTGATGATGTAGGAGATGAATACGAAGACCAGCCCTCCAGCGACCCTCTTCCTCCGGCTACTCCACTTAATGTGCGATATGATTCTGCAACCCGAACCCTGCACATCCCCAGATCCGGAGGATTTCTAAATATGGGACAGGCGTCTCATTTTAATTTATATCATCAACATCAATATATACTTTCCCTAAGCGTGGACGCTTCACAACACATTACTTTAGGCTCCTTAATGATAGGGGATGCACTACTTCGCTCTATCGATATTGTCCAGGGTACAAATGGAACACAACTTGTTTTCAATGGAACGCAAATATTAGCCTTGATTATCGCTGAAAGTGAAGCGTATTATCAAGTAAGTATTGTGTGTCCCCGCGAAAAATATCCGCGCATAGTTATCATAGATCCCGGTCATGGCGGAGAGCGTCCCGGTGCAGTTTACCACGACGTACGCGCAGCTGATCTTAATTTAGCTGTAACCAGACAATTGATACAGCTTGCCGAAGCAGATGGATTTATCAAAGTCTATACTACACGCAATTCTGACATAACGGTACCATGGGCCGACCGCGCCCGCTTAGGTAATGAAATAGGCGATTTAATGATTACCATCCACCATAACGCTTCCGAAAACCTTCTTGCTCACGGAGTAGAAACCTTTTACTTAACAGATGAACATGATCAATTTCGCTATCTTACCAACCAAAATTTTGCCGGCATCATCCAAAGAAACTTGTTGGCACAAACAGGCAGACACGATAGAGAAATTAAGTCAGGAAATTTTGCAGTGCTGCGCTACGCTGATATCCCTTCTGCACTAGTAGAAATCGGCTTTATGAGCCATCAGCATGAATTTGCAACACTGATTAACCCAGAATACCAGTTGCGGGCGGCCAGAGGTTTATATTTCGCATTGTTAGAAGCATTTATGCTGATACCACAACGCTAAGTCAAGGAGTATACAGATGCAGGATTACATTATAAGAGGGACAGCAATGGACGGCTTTATAAGAGTTTTTGCGGCCACTACCAAAAACTTGGTGGATACGGCCAGAAGCCTGCATGGCACAAGTCCCGTAGCAACAGCTGCTTTAGGCAGGATGTTAACAGCAGGCTCTATGATGGGGGCAATGTTAAAAAATGATACCGACGTACTGACATTAAATATTAAGGGAGACGGACCTCTTGGCGGCGTTGTAGTTACCGCTGACAGCAGCTCCCATGTCAAAGGGTACGTTAATAATCCAACAGTTAATATCCCTCTAAAATCGGCAGGCAAATTGGATGTAGGTGGTGCTATTGGTACCGGTACATTAACTGTAATAAAAGATTTAGGCTTGAAAGAACCGGTGTCAGGTCAAATCGAATTAATTTCCGGAGAAGTGGCAGAAGATATAACTTATTACTTTGCAGTCAGTGAACAAACACCATCTGCGGTTATATTGGGGGTATTGGTCGACAGAGACTACACGGTAAAACAAGCCGGCGGATTAATCTTACAAGTTATGCCCGGCGCAAATGAGGATGTGATCACTGATTTAGAAAATAGCATAAGCACTTTACCGGCCATGACAACTTTGCTTGATGAGGGCAAGTCACCGGAAGATATTTTAGAAACAATATTTTCCGGGTACGATGTAACTATACACGACAAAATATATCCCAGCTATTATTGTAATTGCTCTCGTGAAAAAACCAAAATAGCATTGCAAAGTATCGGTAAAGAAGAATTAACCGCTATATTGGAAGAAGACAAAGGAGCAAATCTCCATTGCCATTTTTGCAATAAGGATTATTATTTTGATGAGGCCGATATAAAAGGTTTAATTGTTTAAAAATCACTGTTCGTGAACCCTCCACCTCCTTAGCATTGCCGAAGTATATGAGTATTCTATAGAATAAACCATGACACGGCCCGTGTAATTTCACGGGTCTTTTACTGTTCTTAGAAAAAGTATATAGTGAATTAATTCGATATCAGCCCAGCCTGTCAGTCAAAACGCCCCGTGTGGCGACGCGGACAAGGTCGCAAGCTCTCGCACTAAACATATGCCACCGGCACACACCCCTCCGTCTGGACTGTTTCTCATTGAATTCACTATAAAACAACAGCTTTATTGTAAACATAAAATATTTAACTAGTTGACAATAGGATCAAAGATATGATATGCTCCAAAAAAATATAAGGAGTGCAGTATAATGAATCTCAAAAAATTATCGATCCAAGATATGTGTTTCATCGCCATTTTTACAACACTTATTGCTATTTGCGCCCAAATTAGCATACCTCTACCGGGCGGGATACCCTTTACATTACAAACATTGTCTATCCAATTAGCAGGAATAATTTTGGGAGCAAAAAAGGGAGCTTTATCGGCAATAGTTTATGTATTTCTAGGCGCTATAGGTATCCCTGTCTTTGCTCGGTTTGGAGCCGGATTAGGTATTATAATCGGCCCAACAGGAGGTTTTATACTGTCATTCCCCATTATGGCTTTCATCGCTGGATTAGGAGCCAACGGAAAAAGTACCCTTCGCTTGGCATGTGGATTAATAATCTGCACAGTCGTTAACTTTCTTTGCGGCATGTTCTTTTTTACCCTGGTTATGTCAAGCAATTTACAAACTGCTTTTACAGCTACTACGCTTCCTTTTATCCCATCGGCTATTATCAAGATTGTTCTTTTGACAATCGTGGGAGAAAGAATGAAAACTACATTGGAAAAAAGCGGCTTGTTGGCATAAATTCATTTCCCCGCAACCAGTCAACTAAAATAATTTTTACCTCAAAAATCAAAAGTCCCGTAATCATTGAGATTATAGGACTTTTTTATCACTCCCCGAGCTGGGATCGAACCAGCGACCAATCGGTTAACAGCCGATTGCTCTACCGCTGAGCTATCGAGGATTATTTAATTAACGATGTAACAAAAAAACGCAAACCGCACCATCAAAACCAAATACAAGAAGAAGAGAGGAAATATAGATAAAGAGACGAGACGAAATCGAAGAGAAGAAAGGGAAAGAACCGAAAACCAAAAGGACAAGCCCTCGGCCGATTAGTACCGGTCAGCTAAACAGGTTACCCTGCGTACACCTCCGGCCTATCTACCTCGTAGTCTACAAGGGGCCTTACTCGTTCTGGACGATGGGA
>Ga0131853_10014782_pt1 | contig 14292 bp, 7 predicted proteins | sample TergutLab28metaG_FD_92764 | JGI IMG/M metagenome (GOLD analysis project Ga0131853, IMG submission 92764) | Labiotermes labralis P1 segment gut microbial communities from Petit-Saut dam, French Guiana - Lab288 P1 (version 2) (version 2) | ecosystem: Host-associated > Arthropoda: Insects >... | reverse complement strand
TCCGTCCGTCCGTCCGTCCGTCCGTCCGTCCGTCCGTCCGTCCGTCCGCCCGCGCACGTGGAACAGCTCGGTTCCCGCTAGATGGATTTTCATTAAAATTGACATTTATATATTTCTCGAACGCGTGTCGCGAAAATTCAAGCTTCGTTAAAATTTGACAAGAATGACGTGTACCTTACACGAAGACCTCTGTACGTTTATGATAGCTCGGTCATTTCATTCATTCTTGTGAGAAATGCATGAGGGAAATTTTGTAGATAAAATCAAAACGCACATTTTATTCAATTATTACACCAACCACTGCACATATATAAAAATTATAAAATTTACACATTAAAACGTTAAAAACGCCCCGACATGTTTCGGTCCTAAGACCTTCATCAGGGAACTATATATTCCTTACTAAAGTCACACTAGAAATAGCCACAGATTAATTTCGTTGTACAAGATGGGTGTTGTGGCAGCATGTCTGTAATATGAATTATACCAAGTAAGTATCGTCAAAATAAATATTAGAATAATTTTGTACACAAATCTCACATCAGTCCAACAAGCCTAATTATTTGTGTACAAAATTATTCTAATATTTATTTTGACGATACTTACTTGGTATAATTTATATTACAGACATGCTGCCACAACACACAACTTGTACAACGAAATTAATCTGTGGCTATTTCTAGTGTGACTTTAGCAAGGAATATATAGCTCCCTGATGATGGTCTTAGGACCGAAACATGTCGGAGCGTTTTTAATGTTTTAATGTGTAAGTTTTATAAATCTTATATATGTGCAGTGTTTGGTGTAATAATTGAGTACCTCGACAACATGCACGGTGTAAGAATAAAAATAAGCACATTTTATATTCAATAATTTTTTTTCGAAAATCATACTGTTTAGGGGGTAATGCGGAAAAAATTTATAGAGCTGGACAGGCCACAAATGAAAATAAAGCGAATGTGCATGACATGCTGGATATCTAAGGTTACAATCACACACTCATAATATGTAATAATATGTAACGCTTTTCCACTGCTTCGACGGTGGCACGAAAGCGCCCCAGTGTATGTACGAGGTACACTGCCTGTCGTGTTCAAAATAAGATATGTCTGCATACTTTACTTGAGTTGTGCGACTTTTGTGATACCCAGACGCTGGCGTTTAACATTTTTATGCGCTCTGATTTGTTCCGTGACTTTCCAAACTCGCAGATTTTAGGGGGAAGCCTGAGCACTCAGTGATCCTTGCTGCTTTTGAAGGACGTTTGCTGTTCAATATTAGCATCTTCCTTACTGTGTTGTTCTGAAGTGAGGAACGAGTTGAGCTGTACACTGCTGCAGTTGAATTGTTACCACATTACTGGAGGAGACTGCCATCACTCACTGATAACACCCAGTTTATTAATTCCTTTTTACTGTCTGATTTGCATTTTGAGGTTTCCCTTGATATAAGCTGGCATTTAGTAATAGTTCCGTTCTTGAATTTGCAAGTCTTCCGGGTTATGTTGCCGTGTTGTTTGGTACTTGCTGGTAATTTTTTACAATAAAACCAACTAAATGCAATAATTTCTCAAATTTATTTTTGGAATAACTCTACATGTTTCGGACAGCTCGTCTGTTCATCATCAGGAGTTTTTCACTGTACACACAGCAATGGTATATATCATAGAGGTTTGCTGACAGCTTGCGAGCAGGATCAGGACCCTGGTCCTGCTCACAAGCTGTCAGCAAACCTGTATGACATATACTATTGCTGTGTGAAGAGTGAAAAACTCCTGATGATGAACAGAGGAGCTGTCCGAAACATGTAGAGTTTTATTCCAAAAATAGATTTTAGAAATTAGTGCCTCTAGTTGGTTTTATTATAAGAATTTTTCACGATGCATGGTCACCTGAACGTCAAATTTGCTGGTAATTATTTACCAGTATACACGGCGTCTTATTCCCGAACACGTTGATCTTCGTTAATATTATGTTGCTGTGAATATCTCGTTACACTTTCCTGTTATTCTTTTATGCCTCAGGAATGTGCTTCATATTATTTCGTACGTAGTTTTTGCTTTACATGGTGCTTCGACCCGATTCCCGGTCATGGCCTCCACTTATAGGGTTTCGCGATCACATTCAAACACACCACACTCGGTAGCTCGTCGCAGAGATCTCTACCTCAAAAAACGTACAGAACTCACAAGAGACACACTTATGACCTCGGCGGGATTCGAACCCTAAATCTCAGCAAGTGAGAGGCCTTAGATCCACGCCTTACATGGCGCCGCCAATGGCATCGGCTTTCATACGTAATAGACCAAAGAAATTTCTAGTTGGCTTAGTGTATTTCCTGGCAGGTTGCATGGAATCACGTATTCAGGAAATTCTCCGTTACTGCATGAATCACACCTGCCACAAAGCTCCGCACTTGCACTCTCTAGCGGCCATTTACGTCCCCTTCATATCTCCACGACCGGCTTCTTTAATAGGCCTAATATTTCACAAATGCTAATGATATATTTGGCACACCAACTGTTGCTGAAAATGAGAAAATTAATTTGCATTGGTCTTAACAGTTGCACATAACATTGAATCATAATGTTCAAAATTTGTCGCATTTATACTTCAGAATAGGCTGAAAGATGCCTCACGGACTCGTTAGGCATTCAATTTTAAGGTGTTGCAGCAAAGCACAAGGCTCTAACAATTAAAGTATCGCATGATTATGGTACCAGTCTTTGTGTGAAGAGATGTGTAGTGTTGATGTTAACATTTTTAAACCCACAGCAATTACATACCTGTCATACGGTTAACTCTCAAGATTTTATTCGATATCGGACGTGAATTCCAAATTATTTATATGAATCATCGCTTTCGTCTGTTGGCGTCTGTATCCTTATGGTCACAGCTAAATTAAAGTTATCACTGTGCACAGACTGAGAGCTTATGGAAGAGGGGAGGTATAGCTCCACTCATTCTGAAACTCGTCACTAGGGGTGTCAACGTTCAGCGTCACTCCCCGGCAGCTTTACATATGTAGAAAACGCTTCGCGTTCGCACTCCATAGGAAACTGGTGGGCGCCAAACGCGGTCATGGCGTTTTCGAGAAGAGATAAATTTCTTACCCTGCCAGGCATCGAACCAAAATTCCACGGAAGACCAGCCCGCAGACTAGTCACTATGCCCTCTGAGCTATCCCGTCTTTCACGTTGCTGCAGAAACGCCTGATTGACAGTTAACTTTCCGCATAGTAACGAACTGAATGTTGGACTACGAGGTGTAAGCTGAACCGCTTTCGGTGCAGAGTCCAGTGTGTGATGGAGTGGAGTCCAGCGTTGAAAGGTTACGGTTTTGGAGTAATGCTACTTAGTAACTTACCACCAAATTTTCTGAGAACTGAATCTTAGTGTGTACTACAAAGTGAAGTCAAGTAGCATGGGTAATCTGAAATTTATCTACATTTGCAATCCGAAGAATTTTGTATTTCAACGTTGTCAATTGATTTTTGGGACAAAAGGAAATTTCAGAATATTTGGCTGACGTGGAGCTAAAGAAACTTCTTTCAGGACAAAATTCGTATTGAGGTAACATTTGGATTTATAAGCAGATATATCCAGTGCTTAACACGAGAACGTTTACATTTCTACTTCCTTCTGGATATCATTTCCTGCATATCATGAATATGCAGGAAATGTTTTCTTGCTTCCAGTAACATATTAACTATATGTGTAACGACTTACACTATAACAATATCCGAAAGTAGGTTAAGAATATTTTTTCCTTACGTCTTCTAGTCCAGAATTTTTGAAGGGTATTATCGCATTTCATGCAGCTTTGTATACCGTCGTACATAGTCACCAAATGTTTTAGATTTTACCCTCCAATTAACATTTTTTATGAAATAGTACTTTCTCAAGTAGTACTTGATAGCTGTTTAACTATATTTCGTCCATCCCTTATCTTCTAGTCGATTCAAGAGGATCGCTTAACTCATCATTTGCTTCGTCATACAATAGCTTCTAAATTATGTTTATGTACATCTGTCACAGCTCAATACCAGACTACCAAAGTTTGCTCAGTATACCAACATCCATTGTCCTGCAAATGAACTAATTAACTGCTATTAGCTCAGTCAGTGCAGTGATTCGCTTCGAATTTGTCAACTGGGATTTATTCACGGCTGAGACGTGGAATTCTCTCTTTCTAAAGACAACCAGACCAAATACAGAAGCTCACCTGTCAACTTACCCAATGACATATTTTCCATGTTTAAAGGGACAATAGCTTGAAGCTGGTCACTCATCGTCGTGTGCTGTCCTTGTTTAAGTGCGTGGAACTTTTACTTTCACACCTTGCCAATTTTGTAACCTTCTGATCAAGAATTTGGGCAGCGTTATTTCTCACAACTTATGACACCATGGGGCAGTGTTACTGAGAAGCTGATATTCGCTGTCCCGATGCACAATTCCCACGACCTGTTGAGCCAAATATTTATTTATTTATTTACAGGAGACTCCTTTAAACACAACACATATCGCTCAAATGCATTTAATTTCTTCCTTCCGTCTGTTCTCGGTTCTTTTAAATGGCCTTTTCACTTCATTTTTTTCTGTAAATGGTTGATAACTTACAGTTTGTAGAGCGTAAGAAATCGGACAATACAGCCAATAGGTTCACTTTATATAATTAAATTAATTATTTAAAGACACGAAAATGTTCCGGCCGTATTGGTCATCTTCAGGGACACCATTGATACGGAAAGTATATTCTTAATACTATTACATGTTTCGATTACAATAGTTATGAGGGTCTTCTTGTAATATCTCATGGTAAATCTGATGATGGCCAATAATTTCGAAACATGTTGGAATATGTAAATAAAATAATTCATGTACTTGTATACAGTGTATCCAGATCAAACCCGCCCATGCACCTCAATTGCATTCTATTAGTCTAGCTCAGGCTAGGGACATTTGGCGGAATCTTGTGAATGCGGTGATTAACCTTCGAGTTTCATAAAATTCGGGGATATTTTTTAAATACCTGACGACTCTTCCGGTTCTCATGAAGGAATCTGCTGTCTGGAGTCAATGGAGTTGGTATCAATTTTATCTCGTTGTTGTGTTATTTTATTAAGCTAGAATAAGCGAAAATTCTGTATTACAGGCGTAGAAAATCTTGCTCTCTCTCGAGTCTCTATGTTTATCTCGTGTGAATATTGATTAATCGTACAAATGTAGACCTACTGAACTTTTTGTATTGTCTCAGTCTACCAAGTCCAGCACAATAATTTCTAAGACTTTTATCTCATGACTCAAGAAGGAAGAGCTTCTGAAACTTTATATTTTTACGAAGGAAGGCACAATACGTCAGACGCTATATATGGCACAAAAGTCATTCATGTTCATCTGACACTATACCTCTAGCTCCTATTGTGGTCTTTCCTATGGGTCGTGCATATGGTAAACTTTTCGAGGTATCAGAGATGTGAAACATGAAATACTCGGACACCAAAATATCGATAACAAATTTTCAGACGGACGTTGCAAACCGTCTTTGTGTGTCCATATACACCGTCTAATGCAGGTTGAACGTGGACATACAGTAGTAAGTGTGTACTGATAGTGTTTGGACACAATAGATGCTTGCAAATTCACTTGACTCTTCGTGGTTTTACTTTTGTGATGTGTTTGTTCAACAACATGTAGATAAATTTTTCCTTACACATTCCTGGACGGGACCTTAGGACTCTGGAAGTTGAGGCGCCCGGCATTTTTAGACAATCGGCGTTTGAAGGTGGCAGTGTTGTGAGCCCTATGAACTGGCCGCCTTTATCTGCCAGGAGATATTCCTGGAAGTCATTTCTGTTAGGGGCTGATTTGACTTCCGACCTTAGTGCTGCCGGAACGATGAAGCCAGTGGACATTTCCAATAACCCTTTCGGGAAATGGACCCGCGACCTTCCGGCTTGTAGGGCAGTGCCTCAACCAATTGGGCCACCGCGTACTTAGAATGAGACATACCCGTGTCGTGAGCACCTTGTCCTCAGACTGTCATACTAAACTGTATTGACACAAACAAGTCGCACTGCAGTCTTTGTACACGAATTACCATGGCAGACGCCACTTGACACTGCCCACCGGTTCACCCACAATCATTTTCGGCGTAACTTTACAGACACAGATAGGTTTCATTGTTACATAACGTAAATTGGCACGCGTAACGTCGTGGGGAAGATTAGAGATTGTGTTTTGGTCCGGAATAGGATCTAGAGGCGGAAAACGATTCTCTGGAGTATCTCACAACAGAACGTTACGGAACAGTGGAATTCGTATGGATAGGTTCTGATGAAGTATCCGTTTTATTGTATCCCTTAGCATCGCAGCTCTGCCGCCTGATTCCACCGGGAGTTCATAACACTTAAACGAGCTTCTATGAACTAACGTACGTAGGAGTGCAGAGTAAGAGGAAATTCTAAGCGAATGCAGGGTGCCCAATGGGACAGCTGCCATTCAGGGTTATAGGAAAATGGGTATTCCGTGCGCTATACTGATATACTTTATAAAAAAATGTTGTGAGCGTATTTATCTACTCAGCCAGAACTAAGTAGCGAAGGAGAATGGCGGCGAAAAGTGAGGGGGTGGAGGTGGGGAGTATCTGCGTTGTCCCTACTAGTTCGGATACCTTGGCAGGTAAAGTTGTGGACACTGACATTTTCCCTCAGTACTCAGACAGTACATGGATATCTTCACTCTTCTGAGATGTTAAGCAGCGTTGATTTGTAGTGATTTACCGACGTTTCGGGACAACCTATCGGTCCATCTTCAAGGCTTGGACCTGTAAATTGGACCGGTATGTTGTTCAGAAAGTCGGTAACTACCAACCAACGCCGCGTAACACTCCAGAAGAACGAAGAACTCATTTGCACCTGTGGCAGCCTGGAATTGCGCACAGACAGTGATTTAGTCGAGTGTTTAATTGGTAAGTAGGATTAACAAAAGCCACGTCCGATCACAAACAGCTATCTTATTGTATCGAATCGCTATAAGCTAATTTCGGCCTGATGGTAAAATGGATTTGTACTTTGAAAAAGGAATTGGTTAACACTAGGAACAGGTTCAACAATTCTAACAATAGTGAAAAAGTTTAATCATCAACACCGGAATATTTATATTTTCGCAAGACTGATTTGCACCTTTGCATTTCAAACGCGTAGGCGAGTGTAACCTACCTAACATAATCCTAAAGCTCTAAATTTCTGTGGCTACCTACATTACTGTGCTCTTCATCCTTATCATCATTTCTTCTTACTAGCTCTAAATTTAATGTGCTTCCTCTGTATACCGTAGGTATTACTGTTTATCATGGTTACCGCGTACTGGTAATCACAGTAATATCTCTCCGACCCCACAAATTCGTACATCCACCACATTACTGTTGCAATGTGTGTGAAAGTAAACATTAATTATGTGGGGTGGCCTAAAGTGGCATTAATTTCGTAACATATTTCGTCAAAATAAGGCCAGCAGTTCTCGAGTTGTAACATGCGAAAGGCAGGACAGGCTGACAGAAATCGAGACTCAAGCACCACAACATAGTCAAGCATAAAATCGAACTGGAGCGTTATGTGTGAAGGTCAAGACGCGGACGACAGCCAGCTTCTATACTTTAAGTAATCTAAAGCCCTTGGGACATCTTGCCGTTTATTTTGCTCGGAGAGGAATCACGGTACATGTCACTTGAGCGTTCGTGCGGATTCCGAAGCTCTGTGTCGACATGTACGGTATTCCCCTCGGACTGGAAGCTGGAACGATGAGGAATTGAGAGCTTCCTTAGTCCAATAAGATGGTTCTGTCAACTCGCCTTTCTGAGGCTCGCAGACTAGAACACTTGTCTCACACACGTCGGATCGCTGTTCGATTTCCGATACACAAGGTAACTGCCTTGTTTGAGATGTCAATCCGTTTAATACCCAATTCATTCATGAATTTCACTAGCACACAATTTTTGACAGAATTAAAAGCAGTGCAGTTGATACAGGGGCCGTAAATTAATTGCCGCTTACCTATAATGTTGTTTAGAGACTGTTGCTTCATCACGATTATTCTGGTCCGATGTTTATATTATTTTGTGATTGATTAAATGAGATAGGCACCAGAAGTGGGAACCCTTACCACGCCGTCTTGGGAATGTTTCAGTGCGAAAGGAGAGCAGGGGGAGTTCAAAGAGCGTCAGCCAAATTCAGTGGCAATAAATAAGAGTAAAATGTTGGCATTTTACGTTTTCGCCCCTAGCACTATTCATCCTTTCCATGCAAGGAATTTTTCAGAAAATAGTCTATAGCGTCATAGTCTTGTGATAATATTCTCGAACAGTTTTCGAGATACTTAAAATTTAAGTTAATGTGTCTGTGTGAATTTTGAGTCACAAAGTTTTATTAAAACTACTACGTATATAATTTATATTTTTATATTTATGATTATCCTGCAAAAAAATAGAAAAAGCAAAAATAATGAGAACTGTGACAGACCAAAAAAATATGGGGCACATTTGCATGCGTGGCAAACAAGTAAGAAGTACGACAGAAGTATTCAACAATACCACTTACAAATCTAAAAATATCGTACACAGCAACAAACACCATTGCGCTATGTATATGTGAAAGAGCAAATGGTCAGTGTATGAATGTATAGCCAAAGAAAACGCAAATGTTATTCTGTTAGTTACATGAAAGAGGGAGTTAAAAATTTCGACCTAAATATAGTGAATGTACCTAGGCAGTATGGAATAATAAATCTTCAATTAATATTTGCGCAGTCTATATTGGAAAATAAAATTTATTCTGGCAATATTGATGACGTAGTAGAAATACTGTCTTACATATCTGTAAGTGAAATCAATGCGTGAGCACTTACGTAAGAGTCCCTGTATATTACATACAGCCACTACAGCAGGGAGGTAAATAAATGAACGCAGGCAAGCACATTTTATTCCATGTTCCATATTTAGCTTGTTCGCCGTATCAACAGAGGTAAATATACTGACATATCTGTAGGGTACTTCCCTTTGCAATCAGCTGACCCTATAGCTAAGGTAGGGACAAATCGCAAAGATCCCTGTCTCGTACGGGTGCCCTATTGTACGTATAACATAACACTGTGGAACATTCGACATAGGTTTGCACATCCTCGGCTATCCTCACGGCCTCATAACAGTTCAGATCTAGAGGGCTCTTAATGGCGGTTCAACTTGCAGGCAACAACGAAACAAACCCACTTTGGTATGTATGCGAAATTCCCGACGTTTTTGCCCGATTTTAAACCAAGTGTGAAATTTCTGGACATATTTTCCTAAAGTCTCCAATATCAAGTTTCACGTCAGTCTGTTCAATGATGGCGGCGTTGAACCATGAGAGCATAGGAGAGAAGGAGAGGCGGACGTACGGACGAACTTATAAGGCCGATTCCATTTCCGTTGAAGCAGAGCATTTCGATATTCTTGACCCGTTTTTTATAAAAACCCCCAATATCAAATATAATGGAAATTCATCAAGTAGGAGCCGCAATGATACATGCGGTCAGACAAGAAGAGGATAACGGGCGCTTTTCGCAGCTATGCGTAGGCGCCTAAAATTATATGAAGTTAAACGTAGTTGGATCTTATTTTTTTTTATTTACAGTGAGGGATCGTAACATTAATAGGTAAAATGACAACTGCTGAGAAGCTTCCTGTAAGTGATACTATATGTAGCCTATATCACTGAAATGTCTAGATACAACTAATGTAAGTGATATTATATGTAGCCTGTATCACTGATATGTCTAGAGACAACTAATGTAAGTGATATTATACGTAGCCCGTATCACTGATATGTCTAGAGACAACTAATTTAAGTGATATTATATGTTGCCTCTATCACTGATATATCTAGAGATAACTAACGTGATATTATATGTAGCCTCTATCACTGATATGTCTAGAGACAACTAACGTGATATTATATGTAGCCTCTATCATTGACATGTCTAGAGACAACTAATCTAAGTGATATTATATGTAGCCTCTATCACTGATATATCTAGAGACAACTAACGTGATATTATATGTAGCCTCTATCACTGATATGTCTAGAGACACCTAATGTAAAGCAACATCAATCTATTCAGAAATTACAGGAAGAAACTTTTATGTTTGCAAACGAACTTAATTACCAGTAAGTCAATATCGACTCTTATCTAAATTCCTTACACTACAACATAAATATCTACTCGGTTTATCTGTGAATGCATTTAAATAAGTGCGAGATGACAGAATACTCTAGATTCTAAATTTGAAAGGAAAATTTTGCCAACTCACTTTCTTCTTACTTAAAGTGGTTTACCTTCAATAAAATAAAAAATGTTTTATATCATGCCATGTTAATTTATTATTATTAGTAGTAGTAGTAGTAGTAGTAGTAGTAGTAGTAGTAGTATATTAATTCATTTAGGGACACAAAAATAAAATCTCGACGTTTCATGCCGCATAAATGGAGAATGACGTTGATAAATTTCTGTGAATCATACTATTTAGAAATGACCAAATTCGTAGAATTTCTATAGTGCCGGATGCTATAGAATCGCAGACTGCAAGCGACCGCCACCGTCGGGTTGTGACGTCACACATTCCGCAATGACGTCGCATAAGAATCGACCGGGCTTTGGAGACATACAGCAGAGACACCAACACGCACCGTCGTTACTTTACACGTAACATGTACTCGCTAACTGTGCATTTCGAATCCATAGACTGTCCTCCATTTTCCTGCATAAGTTAATGTGGCTCATTTGCTTGCCGTGCTGTTAGAACCCACAGTAAAGCCCCGTATGTATTTGCACAACATTGAACTTAATTTGTCTCATCGGAACAAGAATTTTGTGGCCATCGCTTTCCTGGTTCAGATCCTGAAAATCAGTATTACTTTTTACATATTCTTCGAGTGGGGTAGTATTTACTGACTCTACAACTCTATGGAGCGGATTCCTTCTTCAGAAGCGAATGGTCAGTCAGCGTTCTAAGAAATTAACTGGCTCTTCTGGAACCCAGATGTTCAGAGAAGTCAGCCATAGCACTCTATCCGCAGCCAGTTCACACACCCTGTCCTTAAGATCCGCTCAGTCTATTCAGCCCGTTTACGCCATATCTTCCCCACGCAGTGTCTTATCTTCGTATTTTACCACCAAAATTTGGTATTCATTTTTACATTGCCAAGCAATATGAACCAACTACATGGAACAGAGTCCTTCTTGAGAAGCTAACAGATTATCAGCTGGTCGAGAAAAGCCCCGCATTTTATGGAACCCGAAGGTTCATTACCGCATTCACAACAGCACGCCACCTCTTACTGTACTTAGACAGGTCAGTCTAGTCCATCCCCAATTCCACTTCTTGAAGACAATTTTAATATTACCTTCTCACCAACTCCTGGGTCTTCCAAGTGGTCTCCTTTAAGTCTCCCCAGAAAAGTCCTGTATCCACCCTTTCTCTCTCCCATAGTCATTTGACTTTACACCCTATTTTATCCTCCTTGATACGGTCGCTCTAGAATGTTTGTTTAAATGTACAGATTATGATGATCCGCGTAACGATTTTTCCCCGTATTGTTTTAACTTCCTCTCTCTTATGTCCGATTGTTCTCCTCAGCAACTTGTTCTTAGATCCCTTAATCTGTGTTCTTCCATTAATTTAAGAGACCAGATTACGTTACGCGGAGGACTGCGTGATATTATTACATCTAACATTCTGAGCAACCTTGTTTAAGCTGTAGCTCCTTCCAGTTTTCAAATGACGTTGCCCTTCTTCACTCTTCCTGAATTACACTATGTCCCGCTTAAAGGCCTTTTGTTAAACCCATTATAAGATCTTGAGCATTTCAATGAAAGGTCGAATTTTAAATGCCCGCACCCCCCATATACCGATGTACCGAGTCACGGAAAGCGGCCTATGGCCGGTCGGAACTGGTTCGAGCCGCTTGGGTTGAAAGATATACTTTCGATTTCATCAAGGAAAGCCCTGAATTGTCTGTAATTTAATGCAGGTGACCTTGCAAGGTTAACTGCGCTGACGACGTCAGTTACAATAGAAGAAGAAAGAAGAAGAAGAAGAAGAAAAAAGAAGAAGAAGAAGAAAGAAAGAAGAAGAAGGAGAAGAAGAAGGAATGTAAAGACATTAAGTTTGTTCCAGGGATAAACTGGTTTATTTACGGCTGTTTCTTTTCTCGAGCAGTTCCCGTTCATCCTTCCGGTAAATGTCGTTTCGGTGCAAGATACGTGTTAAGTAGTAAGGAAGAAGGTGTTAGGAACTGGAATGTAACTAAGCATCAGAGAAAAGGCTTTGGTCGGTCGGGTCAAAATGATCAGCATGTTACGACACGTTCAGTAGGGACGAACACGCTGTTCCGAAACGTCGGTCACGTACTACCTACTGACGATAATCAACAACCCAGCATACCGACGACCTCAACTATACCGCGGCGAGAGGCTGGAATCTCGCAAGGAAACGCTTTGTAGATACGGAATTAATTTTGTAAAATGTGTTGGTTTCTTTAACAGCAATTAATGCTGAATTGTCAACTTATGCTAATGAGCAATCCATCACGTGCGCTTAATTTCAGGGGTGGAGACACAGTAGTTTCAGAACTACGTACATGCTGAAGCACGATATGAAAGTTTCGGGGAGTGATGAATAGATGTGAAAGGGGCAGTTATTACAGTGACAAATGGCCAAAAGTGTGGTGTTTATCAGGTCTGCGAACTCATTAAGTGTTGTCTTAAGCGTGTTTGTTTATGTGTGTGTGTGTGTGTGTGTGTGAGGGAGAGAGGGGGGAGAGGAGAGAGAGAGAGGGAGGGAGGGTGAGAGAGACATCAGGCCTGATGTGTGTAAGGCTGCCTGCCCATGACTGATCTATTTACCAGATGCACCAATAATTGTGCACTGAACAACAACCAATTTAAAATATTTGTCACACGGTTTGTACGAATGACTTTATGTGGCAGATGTTCAAATTCTGGTTTGATGCCATATTTGTGCGCCATCATTTGTGTTTGAGTTCTCTCAAATGGCTCTACTTGGCCAGGTTATGTGAGGATTTACCGAATGGATAAAGTTTTTCGACACATACAAATCACTTGCCTTTATATATATATATATATATATATATATATATATGAGTCGTGGGAAAGCAATAAGACCTCTGGACTTGGTAAAAAACGCTGTTGACACTACTGTCTTCAGTTACATGCATCGAGAGTCGATGGGAATGGAGAAGTGACCAGTGTTTTTACAAGTACGTGGTTTCCACAAACTGGCAAATATCAGAATCTTACACATGTTCGTCAAATTTGCCCATTTGTTAGAGCGCTGTTTTAACCCTAATTAACGTTGTTTGAGTGGAGATGTGTGCTCCAGTAATGCAGTCTGGGCCGTAATAAATGCCAGGACCATGTTAATGCCGCTACTGAGATAATGGAAATCACATACCTCAGCCCCCCTGTATAGTAACACGGCTGGCCACATTCTACACACACTGTCACATACCTCGGCCCACTCTGTATAGTAACACGGCTGGCCACATTCTACACACTCTGTCACAGCACTCGTTACGTTAAATTATTTTTTGCAGTGGGAAGCCACAGGACTTAACTTCCATACTCTCGCACAAAGACGTTGTTTGTTCGGTAGAAACCATAACGAAGCGATTAAAGTAGTGTTAAATGGTCTGTCGGAACACACATCTCTCCGGCGTTACAACAGTGGTTAAGTAACAGTGTCTGTGCGGTTGTACCCCGCTGACAACTTCATGTATTAGACAGCAATGTTTCAAGAAGCGAATGTATCGGGCTAACGGAGCACAAAACAGCACAAATTTTTCTATATGGTATTAGCGACTATTTTATTCTGCGGTCGTAATCCTCAGCGCAGCATTTTCCCGCCGTTCTGTCGACAGGTTTGTCGAAATCAAATCCCACTGCTATGAAAATAATCAGTTTCTTAGATTGTTATTTTATTCGCCTTAAATGTGATAATCGCGCTGCTGATGTCTTCAGTGTTTACGCCTTTACTTTTATTGTGGGAAGGAAGAGCGGAAAAAAACCTAGAAATTTTCGAAAACACTAATATTTGCTTTTCCAAGAATTAGTTTGTCTGTCACGCCCCAGAATTGTAACATCTGCACACTCGACTCCTCACTATCTTCTATCACACTACCCTCCAGGCTTCTTTCCTACCAGTGGCATACCCAGGAATTTTGTTCGGGGGGGGGGGGGGG
>Ga0131853_10014781_pt1 | contig 14292 bp, 8 predicted proteins | sample TergutLab28metaG_FD_92764 | JGI IMG/M metagenome (GOLD analysis project Ga0131853, IMG submission 92764) | Labiotermes labralis P1 segment gut microbial communities from Petit-Saut dam, French Guiana - Lab288 P1 (version 2) (version 2) | ecosystem: Host-associated > Arthropoda: Insects >... | reverse complement strand
TTGACACGATTATTTAAGACACAAACTGAGTGAAAGTGTAACACAAATAAATGCTGTACCGGAAATGGCATTCCCAGTGGCATTGACATGTGCGGGCAAATTTGTCAGTGCAGAGCGGAACTCATTTTTTACGAAAATGAGTCGAGTGCCGAGAGTTGAATTATTTCACCCTAAATTCATTAAATTTTTGGCGCCGAAATAATTTTATTTTTAAATTTTAGCACATCCTGTATATAAAATGTGAATAATACAGGAACCAAATACGTTAGAATTATTTAAAAAACTGCATTTTGAAGAGAAAAAACGGAGGGTATACACCATTTTTAAAATATTCATTACCTATATTTGTTGAATAAATTTCTAAAATGCAACTTTGGAGGTTAGCGGTGCGGTACGTCAACTATAGTTGACGTTAGGCGTCTAAAGGTTAAGCAGGTTGCAAACAAGGCCTTCTGTCTAAATTCGCTCTTCTTTTCAGGTGTGGCAATAATCTTCAGAAAAGTGTTGGAGTTCAGTTAAATATTAAGGAAAAGTAATTGCTCACTGCGACTTTTGAGCTTAAAGTGACCGTTTCTGTAAGGAATACTGCTTTATGGGTTGTGACGTAGTATAGTGTGGTGTATATATAGCGACGTGTCGAATGAAACTACTGCTTCAGAACTTGGGATGGAACAATTTTTTTTTTATTTGACATTCAGTTGACTGTGCATCGTGATAAATTATTATAATAAAACCAACTAGACGCACTAATTTCTCAAATTTATTTTTATTTTTGAAATAAAATTCTACATTTTTCGGACAGTACCTCTGTCCATCATCAGGAGTTTTTCACTGTGCACACAGCAATAGGTATATGTCATACAGGTTTACTGACAGCTTGCGAGCAGGATCAGAACGGAACTGATCAGTCCTGATCCTGCTCGCAAGCTGTCAGCAAACCTGTATGACATACACCATTGCTGTGTAGACAGTGAAAAACTCCTGATGATGGACAGAGGAACTGTCCGAAACATGTTGAGTTTTATTCCATAAATAAATTTGAGAAATTAGTGCATGTAGTTGGTTTTATTACAAAGAATTTTCTTTTAGTGAAGGAAGAATTATGATCAGTTCGCTCTCTTTCCTTTCCGTGGATAAGCACTTTCTTCAACTAGATGCAAAAGAGTATCAAATAATTCGAAGCTGTATCCACCAACACCGAACACAAAGGACGTAACTGGGAACCGGTTAACGAGGTATGGCGTATTTGAAGCGAGGTACGTAAAATTTACTATAAACTGTTACCATAATGAATAATGTGACATACATATGTCAAGCACGTTCATTTCTAAGTATGTAATGATTTATAAGTAGGCTCTTAACCTTTTGGTGCCGGAATAATTTTTTTTATTTTTAGCACACCCTGTATATAAAATGTGAATAATACAGGAACCAAATACGTTAGAATTATGAAACAACCTGCATTTTGAAGAGAAAAAAACGGACAGTATATACCACGTTTAAAATATTCGGTAGCTATATTTGTTGAATAAATACATAAAATGCAACTTTAGAGGTTAGCGGTGCGGTACGTCAACTATAGTTGACATTAGGCGTCAAAAGGTTAATCATAATGACCTCTAATATGCAGTTGGGATCATATGGGGTTCACTGCGACGAAATGCGCTTGCATTTGTATACGTAAGTAAGAATTTTTTCACACTAATAACACTATACTACCCCTGTGTTTATTCCCTTCTTCAGTATATTTACTTTTTTATCTCTACTATGTATCAGTATTGAACGTCTTATCCCTTCTTCTGTCAAATTAATGCAGTGTTATGCGTCTAGTGTTTGTGATTTATTTTGCAATACTCTCAGGTTTTGAGACCATATAGCGTTGACGACAGGATGCCTGGTGAGTGTCTGATTTAGAAAATGTAGAGGAAAAGTGTCATGGTATAACCGAGCTACTTCCACAAAGAGTATAGTGTTGGCCCGCACGATGTGGAGGGCTGGTGTGCCAGCCGAGATCCGAACAGTTACCACCCAAACAGAAACTTGGATCGTTAAACTACAGCAACTTGTTTGGTATAAAGCATATCAGTCATTTCGTTTACGGTATTTTTGTATACGTCATAGTGACGCGTAAGTTAATTTCGAAATAGTTCCTTGAAGTGTGACTGAAATACAGAGTAATGTATTTTAGGATATGTATTTTTATAGGCATTAGTGTCACTTGAAAGCGTATATTGTGACGAAAGACCTGCCGTATTAAATCTTCTTTGAACGAAGTTCCTACTGGTCCCATTTTCCGTAACGTTTATCAATAACACCGTAACTTTCCGACTTTTCATATTGTGATGGCGAGCTGTTGCATATACATCAGCGTTCGCAAAACTGTAATTGACATTTGGAGCTTTTTTTACTGACAAGTGTACTTATACACGTGTGCAACCGTCATGCACACGTTTGGTCCTCATGGGAAGTTCAATTCAGGTATAAAAATTTGAATTGAGCTTTTAGTAATGCAAATAGTTGTTTTAAACTCTATGTGATGTGTGGATCGTGCAGACAAACAGGGCCCATGACAGTTGTGGGCTCGATTGTAATCAGAAATTCGACATTGTGATGTTTATGTTCTCTCACATGTAGTATACGGAGAACAGGAGCACATATGAAACAATAGCCCTTGGTAAATTTTTCAATGGACGTTATTTCGCTTCAGGTTTTCTAAATTTGTACTCTAATTTCATGGATAGATGAATAAGTATTAAATTCATCTAATTTTGAATGTATTTCTCATGTTATAAATTTTTTATTTATTCACCAACTGATGCATTAGTGAGTTGTCCTAAAAATATTAAAATTTACATTAAAACAGCTCCGACATGTTTCGGTGTTACAGTTACACCTTCATCAGGGAGCGCATTAATTGTGCTTGCTAAAGTTACAGTTGTTAAACAAATATTAATATATATATAATAAAATATACGTTCCCTGATGATGGTGTAACTGTAACACCGAAACATGTGGACGCTGTTTTGATGTAAATTTTAATGTAAATTTTAATAGTGTTTTTAAGACAATTCACAAGTGCATCAGTTGGTGAATAAATAAAACTTTGATAATATCAAGATGCTGCACGTTGCGAATGTAAAAGAAAAAAAAAGTATCTGGTTTTGTCTGGTTGTAATTTAGTAAACGAAGTGGCGAAATGGTTTATTAAACAAGTGAAAATTAACAGAAAATGTAACTCGGTTTCATGTGGTGACTCAGGATAAACAATTCGTTAAATTCGTTAAATTTGTTGTCCCAAGTGTCTATCCAGGTTCGTATTACAATGACGGAACTTAATTAAATCTAGTTTAATATTTATCGTAATTCTTCGTGTTCTTATGCAATTTGGGATGATATTATATGTTACTGCATGGTGTTGAGGAGAATATTTGGACCTAGGAGGGACGAGGTAACGGGGGAATGGAGGAGATTGCATAAGGAGGAGCTAAATGATTTGTACTGCTCACCCAATATTGTGCTGGTGATAAAATCGAGAAGAATGAGATGGGCTGGGCATGTGGCGCGTATGGGTGAGGAGGGGGGGGGTGTATAGGGTCTTGATGGGGAAACCGGAGGGAAAGAGACCACTGGGGAGACCTAGGCGTAGATGGGTGGGTAATATTAGGATGGATCTCCAGGAGGTGGGATGTGGGTATGTGGAATGGATTGGGCTGGCCCAGGGCAGAGACAGGTGGCGGACGCTTGTGAGTACGGTAATGAACCTTCGGGTTCCGTGAAATGCGGGGAATTTCTTGACTAGCTGCAAACCAGTCAGCTTCTCAAGAAGGACTCTGCACCGTGGAGTGAGTAAGTAAGTATTATATGTTACTAAAGATATTTGGATACTTTGTACATATCTCTTTCTGTTTATGCTGCAGAAACATGCAATTCAGTTTCATAGAAATTGTCCATTAATTAATAAATACGGTCTGTTACAAGAAGGCACCCATGTTCATCGGAAAAATGTTAGGTGCCACTAGTTGTTCTTTAAATACCGCTGTACTTTAATTAGACTTTGTAGCTAAATATAATAAGTGCGTGACGACGATAGTAGCTGGAAGGTTCAGGAATCGAAGCCCTGTGGGAACAAGAAATTTTTTTCTTCTCAGTACCCACTCCGAGTGGGCTGTGGGCCACCCATTCTCGTCTACAATGTTTACCGCTGCTCTCTTTCTGTCTCTGGCGTAAAGGGGCTGAAGCCTAGCTTTCCACCACGCGCGCCCGTCTAGTCCCGAGGTTCAGAATGAGTAGCACGCTACTTCTACTCCCCTCTGTGTCTCCTGTGATATATAAATAAATAAAAATATATATGGGGGAATACTTTTATCTTATTTTAAAATGCTTCTATTTATTAATGTCTTATTACGTCAAATTAGAATGTGAATGGGTAGCAATAAATGGAAGAATATGTGGAAGGGAGCAGTCATGTCCTTATATAAGGTAATGAATTGGCGTTTGCTTGAGAGATTGGGAAATTCTACAAAGACCCCTGTTAACATTGTCGGCTTCTGGACTCTGACATTAAAGTTGGAGCTCGCGTGTAAGAAGCTTGGCTACTACCAGCGTAACTGCGTCTTCATGTGACCATAAGTAGGCTATACAGAATGTACCAGGATTAATATGTCATAATTCGAGAGGAAGGTCCTCGGATTAAATTATATCGATATAACCAAACCTAACCGATACTCAAATTTGAACTTTTATCGAGACAACGTCGTTAGGAAGATGTGATCTGCTTAAGATTCCAACTACTGTAACTGCTCAAGATGTATTCCGTTCACTGCGCAGATCCGTCCTTGAGCCGATAACCAAGCCAAGCCATACGCAGGCCAGTTCAACCTATGTCAAGCAATTTGAATTCGTAGAACAATTTTTATGACGTCAGTACAAGCTTTTGTAGTTTATTTACTGGTTTTGTGTCACTCATACGTTAAGTGTATGTTAAATACAGATACTAAAATTATAAAAACTACAAAATTCTCCTCGTTTTAGTGTAAATTTTGTAATCAATGAATGTAAACAGTTGTCATTATATAAAACTCATCTTTTCATTAACTCCGTAAGCGTCCAAATTTGGACACAGGTGTGTTTGGTTATATCTGTGTAATGTAACGTATGGAATGTCCTCCCGATGTATAGTAGATTCCTCTCGACGCACCCTGTATATGTTACTCGTAAATCAATTTATGAATAGAAGTATACAGTTTTAAATATAGACAAGGGGGACGTAGTGCCTGCTTCATAATATTTTAATCTAAAGACTCCTCTTAGTGGTGATATTGACTTCATTATGTTTGCTCACGAAGAAAGTAGAAATTTGCTCTCGTCTTGCCTGGTATTTAGGCATTTTGTTCTTTAAGCTACAGAGGATTTTGTGATGGACATTCTCAGGAGAAAAAGGTAAGGCAGTATTTAAATTTCATTCAGATGTGAGACGCATATGCGTGCTTGTGTTTTGAAATGTTGGAGTGGTACCAAGGTTTATAGTGAGGTAAATATCAGTCATGAAACCACAACTACGGTATTATGGATTTATGATGGTATTTAATAGCAAAAAAATAACTACATGTTTCGGCCAATAGCGGCCATCTTCAGGTTATTACAATTTTGCTCAAAGAGTGTCATATATATGCCTATACTGCGAGGTAATGTTGAGATCTCATTATCGTTACGCGTTAAAATCAGTTTATTTAGTGGGAAGTCTAATGGTCAATGACTGGTAGGACGTACGTTTATGGGTAGGTGTTGGGGGGGGGGGTAGTTTGGGGGCTTTGATAATAGGTTGTGTTGTCTATGGTATTCAATTGGGTTGGGGGTGCATGGTTTGTGGGTTAGTATGTTTGATGTCTTCTGGGTTTTCTTCGGGGTTGTTGTTCTCGGTGGTGTTTTTTTGCCTCAGGTATCCATTGTGTGTGTGTGCGTGTGCGCGCGCGCGCGCGCCTAGCTTGGCGCATTTTGTGTACCTACAGGAGAGCAAAAACATTTTAACAAATGAGAAAGAATGTAGGGAGGGTAAACTAATATGGCGTGTGACTTTGTTATAAGGTAGTAGGTGATCAGTACAACACACAACGGGGATGACACACCTCAGAATTACCAAGGCTTATTTTGTGGGTCAGTCGACCGAGTACGATCGTGCTACACTGTCATCAAAGGATAGAAACCAAATGGCAACACAACTGCCTTATCTGATTTCCACCGTTTAATTGTATAGCCATTGGTAAGAGAGTTACGTTCTAACTGAAAGCGGCGAATTGCTTCCTGAAGGTTTTAGATCTTCTCTGAGATACAAGTGCACTAAAATGACTTGTCATTCTAACGCTACGAATTAAATAAGTGTTAAGTCAAAGTGCACGAAGATCACCAAGAAAAAAACACTCAAACTTTAAGTCACTCTTTGTTCTAATTCTCATTAAACATATTGAATATTTTGGGCTGCATCAACTGCTAAGAGATGGTCATAGAATTACATCATCCTTGCATCGTGTTCGGTGGGTTAGATATGGAGGCAGTGGTCACCGTAACTTTAGGGTCTCGTGAGTCGAGGGCTCAAACATAAAGAATACCATTAAATTTGACGTTCATAGGGCCGTGCATCGTAATGTATTTCTATAGTAAATCCAACCAGATGCACCAATGTATCAAATTATTTTATTTTGGAATAGCACTCTACATGTTTCTGACGGTCTTTCCGTCCATCATCAGGGATTCACGACTGTACATACAGCAACAGGCATTTGTCAAACAGATACTGCTGTCTGTTTCCTAGCGGATACGAGATGGAGTTCCTTCTCGTACCCGCTAGCAAGCAGTAGCTTTATCTGTTTGAAATATGCGTTTTGCTGTGGAGTGTCATTCCAAAATAAAATAATTTGATACATTGGTTCATCTTGTTGGTTTTACTATAGAAATACCAATAATCTTTGGGTTCTTTCCGAATGTTTTCCATTCTTTTTACAACAGATTTTATTCTGGATCTCTGTCATGAGGTCAGCGTTACCTACGATAATAATTATATAAATGCCTTCTTTATTATAAACGATCACCCTTTGTACAGTTCCTCGTTTACCCTGACTTGCTCGTCGTGGTATGCGAAACTTCTTACAGGACGCGGGACGTGTTCATCGGATCCACACATAGTCTTCACTATTTGCTTATGTACTTATTTGCAGTTGATATGTAAAGTCAACTTTTATCCAGTTATGCCAAAAAAAAAAGTATCATATTTTCAACTCAGAAAAGAAAACAGCTGTAGTTTCCTTCCAGAAATAATACCCTTGTTTTTGTTGACGACACTCGACACCACCTCACTCCCACCGCTCGCCTGATCGACTGCCAGCGTCAGTCACTCAATTCCGTTATCAGCAGCTAGCCGTTTTTCCATTTAAAGCTCTGTATGTAACCCCTCCTAAGCATCACCAACGGTTTGTTGAATGTACGTTGACAGTATAAATTTTTAACTGATGGCTATATACCTCTCGTAACTGAGGCCAGCAGTCACTCTATCTAATAAACAAATATACCAAAAATGTTCGGGTACATTATCATGCCGCGGGGGGGCACCTCCAGAAAAGTTACCTACGTTGTTGACCCTTCATTTTGCAGGGAGTTTTCTTTTATGTTCACGAACATGAACAATGTGCCATTTTGGAAGTTACAACATTCGTAAAAGCTTCAGTACTTTATCAATGATAGTAAAATTATGAAGACAAAAGAAACATTTGTTTTGAAAGCAACAGGAGATAACAACAAACAAAGAGAAAGAAATATTATCATAAACTCTTTTTTGTCCATGTATTTGAAATTGGAACTTCTCTAATTTATTTGTATGCTTAAATTCTACGAATGTGATTAATTTCCTGGCCTAATGTTTTAACAAATTAAAAAGAAAGGCTCTTAATTGTACTCTTCAAATGATTAGTGCTGAACGGTTTTGAATAAATCAGTTTGTAAGAACTGTGGAAATGCTCCGATATATGCTTCATTATCCTGTGTAACTAATTGCTCTTAATGTTAACTGATTTTTGATCGAGAGTGTATATTATTTAGGACAAAATATTTGTTTTTTTTTCCACTCAAGCTGCAAGTCATTTTCCGATAATATTGGGCTTAATTTTTTTTTATCTAGCGAAAATGAATTTTATTTTGAAAATAAACATTATGAAACGGTTATTGATACAACTTAACTCTGATTTTAACCGTGACCAACATAACTGAAATGTTATTCTTATTACACAAAGTCACAAAATATTCCCCCTATGCTTTGTTAAGCATTCACCATTTGAAATTGGTAAGACGGCCATAAATTACGTAATTCAATAATTACGCCACACCGCCTGGTGTCACACATTTCGCAAGGCATATCTGGACAAGATTTTTCAGATCATACGTAATCGCGACCGATGCATGTGTACATACTCCACATAATATACAATAACTAAGAACTGTCAACTGTGGCGGATGGTTACATATTTTAACATTCAGTATCATAACACTATAATTTGTGACCATCAGTTTTACGTTATCTTACCATATTAACATATTAGTCATTCCTATAATTAGGACCAGAATGTAGGTTGGCATGTTGACTTACATACCTGTCATAATGCTTCCATTATGTTGGCAGTTCAGTGACGAAACACGTAGAAGTAGATATATGTCATCAGTGGTGTGTCCCATAGTGCATGTGTTGAATGGTGTTATGACGTAGCACATAGATTGTTATCCTGTCCTTATAGGACATTATATTTGACTACGTAAAATTGTATCTTAGTACTTGTTATGAATTTTCGTAATTCACAGTTCGGTTTAATGAAAGTAAAGTGTCCAAAATTTGAAAATGTCGAAAATGTATGGATTTATGAGATAATTTGTAAATTTTAAATGTAATAATTCATTGATTTGTAAGTACTAACGATGGGGAACCTGAAAAGGGGCTCGTATACTGGGGACTTTGAATGATGAATGAAGGAGGGCTCTAGGAATGGGGCATCTCTCTCCGAGGGAGCTCTATGAGGGGAACATGGAGGGAGGGCTCATTTACTGGTGACCCTGAAAGATATGCTAATTATGGCTCTGGAAATGGACGCCTGTTTCCATAGGGACCCCTCCTTTCTAGGGCCTTTTGAGAGAAGAGATAAATTTCTTTATTTAGGGGAACTTTTGTAAGGAATATGAGAGATATGTAAAAACGCCTTACAAGCGGGCAGCTGTCTCTATAGGGGCCCTGTTGGAGAACCTGGAGGGGGTTCATTTACTGGGACTCTTGAAAGAAAAAGAGAATGCATTTTTTTTGTACCCAGAGGACGTTAAAAGTTAAGTCTGGGGGCCATCTGGAACTTCAGCAAGGAACAGGACTTCACTGAGCTGATAACAGACTGTGGGGCACAAAGTGCCCGTCTACAAGGCCTAGGTGAATCGGGAACGTTAGGGCTCGAACCCAAATGCTAATCCTCATTACCATCATCAAGTACTAGCTTTACGCCTCTGTACAGAAAGTCTTGCAGTGGAATGTGTAAGGCTGCTTGAGAGTGGCGGCAATAGAAAGAACCAGAAATAGCATTGCCTATATGTACTGGGTGCTTTATAATGCACGCACAACTTCGGACGACGTCGTCCATTAAAGACGTCGGCGCTAAAAAATTTAATGTGCAAAAGAGTGCCAATCTATAAGTCATATACTTGGTAGTACAGAACCAATGCCTACTGCAGCCAAGACCAGCTAGAGGCGGGAGGACGGCTAATGTGGACGGCCGTGGTTTCTCGTGTGGAAAAGGTTGATGAAGAAGTTGCGATGAATGGTGAGGGAGGAATAGAAGTCTGCAGACGAGTGAGTGAGGTAGAAGTGTATTAGATAAGTGGAGTGGCGAAAATGCAGTGCGAATTGAGGGAATGGTGTGGAAAAGAGAAATAGCTTCGTGGAAAGAAGGACTTGCTGATAAAAGGAGGGAAGGAAAAAAGGAAGGATTCACATGGTGCTAAACCTGTGGTTCGTGAGGACATGCATCCGATTGGGTTCTGACGACGTGGGGAATTGTGGTTTGTGGTTGTCTTACAGCTCTTGTTGCTCGTGGTTTATTCTATATTTATAGTAATAGTTACGAAATGTATAGGGTGACAGAAAACACGTAGTGAAAAAGACAAAAATTCAGCACTTGTTATGCAAATTTCTGTATCCTACAATTACTTTGTCTCTCGTAGTTGCAAATATTACTATTATTTAAGGAAAAAGACCGGCTTAAATATAAACACTAAGTTAAAAGTGATGTTATAGAAACTTAACAATTAAGAAAGGACTTCCTAGACGTTGTACAAAGGTTGTGTTGGTTTCCAATATTTGTAATCCTGTATCGTGATATTTTGAAATTCTTCACAGTATGAAGGCATTCGTGTTTTGGTGAAACCTAGAAGATTATTTTCATGTTTTTAAATGAACTGTAATATAAAACTGATTAATGGTCATTATAGGGGTTACATCAACAACGTTTCCAATGCTCAGCATCACCTTGCATGAACTAAAGTGTAATTTGTACCCTTATTATAAGAGATTTACCGTGTGATATACGTTTAAATCATGTACTTGTGGTTACCAGACGTACGTACAGGTTATTTATTTATTTGTTATTCGGTTTGTGTTATGTACACAGAGTTTATAATTTTGTAATTTATTTAATCCCTAATGATGACATTGCAGATCAGAATAATTATCTTTGATATTTAAATAAAGCTCTTAATACAGGGTTATTCGAAATGATTGTCGGGGTTTTAACAACTTGTCATATACAGTATATTTGAGATAAGAGTATATGTATTTTTTATTTAATAGAACAACACTCCAAGTTTTTGTTACATGCCTTACAGGTGCTCTATACATGCACCCTTTGTGATCCTACAAACATCAACACGATAATCGAGTTCATTCCAAACTGTTTGTAGCATGTCAGCGGTGATGGTTTCAATGGCTGTTCTGATTCGTACCTTCAGTTCCGGGATACTTGCGGGAAGAGGAGGAACATGAACCTGATCATTGACGTAACCCCATAGAATGAAATCACATGGGGTTGCATCTGGAGAACGAGGTGGCCAGGCGAGTAGCATCTGATCATCATCCGACAGTCATTTCGAATAACCCAGTATTTAGTATGATATGTTTTTATAGAACTTTTTAAGTTGTCATTTAAGTACCGAATATTTCTGTTCCCTCGAGATAAGACGCTTTACGCTAGAGAGAGTACAGTCATATTAGAAAGTACAAGTTTTTAGCGTAGAAGGACGTGTATTTCACGTTAACGGACCTCAAGAAGCATGACGGTGAGTCCAAGACCGGTGGTTTATTGAGGCAGTGGTTGTGTCCATGAAGTGTAAACACGAGATAATGATACATATACGGCAAGTTATCTTTAACTGTAAAGATTAACGTACTTAATCTACTGGAAAGAAGATGAAGTTGGGCTTCCTAAGACTTTACATTCCCTACGAGCAATGTATTCAAACGTAATGGCAATCTTTGCTCTCACCGCTATGATTATTTTAAACAGCCACTGTTTTTTCGTACTGTAAAGTAATACAGGGAACATTTGCCTTTCTGCATGGTTCGGCGTAAGGAAAGCATATTTCTACAAAAGAGGCTTCTTGAATATTGAATATTTCCGAGGCTGCCAAACGGAGTAATGAATGACTTCTCAGTACTGCAACATAAAAAAAAAACTTTCTGAAAATATACTCTACTCCTACTTTCGCTTCAATAAAAATTAAGACGACGCGTTTCCTTCTCCTTGTACAAATGTATTTTGAAAGTTTGTAATCTTTTCAGAGTACGTAGGGAAACGAATCATTCAACTCACTGGAAAATCCCTAATGAAAGATAATTTTAAAAAGGAGCAGGAGTACAAAACAATGAAAGGAAATAAATAAAAGATAAAATTGAGTGCTACAGACAGCACAAAAAATAACCACTCCTCTTTCCACTGCAATTTCCTCAAGAAAGAAACTGAGCCGAAACAATAACAAATGGAGCGACAGAGAAGGAAGAAAATAAATCCAGACCAATAACAAACAACGTTCTGCGGAAGGCTTAATGCACATTACCAATTCGCTTACAGTACAGCAAGAAGAATTTGCACAGTTGAAATATTCAGATGTACAGCCCTTCGCTGCGGTTGGTCTAAGCGAGGCGCAGCTCAGTGTACCGGAGCGGATCGAAGCATCCGACATAAAACCATGGACTACACGGCAGGCATTCCCATGAACAACAGAAACTTTCACATTTTGTCTGATAAAAAAAAGGGGTAAAAATAAAACCAAGTGCAGGAAGAAACTTTTTTCTGTTTTCATTTTAATCTTTTATCCAACTTCATAATAAAATTCGATAATTCAACCCTTCTTAATACCTTGAAAATATATAGGCCTACCACTTCTTTCAATGCAGTTTGTTTCCAATTCATAATTGTACATCCATAACCACCGCTGTGGTACAGTGGTTAAGGTGCTGTGCTACAAAATCGGAAGGTCGCTAGTTCGATCCCAGATGGTGTCATTGGAATTTTTTATTGATATAAAAATCCTTCTGATCGCAGTATGGCCCTGGGGTCGACTCAGCCTCTAACAGAAATAAGTACTAGGAGCATTTCCTGGGGGTAAAGGCGGCCGGTGCGTAAGGCTGACAACCTTACCAACATCCTGTAGCGTTGTAATGAAATCTGGGAACCTTAACTTCCTGAAACCCTCTGGGCCACTCCAGGTCTCTAAAGGGACTGTTTTACCTTTACATCCATAACCGTGTAGTTTAAATACATGCAGACACCCATCGTCGGTTTACATAATACAATATACAACCCTCGGTACCTGTGCGAGTTGAAACCAGAGCAGGTCAGACAGTTATAAGGGAGAGACCAACGTGTCTTTGTTGTTGGGCGAATACCAACTGTTCTGTTTGCAAGTCCGTAGCTTAGTAAGTTTAGTGACCGTACCATCACGGCTTGTAAGTAAACCAAATAGATGCACAATTTATTCTTATAATAAAACCAGCTAGATTCACTAATTTCTCAAATTTATTTTTTGAATAAAATTCTACATGTTAGGGACAGTTCCTCTATCCATCATAGGGTGTTATTCACTGTACACACAGCAATGGCATATGTCATACGTGATTCCTGACAGCTCGCGAGCAGGATCAGGACGGAATCCATCCTGATCCTACTCGCAAGTTGTCAGCAAACCTGTATGACCTACACCATTGCTGTATGTACAGGGGAAAACTCCTGATGATGGACAGAGGAACTGTCCGAAACATGTAGACTTTTATTCCAAAAATAAATTTCACAAATTAGTGCATCTAGTTGGTTTTATTATAAGAATAAATTGTGCATTTAGTTAGTTTTATTATAAGAATGTATCACGATGCACGGTCACCTGATCACCAAAAGCGCAGTTTATTCTTAGTATATTTATCAATCTCTGCATATTCCGGTCGACTATGTGCCCATCATTAGGAGCACCAACCGTGTTTGTGCGACACTTGGTACTTGTTATACTGAAACAAGTGGATAGATTATCCACTATCAACTGTTTACAAGATTATACAGAGATGCACGGTCAACGAAACATTAAATGTATCATCATCACGGCACTTGTAAGAGAAGTAGTATTGAATTTCACAAGGACTAAACAAATTACCTGTAGTTATGATTTGGAAAATATTTTTACTACCTAGAGTATTGAATTTTGGGTGTGCAGAGAAACAAGTTTCTGTTATTACCACCGTTTTTGCCACATTATGGCATTTAATAACATGGCGCAAGCGCGTTATTTTTAGGCAAGGCCCCGTACCTTTGGAGGTTCTATTGAATCGCCGTGTTCTTAAGTCAGGACGCACTAAACAGATCGAGAACTGGTCAGAGTATATCATTGTACGTAATATTGGACATATTTACAAGAAATTTTAATCCTCATGAGTTGTGGTTGAGATAGGACAGAAATAACGGATACTTTATATGCACACATATCAGCATTTCAGTAAGATTCCGGGGTAATTGGCTGAATTTTTATTGGAACAAGAAATGTTGGAAATTAACCTTTTGGCGCCGGAATTATTTTTTTAATTTTAGCAAACCCTGTATATAAAATGTGAAAAATACAGGAACCAAATACGTTAGAATTATGAAACAAACTGCATTTTGAAGAAAAAAAAACGGAGAGTATACACCATGTTTAAAATATTCGGTACCTATATTTGTTGAATAAATATATAAAATG
>Ga0131853_10014779_pt1 | contig 14293 bp, 9 predicted proteins | sample TergutLab28metaG_FD_92764 | JGI IMG/M metagenome (GOLD analysis project Ga0131853, IMG submission 92764) | Labiotermes labralis P1 segment gut microbial communities from Petit-Saut dam, French Guiana - Lab288 P1 (version 2) (version 2) | ecosystem: Host-associated > Arthropoda: Insects >... | reverse complement strand
CCCCGCCGGTTTTTTTTTTTTTTTTTTTTTCACATAAATCCTATTTTATATATATTTTTTTTCAACTGTTTTTTTTTTTTTTCCCCTTTTTTTGGAGAAAAAAAAAATTTTTTTTTTTTTTTTTTTTTTTTTTTTTTTTTTTACATAGTTTCACTTTTTGTCTACAATGTCTTTTAGGTGGCCACCACCCTCCTCAATGCACAGGTGCACATGAGTTACGAAGGTGCGTACAATGGCTTGCAGTGTTTCTTCTGAAAATTTGGCGATTTCTTCCCGTATGTTTTCTTTGAGTGCATGTAAGTCTGTAGGGAAAGTACTGTACATTTTACTTTTCAAATAACCCCACAGAAAAAAGTCTGGAGCTGTTAGGTCCGGCAAATGAGGAGGCCATGGCACATCACCGAAATGAGGAATCACCCGCTGCGGAAACAAATGGCGAAGCGCAGCGATGCTAATCACTATCGTGTGGGCCATAGCACCATCTTGTTGAAACTGCAAGGTACCATTGTTTGGTGGAAGATTTGGGGACAGAAATTCATTGATCATCTCTGTGTACCATTGCGATGTGACTGTGATGGCTTTTCCATCTTCATCCTCAAAGAAGTAGGGACCAATGACTCCTCTGGACCAAACAGCGCACCATTCGGTAACTTTTGGGTCACAAGTAGGGCATTGATGAAGTTCATGAGGATTTGCAGCTGACCAGTATTGAAAGCTCTGCTTATTAACTGTGCCATGCAAATGAAAATGTGCCTGATCACTCATAAGAAGTTTGTTCGGCAGGTCTGGATTTTCAGTCAATATTTCCACAAACTGACAACAAAATTGCAAGCGCATCTCTCTGTCCCAATTTCTTAAAGCATGCACTACTTGCAATTTGTATGGGTGAAGACTCAGATCAATACACAGGATGCGCCATACACTCCTATCAGACACGCATAAGACTTGAGTGTGCTCACATGCAGATCGCCTCAGACTGCAGCTGACAGACGCCAGCACTCTGGCAATGTTGTCAGGTGTGCAAACGGAGGATGGCCGAGCAGGTGGCTTTTTACACGTGACACAGCCTTCTTCACACCACTGCCTTACCCATCGACGGATTGCATTTGGAGATGGGGCTTCCTGTTGATTCCGTTCACTGCAAAATCCGCGCTGAGTCTCTGTAATTGACCTCATCTGAATAAACAGTTCCACAGCACACACACGTTCTCTTACTCCCTAGCGCTCCATGCTGACTAAATCTGAAGGTCACTACTTATGTTCCAATACCTGCACTCCGCGATACCCTAGCAGAGAAGCACGTAACTAAAATTTTTAAATGCTTCTCTATTTCTGCTGTACCCTGTATAAAGGACGTAACTTATTCTTAGTATATTTTGTCAACCTCTACATGTTTCGGGCATATCTAGGCTCACCATCAGGAGCTACAACTGTATGTATACAACATTTGGTATTTATTATTCTGAAAAGAGGATAGTTTAAAATTACTTGAATGTATATACATATCATAAAATGTGTAAAATATAATGCTGTTGTTTACAGACTTGTGTTGAGGATCTCAGTAAGTTCTTACATAATAACTTATAAAATAAGAGGTGATAATTATTATTCTGAGAAGAGAATTGTTTTAAATTTCCTTAGTGCATCCACATATCATGATAATATGTAAAGCCTAATGGCGTTGTTTACAAATTTGTTATAAGCTTGTGTTGAGGAACTCAGTAAGTTCTTATGTACAAGATGTATAAAGCATATTGTTTAAGTTAAAAATGTAAAATATTACGTGATTAAATTAAAAGTTATTAGTTAAATGCAAGAACTCCTTTTCTTTACACAATTATATCGAGATGCGTGGTCAACAAAACATAAAACTATTAAGGGCATACTTATTTTTATGATTTTTAATGGCATTTCATCATATCCATGTGAATTTTTCCATTGTAGTGATTTAATTATATCTTTAATTTCTTTGGTAGTTATGGGTGTCAGTTTTATGTTAAGAAATGGTTGTTTAAATACCTCACAACTGTAGCTTACATTTGGGGATTTATTTATTTGTTTTGAGTTATTGATAGGATACTTTGTCTGGAAGTGATATAAAATAATTATTTAAAATATTGGCAATAATTTGATTACTGCTGCATAGTTTACCATCAGTGTTTATTAATGATATTGCATGATTACTTTTGCTATTGCTAGTTATTGTTCTGATGATATCCCAGGTGGTTCTAGCTTTGTTAGTGGAGTTTGCAATAAGTTTATTACAACGTTGCATTAAATACAGTTCCTACAAGATCATGAAGCAAGCATGAATTTTGTGAATTGGTTCTTACATCAGGTGTATGGAGAAACAAAATCCCACATGTTCTGATTGGGAATGATGCTTTTTTTAATCTCAGTAGAATACAAACAATCAGAATAACAGGCATTGATCTGCAAAAAAGCCCATATAAATCTACATAGTGTCATTACGTGATGTCACAGTTCACGTACAGTGTGCTATGAGTGCAACTGGGATTATTGGGCTCAATTTTTAGTTGTCTGAGAGTATTAATTAAAACTGATTTGTCACTGGAGTGTGGACCTCTCACTTTCCAGATCTGAGTCTGGCCATTTTTACTGTGGGGCATTTTAGCAGATAACATGTACTGACAATTATTGGGGGTGGGGGAAGCATTCAGCTGTTTGCACCAGAAGACTTCAATATTCAGTGAACAACATGTTTAAAAAATATGCACAACTGCAAGATGAAGGAAACCATTTCTAGCACCTTCCTTAAATGTGGCAAGCAGGAACATAACATGAAAAAGGCATTGAATTAAAACACATGGACCCCAACTTATGACAAACAGGATGTTGGCAGGAAGTGATGTGACTGAGGTCAGATGAAATGACCCACTAAATATCTATGCATTGTCATGGCAAAAAAATTATTACATCACCAAACCATCACCATGCTGAGGTAACTTTTAATCACAATGTAAAAGTTTACATAAAATAAATTCTTGTTCAGGCTGGAAGTAATGACACATTTTTAATGCTCTGTTCAGGCATAAACGTTGCTTCTTAAAACGTGTTTCAATGTGTTTGGTAGTCGTTTTTAACCAGAACAGGCGACTTCATGTCGTCCACTTTACGGACAGCAGTCATACGATAAACAAAACGCCGTCTATAAATCTGTTAATGCATACTACATAAGCGGTTTTGCGGATTCTATCAACGGGCTCTGCTTGAAGCTCGGCCTTCTGTACCACACCACCCATCAGAACAATATAAATACCCTACTCGGGTACGAACTTGTTTCATAAAATTATACAAATAACATTTCTGCTGTGTAATCAACCATTTTACACAAAAACCTGCACATATAGTTGCTTTACGTATAGTGGAATGAAACGACTCACGTGGTCGGTTTCTTGTCAAAATCTACCACGGAAGTGTTAGTTCAAAGATTATTTATCCTCACCTCAGCTTCTACTTTCACTGCAGCAAAAGCGAATGGTTCCGGTACTCTCTCCTCTTCAGCAGGGCTTTCTTGCTTTATGAAAAGTGATTCGTATATCTCGCCTTCAGAATCAGGTTCCACCTTTACTTCGTCCATACTGGCTGTACTTCACGTACACATTATGCTGTATTTACACCTGTCATATTAATTACTACTTGAATGTTTCTGAAACATTTAAACACTAAATTCAAATACAAATCAGTTACTAGATACGTTTCGACACCAACTAGCATACAATACCCACGCTTTATTGTGTTGAACCAAACACTAGAAGCCTCCTATACAACACGACTGCGTAGCCTAGACCGAGCATGGCTAACGCATTGTGCCATGTTGCCGTACACCTGCCACGGATAATTAAAAAAAAAAAAAAAAAAAAAAAAAAAAAAAAACCCCCAACGGCCCAAAAAAACGCAAACAGGAAAAATGTATCCATACGTCCCCCCCCCCCCCCATTTCTCCACAGTATAAGGAAAACCGCCATGCGGTTGACTACCGGTTTATCAGACTGTTCACTAAAACGGTACATTTACCTAGTGTGCATAACTTATAGTCCCGTATTTAGTGCAGACACAACTACAATACGCGCCACAGGGCTTAAAATTTACAGTTCCTCCACAATCCCTATCATGTGCAACAACGCGGCAGCCACATCTCACCACGCACAGCCCCAGTGAAATTGCTTCAGTAATTTCGACACACCGTACACAATAGCGCACTAACACACGCATACAAACACATGTTGACACACAAGCACACAAACACATGTTGACACACACGCACTTGATCTGGAGTCGTACTCCCCACAAAATAACTCAGCTTATGCAGTGTAATTTGAAGTACCGAAGGTGCAGCACGGTTCCCTGCAGGAGTTCATTTCGAAAAGTACACCCATAACAAAGGACTTCTTGTTACCGAAACACAGGCTCAGTATTGTTATGTCTGAATTCATAACTGTTATTGTGCTCTACTCATACTGTGTATTACGTCCATTTCTCATAAAAGATGAAAATATCGGGGAACAAAAATGAAACAGAGATAACAAAGGTATTACTGGTATTTGAAAACATCATTGTTCACATGACTGTTTCTTTTATTAACTATTTTTGGCACGAATACTTTTGTATGATTTTACACACTTTACAGCACTGTAGATTAATAGTGAAGAACGCAAAGTGGTGCAAAAAGATGAACAAATGTAACGAAAAAAAAAGAGAAGTAAAAATGTAAAAACCATAAAGCCATGAAACTGTAACAGAAAAAGAGTATCTAGGAATTACTTCTGTTGACTTACAAAATGAAACTTATGATTACTTTTATTTTCGTTACAATTTTAAGTACTATGAAACTTTATTAATCTCTTTTCCTTTACACCGAAAAGAAATATCCTGGACGAAACTTTTAAAAAGCTAGACCAGTCCAAATTGTGCTAAGAATAATTCCAAAACTGCTACAGACTTAATCAACCAAAATAATCTTATGCACATAAAATAATCCCTAGAAAGCAGGGAAAGCATGCAAAGAGAAGGGCAGAGGGACAGAAGGGTGGCAGTAAAGTAAACATAATAACGAATGAAACAAAAAGAGGCAGAAAATATCTTTACCAAATTTTAGAACTCCGCAACTTTAGACGCGTGCAATAATCTCAATGAGGCTTTCCCGACATTTGTCCCGTGTAGTGAAACTGAATTTCCCGGATGCCAGCCCATATTAACACATCATTAAGTCGGCGAGGCTCGAGTTAGCAATTACACGACTTTTGTGGACTGTACCGCAGAGATGTGCGTAGTAAAAGAATATACTCCGCCAATTACACATGAAATTTTGTAACAAATAAAGAAAAGGGAAGAAAACTGAAAGGAAACGAAAGGCCAGCTAAGTAAGACTAAGACATACAACAGAAATTGAGGAAGAACATAAAGGTAGTGACATTTCTGGCACGTTCGCACCTTTTCAAGTACGTACGGGTTTGAGTCCTTAAATACGATTCTTGTAATTGCGAGTCTTATGCAGTGATAAAGACACCAAAGACACCACTTTTCGTGTGAAGGCCGACAAACGTATGGAGGTAAAAACCCTGCACCGCTTGAAAGTTGTAAAATAAAGTTTCACCTACCGTTTTTTAATATAAACGAATGTGGTGCATTGCAAACATTAAATCATTACTGTACCCACATGTCTAAATTTATTTCAGGGACAGATGGTCCTCAGTGTCGCTGCTACACAGAACGTAACGAGGTATCTCGGAATTATACCATAAGTGTGTAGTGAATCACTAATGCTATATTTATGCCGCTGTTTAGATCAATTGCGTGTTTATTTCTAATACGGACAACATTTTAACAAATTTTGTGTTTGTTTGACCGTGCATCATTGTGATAACTGAAGAATAAAAACCAACTAGATGCCACCTATTATTTTATTGTACTTCTTATAGTTTCAACATGTTTCGGGCACTACTATGTCCATCACCAGGAACTCGCGACTATAATGTTGATTACCACATTGGTCGTTTTGTTTTTGGTTTGTTGTAGGTTGGAGGTTGGGTGCGGTTAGGCTGGAGTAGTATCCGGGCTGCAAGCTGCAGCCTGCAGTCCGGACACTACTCCAGCCTAACTGCAACTAACCTGCAACCTACAGCAAACCAAGAACGAAACGACCAATGTGGTAATCAACATTAGAGACGCGAGCTCCTGATGATGGGCATAGTAGTGCCCGAAACATGACGAGTCTATAAGAAGTACAATAAAATAATACGTGGCATCTAGTTGGTTTTTATTCTTCAGGAATATTCTAAGAGTTGGATACTTGACGCCTTTATCCTGCTGTTGAATTGCCACCTTATGTCGAAAAGCCTTAAAGACAGTACACATTACCAATAAGCCTTTAAATCAGTATACATTACCAGTGGACCGCGGACTCATTCAGGCGCATGTTGGGATCTTTATATCAGAGAAAGTTGCTTGTTGTTTTCACTTCTTTTCATAGTTTAAGTGTATTGTGTCTGAGCAGCTGTACTTGTATGTCGCGTTGTGTTACGCTGTGATTAGCTAAGTGATAAGGATAAAGACACGGCGTCTAGTGGAGGGCACGGTGCGGGGTAGCAGGACTGCGGAGGGAGGGCGATGGATGTACAAGGAAAAGGAATGCTGCTGACGCAAATATCCTTCTCTTAATGGACACTTTTCTTCATGTCGCTTCGGAGAGCTTACTTCAAAAGGATAAATTACTATCTTCTTTCCATTCTAAGATTATATCCTTCAAAGAATTTTAAGACTAACTATACCATTCACCACAGCACATTTCTTGTCGATTATGGAAATGATATTAGAGTCGCTCATTACACATATTTACTGAGTTTAACCTCACATTTCATGACCTTTTCATGCTACTTCTATACCTCTATTTGTCTAAAAATCAGTACAATGCAACAGCGAACTCTGTTCTGACCATCTCTCTGACTGATATTTTTGGCACCGCTCATCACATAAATTTTCCACAAACCACAAATTTACAAGAAATGATTCTTTCTTTTATCATGTTGTAGTACACAGTAAGGACTCCTAAATATTCTCTTACTCTAGTATGTTACTCTGTGTGTTCCAGACTTTCGTGAACTACTTACCTATCGACAAAGCGTAACATACCGGTTGAGCTGAATATTCAAGATTACTGCCGTCAGAACGTCAAATCTCGGACAAGTCATCTTACCTCGCTGACAATGCAGAATATAAAAATATCAATTGTTAATTAAACATCATCGTCAGAAACGTTCACATTTACCACATAAGCTTTCCAGCTACATATGTTACCACTCAACATCAACCGCATTTACAAACGTCAAGGCAAATTAAATCCACCGATGCATGAAGGTTAATCTTGAGTTGAGGCATATCCCTTCTGTATGTAACAATAAGTCAAGGATAATGTAGGTCGAACACAACTATTTTATTAACACCCTGCTAATAAACTAGTTGTGTTTGACCTACATTATCCTTGACTTATTGTACGAAGGTTAATTCACCAGGTACCTGTCTACCCGTCTGCCCACCTACATACTCAAATGCCATCCTAGTCAAACCACCATACGTACATGCACCCTAGTCATTGTTTGTACTCAAACCGAAAGAGAGTGGGTAGCATTAAAATAAACAGTACAGAAGGGAGGATGTTTATGACATAAATACGAATCCTCATGAAATACGACAGGAAAAGCTACAAAACTTCAAAAGGGTGAAACTAAACTTTGGACAATATTCGAACTCGATATTTGTGGAATATGAAGCAGCATCGAGCACGAAGAGACCCAGACGTTCGCTGTAGCCGGGCTATTATTTATGACCTGCTTCATTTAAGGAGCGTATTGTAATAAAACTGGGCAAGCGTCGTAATGGAAGACGCCCCACTGGGTCGCCATAAAGTGGAATAAAGTTTAATTATGAAACCGTCACAGTCAATTACGAAACGAGAATAAAAATGAAAAAAGATCATGAATTGGAATTCTCCAGCTAGGCAAGACACTACACTAAATGAAACCTTGATCACAGTTTTACATAAATAAAGTAATTAACTTACTAAGCCACCTTAACACACAGCCATTCATCTGAAGTGCAGCTTGATTCAAATACTCGGCTCGCAGTGGACGGATTTTCATATAATTTGATATTCTAGTATCTTTCGACAATCCGTCGAGAAAGTTAAAGCCTCATTAAAATCTGACAAGAATAACGGATATTTTACGTAAAGACTGTGCAGGTTCATGATAATATCTCTCTGAATTCTTCTTAGAATGAGAAATGTTTCAGACAAAACGTGCAGAAAAAAATCGAAACACATATTTTGTGTTCAATAACTCTTTTGGAAAATCTTACCGTTTAAGAGATAATGAGAAAAATTTTGTACAGCGGAGCAGGCCACAGATGACAATATGGCGCATGTGCATTGCATCTAGATAACTAAGGCTAAACACACCCATTCAGAATATGGAAGAATTACTGCTTTTCCATTGCAACAATGGTTGCATGAATGCGCCTCAATGTCAAGTTTTACTCACACTGCCTCTCTTGTTCTTACAGATTTGTTCGATGGAATATTTCTTCAGAGACAGAGACAAAGGGGAAATGGGACATTTTTCTCTACTTGTAATAGGACTGTCCATGTCAGGATCATTCCACCACCGACCTATACACACATTCCATTCGTCTACCAATGATGCTATAATCTTGGCATTTGACAGCGTCATTGAATAAAACATTACCCTCTCTCGCCCATACAGCCACATATCATACACAAAAACATTCCTGTTAAGGGTTTCCGCCCTGAATTCAGTTATGTGTGAAGACAAACACCCTCGTGTTGTTCGAAGTGCAGGATTGTGCAACGCAGAACGAACTCTGACGCACAAAACTGTCGGCTAAGTGCAGCGTGCCACAGCCACAGCGCTACCGCCTTGCGGGTTGTACTGAGCGGACAGCAGGTGAATAATGCAACACTGTGCCGATTATCCGTTACGTGGCATCGTTTCTTGTGTTCACTGCTCCGATCTGTATTAGGCCAATCCTGGCTCAACAAAGTAAATCACCATTTAACAGACCAAGTGATATACTAATTAACCTACAACGTGGATATCTTTACACTTCTGGGTTGCTGGGCGGCGTAGGATTATTACCGACATCTGGGGTCATAGTATAGGTTCTACCTTTAAGAGTCGAGATGGCATCTTGGGCATCTTGAGCCACGAAAATGGGACAGTTACGATGTTCCGAAACGTCGGCAAAAACCAAAGTACGCCGCGCAACAACCCAGAAGAATGAAAACACTAAACGTCGCGTAACTTGCTACTTATCTGACAGAAGAAGCAACTTGATGAACAGGAATCTTAGTAAGTACTATTAGGCATAAACAGGACAAATTATTATGTAAACAATTCACGAACTATGCAATTAATTAACTTCATAACCAACGAAAAATTAATTAAATCAGTAAAAATGATCCCGTTACAGGCCCGATGTGGCCCAGAGAGTGGGTAGTGTAATAGCTCTACTCTTCCATGACCGTAGCACGCCCCGGCCGCACTTTACCCCCAGGAAATACCCGGTACCCATTTTACAGGAGGTTGGGTGTGCCCCAGAGCCGGTCTGGACGGGCGGAAAATCTCGTCCCCACCGGGATTCGATCCCGGACCATGCAGCCCGTAGTCAGTCGCTATACCGACTGAGCTACCCGGCCCACAATTAAATCAGTGGTAGAACTTATTAACAAATTAGTTATTACCCATTTAATAATTAACTACAATAGTAAAATACAAAGTGTCAAGGCGGCAAAGTATTTTGAAGCACGTTAAACACTCAAGAACGTCAGTAATGCTCTGTGCGTTCTTCATTAACTTTTGTTCACGAAATCCCCCCCCTCCCAAAACCCTTCACTGTACACTGGGCTACACAGCCAAAGAAAGGTAACAATGGCTCATCCGTACATTAGCTGAACTCCAGCGTACATTAACAACAAGCATTACACGGCTTTTACTCCTTTATTTGTTGCAGAGTGTCTTTCACATTCTGCTGTATTTGCAGGTTATATGACAGTGCACGGTTACAAAATGTACGTTATGGTACCTTCCGACGCAGTGTCGTGTGTCTGTTCGCCCGTCTGTCACCTGATTGAACTAGAAATAAATGCTACAATAGAGATTGACCAATCTCCCTGAACTAGATGAGGACACCAAAGCACGAGACACATCACAATCTCGAGAAAGGAACTTCCTGTGATGTGCATTTCCAATATGGCTGTGAAAATAACCTGCGAGGTATAAACATCAATGGTGACACTGAACTCAGTCTTTCTGTGTAGGTATGGCTCTCTAAACACCGTACAACACACAATATTGCAAGGTGCAGAAAGGCGGAACAAAGTACGAGGATGAAAGCGAAATTTTCAGAAGCACTGATCGAGAAATAGGATTCAAACGGTAACAGATCTGACGTAAAGTCGGGAGTCGTCCGTTTCGAATTTCGGCCGGAACATAAATTATTCTCAAAGGTGTTTATTATTTCCTTTAGTTTTTCCAGGCAGACTATGTGGCAGTACGCTAAAGTAGGCAGTTATTTTTTTCAGCCACAGTGTTTTAAATTATCATCATTTTCATTATCGCTTGATACTGGAGGCTCATATTTTCTCCATGGCACACAGCCCCTCGTGGGCCAGGACCTCCTCTTTGTCGAGGCTTAAAGATCACACACACAAACACATATACAACACTAGGTAGGACTCCACTGGACGAATGATCAGCCAGGCGCAGAGACCTCTACCTGACAACAAACAACAGTCAAAAGAGAGAAACATCCAAGCCCCCTGACGGGATTCGAACTTGTAACACCAGCAAATCAGCTGCTGCTGACGCCTCAGTCCGCGCTGTCACTGTCATAGTCACGGTGCACTTAAAAATACTGCAAATTTACAGATTTATAACAAGAATGCTGACAGATTGCAGCGTTAATCCTTGAACCTGTACAAGTACTAATGGCTTGAGAACTTGAAATTTTAACGTATCTGGAACCACAAAACGCACTCTGCCAGCAGCTAATACGTTTTGCACTTGTTTCTCACCGAGAAATAATTTTCTCGTGAAATATCGTGACAAATTTTATTTGCCTGTTAATTTGTCAGGTGAAATGAGTGCCTGGAACGTAATTACACCCGCGGTTTGTTTATATGTATGTATATATCGGTTTCAAAACGTTGTTCTACGTCGTCCGACACCTAGACTCCACTGCTTCCAATCTTCACACTGGCCTTCATTTAGGTTTCTTTCGTTCATGGCCTTCCTTATACCTTCCATCCAGTTTCTCTTCGGTCTTCCTTGTGCTCCCTTTTGTTTTGGCATCCACTTCAATGCTATTTTGGGTAATTTTCCTTCTGCCATTCTTTGAACATGGGCGTACCATGTAAGCTGGTTCTGTTCAATTTCTTTTATAATTTGTTCCTCTAATCTAATTTGTTGCCTTATAGTTACATTACTAATTCTTTTGTGTATTCTGCTTTTAAAGAATAGGGCTCGCTCTCCAACTGTTTGTAAGCCACCAATCAAATACACTGTCAACTACGTAACGCCTTACAACTTACACATGAGTGTTGCAAAGACTAGATATAGAGTATTACTATTCCGCGATGATAAATTCGAAAATATTAAAATTATCGAGATAAAATTTATCTCTTTCGGAACTGAAAAACAGTTGAGACTGCGGAAATAATAATCAAAATCAGCTGAGGATAGTCAAAGAGGCTGCGCCTAAGCTGCTTCAAAGGCATATCGACTTGTTTTGCACAGACTTACAGTACAGCACTCGTGGTACACGAGTCAAGTTGAGTGAAGCTATGGGACCGCTAAATTTGGCTTGTCCACAGGCGTAGCCCGCAACATTACAGATAAATAACTTATAATAATAAATTATTCTTTAATTATCCAGCTACACTTTTTCACCAGAACAGATTACAAAGTTGGAAGATTACTTACCCGCAATAAAAAAACAAAAGAAAATTTTACTGAAGCATTGATGGTCTATTTGCCTCACCGCTGAAAGCTGTACCAAAAATATGAAGAAAATTTCAGTATAAGTACCTGATAAAAACAGGCCAATTCGGGGACCCTTGTTTTAGTGGAAAAAATAGTATTTAAACTGACGCCAAAATATACTACGCAAGATTGTGGACTAAATTCAGCAGATCCAAAATTGGGTCACGTGTAACGCTGTTGCGAATGTGGTACGAAACCTTCGGGTTAAACATATGACCGAAAACTTCTTGATCGACTAAGCGACAGACATTTCGCTGCTGTATGGATTTAATCATTCCATAATTTGTCGCAAGGAGCTGAAACAAACTGCAGCATGCTAAAATGAAGCACTCTCCGAGTTGGTCGTCTCGACGCGGGAGATCCTTCGGGAGATCCTTAACACAAAGCACATCACGAAATTTGTGCATTTCGTTTCTAGTTAAAACAGCAGGAACTGAATATGTCTTAACGAAGTTTTAGAGAGCAGTGTTTTGAATGGCCAGAACTCAGAATTTTATAGCTCAGTGCACAAACCATATACCGTGTACGTTCCTCGTACTTGCTGCAGTTGAAGCTTTTCAGGGCGTTGTGACAAGAAAAAGTTTTGAAACGCCTTAAGTTCGCTACATTTCTGGCATGTTAAATATTTACTAAAACCAACGGCACATAAATCATCAAAAACTCTTCAAACTTCTGCGACAGGCGAGTTCCTTGAGGACAGTTCAGTTTCCATAGAAAAAGAAAACAGACATAACACAGAGCTTTGAAACCTTCGCATGCTATACCTGAATGAAGCCGTCGAAATGTCTGCAATATCGATTAGACGGCATTGCTATTCAGTGGCTAAATGTCACAGTTACGGCTGTGAACACGAGGTTATTATAAAAGCTCTTTCTAAATAATTCACTGAAATGCATATGAAAAGTGACAATGGGAATAAAGGCGTTACACCGAACTTTGCACAGGCCTACATGATAAGAAACAAATTTGTCTAGTCAGCCACTACTTACACAAAATTTTCATTACCTACTTAAACCAAAAGTAAGTAACACACGAATGGAGAAAATTACGTAATGAGGAACTTCATAATTTATATTCATCTACTAATATTATTATGGTCATTGAGCTCAGGAGGAAAGATAACGGACTTTGACAAGTGTATTGGCGAGATAAGAAATGCACAGATAAATTTAGTTAAAATGCCACAAACGAAGATTCAATGTGAGAGAACTACAAGTAAATGTGAGGGTAATAAAAACAGCCCCGGAAAAATCTGGTATAAAGTTGTATAACATATTCGTCTGACTTCTGATCCGTCGAAATGTAAGCTTTCGTGGGCTCATGATAGGTTCGAATAACACGAGTTACTGATAACAATAAAAAAACGTTCTGGGACCCGTTGAAGTGCTTAATGATACCGTTTTGTAAAACGGCAAAGAAACCTTCAGTAAATTGCGGCACATAAGTGTCAGTAACCTATCCCTAAATCGTTGCACCGATAACGAGACATTCAAAACATATTATCCATCACGCTAACTTACAAATGAAATATTAACCTTTTGGCGCCGGAATTATTTTTTTAATTTTAGCACATCCTTTATATAAAATGTGAGTAATACAGAAACCATATATGTTAGAATTATGAAACAAACTGCATTTTGAAGAGAAGAAAACGAAGAGTATATACCATGTTTAAAATATTCAATACCTATATTTGTTGAATAAATATATAAAATTAAACTTTAGAGGTTAGCGACCCCTATAGGGGTTGTTAGGCTTCAAACAAAGGTGGAAGGTAACGGCCATCCTGAAACGGGTCATGAAGGCCTAGATGGTGAGTGGGAATACAACTCTACTCTTTCTTGAATATACATGGAGGGGGGGTGATAAACGCCACGCCCCGCCGATTTACCCCTGGAAGGAGACCCGGCCCCCACTGTACAGGAACCTGGTTGGGCCCCAGAGTCGGTCTGGATGGGTACAGAAAATCTTGCTCCCATCAGGATTTGATTCCTGGAGCGTGCATCCTGTAGCCAGTCGCTAAAATTATTACGTTATCCCGGCCCACACAAATAAAATATTTTAATCCTTTAGGTTTCTGTGACCGTGCATTGTGAGCAAATTGTGACGTGAGAGAGAAAACCAACAAGATGCAACAGTTAGATGTTTATTTTCAACAATTTCTCAACATGTTTCGGGCATCATTATGCCCATCTTCAGGAGAACAAGACGTATGT